>Ga0111539_10008077_pt1 | contig 13413 bp, 8 predicted proteins | sample RhiMethybrSRZTD1_FD_79667 | JGI IMG/M metagenome (GOLD analysis project Ga0111539, IMG submission 79667) | Populus rhizosphere microbial communities from Tennessee, USA - Rhizosphere MetaG P. TD hybrid SRZTD1 (version 2) (version 2) | ecosystem: Host-associated > Plants > Roots > Rhizosphere >...
CCCTTCGATCCATTTCTGGCCGACGCTCGGAAACGTGATGAGCCCGTTGGTCGCGAGGAACACGCGGTACTTGCGCGCCATTTCTTCCGGGTCCGGCGCGGGCGATGGCGCGGGCGCCGCCGGCTTTTGCTTCGCCGCCTCGTCCATCGCCTTCTGGTCTGCGTACAGCGCCCTGGCTTCGGTGACGAATTGCTCCCGCAATTTCTCGTCGGCCGCCAGCCGGTTCACGAGCGCCGGCGTATCGACCTGCAGCCCGAACGCTACGAGGAACGCGCCGATGAACGTGATCGCGCGGGTCGACGCCGTGAACCGCTGCGAGGTGCGATCCATCGTCTGATCGAACCAGTTGTGAATCTTGGCGATGAAGTCGCTCTCCGCCGCCTCGAGAATGGCGATGTTCTGGCGGGCCATGTGCGACAGCTCCGGCGCGGACTTCTCCAACCGGAGGGCCACCTGCCGGATGTCCTTCAGTTTCTGCTCGGGATTGTCGACCCCGTTCTCCTTCAACGCTTTCAGCAGTGCGTCCCTCGCAGCGCTTTCGAGCTGGCCGGTGCCCTGGCCGGCGGCAAATACCATCAAGAGCTTGGTGAATTCCTCCCGGTGGACGACGTTGCCGAGACGTGGTCCGCCGATGCTGCGGCGGATGCGATCGATCGTCGACGTCACCGCCTCGAGGGGTGAACCGGCGGCGACGGGAGTATTCGATCCGCTGACCAGCGGGTGGGTCAGGATCCCGGTGGCGACCGACCGGCTCAGCGTCTCGGTCAACGCGGGATCGAGCTGCTGAAGCAGATCCACCAGGCCACGCCTGAGATGACGGCCGCGGCTGTTGAGCACGGTGGTCACTGCTTGCGTGATCATCGTGACCGCCATGCTGAGCGCGAGCAGCACGATCGTCAGACCTATCAGGATGTCCAGCGATTTCAGCATCTATACCTCACTTACCTGAGCGAGCCTGGAGCCGCACATGGCCGCACGTGCCGGCGGGATTATGCCTAATCGTGATGCAACTGAGGCTAGACTGACCGTCCAGGAGCGAACGATGCCGGAACGTCTGAATTTCGATCTCGGCTTTGGCCGTCCCGGGCGGCGGCGCGACGACACCGAGCCGATGCGGCTGCTCGTGCTGGGGGACTTTCGGGGCCGCGGGGAACGGCCAGCGCTCTCGAACCGTCCCACGCAGCAGGTCGACGTCGACTCGCTCGATGACGTGATGCAGCGCCTGGCGCCGCGACTGAGGTTGGCTGTCGGCGACCTTCAATTCAAGCAGATCGACGACTTCCATCCGGATCGCCTGTATGGGCGGCTCGAGCTGTTCCAGGCGCTCCGGGAGAAGCGCGCCAGGCCGCCGGCGGACGGCGACGATCTCCTGGCCCGGCTGCTCGGGGGATCCCCTCAGCACAAAGCACCTGCCCCGCCGCCCGCGAGCGGGCTCGACGCCCTGATCCACAAGGTCGTCACCCCGCACATCGTGAAGGATACCTCCGCGCAGACGCGCATGTTCATCGCTGCGGTCGATGCGGCGATCGCCGAACAGATGCGGTCGGTGCTGCACGATCCGGGATTTCAGGCGCTCGAAGCTGCATGGCGCGGGGTTCACTGGCTGGTGTCGAACCTGGAGCTCGACGAGAACCTGCAGCTGCACCTGTTCGACATCTCGCGTGAGGAACTGCTCGCAGATGTGGTCGGAGCGAAGGGGCAGATCCCGCAGACGGCGCTGCATCGGGCCCTGGTCGATCGCTGGCGCAACGTTCCGGGTGCTCACGGATGGTCGGCGTTCGTGGGCCTGTTCCAGTTCGGCCCGTCGGATACGGATGTCGGTCTTCTGGCCGCGCTCGGCTTGATTGCGTCGCAGGCCGGCGGGCCTCTGCTTGCGGGCGCGGAGCCGCAGCTGGCTGAGGATGACGAGGTCGCGCTGGCGGGGTGGCTGGCGCTCCGGCGCAGCGAAGCGGCGCCGTGGATTGGGCTCGCCGCGCCCCGGATCCTCCTGCGCATGCCGTATGGCAAGCGCAGCGATCCGGTCGAGTCGTTTGCCTTCGAGGAATTTGACGGGCCGCCGATCCACGAGCAGCTCCTGTGGGGTCACGGTTCGCTGGCCCTGGCGCTGCTGATCGGTCGCGGGTTCACCGAGCGTGGCTGGGCGATGGAACCCGGCGATCAGCGCGAGATCGGGGACCTGCCCGCCTACACGTTCATGCGGGAAGGCGAGCAGGTCATGCAGCCGTGCGCGGAGCGCTTTCTCAACGAGCGCGAGATTCAGGCGCTGCTTGACGCCGGGCTGGTACCGGTCGTCAGCCGACGCGATCGCAACGCGGTGGTCGCGGTCCGATTTCAGTCGATCTCGCAGCCGCCCGCACCCCTCCCAATCACGAGTCGCTAGTCACTACAAGGCACCCAGGACCAGAGACGCTGGACCAGCGACTAGCGATGAGAGACTGAGTAGGCCGGCTCCCCCCCGACCTGTTCCCTGACGACCCGGGCCTGCAGCAGTGCCCGTTCGGATTCGAGGACGCTCTTCGCGTCGACGCGGCCGAACAGATCGACGAGCGGCGCGACGAGGCCCGTCCATCCGGTCTGATGGCTCGCACCGAGTCCTGCCCCGTTGTCCCCGTGGAAGTACTCGTAGAAGAGGATCAGGTCGCGCCAGTGCGGGTCGTTCTGGAATTTCGCCGATCCGCCGTAGACCGGCCGTCCGCCCGCACCGCGCTCGAACGTGCTCGCCAGGCGCCTGGTGATCTCCTCCGCAACCTGGAACAGGTTCATCTGGCGGCCCGATCCAGTCGGGCACTCCACTGTGAAATCGTCGCCGTAGAACCCGTACAGGTTGAGGAGCGCGCGCACGATGAGCGCATTGACCGGCATCCACACCGGGCCGCGCCAGTTCGAGTTGCCGCCGAACATCCCGTTGTTCGACTCCGCAGGCAGATAGTGGACCGAGAATTCCTGGTGGCCCACCCAGAACCTGAACGGGTGATCCTGGTGGTACTTCGAGAGCGACCGGATGCCATGCGGCCCGAGGAACTCGTTCTCGTCGAGCAGATAGGTGAGCACGCGCTGCAGCTTGTTCTTATTGAGGATCGACAACAGCCGCCGGTCCCTGTGACCCGCGAACCCCTCCTCGGTGGGCGCGACGTGTGACACGAGCTCGGGGTGACGCGACTTGAAGAGGGCGATCATCTCCATCAGTTTCGGGTAGCGCGTCGCGACGTTTCCTTCGATGACGGTCGACGCGCACAACGGCAGCAGGCCCACCATCGACCGCACCTTCAGGCGCATCGACTGCCCGGTCGGAAGCCGCAGCAGGTCGTAGAAGAACCCGTCCTCTTCGTCCCACATCTCGTCATGGTTGTCACCGACCCTGTCCATGGCGTACGCGATCCACATGAAGTGCTGGGCGAACTTGAAGGCGATCTCCTCGTACATCCGGTCGTACTCGGACAGGATGAGGGCCATCTCCAGCATGCACTGGCAGTAGAAGGCCATCCACGCCGTGCCGTCCGCCTGTTCGAGCGATCCGCCGGTCGGCAGCTGTGCGCTCCGATCGAAGACGCCGATGTTGTCGAGGCCGAGGAAGCCGCCGGCGAAGACGTTGCGCCCGGCCGGATCCTTGCGGTTCACCCACCAGTTGAAATTGAGCATCAAGCCCTGGAACGACCGCTCCAGGAAGCGCATGTCGGCGCGGCCGAGCGTCTGCTCCATCCTGAACAGGTACAGCGTGGCCCAGGCGTGCACCGGCGGGTTCACGTCGCTGAAGTTCCACTCGTAGGCCGGAATCTGACCGTTCGGGTGGAAGTAGAGGTTGCGCAGCATCAGCAGGAGCTGCTCTTTTGCGAAGTCGAAATCGACCAGGGCGAGCGCCGTGGTGTGGAACGCCAGGTCCCACGCGGCGTACCAGGGGTACTCCCACTTGTCCGGCATCGAGATGATGTCGGCGTTCAGCATGTGGAACCACTCGCTGTTCCGCACCCCGTTCCGCGGTGACTCTCTCAGCGGGTGGGCCTTGTGCTCACTGAGCCAGTGCTCGAGGTCGAAGTAGTAGTACTGCTTGGTCCACAGCATACCCGCGAGCGCCTGGCGATGGACCAGGCGGGCGTCGTCTCCGAGCGCCCGCGGCGTGATGCGCGCGAAGAATTCGTCGGAGTCCGCGATGCGGCTGGTGAGCACCTTGTCGAAATCGCGGAACCCCTTGTTCGTCGTCGACCCGGTCAGCCGGACACGGACCGTCTGGCTGCCGCCGGCGGGCACATCGAGCACGTAGTGCGCGGCGGCCTTGGTGCCCTGTTTCGCCGGGTTCACCGCATCGCGCTGCCCGGAGACGACGCAGGAGTGGAACGCATCCTTGACGTAAGCCGACTGATTCGGCTGACCCCAGAGCCGCTGCGCGTTGCTCTCGTTCTCCGTGAACAGGAGTTCGGGCGCCCCGTCGCACTGTAGCGTGTAGGTTCCGAGCTCGTGATGCGTGACTTCGATCGCGCCGGCGCCTGTCTGCCGCAATGACGGCTTCCGATCGTCGAGGCCCCATGACCACGTGTTTCGGAACCACAGCGTCGGCAACAGATGGAGTCGCGCAGCCTCAGGCCCGCGGTTGTGCACCGTGACCCGCACCAGCACGTCCTCCGGGTCCGCTTTCGCGTACTCCACGAACACATCGAAGTAGCGGTCGTCATCGAACACCCCGGTGTCGAGCAGCTCGTACTCGAATTCCTCTCGACTTCGCCGGCCGTTGGTCTCCACGAGATCGCGGTACGGGAACTCCCGTTGCGGGTACTTGTAGAGGTACTTCATGTATGAGTGCGTGGGCGTGCTGTCGAGATAGAAGTAGTACTCCTTCACGTCCTCGCCGTGATTGCCCTCGCTGTTGGTCAGCCCGAACAGGCGCTCCTTGAGGATCGAGTCACGCCCGTTCCACAGCGCGACTGCAAAGCACAGGCGCTGCTTGTCGTCGGAGATCCCGGCAAGACCGTCCTCGCCCCAGCGGTATGCGCGGGAACGTGATTGGTCGTGCGAGAAGTAGCTCCAGGCGTTCCCGTCAGTGCTGTAGTCTTCGCGGACGGTGCCCCACTGCCGTTCACTGAGGTAGGGTCCCCACTTCTTCCACGGCACTCCGGCTTCACGCGCGTCGTTCAGACGCTTCTGTTCCGTCACGTCTACAACGTCGAGTTTCGCCATCGCAAATCCTTTCTGGGACTGATTCAGGATCAGGGACTCTGAACGATGGATGGCCGACGAGACGTTGCGCCTCCGCCCTCCACCGCCGCCGGCTCCGAGTACCACCGGTCCGGTGACACGAGCTTCTGACCGGACGGATCGGACTCGTAGTGCGGCGACATGATCTGGACACCGAATTCGTTGAACGCATCCTGGATGTTGGCGTGGAGCGCCGCCAGGATCCGAAGACGCCGCTGGGGCTGTTCGAGAACCACGAACAGCCGGTAGTTCACGTAAAAGTCCTCGAGCGCGACTTGCATGACAGTGGGCTTCGGCTCGGTGCGAATGCCGTCGGTGCGCGAGGCGGCCAGTTGCAGCAGCGCGTGCACCTGCCGCCAGGGAGTGTCGTACCCGATCGTCACCCCGGTCGACGTGAACACACCCTGGTCGCCGTTGCGCGAGAAGTTCGTGGTCGCATCCGACAGCACCAGGGAGTTGGGAATCGTGATCTCCTCGTTCCGGGGTGTCGTGACCCGCGTGGCCAGCGTGCCCAGCTCGGTGACCGTGCCCTCGATGTTCGCCACCTTGACGAAGTCCCCGACCTTGAGCGCCCGCGAGTAGGTGACCATCAGGCCGCTCAGGATCTGGTTCATCACCCCGGTCGATCCGAGCGAGATGACCAGGCCGACGAACACGCTGACGCCCTTGAAGGCTTCGGACTGGCTGCCGGGAAGGTAGGGATACATGGTGACGAGCGCACCCGCCCACAGCAGCGCGATGACAATCCGTCGCGTCGGCGCCGCAGTGTCGGGATGCATCCAGCCCGGCGAAAATCGGCCCTCTTCGATCCCGGCAAAGAACAACGTCGCAAGCTTGACGACGAATCTCGCGACCAGGGCGATGAGGAGCACGATGAACAGGTTCGGCAGCGCCGCCGACACCTTTTCCGCAGCCGCCGCGCCGAGCGAGACGAGTGCGCCACGGAGCGATTCCCCCCACGGCCGGGTGTACGGGAACCGGGTGAGAACGGAGGTGAGCCACGCGTAGGTCAGCACCGCGCCGACGAGGAACGTGACCAGCGCAAAGAACCGGTGAATGTTTCGTCCCGCATCCGCCACCCGCATCAGCGTGTCACCGCCGGGCAGGCGCAGGAGCCTGCGCTCCGCCGAAACCGCCAGCCGCGAGGCAGCGCGGCGATCGGTCCAGATCACGAGCGACAGCACGCCGACATAGACAACGGTCAACCCGAGGGCCAGACCGGCAGCTTTGACCAGCCGGCTGGGCGTGCGCAATTCCACGGTCTCGTCGAGTGCGACCTGCAACCGTGACACCGCGTCATCCGCCTTCGCCCGGAGTTGTTCACCCTGCAGCGGATCGACATCCGCCTCATAGATGGCGAACGCCGGCTGTCCGCCGACAGCGAGGACGATCGCCTGGTCGTAGGGATGTGCAGTGACGCGGGCGCCGGGCGACTTTTCAACGAGCCGCTGAAGCCAATCGGCGACAGCCGTCGCCCGCGTCTCGGGAGAACGTGAGAGGACCGTTGCCCGGAACTCGAGGATGGGGCGGTTGGCAAAGATCAGCGTCGCGGAGTTCTCGGCGCTGATCGCAGTACGGGCGGCGTTGGCGACGGCTGTCGCGAGTCTGTCGGTGCTGCCCGCGTCTGCGGGAGGCTGCCCGAAGGCGCGGCCAGGTACGACGGTCACGAACGCCGCCAGCGACATTGCCAGCAGCGTTCGATCGATTCCCCGGGACATGGTGATCAGCGCCGGCGTCCGCCGCCGCCCCGCATGGAACCGCCGCCCCGGGACGCGCCACCGCCACGATAGCTCCCGGTTCCGGAAGTGCCGCTGCCACTGCGATAGTTGCCGTAGTCCTTGGTCCGTTGCGTCCCGTTGCTCCGGGCCGTCGAGTCGCGATTGAGCTGATCCACCGTGCTGCTGTCGATGCTGCCGCGATCGCTGGGCGTGTTCTGACGTGTCGTGGCGCGATCCCCCGTCGGCTGAGGCCGCTCGCCGCTCGGCTGGCGATCGGTATTCGACCAGCCGCCGTTGTCGTACTTCTGCCACGTGCCGTCCTGACGGCGGTACGCGTTGCCGTCCTTGCCGGCGTAGATGTTCCCTTCGTTACCGACCGCCACGCGGCCGCCCTCCGAGCCACGCCGCATGACGGCGCCGCCCTCGTCGGTCCTGACCGTCCGAGTGGTGTTCCCGGTCCTGTTGTTGGTATAGCGGTTCGTCTTCGCCCAGTCGTCGCCGCGCTGGACGTAGCTCGAGCCCCAGCTGCCGTACACGTTGGAGCCCTGACGTGTCGCCGCGTAGGTGCCCGTTCGAGGGTTGTAGGCCTGCGCCACGCCGCGGGCGCCGTACGGACCATAGGCGGCCGCGCCGCGAGCGTAGGTGCCGGTCCGGGGGTTGTAGCGCGCGCCGATGCCCGCGCCGCCGTACGGCCCGTAGACGGCGGCGCTTCGTCCGTACGCGCCGGTCCACGGGTTATACCAGGCCGAGTATCCGTAGGTCGGGAAGTGCGGGTAGTAATAAGGATAGTACCCACCGTATCCCCAATAGGGCGGATAGTACCAACCGCTACCCCATACCGTGCATCCCCACGCCACCATCATTCCCGTGTAGCCTGCTGCCGCCGCATACACCACCCAGTCGTCATCGTCGTCGTCCTCGATCGTGACGTAGGTCACGTGGTGAGACGGTGAGCTGACGGGAATCTGATAGATCTGCTCGGGAACCGAGGTCGCGGCCTCCCAGGGACCGGTCGCGCTCTTGCCGACGAACCAGACACCCTGGTAGCACATGTAGTACGAGTCGCCGACCTTGAAGACGTCCTTGTCCGTGTTCACGGCACGCTGGACGCTGGTCTGCTCGATCGCGGTGAACTGCGGGTCACCCTGAAAATCCACCTCGGGAGCTTTGATTTCCTTCCGGTTCACACGCGCCGTCTGCGGAATGGAGGCGAGCAGGACGGCCTCTGCCGCCTGATCGGTACCGGGTACGGATGCGAGCACGCGGGATCGCGGATGTTCGAGCGAGATCTTCTTGAAGTCTGCGGGAAGCGACGGCGTGGCGAATGTCCAGGGACCGGTGAAATCCGGCGCCGAGAACCAGCGGCCAGCCACCAGGTAGTACACGGTGCCGGTCGTGCCCATCCTGAACACGTCACTCTCGGTGTTGCTCACCCACTGCAGGCCGGTCCCGGTCACCGCGGCGTACTTCGGTTCACCGGTCAGCAGAATCAGTTCCGCCGGACGGTTGCTCGTGAACACCTTCGGCACGGCCGATGCCGCAACGGCCTTGCCCGGCAATGCCGCCTTCACGTCCTTCCAGTTGTCGTCGGGCGGCAGGTTCTTGAAGCTGGCTGGCAGCGTCCCGGCCGGCGTCCACGGTCCTTTCGTCAGGTCGGCCGTCTTCAACCAGGTGTCGTTGTTCCGCAGGTAGTAGGTGTTCGAGGGCCCGTACTGAAAAAGATCCCAATTGGTGTTCACCGCGTACTTCAGATCGTTTTCCTTGATCGGGCTCCAGATCGGTTCGCCATCGAGGTTCACGATCACCGCGGGCGTCTTGCTGAAGAACACGGGTGGAGGATCGGCCTTGACGCCTTCGACGTTCTTGATCACGAGGCCGCTCTTGTCCAGGTTGGCGAGCACGCGATCGAGCGCAATGATGCCTTCCTCGGGGTTCAGGTTCTTGCCGACAACTCCGACGACTTCCTGCACCTGCTCCTTGGACAAGGTCTGGAAGCTGGCTTCGGCGATCTTCACGTTCTTGAGGCCCACCAGGCGGTCGGCGACCGACACCGTGGTGTCGGCTTCGAACTTCACCGTGCCCACCGCCGGTTTGTCGGCGGCCTTGGTGCGGTGGGAGACGGCACTGAACGCCACCATCTTCTTTTGCTGGTCCCAGCTGGCGATCTGCGGCTGATAGAGGAGAATGCTGCCTCCGGTCGGCAGGTCATAGATACGGGGCCAGCCACCGTCGACCGGCGGCTGCGCGGCAGCGGGCGCGGCCGCCGGTTTCGCGGTCGCCGGTTTCTGGGTCGTCGCCGGGGTCTGCGTGGCGGGCGCCGCGGACGGTGCCGCCGGTTTTGCCCCTGGCTGCCCCTGACGGGCCGCGAGCGAGACGGGGCCCTGTAACACGAGGCTATAACCGGCAATCGCGACTATCGCACGTCGCGCACGGGCGTCGAATCTCATCGCTCGTCATCCTTCCCTGCGGGTCCGACCGGCCGGCTGCCCGCCAGAGCAAACTCTTCAATGGAGAACGTGCCAGCTAGGAACAGCAGGGAACATGCCGATCGAGATTTGCGGCGCGAACCGGCGATGTCGACGCTTTCGGCGTGTCCGCCGCACTTCCCGCCGTGCGGGCCACCGCATTTCGCGGCTCGCGCTCCACGGCGCCGGAGCCACTCCGGAATAGCGTGCGCGAACGCGCAATCAGCGGCCGATTCCCGGTATCCCATCGGTCATCGCGCGGGCTCGGTCCCGGCTCGACCCTTGCAGCCCTGTGCCTCCGCAGCCTCAGTGGTAGTGCGAGTCGGCAAACCCGTGAAACAGGAAATGGATGGACGTATGCGGAAGAGACTGATCCCCGCGGTGCTCGCGATCGTGCTGGCGCCGGCAGTGCTCCTTGCCCAGAAGGTGAGTTACGACTACAACAAGAGCGCGAACTTCGCCTCCTTCAAGACCTACGCACAGAAAGACGGCACCAAGGTCGGTCAGCCACTGATCGACGACCGGATCGCCGCGGCAATCGACACCGAGCTCGCGGCGAAAGGTCTGAAGAAAGTGGAATCCGACCCGGATGTCGTCGTGGTCTATCACGTGGCGTTCGATCAAGAGAAAGACATCTCCACCTTCAGCAGCGGCTACGGCGGTGGCTACGGGCCGTACGGCTACGGCTGGGGCGGCGGCTGGGGCGGCGGTACGACGAGCACCCAGGTGCGCAACATCCTCATCGGCACACTGGTGATCGACATCGCCGACGCCAAGTCCAAGACGATGGCGTGGCGCGGCATGGCCACCAAGGAAGTGAGCCAGCAGACCAATCCTGAGAAGCGCGACAAGAACATCAACAATGCGGTGAAGAAGGTCTTCAAGAACTATCCACCAAAGGTGAAGACGACATAGCGCACGGTGCGCGGAGGGTACGAACGTGAAGCGACGAACGCCGGCGGCGCTCGTGCTGTTGATGGTGTGCGCGGTCGGGGCCCAGGCCCAGACGACCAAGAGCCAGCCGGCCGCCAAGGCGCCGGCCGCGAAGGGCCAGGCGCCGGCCGCGGCGAACACCGAGCAGCAGACCAAGGCGCTCAATCTCAGCGCTTACGCGGAGTTGCTTCGCAGCGACGTCCGCGCGCAGAAGGTGGCGATCATCACCGAGGTCATGGGATTCAACGACAAAGAGGACGAGGCGTTCTGGCCAATCTATCGCGAATACGATCTCGAGATGGCCAAGCTCGGCGATGAGCGCGTCGCGCTGATCGCCGACTATGCGAAGAACTACGCGAACGTCACCGACGAAGTCGCGGATCGTCTGGCATCGAAGGCCCTCGAGCTCGAGTCGCGGCGCCAGGAGTTGAAGGGACAGGTCTATCAGAAAGTGAAGAAGGCGCTCTCGCCCCTGACGGCGGCCCGCTTCCTCCAGGTCGAGCACCAGCTGCTCCTCCTGATCGACCTGCAGATTGCGTCGTCGCTGCCGGTTGCTCCGCCGGCGGGCGCGGGAGGTACGAAATGAAACGATTGTGGTGGATCGCTGCGCTGCTCACGATCGCGGTCGCCGCGCCGGCGTTCGCCGACACGATCAAGCTGCGATCCGGCAAGACCGTCACCGGTCAGTTCATCGGCGGCGACAGCAAGTCGGTCCGCGTTCTGCTCGACAGCGGGATCGTCTCCGAGGTCCCGCTCGATCAGGCGGTCGCGGTTGAATTCTCCGCGCGGAAACCGGCTCAACCCCCGCCGCCGCCACCCGCCGCCAATCCAGCGCCGGCCGCCGCGGCCGCACCGAAGCCGCCCCCGCCGCCGGAGCGCAAGAAGGTCACGGTTCCGTCCGGCACCGCGCTGAACGTTCGACTCACCGAGGGCATCGATGTCGATGCCGCCGCGGCAGGCCAGACCTTCAAGGCCGTGATCGACGATCCCGTGATGATTAGTGGATCGACCGTCATCCCTCGCGGTGCCTCGGCCTCGCTGCAGGCCGTCAAGGTCGAGCAGTCCGGCAAAATGAAGGGCAGCGACAAGATCTCGCTGAAGCTGAACTCGATCCGCTTTGGCGGGATGGTTTATGAAGTGACGACCGCCTACGTCGAGTCGAAGGGCAAGGGCGAAGGCAAGAAGACCACGCGCAAGGTCGGCGGCGGCGCCGGGCTCGGTGCCATCGTCGGCGGGATCGCGGGCGGCGGGTCCGGCGCGGCCATCGGTGCCGCGGTCGGCGCCGCGGGTGGGGCCGTGATGGCGAGCACCGGCGAGGAACATCTAAGCCTGCCGGCGGAAACCCGCCTCACGTTCAATCTCACCGCTGCGGTCACTGTTACGCCCTGACCAGCTCACAGTCGCGGGCTGATCTTTTGCCTTTTGCCTTTTTAAACTGCCCGCGGCCGGCTGAGACCCAGCTTGGCCATTCGGGTTTCGAGCGTGGTGGGCCGGAGGCCGAGCCGGTCCGCTGCGCCACCGAGCCCGCGAACCCGCCAGCCTGATGTCTCCAGCACCTTCCGGATGTGATCCTTCTGGATGTCAACGAGCCGCAGGCTCGGCAGGCGGGCGACCGACAACGGCGTCGGGATCGGGATCGTGAGTCGGGAACCGGCTGTGAGGATCATTGCCCGTTCGATGGCGTTCCGCAGTTCCCTGATGTTCCCCGGCCACGAATATCGCTGCAGCGCAGCCATGTTTTCGGCCGGGACTTCGGCGATTTGCTTGCCGAAGATCTTCGAGAACTCGTCGATGAAACGCCAGGCCAGGAGCGGAATGTCGTCGGCGCGCTCCCGTAGAGGCGGCACACGCAGCGGGAACACGTTCAGGCGGTAGAACAGGTCCGCGCGGAACACACCTTCCTCGATCCGCTGCTCGAGGCTGCGATGGGTGGCGGCGATGATCCGCGTGTTCACCGGAATCGACTTCACGCTGCCGAGCCGTTCGATCTGCCGCTCTTCGATGACCCGCAGCAGCTTGACCTGGACCTCGGGCATCAGATCCCCGATCTCGTCGAGGAAGATCGTGGAGCGATCGGCCATCTCGAACCGGCCAATCTGTCGCGACACGGCATCGGTATAGGCGCCCTTCTCGCGGCCGAACAGCTCACTTTCGATCAGCGTCGAGGGGATGGCCGCACAGTTCACGCACACCATCGGTCGCGCGCGACGCACACTCAGCTCGTGGATGTACGCAGCGAACATTTCCTTACCGGTGCCGGTCTCGCCGAGCAGCAGAACCGTCGAGTCCGTCGCCGCGACGCGGGCCGCCTGCGCCTGGACGAACTGGATTGCGGCGCTCCGGCCGATGATGCCGTCAGCAGCCGGCGTTTCTGGTGAGCTGGACGGGAGGAGGGGGGCCGCCGATGACTGGGTCTGCATGGGTCACCTTTTCTCGCAAACCAACCCGCGATATTTCGTGGGCTGCGATTGTTCGCCGCAGTTCGGCGCTACAGCTCACGTCGAGATCGAGGCCAGGACTGCCCGCATTTCGGCAATTCGTAGAGCAGAGCCGTTCGATTCCCGGCTGTGGGATTCTGAAAGTTACCTTGCCGCCCGCCGGCCCGAAAACTGCGAGATGTTTCAGGGTGGACCGGTAAAACTGACAGCCTCAGGACGTGGGATTTCACATCGAAATGTCACGAACCCGACACGGCGAAGTGCAATACTTCGGCCTTCAGGACGGTATTTCATTCAGGCATGAAGAGGGCTCTGGTCGCATCTCGAGCTGTGCGGTTGACCACCGCGATCCTGGCTGTGTGCCTTCTGGGCCCGGCCAGCGTGGCATTTGCGCAGGACGCGCAGCGGAAAGTGCTCGTCCTCTACTCGACCGGCCGCGACGCCGCCATCTCGGTGACGAGTGAGCGTGAACTGCCGCGGATTCTCGACTACGCTCTGTCGAGACGCCTCGACTATCACTCCGAGTACCTCGACGCCGGCAGGTTCCCGGATCCGATCTACCAGGCAGGGTTTCGCGATTTCCTTCGCCTCAAATACGCCGGATTGAGGTTCGACCTGGTGTTCGCGATCCTCGACGTCTCGATCCAGTTCCTCGAGAAATACCGCGCCGAG
>Ga0111539_10008082_pt1 | contig 13408 bp, 14 predicted proteins | sample RhiMethybrSRZTD1_FD_79667 | JGI IMG/M metagenome (GOLD analysis project Ga0111539, IMG submission 79667) | Populus rhizosphere microbial communities from Tennessee, USA - Rhizosphere MetaG P. TD hybrid SRZTD1 (version 2) (version 2) | ecosystem: Host-associated > Plants > Roots > Rhizosphere >...
TTCGACGTGGAGCGCACCTGTCACCCAGGGTCCGGCACCCGGCGGAGTGGACGGCTAGGAAGACCTGCTCGGGCACTCCAGCATCACGGTTACGGCTGATGCATACGCGCGGCACCTGCCCACCGGCGACAAGACGCTGCTGGACCGAGTGGAGGAATCCTCGAGCGGTAGCAGATTGGTAGCAGCTGACGAGAAAAACTGGAGCCGGCGGTCGGGATTGAACCGACGACCTGCTGATTACGAATCAGCTGCTCTACCGCTGAGCTACGCCGGCCGGGTCTGGCAGGAGCCGGCTCTCGAAGAGGCCGGCAAACGCGAATCGTAGCAGATGCATCGCTCTCAACGAAACGACTGCAGCCGCGAATAGATGTCCGTGCCGATCGACTGCGCGGCTCGAGCAACAAGCGCGGGTCGGCCGCCGGCGCGCGCTCCGTGAGCGCGCGAGCCGCCCTCAGGACGCCCTGCAGCGCCAGTGTCGCCGCCGTCACAGCGGCGGAGGCGACGTGACGCGGCAGACAGACCAAAGCCTCTGGAATGAGCAGAATCCACGACCGAGGCGGCGGAAATGGCTACTCGATATTGTGTCCTCTTCAGGCATGGACCACTAGATCTTGTGGTCGAGATGGGTCACAGAAAAAAGTCTTGCAACCAAGCCAAGTTAGACAGATAGTGTTGAACCATTAAGCGAGGTCCCAGTAATGGTATTTGGCTCGGCAAAAGGCTTTTCGGCGAACCGCGTGGCGGCTGTCGCTCTTCTGATGATGACTTTCAGCGGGTGCCAGGCGCTCAAGGACGTCATGCCGACCAAGCCGACCGAGCCGACGCCGGCGCCGACCCAGTCGCCGCTCGCGATTCCTGTCGTGATGCCCGAGCCGAAGCCGACGCCGACGCTCGGCGCGCCCGCGCCGACCGCGACGCCCACTCCCGCGCCGGGCTCCGACCCCACGCCCGCGCCGCCGCCGCCGAGCGGCGGCACGTGCAGGTTGGCGCCGAGCAACACGCCGGACGCGCCCTGCTCGATGCAGTCGCCGTCGTTCCTCGGCGCGGTGGACAAGGCGATCAATCAGGTCGTGGACCAGCAGCCTTCGCTCTTCGACATGAACCAGAAGACGTGCGAGAACTGCTACCACGTCAGGAACGAGGACGCCTTCGTCTCGGCCGTGATGAAGAACCTCAGCGCCGCGGGCTACTGCGCCTACTACGACGGCGAGGAGCTCGCCGTGAAGAACTCGAACAACTTCAACGACCAGTACGACATCCTCGTCGCGTCCGGGCACATCCGCCGCGGCGCCGGGTCGTACAGGAGCACGTGTAACCCCTCCTGGTTCTGAGCCGTAACGGGGGGCCGCGCTAGTCCGTTCGGCCCCTCGCCGCCGCCCACCCGATCTGATATGGTCGCGGCAGCGAGCAGGTTTCGCGAGCCCAGGTGTCCAGCGCCTCCCCCACGGCCGGTTTCCTCGCCCAGCACGCGAGCATCCTCGTCTTCCTGGCCGCGGTCGTGGGCGCCTTGCTCTTCGCGCTCGTGCTGTGGGCGGCTCTCAGGCCCTCGCGCCACTCCGAGGAGAAGCTCACGACCTACGAGTGCGGCGAGGATCCAGTGGGCGGCGCCTGGGTGCAGTTCAACATCCGCTTCTACGTCTTCGCGCTGATCTTCGTCGTCTTCGACGTCGAGGCCGTGTTCCTGCTGCCCTGGGCGACCGTCTTCCGCGAGATCGGCCTCGTGGCCTACCTCGAGGGCCTCGTCTTCATCGCGATCCTGGTGGTGGCGCTCGCGTACGTCTGGCGCAAGGGAGACCTCGCCTGGGTCCGCCCCGAGGACCAGGCTTGAGCGGTCCCGGCCCCGTCCGCGGGCTGCTCCACGACCGCTTCGAGGACGGGCTCGTCGTCGCGAGCGCCGACCAGCTCATCAACTGGAGCCGCAAGAACAGCATCTGGTTCATGACCTTCGGGCTCGCCTGCTGCGCGATCGAGATGATGGCGACCGGCGCCAGCCGCTACGACCTCGACCGCTTCGGGATCATGCCGCGCGGCACGCCGCGCCAAAGCGACCTGATGATCGTCGCCGGCACCGTGACGCTGAAGATGGCGACGCGCGTGAAGCGGCTCTACGAGCAGATGGCCGAGCCCAAGTACGTGCTGTCGATGGGCTCGTGCGCGAACAACGGCGGCCCGTACTGGCGCCACGGCTACCACGTGCTGAAGGGCGTCGACGAGGTGGTGCCGGTCGACGTCTACGTCCCCGGCTGCCCGCCGCGGCCCGAGGCGCTGCTCTACGGCCTGCTGAAGCTGCAGGAGAAGATCCAGGAGGACCGCGTGCTGCGCAAGCGCGCGCACACGGTCGGCAGCCTGGCCGGGGCGACGCTCGACGGCGCGGCCGACGCGCCGCGCGGGACGAAGGCCTGAGCCATGGACGCGGAAGAGATCCACCACATCCTGGTCCAGCGCTTCGGCGACGCGATCGCCTCTGCGACGCTCGACGCCGCCACGCCTTTTGCAGTCGTCGCGGCGCACCGGCTGCTCGACGTCGCGTCGTTCCTGAGGCACGACCACGCGCTCGCGTTCGACAACCTGATGTGCCTCTCGGGCGTCGACTACCCGAAGGAGACTCCGCCGCGCCTCGAGGTCGTCTACCACCTCTTCTCGCACTTCCATTTCCAGACCTTCGCGCTCAAGGTGCACCTGCCGCGCGAGAACCCGTCGGTGGCGTCGGTCGAGAGCCTGTGGGGCGTCGCGAACTGGCACGAGCGCGAGGCGTGGGACCTCTTCGGCATCGTGTTCACCGGCCACAGCGACCTGCGGCGGATCCTGCTGCCCGACGACTGGCAGGGGCACCCGCTGCGCAAGGACTGGCAGGACCCCGACTACTACAACGGCATGCACGTGAAGCCGACCGCCCAGATGATGGACCGCGTGCTCCAAGGCGAGCGGATCGGCGTCGGCCCCTTCGACTTCACCCCGCCGAACCGCGACCTGGAGCCGTCGTGACGAGCCCCGCCGCCGGCTGGGCCCGCGACTGGGACGAGGACGGGCTCGACACCGACGAGATGGTGATCAACATGGGCCCGCAGCACCCCGCCACGCACGGCGTGCTCCGGCTCGAGCTGCGCACCGACGGCGAGGTCGTGCGCGGGGCCCGGCCGCACATCGGCTACCTCCACCGCTGCTTCGAGAAGCACGCCGAGAACGTCGACTACCCCGGCGTGATGCCGTACGCCGACCGCATGGACTACGTGGCGTCGATGGGCAACACGCTCGGCTTCGCGCTCACGGTCGAGCAGCTGATGGGGATCGACCCGAGCCCGTACGTGCAGACGATCCGGGTGCTGATGGCCGAGCTGCAGCGGATCGCGTCGCACGCGGTCGCCGTCGGGACCTACACGATGGACATCGGCGCCTTCACGCCGTTCCTGCACCTGCTGCGCGACCGCGAGAAGATCCTCGACCTGTTCGAGTGGACCTGCGGCGCGCGCCTGCTCTACAACTACAACTGGGTGGGCGGCGTGAGCCACGACCTGCCCGACGGCTTCATCCGCGCCGCGCGCGACTTCCTGCGCGAGTTCGACTCGGTCACCTTCCCCGAGCTGCTCGACCTCATCATCCACAACAAGATCTTCGTGAAGCGGCTCGCGAACGTCGGCGTCTGCGCGCCCGAGCTCGCGATCTCGTACGACCTCACCGGCCCCAACCTGCGCGGCAGCGGCGTCCCGCGCGACCTGCGCAAGGACGCGCCGTACAGCAGCTACCAGCAGTACGACTTCGACGTCGCCGTGGGCGTCGGCCAGTACGGCCCGGTGGGCTCCTGCTTCGACCGCAACTGGGTGCGCGTCGTCGAGATGCGCGAGAGCTCGAAGATCGTGCACCAGGCGCTCGACCGGCTCGAGGCGATGGAGAAGGCCGACGTCCACGAGACGGTGCCGAAGCGGGTCAAGCCCCCGAAGGGCGAGGTCTACGGCCGCAGCGAGGCGCCGCGGGGCCAGCTCGGCTTCTACCTGGTCTCGGACGGCGGCATCATGCCCTATCGCCTGAAGGTGAAGAGCCCGTGCTTCACGGCGATGAGCGCCTTCCACCACCTCGCCAAGGGCATGATGATCGCGGACGTGATCGCGCTCATCGGCAGCCTCGACATCGTGCTCGGCGAGATCGACCGCTGAGGCGCTGATGGAAGCGACCTACGCCCTCCTCGTCCGCTGGTTCCCGCAGATCGCGGGCTGGCCCGCGTGGGCGGTGGTGCTCGTCTCGGCGGGGCTGCCGGCGCTCGTGCTGTTCCACTTCATGGCGCTCATGCCGCTCGTATACGTCTATGCCGAGCGCAAGGTCTCCGCGTTCATGCAGGACCGCCTCGGGCCGATGCGCGTGGGCCCTTACGGCGTGCTGCAGACGGTTGCCGACGCGATCAAGCTGCTGTTCAAGGAGGCCGTGTTCCCGCGCGGCGTCGACCGCAAGCTGTTCGTGGTCGCACCGCTGCTCGTGAACGTGGGGGCCTTCCTGCCGTTCGTGGTGATCCCGTGGGGCGCCCGGCTCCAGCCGGCCGACCTCAACGTCGGCATCTTCTACGTGGCCGCGATCTCGGCGATCTCCACGGTCGGGCTGATCATGGCCGGCTGGGCCTCGAACAACAAGTACGCGCTCTTCGGCGCGATGCGCTCGGCGGCGCAGATCGTCTCGTACGAGATCCCGACGCTGCTCATCATCCTGGTGCCCGTGATGATCGTCGGCAGCCTGTCGCTGCAGGACCTCGTGCTCGCCCAGCAGGGCGGCCTCTCGCGCTGGTTCCTGTTCCGCTACTTCCCGCTGATGCCGGTGGCGTTCGTCGTCTTCTTCGTCGCGGCGCTCGCCGAGACGAACCGCGCGCCCTTCGACATCCCGGAGGCCGAGAGCGAGCTCGTCGCCGGCTTCCACACCGAGTACAGCGGCTTCTTCTTCTCGCTTTTCTTCCTGGCGGAGTACACCGAGATGTTCGTGGTGTCCGCCGTCGCGAGCGTGCTGTTCCTGGGCGGTTACCTGGCGCCGCACCCGTGGCTGCAGCAGGTCGGACCGCTGCCGCTCGGCTGGTTCTGGCTCTGGTTCAAGGCCTGGGGGCTCGTGTTCGTGATGATGTGGCTGCGCTGGACGCTGCCGCGCGCGCGCGTCGACCAGCTGATGTACATCGCCTGGAAGGTGCTGCTGCCGATCGCGCTCGGCCTGGTGGTGATCGTGGGCGGGCTCGTGCTCAAGCCGCGGACGGCGCACGGCTTCCCGTGGGACCGCTTCGTGGGCTGGCCGATCACGCTGCTGGTCGTCGGCTTCCTGTTCACCGCTATGGTGCGGGCGCTCGTCTGGAACCGCTCGCGCGGCCGCGAGCTCGGCGACTCCGGCTCGCCGTCTCCCGTCCAGGTGTGGCGATGAGGGAGTGGCTGCAGAACGTCTGGGAGGCCGTCTACACGGTGCTCGTGGGGATGACGATCACCTGGCGCCACCTGTTCACGAAGTCCGTGACGCTGCAGTATCCGAGCGAGAAGTGGCCGCTGCCGCCGCGCACCCGCATGCGGCTCTTCATGAAGTACGAGGACTGCATCGGCTGCGGGCAGTGCGTCCGCGCGTGCCCGGTCGCCTGCATCTCGATGAAGACCGAGAAGCGGCCGGCCGACGCCAAGCCGATCTGGGCCGCGACCGGGCATCCCATCAAGCTCGACGTGACCGCCTTCGACATCGACATGTCGCTGTGCTGCTACTGCAACCTCTGCACGTATCCGTGCCCGACCTTCTGCATCTACATGACCCCGGACTACGAGTTCGCGACCCGCAACCTGACCGAGCACCTCTACCGCTTCGCGAAGAAGGACGCCGTCTTCCTGACCGAGGACCCGAAGAAGAAGGCCGGCGAGGAGCCCAAGCCGGGCGCGAGCCCGGCCGGAGCGGCAGGCGCGTGAGCGGCGAGGCGCTCGTGTTCTGGATCTTCGCGGGGCTGACGCTCGGCTCCGCGTTCGTCGTGGTGCTGTCGCGCACGCTGATCTACAGCGCCTTCGCGCTGCTCGTCACCTTCTTCGGCGTCGCCGGCCTCTACGTCCTGCTGGGGGCCGACTTCCTGGCCGCGACGCAGATCCTCGTCTACGTCGGCGGCATCCTCGTGCTGCTGCTGTTCGGCGTGATGCTCACTCACCGCATCTACGACCTCGACCTGCGCTCCGAGACGACCCAGCTCGGCTCCGGGCTGATCGTCGCGGCCGGGCTGTTCGTGGTGCTGAGCGCGGTCGCGCTCAAGACCGAGTGGCCGAACCTGGCGCGGCTGCCGGCGCCGACCACGGCCCCGATCGGTCGCCTGTTCCTGCGCGAGTACCTGCTGCCCTTCGAGGCCGCCTCGGTGCTGCTGCTGGTCGCGCTGATGGGCGCGGCCATGATCGTCCGCCGGCGGAGGACCGCGTGATCGGCCTGCAGCACTACCTCGTGCTGTCGGCAGGCCTCTTCGCGCTCGGCGTGCTCGGCCTGCTCACGCGCCGCAACGCCGTGAACGTGCTGATGAGCATCGAGCTCATCCTCAACTCGGCCAACATCAACCTGGTCGCCTTCTCGCGTTACGCCTCCGGCAACCTGGGCGGGCAGGTGTTCGCCGTGTTCGTGATCGTCGTCGCGGCGGCGGAGGTCGCCGTCGCGCTCGCGATCGTGCTCACGCTCTACCGCCTGCGCCGCACGCCCAACCTCGACGACGCGTCGATCCTGAAGGGCTGACGGGCATGTCCGAGCTCACGCGCAGCCTGAACGCCTTCCGGCCCGAGCTGGCGCTGCTCGTCGGGCTGCTGCTGGTGGTGCTCGCGGACACGTTCGCCGGCCGCGGCCGGCAGCTGGCGACGCGGCTGATCACCGTGCTGTCGCTCACAGCCGCGTTCGGCTTCGCGATCGAGCTACAGGCGGCAGGCACGCGCGCGCCGCTCTTCAGCGGCATGCTCGTGATCGACCCGCTCGGGGCGGCGCTCAAGCTGATCCTGGTGGCGGCCGGCCTCGTGACCGTGCTCGCCTTCAGCTTCCGCAACTCGCGCGAGCTCGCGGGCCTCGGCCACGGCGAGCTCCACACGCTCGTGCTGGCGCTCGTCTTCTCCTGTCTGCTGCTCGCCGCCGCGAGCGACGTCGTGATGCTCTACCTCGCGCTCGAGATGGTGTCGATCACCTCCTACGTGATGGTGGGCTACCTGAAGGGCGACCGGCTCTCGAACGAGGCGTCGCTCAAGTACATCCTGTTCGGCGCGGCCTCGACCGGGTCGATGCTCTACGGCCTCTCGCTGCTCTACGGCCTCGCGGGCACCACGTCGCTGCGCGGGATCCAGGAGTACCTGGCGGGCGGCATCCCGGACGCCAACCGCTTCGCCGTCTACGCGGTGACGCTGCTGGTGCTGGCCGGCTTCGGCTTCAAGATCGCGGCGGTGCCGTTCCACTTCTGGTGCCCGGACGTCTACCAGGGCGCGCCGACGCCGGTGACGGCGCTCTTGTCGGTGCTGCCGAAGGCGGCCGGGCTCGCGATCGCGCTCCGCTTCTTCTACGGAGCGTTCTCGATCCCGGAGCGCGGCCCGTGGGACCTGGTGGGCTCGATCGACTGGAGCGCGCTCGTGATGCTCGTCTCCGTGCTCACGATGACGCTCGGCAACGTGGCGGCGCTCACGCAGACGAACATGAAGCGCCTGCTCGCCTACTCGTCGATCGCGCACGCCGGCTTCCTGCTGATGGGCATCGTGGCGTTGTCCGAGAACGGCGCGCGCGGGCTGATCGTCTACCTGGCCGCCTACCTGGTGATGAACCTCGGCGCCTTCCTGGTCGTGACGCTCGTGCACCTGCACGACGGCAGCTTCGACCTGCGCGACTACCCCGGCCTCTACCGGCGCGCGCCGCTCCTGACGCTCGCGATGGCGTTCTTCCTGCTCTCGCTCGTCGGCATCCCGCCGTTCGTCGGCTTCCTGGCGAAGCTCTACGTCTTCTCCGCGGTGATCGAGCAGGGCCAGGGCGTCTACGCCACGATCGCGGCCGTCAACGCCGCCGTGGCGGCCTACTACTACTTCAAGATCCTGAGGGTCATGATCATCGACCCGGGCAACGAGGCGAAGCCGGCGCTCGAGCTGGAGCTCGTCGATCAGCTCCGCCTCGCCGCGCTCGCGCTCGCCAACCTCGCGCCGCTTTTCTTCTGGGACTGGATCGAGGGCTGGGCGCGCGGCGCGCTCGTGCTCTACGCGGGACGCTAGAGCCGTCCTTCTCGCCGCCGCGCGCCCGCCGATTCACTCGATGCCGCAGAGGGCCTGCCGCGCGAAGTAGTCCGAATGCCCCGCGCCGAAGCGCCAGGCGAGGGACTGCGGCGGATCGGAGAGCAGCAGCTGCTCGGCGATCTCGGTCGTCTGGTCGCGCTGGTCGGTCAGCGTTCCGCGCTGGGCCTGGAGGATGACGGCGTCGACGGGGCTGCCTGTCGGGACGAAGGTCGGCGGCGACGTCGGCGGCAGGACCGGCCGCATCGGCGTCACGCGGAGCGTGCCGCCGAAGGCGTACGTCCTGTCGTAGCGGCCCGAGGGATTGGTGTGGACGCTCAAGGTGAAGTCGAGCGGGCCCGCGAGCTGCACGAAGTCGAAGGGACCGGTCGCGCAAAAGGGCTTCGGGACGACGATCGAGTAGGTCACCCGCGTCGTCGTCGTCGACTGCGTCTGTCGCGGTTGGAAGGCGATCGAGCTCTGCAGCACCCTCGCCTGACCGCTGGTCGGGATCGGGACGTCGCCGGTCGGCGGGGCCTGGAGTCCCAGGACGGCCAGCAGCTGACCGGCTCCTCCTTGCAGGAGCCCGTCGTAGAGGAGGCGGGGCAGCGTCCCGAAAGTCCCGGCGGGAATCAGGCCGAGACCGCTCGGCGGCGCCGTGAGCGCGCCGGTTCGGCCCATGTCGAAGACCACGAGCTCGCGCGCGAGGTCCCAGCTCAGCACCCGGTGCTCGGCCGTTCCCGAGACGAGGATCTCGAAGTGCGCGCCGCCCACGGTGTGAGCGCCCTGGCGGAAGAGCCGGATATGGAAGCGGAACGGGCCGCCGAGCGGCGCTCCCGGCGGCACGCAGGCGAGCTGGACCGCTCCCCCGACCCACCCGTCGAGGTCGGCGTACGCCGCGTGCTCCGAGCCCATGGCGTCGGTCCAGGTGCAGCTCGTCCCGGGCAGACCCGCGAAGGGCGGCCGGCTGCCGTCGAGCTTCATCAGCTCCTGGCGGATCGCGCGCGGGTCGGCGTTCGGGAAGACCAGGTTGATGGGATCGGACGGGGTCGCGAGATCCGGAGTGGTGTACGGCCAGAGCGCGAGCGACGTGCCGCCCGCCTGGATCTCCTTCAGTCCCGCGGGAGGGTCGGCGCTCTGCGACGCAGGGCTGAACGCAGCGGCCAGGCTGATCGAGCAGGCCACGGCCAGAGTACGGACGCTCTTCCACATTCGAGGCTCCTCTCTCATGAATCCAAGCAGCAAAACCCCGCTGCCGTTACAGCCACCGTGCGCTTCCCTTACTAGACGGACGCTCTTCCCGCTCGTCCCGTCCGGGGCCATAGAATCGCTGCGCCCGGAGGTCGCGATGCCCGAGATCGACACCACCACCCTGCTGGCGGACGCCGCGTCGCGAGCGGCGCGCTACCTCGCCCTGATCCGGGAGCGCCGGGTGGGGCCCGGCCCCGATGCGCTGGCCGGCCTCGCGCGGCTCGCTCCTCCGCTGCCCGAGCGCGGGCTCGACGCCGCCCAACTGCTCGCGCTCCTCGACGAGGCGGGCTCGCCCGCCACGCTCGGCACCGCCGGCCCCCGCTTCTTCGGCTTCGTGATCGGCGGGGCGCTGCCCGCTACCGTGGCCGCCAGCGTGCTGGCCGCAGCCTGGGACCAGAACGCCGGGCTGCGGGTCACTTCGCCGGTGAGCGCCGCGCTGGAAGAGGCCGCGATCACCTGGCTGCTCGACGTGCTGGGCCTTCCCGACGGCACCAGCGTCGGCTTCGTCACCTGCGCCACGACCGCGAACCTGAGCGGCCTCGCCGCCGCGCGCCACGCGCTGCTCGCGCGCCAGGGCTGGGACGTCGGGGAGCAGGGCCTCTTCGGCGCGCCGCCGCTGCGCGTGGTGGTGGGCGAGGAGGTGCACGTCAGCCTGCTGAAGGCGCTGTCGCTGCTCGGCCTCGGGCGCGAGCGCGTCGAGCGGGTCCCGGTGGACGGCCAGGGCCGGATGCGCGCCGACGCGCTGCCCGCGCTCGACGAGCGCACGATCCTCTGCCTGCAGGCGGGAAACGTGAACACCGGCGGCTTCGATCCCGCGGCGGCCATCGTCCCGCGCGCCAGGGCGGCGGGCGCCTGGGTCCACGTCGACGCCGCCTTCGGCCTCTGGGCGCGCGCCGCTCCTTCGCTCGCGCCGCTCGCCGCCGGGCTCGACCTTGCGGACTCGTGGGCGACCGACGCCCACAAGTGGCTGAACGTCCCGTACGACAGCGGACTCGTGTTCTGCCGCGACGCCGCGTCGCATCGCGCCGCGCTGCGCTCGCGCTCCGCCGCGTACCTCACGGAGACCGAGGCGCGCGAGCCCGACCAGCTCGTCCCCGACTTCTCGCGTCGCGCGCGCGGCGTCGAGGTGTGGGCGGCGCTGCTCTCGCTCGGCCGCGGCGGCCTGCGCGAGCTGCTCGAGCGCAGCTGCGCCCACGCGCGCCGCTTCGCGGAGGCGCTGCGAGCCGACGGCCACGCGGTGCTGAACGACGTGGTGCTAAACCAGGTGCTCGTGTCCTTCGGCGCTCCCGAGCGCACGCGCCGCGTGATCGAGGAGATCCAGAAGGGCGGCGTGCTCTGGTGCGGCGGGACGGTGTGGCAGGGCCACACCGCGATGCGCATCAGCGTGAGCAGCTGGGCCACGACCGCGGCCGACGTCGAGCGCAGCCTGGAAGGCATCCGCGCGGCCGTCGCGCGCGTGGGCTAGGACGCGAGGAGTAGAATCCCCGGATTCCGGGAAGGCAGGCTTTGCGCAACCTGGCGGCGTGGCTCCCATTCGTGCTCCTCGCGGCGGCGGCGGCAGCAGCGGCGCGACAGCAGCAGCCCGGCGGCGCTCCGGCGCATCCGAGCGTCTTCCTGAACCACTTCTTCGTCGTCGTCGACGCCGCCAGCTACGAGGCCGCGCGCCGCTCGGCGTTCGTGACGCGCGAGCTCGCGCCGTTCGAGGCGCGCACGACCGTGCGCAACGACATGAGCTACACCGGAATCTACTGGTACGGCCGCCGCACGTACTTCGAGCTGTTCGAGCCGGGCTCCCAGGGAGCGCAGGGCGCGAGCGGGCTCGCGCTCGGAGTGGAGGAGCCGGGAGCGAGCGCGGTAGTGCGCCGGCGCTGGCAGGAGGCGCTCGGCGCGGCGGGCGGCGGTCCCGTCACGCGCAAGACCGAGACCGACGAGCCGCCCTGGTTCGAGATGACCTTCAGCCGCGAGATCCCGGGGCTGCGCGTCTTCCTGATGGAGTACCACCCGGAGTTCCTGGTGCGCTGGTACGCAGAGCTCACGAAGGCGCGCTCGATCACCCGCGCCGACGTGCTCGACCGCTACGTCGCCAAGATCGGCCAGACCGACAGGCGGGAGAAGGCGCTGCTCCAGGACGTGGTCGCCGTCGAGATCGCTCTCGCGCCGGCGGACCGCGAGACGCTCGTGAAGCAGCTGCGCGCCGTGTCGTGGCTCGCCCAGGACGCGGGGGACGCGGTGGTCTGCAGCGGGCCGGAAGGGGTCAGCCTGCGCCTCGTGCAGCCGGAGAACGGGCGGACGGGCATCGTGGCGGTGGACTTCTCGCTCCAGCACGCCGCGACGAAGGCCACGCACCGCCTCGGCAAGGCCGAGCTGCGGCTCGACGGCCGCTCCGCGCGCCTCGTCGTTGGCGCGCACTAGACCGAGCGCCGGTCGAGGCCGGGATCGCTCAGGACGGCTGGCCCGGAGTCTTGGCCGCTCGGATCAGGAGCGCGATCCCGATCCACAGCGCGAAGATCCCGAGCGGCCACGCCAGCGCCCTCGGCCAGACGGCCGCGATCGGCGCGAGCGACACGAGCACGAGGCCGGCAGGGACCATGAGCCGCCGCTGGATCGGGCTGTGCACCCGACGCGGCGACAGCACCGCGCCGAGCGCGTTGCCGAGCCGGAGCGCGCCGGCCGCCGCGCGCCCCGCGCTTCCGCCGGCGCCGCGCGTGCGCGGCCTGCGCACCTCGCCGGCCTCCCTCACCCAGCGGCGCTTGCTCAGCACGATCTCGGTCGAGCCCTTCAGGTCCTCGACGTACTGCTCCTCCATCCGCCGGGCGAAGGCCTCGTCCTCGACGACGACGTCGAGCTCGCGGTTGCCGATCCAGCTCGCGACGTTGAGGTTGGTCGAGCCCACACGCGCCCAGCGCGAGTCGGCCACCGCCGTCTTCGCGTGCATCATCGGCCCGTTCCACTCGAAGACCCGCACGCCGGCCTGGAGCAGCTGCGGGTACCCGGAGCGCGAGATCGCCTGCACGATGCGGATGTCGCTGCCGCGGCCCGGCACCAGCAGGCGCACGTCCACTCCGTCCTGCGCCGCGGCGCGCAGCGCCTGCACGTAGGTGCTCGTGCCGGCGTAGTAGGCGTCGCTCAGCCACAGGGTGCGGCGCGCGAGCGCCGCCACCAGCTGGTCGAGGCGGAAGAGCCCGGTGGTCCCGGGCGTCCCCGCCACCACGCGCAGCGAGACGTCCCCCGCGCGCGGCGGATCGCACCCCTGCTCCTCGGCCGGCAGCGGCTCGCCGCAGGCCGCCCAGCTGTCCGCGAAGGAGCGCGCCACGTCCGCCACGGCAGGGCCGCGCACGGCGACCCCCGTGTCGCGCCACGGCGCCACGCTCCGGCGCGCGTCGCCTTCCCAGCGCTGGCCGACGCAGAGGCCGGTGACGAAGGCGATCTCGCCGTCGACCACCAGGCACTTGCGGTGGTCGCGGCTCAGCCAGCCGAAGGGCTCGTCGAGCCGCGGCGGGTTGTAGCAGCGCACCTCCACGCCCCCGGCTCGCAGCTGCTTCCAGAAGCGACCCCGTGTGTTGCCGAGCGCGCCCATCCAGTCGTAGGAGACTCGCACCGGCACGCCCGCCTGCGCCCGCTCGACGAGCGCCTTCGCGAAGCGCTCGCCGACGGCGTCGCCGTGAAGGATGTAGGTCTCGAAGTGCACGTAGCGCTTCGCGGCGGCGATCGCCTCGAGCCAGGCGGGATAGTTCTCCGCCGCGTCGAGCAGCAGGCTCACGTCGTTGCCCGGCACGAGCGGCGCGCCCGCGGCGCGCGAGAACGCCTGGTCGGCGAGCAGCCGGAGGTCGGAAGCCCGGGCCTCGGCCGTCCGGGTCAGCTTCGCTTCAAGAGCTTGGGCCACAGCGGGGAGGGAGCGAGTCCTGGTAGCCGAACTCCGGGCTCAGCGGGAAGTCGACGTTCGAGCCCTTCTCGAA
>Ga0111539_10008087_pt1 | contig 13406 bp, 11 predicted proteins | sample RhiMethybrSRZTD1_FD_79667 | JGI IMG/M metagenome (GOLD analysis project Ga0111539, IMG submission 79667) | Populus rhizosphere microbial communities from Tennessee, USA - Rhizosphere MetaG P. TD hybrid SRZTD1 (version 2) (version 2) | ecosystem: Host-associated > Plants > Roots > Rhizosphere >...
GTCCCGCTGGTGGCACGATCCCGAGTCCCGCCACGCCTACTTCATGGGCAAGGACAACATCGTGTTCCACGCGTTCCTGTGGCCCGCGATGCTGGCGGGCTACGACGGCCCGCTGTGCGACCGGCCCGACGGCGAGCACATCCCCCTGCACCGGCCCGACGACGTGGTGGCCAGCGAGTTCCTCACCATGGAGGGCCGCAAGTTCTCGTCGTCGCGGCGGGTGGTCATCTACGTGCGGGACGTCCTGGAGCGCTACGGGCCCGACCCGCTGCGCTTCTCGCTGACCGCGGGCGGCCCCGAGTCGGGCGACGCCGACTTCACCTGGTCCGAGTTCGTGCGCCGCAACAACGACGAGCTGGTCGCCACCTGGGGCAACCTGGTCCAGCGGGTGTGCGCCATGCTGCGCCGCCAGGGCGGCGTCGTGCCCGAGCGCACCCGCCTGCCCGAGGGCGGCGAGGCGCTGCTGGCCCGGGTGACGGGAGGCTTCGCGTCGGTGGGGGACCAGATCGAGCGCTACCGGTTCAAGGGCGCGCTGCACGAGGTGATGGCGCTGGCCGCCGAGGTCAACGCCTTCGTCTCCCAGCACGAGCCGTGGAAGGTGGTCAAGACCGACCCCGAAGCCGCGCTCGGCATCCTGTCGGTGGCCTACGACGCGGTGTGCGACCTCAACGTCATGTTCACCCCGTTCCTGCCCCATGGGGCCCAGCGGGTGTGGGACAACCTCGGCGTCGACGTCACCGTCCCGCTCCCGGTCCAGACCAAGGCGGGAGAGGGCGACGAGCGCCACCGGGTCATGCGCACCTTCGGGCCGTGGCAGCCGTGGGCGCCGGTCCGGGTCGAGCCGGGCACGCCCCTGGGCGAGGCCTCGCCCCTGTTCGCCAAGATCGACGTCGAGGTGGTCGAGCAGGAGCTCGCCCGCCTGGGCGCCTAGGCCGCTATCGCCTCCTCGGGCGCTTCGTCTTCGGCCGCGTACTCGTCGAGCAGGGTGCGCTCCTCGTCGTGGCGCGGGAAGCAGAACCACACGAGCAGCATGCCGCCGATCACGGCGACGATCCCGGCGATGTAGGCCCAATGCGATCCGTCGAGGAACGACTCGCGCGCCGCGGCGATGATCTGGCTGGAGTACTGGGGCTGCTGCTCGGCCAGGTTGGCGGCGCTGCCGAACGACTTCGTGAGCTGCGACTGCACGTCGTCGGTGAGCTGGGGGTTGCCGGACGCGCCCGATACCAGGCCGACCATGGCTGAGGTGTAGCCCGCGGCGAGCAGCGCCCCCAGGATCGACTGCATCACCGCGCCGCCCAGGTCACGCTGGAGGTCGGCGGTCCCCGAGGCCATGCCGGCCCGGGTGACGGGCGTCGAGGCGGTCAGTGAGCGCGAGGCGGGCGTGCCCGCGGTGCCGACGCCGATGCCCACGAGCGCGTAGGCCAGGCCGACGTGCCAGTAGGGGCTGTTCTCGCCCCACAGGACCAGCATGGTCACGAACCCGAGCGCCACCGCCGCCGAGCCGACCAGCAGCGTGAACCGGGACCCCCGTTGCTCGACGAACCGGGCCGACGTCGGGGCCACCAGCACCATGAACACGGCCGCGGGCAGGATCGCCGCCCCGGCCTCGACCGACGAGTACTCGTGCACGTTCTGCAGGAACTGCTGGCCGATGAACATGGCACCCATCAGGGCCCCGAACACGATGATCCCGGCCAGGGCCGCCACCCAGAAGATGCGGCGGCCGGCGACCTTCAGGTCGTAGAGCGGGTATCGCGCCCGGCGCTGGCGGATGATGAAGGCGGCCGTGGCGGCCAGCGCCACGATCGCGAGGCCGACCGCCACCGCGGTCTTGCCGGGCACGGGCGCGAAGTTGATGCCCAGCACCACGGCCGCCACCAGCACGACCGACAGCACACCCCCGAGGTTGTCCACGGGATCGGTGGTCTCGTTCACATGGCTGGGTATCAGGAACACGGCCATGACCAGCGCCACCGCCGCGATGGGCAGCGTCAGGAGGAACACGGACCCCCACCACCACTCCTCCAGCGCCGCGCCCGCGACCAGTGGTCCGAGCGCGGAGACGGCCCCGCCGATGCCCGACCACAGGGCGATGGACTTGGTCCGCTGCGCCCCCGTCCACAGCGCCGTGATGATGGCGAGCGTGGTCGGGTAGGCCATGCCGGCGGCCACCCCTCCGAAGATCCGGGCCACCGCCAGCCACTCCACCGACGGCGCCCAAGCGGCCATCAAGCTGGCCGGGATCGACAGCACGACGCCCAGGACCAGCATCATCTTCCGCCCGTACCGGTCGCCGAGCGCCCCCAGGTACAACACCGACGCCGCCAGCCCGAGCGAGAACCCCACGGCCACCAGGTTCAGCTGGGTCTGCGATGCATCGAGATCTCGCCCGATGTCGGGCAACGCCACGTTCGCCACCGACAGGTTCAGGTTGGCGAGCGAGGCCACCAGGATCAGCGCCACCAAGACCATGCCCCCATCGTCCCGCCCCACCCCGGCGCCGCGCATCACCCGAAATGGGGCATGTCCCACCCGAACCCCTGCTCGTGTCCTCAGCGGGGGCCGCGCGTCGGAATGCTCCTGGTCGTGGGAGCCGTGCGCGAGTACTTCGACGTGGTCGGGGGCGTGCGCACGGGCCTGCATGAGGAGCCGCCGTGGTGGGCCCCTGCGGGGATCGCCTTGTTCGGGGCAGTGGTGGTGGCCGTCGTGGTGTTCAGCCTGGCCCTCGGGGTCGACGGCGGGGGGTCGCCCGAGTCCGCCCGACTCGAGACCGGCGCGGCGCCGGTGGCGGCACCGCCGAATGTGCCTGCGCAGACGCCGTCCACCACCGCCGGGGCCGGCGACCTGGGCGGCGAAGGCGAGACGCTGGCCCTGGCCGACCGGTCGGGGGTGTTCCAGCAGGTGCCGCGCACCGCGGTGGCCGCGGCCCGGCTGCAGGGGGCCGCCGCGCTCGGGGTCCCGCCCGACGAGGTCCGCCACCAGCTCGTGTCGGCCGAGCCGGGGCGGGTCGAGCTGAGCGTGTCCACCCTCGACGGCCAGGGCCAGGTGGTGGTGACCGCCGTCGAGTCCGGGGGATCCTGGCAGGTGACGTGAGCGGGCGCCTCCTGGGGTCGGCCGACGTCAGGGCCAGGGCGACCCGCCGGGTGGTCGCGGGGGTGCCCGTTGTCCTGCTGGCCGTCGTGATGATGGTGGTGGTTGGCATCGTGCCCACGTCGGGGATGGGATCCCCGGACTTCCCTCCCGTCGAGCCGGGGGACGCCGCCGAGCGCGAGGTGCCGCGGGGGTACATGGACGGCTACCGCCAGGCGGACGAGGAGCACCGGGTGCCGTGGCCCATCCTCGCCGCGATGGGCTTCGTGCTCACCGAGCACGGGGCGCGCAGCCCATACGACACGCTCTATCGCACTGAGGAGCAGCGCTTCCCCACGGTCGATCCGCCCATCGCCCCGGGGGCCACGCCCGACGTCGCCGCCGCGGGGACGTGCCGGGTGCGCCTGGTGGGTGACTCGCTGCTGGTCGGCATGGCCGACGCCCTGGCCGGCGGGCTGGCCAGCGCCTGCGCGGTCACCGCCCTCGACGGCCGCGAAGGACGCACGATCGCCGAGGGGACCCAGCGCCTCGTCGCCGCGCCCTTGGGCGACGAGACCGCGCTCGTGGTCGTGCTCGGCACCAACGACCTGGCGACCGGGGCCACGCGGGCCCAGCTCGACGAGCGCATCGAGGCGCTGCTGGCCGCGGCCGGCGACCGGGCCGTGATCTGGGAGACCAGCGCGGCGCAGGGCCTGGCGACCGGCAGCGAGGTGCTGGCTTCGGCCCTGGGCGCCGCCCGGCGCGCCCATCCCCGGCTCGTGGTGGCCGACTGGGTGGGATACCTGGGATCCCTCCCCGACGCCGAGGGCTACCAGGCGGGCGACGGGGTCCACTACACGCCCGACGGCTACCGGGTCATGGCCGACTGGCTGGTCCGCCAGCTGGCCGCGCCCCAGGTGCTGGCCGTCGACCCGCCCGTGGGCGACGGAGGGCTGGGCCCGCTACTGCTCAACCCCACGGTGTTCACCGGTCTGTCGGTCCAGGCCGCGCAGGGCGTCGAGCGGTCGGTGGACCTGCTGGCCGGCCAGATGGCCCGCATCGCCGACCGGACCCGCACCCGGGGCGCGGACGACGCCCGCGCCTCCCGCTTCGCCGAGGAGTTCCTGCCCGAGTCCGAGGAGTTCTGGCACGAGGTGGTGGCGGCCGCGCCGGTGGTGGCGGGCGACTCTGCCTGCCTGCAGCCCGATCCCACCATGCCGGTCCCCCAGATCATCGAGGTGGTGTGGCGCTGCGAGATGCTGAAGACCCCGCCGCGGCTGTGGACGCCCGACGGGGTGGTCGAGGGCGCCGAAGCCCAGGACCTGCTGCTGGGCGAGGCCCACGCCGTCGCCGCCGCCTGGTCGGACCGGGGCGCCGCCCCGTGCGACGAGACCGCCCCGTACACCGGCGTGTTCCCGCTGCCCGCCCTGGCGCTGGCCACCCGCTGCGACCCGGTCCAGAACGTCCGCACCGCCGCCCGCCTGGTCCTCGACCAGGAGAGCCGCCCGCTGGACCAGCGCCCGGGCGCCACCGAGTGGGAGCGGGCCGCGGCCGGGTGGGCCACGATGGCGCCCGCGCTGGGCGATCCCTCCGTCAACCACTTCGTGGCCGAGGGCCCACCGGCGGCCGGGTTCACGCCGGGCGAGTCGTGCGAGCTGGCCCTCGACGTCACCCTCGACGCCGAGGCGGGCGCCGATCCCGCGTGGGGCGGCCTCGCCCCGATGGCCCGGTTCGACCCGCAGGCGGTCGACTTCGACCCCACCCGGTGGGACTCGACCTTCGCCGCCACCCCGGTCGACCCGCTGTTCCAGGCCGGCGCGCCCTGCGACCCGGGATCCGACCGGGCCGCCGGGTTCGAGTGGCTGGCCGCCCGGCTGGCCGCGCGGCAGCCCGAGGACGACCCGCCCGACCCCGGGCTGGCGGGGGCCGCCGCCTACGCCCGCTGGGTGGGAGCCCGGGGTGCCTTCCCGGTGGAGGGCCAGACCGGGCTCGTCCCCCGGCTGCACAACCCCCGCCTGGTCCCACCCCACATCGACCGGCCTCCCGTCACCGGCGGCGCTACCCCGGTGAACCCGCGGGAGTTCGCTGACCGGGTCATCGCCAAGGCCAAGGTGTACGCCGGCTACGCCGCCTCGGTCCCGGTGGACGTCACCGGATGGGAGGCGCTCGCCGCGCTCGGCATCCCCGAGCACGCGGCCCGGGCCTACGTCCAGGCCATCGCCCGGGTGGGCGCGATCGAGTCGGGCTGCGCCATCGACGTCGCCTACCTGGCGGGCTTCGGCTTCATGGAGTCGGGCCACGGCACGGTGGCGGTCGACCTCGCCACGGGCACGTCCGACGGCCCCGGCCGCAAGGGCCCGGTGGCCTGGGATCCGCTCACCGGTGAGTCGACCCCGGCCATCCTGGGAACCCTGCTCGACGGGGGCGGTGCCGGCGGCAACACCACGCCGTACCCCAACACGCTGGCGGCCACCGAGCGCGCCTTCTACCGGCAGCGCGAGCCTTACCTGCGGGCGGTGGGCCCGACCCAGTTCCTACCCACCACCTGGGAGGGGGTCCGGGCCGTGGCCGACGGCAACGACGACGGGGTGGGCGACCCGTTCAACTACTACGACGGCGCCCTGGCCACCGCGGTCAAGACCTGCCGGGACGGCCAGGGCCTGGCCTCGGAGGCGGCACAGCGGCGGGCCGCGCTCGCCTACAACGGCGCGGGCTGGTACGCCGACGGTGTGCTGTCCAAGGCGGCCGAGTACCGGGCGGGGCTGTCGGCCATGGGTCTGGGCGACCCCGACGCCCCGCCGAGCCGCTCGATCGCCCTGCCCGACGGGCCGGTCACCGTCGTGGACGTGTACGGCATCCAGGTGAACGCGGCCATCGCCGAGCGGGTGCGGGCCATGATCGACGCGGCCCGGGCCGACGGGCTGGAGCTGGCGGAGGGATCGGGCGGCTGGCGGTCGCCCGAGGGCCAGATCCGGCTGCGGCGGGCCCACTGCGGGACCAGCGACTACGCCATCTACCAGATGCCGCCTTCGGCGTGCTCACCACCCACCGCGCGCCCGGGCACGTCCGAGCACGAGCGGGGTCTGGCCATCGACTTCCAATGCAACGGCGAGCCCATCGGTCAGCACTCGCGTTCCAACCCCTGTGTCGTGTGGCTGCGCGCTCACGCCGCCGCCTACGGCCTGTACAACCTGCCGAGCGAGGCATGGCACTGGTCGACCTCGGGACGCTGAGGCGGCGCGCCGCGGCCGTCGCCGTGGTGGCGGTGGTGATCGCCGCCGCGGTCGGCGTGTGGTGGCTGGTCGCCCGGCCCGATGGCGCCGCCGACCCCGCTGCCGACCGTGCCTCCGATCACCCCGTGGCCGGCGATGACCGCAATGACACGGTTCCCGACGACGTGCTCAACGACACCGAGCACGGCACCGCCGGCGACGATCTCGATCCCGCCATGGTCTGGTACCTGCAGCTCTCGACCCTGCCGCTCGACGAGGTGTCCCGGCTGATCCAGGGCGGGGTGGGTTCGGACCTCGGACCCGACCAGCAGGCCGCCGCCCGAGACGCCGCCTCCCGCTACGTCGCCGCCGACCTGGGCGGCGCGCCGCGCGACGGCGGACCGTGGGCGGCCCCCGCCCGAGCCTGCTGCCGCGACGTGCAGATCCTGGCCGCCGGCGCCGCGAGCTACCCCGACCAGCCGCCCCTGGCGCTGGCGCTGGTGGTCTGGTCGGCGACGCCGATCGACGGCGGCCCGGCCTTCGACGCCTGGGAGGCGTCGTTCGTCTTCCTGGCCCCGGCCGAGGGCGGCGGGTACACGCCGGTCGACCCGTCCACGGTCGAGTCGTGGGCGGCCCCACCGGGCCTCGGTCAGCCCTCGGCCGCCGCCCGCTGACGCACGGCGTCGAACAGCAGCACGGCCGCGGCCGCCGCGGCATTGAGCGAATCGACCCCACCCGACCCGGGCATGGGGATGACCACGCGCTCGTCGGCCGCGTCGAGCCACTCCGCCGGCAGGCCCCGATGCTCGGACCCGACGACCAGCGCGCACGGCCCCGCCAGCGACAGCCGCCAGTAAGGCAGCGATCCCCCGGGCCCCGCCGCGTAGACCGGCAGGCCGTGGCTCCGCAACCAGGCCAGCACCGCGCCGGTCTCGCCGACGCCGACGGGCACGCCGAACAGCGCCCCCTGCGACGACCGCACCACGTTGGGGTTGAACACGTCGGTGACGGGATCGGCCACGATGACCGCCGCCGCCCCTGCGGCCGACGCCGACCGCACCATGGTGCCGAGGTTGCCCGGCTTCTCCAGCTCGGCCACCACCAGCACCAGCGGGTCACCCACCCCGCTCAGCTCCACCGCCGCGAGGCCGGTCTCGAACGCCCGCGCCACTCCCAGCATCCCGTCGGGGTGGTCGCGGTAGGACAGCCGCCCGAACACCGCCTCGGCCACCTCGACAACGCGCGCCCCGGCTGCCTCCGCCCGGCCCAGCACGTCCGCTTCGCCCTCCGCCAGGAGCGCCGGGCACGCCAGGACCTCCTCCACCACCACACCCGCGGCGAGCGCCCGCGACAGCTCGCGGCGGCCCTCGATCAGGAAGTGGCCGGTCCGGTCGCGCTCCCGCCGCTTGCGCAGGGCCAGCGCGGCCTTGACCCGGGGGTTGGCGGTGCTGGTGATCACCCGGCCATGTTGGCGCGCCGGTGCTCCGCCCAGCGCCGCTGGCGCTCTTCGGTGGGACGGAAGCGGCCGGTCTCGTCGAACAGCGTCTCCCGCACCCGCTCCCGCAGGACGGCCCGATTGCGGCTCACGGACTCGCCGGGTCGAGCCACCAGGGCCAGCAGCTTGTGCTCGGCGTCTTCCCGCTGACGGCGGCCGATGGTGTCGTCGGCGCCCGTCCGCAGCGTGTCCTCGGCGTAGCCGCGCCGGGCCAGCCTGGGGTAGAGGTAGCCGCGCAGGTCGTCGTAGCTCAGGCCCGTCCCCACCAGCAGGTCGGCGACGAGGTCGGCCAGGCGCCGCGCCCCGACCAGCTCGATGTCGCGGTCCACCACCGGGACCAGGCCGTCGGTCCCGGGGCGGGTGCCGTTCTCGGTGTCGTGGCCTTCGGCCAGCCGGTCGAGGCTGACCGGTCGGCCGCGCCGGGCCTCGTCCAGCGCCAGGCGCCACACCGCGGGGGAGTGGGCGTCGGTGGTGTCGCCGGCCAGCCACTTGCGGGTCCCGGGGGCCTGGCGGCGCCGGTGCCGCTGGTCGCGGGCGTAGGCGGCCGCCACCTGCTCGGGCGTGAGCCGCGGGTCGTGGATGTCGACCCGATCGGTGCGGGCCAGCCAGTGGGCGCAGTGGGCGACGTTGGACGACAGGTGGCTCACCTTGTCGGCCGCCCGGGGCAGGTCACGTTCGAGCACCAGGCCGGCGGCCACGGTCCAGCACGCCCGGGGCCGGTTGCGGGCGGCGAACCGGCGCATGACCACGATGAGCCGGGCCAGCCCCTCCTGCAGAGCGTCGTCGTGGTCGAACACCGTCGGCTGCGTGTTGCGCACCCGGACCGCCTTGGTGGCCACGAACCCCTTCATGGCCGCGCAGGCGCTCTGCTCGGCCCGGTCGCGGTAGCCGGCCAGGCTGCGGAGGGCGGCGACCAGCCGGTTCTGGCGTAGCTCGGCCACCACCAGGTTCCCGGGCGCGCCCGGGATGGTTCCCGACCGGTTGCAGCCCCAGGCCGGAGGCAGCCGGTCGACGCCCACGCCCACGTGGAACGCCCCGTGGGCGGGCCCACCGTGGGCCTCGGGGTAGAGCGGGCAGGTCCAGTCGATCCGCCACACCCCGGCGGGGAGCGGCGTGCCCGGCTCCAGCGGCTCCCCGGCCAGCGTGGGCAGCAGCTCGTAGAAGTTGACGCTGTGGCTGGGCTGGCAGGGGTTGGCGATCGGCGCCGCCGCGCTGTGGGCGACCGAGCACCGGAACACGGCGATCCCCCCGGAGCCCGGCAGCCGCCCGTCGGCCAGCGCCGCCGCCGCTCCTGCGCAGGCGCGGATGGCGGTGAAGTGCTCCTCCATCACGGCGTTGTGGACCCGCGCCGTGCGGCCCCGGTCGAACCGCAGCTCGCGCAGCTCACGCGGCAGCGCCGGCAGCCCGGCCAGCCCGGGCGCGGCCCGCAGCGTCCCCAGCGTGATGTCGGCGTCGCCCGGCGGGTCGAGAACGGTCGTCGCGTCTGCTGTCCCCACGGTGCACCCCCTTCGTCCGGCTCTCACCGGACAACTGGGTCGCCACCGCGCCGAACGCGACATCGCCTGTCGGAATGCTCCCCGTTCATGGACGACGAGGCCGACCTGCCGGAACTGGCGGCGGTGTGCGAGGCCGTACTGGCTTGCTACGACCGGCTGCTCAGAGTTGACGCGGCCCCGCCGCTGCCCCCCGCACCGCCGGCGCCCGAGCTCGACCGGGCCCTGGCCGGTGCGCAGGGCCTGCCCGGGGTTCCCGGGCGGGTCTGGTGGGCGCTTGACCTGGTCGGACGGGGTGCGTCGGGGGCCACACCGGCCGAGCTGGCGATGGCCGTCGAGGTGCTCCGAGCGGTCGCTTCCGGCCGGGCTCCGGCCAAACCCGGCGTTGCGCGTTTGTGAACTTCACGTTTCAGTTCGCCCGGTACCCCACATTTCGGCCCGCAGACAGTGGTCGGAGGAGTACTGTCGGAAACAAACGCTAGTAGTGACGGTTCCACTACACAGGGGAGTCGACCGGTGACGCATCAGTTTGCGGAACCCGGTCACGGGGAAGGACCCCCCCGGCCGGGGAGAGCCAAGCACATCGCGGGACTCTTTGCACTGGCCGCGGCCGCGCCGCTGGTCGCAGCATGTTCAGACCCCGGTGGCGAGCCTCACACGGCTCGCGCCGAAAGGCAGGCGGAGGCGGCGGTGTCTCCCTCCACCACCGCCCCGCCTGCCACGGACGAGGCCTCCCACGCCGAAGTCGTGGCCCTCGTCGACGAGGCCACGTCACTGGCCGACGGCTTCTGGCGCGATCCCAGCGTCATCGACGATCCGGACCATCCCGACCTGGCCCGGTACCGGGCGCTGTACACCGCCGACTCGCCCACGCCGGCGGCGGTCGAGGCGGGCCTGCGGACCATGGTCGAGCGGGGCGAGCGCTACCAGCCGGCGGCCAACGGCTTCATGCGAGAGGTCTCGATCTACGAGTGGGCCCCGGCCCTCGACCAGGACACGCTCCGCTTCGACACCTGCTCGCTGATCGATCGCGAGCTGGTCGGATCCGACGGCGCGGTGATCTCGGCCGACGCCCGCCTGCTGTTCGTGGGCGGCGAAGCCCACCGGGTGGACGGCGTGTGGCGCTTCTACGGCCTGTCCAACGACATGTCGCGCACCGTGCCGCTCACGCCCGGCGCGGCCCGGTCCGGCACGTGCGAGAGCTTCGTGGCCGCCGCGGGCCAACCCGGGCTCCCTCCCGGGGAAGGACCGCCGGCATGAGGGCGCGCTACGTGCTCGGGGCCATGGTCGTCGTGCTGGCGACGGTCCAGACGGGAGGCTCGGTCGCCGCCCAGCAGCCATCCGACTGCCCGCCCGCGGCCGACTACTGCGTCGGCGCGGGCAGCGGCGGGACCAATCCGGGCGGCGGAGGCAGCGGCGGTGGGGGCGGAGGCGGCGGAGGCGGGGGGAGCGGCAACACCGGGCCCGTGTGCCACTGGACCGCCGACGTGGTGCTCCCGGGCGACGGCGGCATCGGCGCCGGGCTGCCGATGGACCCCGGGGTGCGCCCGACGCCCGACGCGGTGCTCGTCTGGGAGGTGTGCGACGGCGTGTTCACCGGGGAGATCCGGTGGGCGGTTCCCGGCGTGCCGTTGCCGGTGCGGATGTCGGCCCGGGCCCTGGCCATGCAGGCGCAGGCCCGGCTGGCGGGCAGGCTGCCCACGCCCGAGGTGACGTCCAGCCCGCCGCCCGGTGTCGCCGCGCTGGTCGGCTTCCCGTCGTTCGTCACCGTCGACAACTGGGTCGCCACCGTGACCGACAGCGAGTGCGACCCGAACTACCCCAACTTCTGCGTGAGCGTCGTGGCCCAGCCCTCCCTGTCGTGGGCACCCGGCGAGCCGGGCGCCGAGCCCGTGGTGTGCGCCGGTCCGGGTACGCCGTTCGTGCCCGGAGGCGCGCCGCCCGAGGTGCAGGCGGCGGCCCCGGGAGCCTGCGCCCACACCTACCGCGCCCGCACCGGCGTGCTCGGCCGGCCGGCGCTGTGGCCCGGCCAGGTGACCGTGGTCTGGACCCTGACCTACGCGTCGCCCACCGGCTCCGGGACGCTCCCGCCCGTGACGAAGTCCGCAGACCTGCCGAGAGCAGTCGACGAGGTCCAGACCGTCGTGGAGGACCTGGGATGAAGGGACACCGACCGTGACCAACAACGGCTCGACCACCCGCACCCCCGCAGCGCCGCAGCGCACGGCCAAGCGGGCCGGCCCGGCGCCGGTGCCCGCCACGCCCAGCGGCCTGCCCACGCGGCGCCGCTGGGGCCGGGTGGCGCTGGGCGCGGTGCTGGCCCTGTTCGGCGCCTGGCTGTGCATGGTGCTGGTGGCCACCGCCGGCGGCCGCAAGGAGACGCTGGCGCTGTCGCACGACGTGACCCGCGGCTCGGTGCTGGCCGCCGGGGACCTCAAGGTCGTGCGGGTGGCGGCCGACGCCGGAGTGGAGATGATCTCGGCCGACGACATCGACGAGGTGGTGGGTGAGGTCGTGGCCGCCAACCTCCCTCAAGGCACCCTACTGGCGCCGGGCCAGCTGCTGGAGGACGGTGAGCGGCTGGTGGCGGCGAACGAGGTCGTGGTGGGCGTTCGCCTGAACGCGGCGGCCGCGCCCCGGGGCGAGGTGCCGTCGGGCACGCCGATCCTCGTGGTGGTGCGTCCGGCGGTGGGCGGTGACCCCGCACCGGCGACCGAGGTGGCCGGCTGGCTGCGCGACATCGGCGAGCCGTTGGAGAACACCGGCGCCCGCGAGGCGTCGCTGGTGGTGCCGCAGGAGTCGGCCGCCCTGGTCGCCTCGGCCGCGGCCGACGAGCGCATCGCGGTGGCCACCCGGGAGGCGACCGGCTGATGACGGTCCTGACCCTGGCCTCGGTGAAGGGATCGCCCGGCGTCACCACCGCGGCGGCGGCCATGGCGGCGGCCGCGGTCGTGGGAGGCCAGCGGGCGCTGCTGGTGGAGCTCGACCCGTCGGGGGGCGACGTGCGCCTGCTGTCGTCGCTGCCGGTCGCCGAGCCGAATCTGGTCCACGCCGCGGCCGAGCTGCGCTACCCGAACGGGGCGGAGGACGCGCTCGGCGAGCAGGCGGTCGAGGCCGTGCCGTCGCTGCCCGCCCTGCTGGCCCCGGCGGGGACGGGCGAGGCCGAGGCGGTGATGTCGTCGATCGGCGACGGCTGGGGCGCGGCGTTCCGGTCGTTCGACGGCCTGGTGGTGGTGGACGCGGGCCGCTGGGACGTGGGCCAGGCCACCACCCGCCGGATCGAGGGCGCCGACGTGGTGGGGCTGGTGGTGCGAGCCACCGCCGTGAGCGTCGAGCACGCCCGGCACACGGTGGTGGCGCTGCGGAGGGCTGCCCGGGCCCCGGTGGCGGCGGTGGTGGTCGGCGACCGGCCGCACCCGCCCGAGGCCGTCGCCGCCGCGCTGGACCTCCCGCTGGCCGGCAGCATCGCCTGGGACCCGCGCGGCGTGGGCTGGCTGTGGGTCAAAGGCGCCACGTCCTCCGGCGTGCGCTCGTCCCTCGCCCGCTCGGCCTCGCGCACGCTTGCCGGCCTCGAGGCCCAGCTGCCCGCCCGCCACGCGGCCCCGCCCCCGGACGCGGCCGACCTCCAGGCCCCCGAACCGGCGGCCCGGGAAGACCGGGAAGACCGGGATGCCCTGCCCGACGAGTCGTCCGCCCCGCAGCCACCGGTGGCAGGGGACGAAGGCCGGGACGCGGCGCCTCCTCCCGAGGAGCCCGACGACCCGCCCGCCGGGGATACCCGGGATGCCCTGGCCGTCCGCCCCGCTCCACCGCCGCCCCCGCCATCAGGTCCGGCGGTGGCGTCGACGCCAGGGCTTCCGCTCCCGCCTCCGCCGCCTCCGCCACCGCCGCCACCGCCGCCGCCGCTGCCCGTGCGCTTGGGGGGTGAGTCCCCGTGAGCGACCACCACGAGCTCGTCTCGTCCATGCGCCGCCAGGTCGCGCTGCTGATCGGCGACGAGGTCGACCGCCGGGAGCGCGAGGGCCTCGAGCCCCTGGACGACGTCGATCGCCGGATGATGGCCGACGCCGAGATCCGGCGGATGCTCACCAGCCACTGGCGCACGACGTCCGAGCGGGGCGAGCCCCGCCTCAC
>Ga0111539_10008088_pt1 | contig 13403 bp, 8 predicted proteins | sample RhiMethybrSRZTD1_FD_79667 | JGI IMG/M metagenome (GOLD analysis project Ga0111539, IMG submission 79667) | Populus rhizosphere microbial communities from Tennessee, USA - Rhizosphere MetaG P. TD hybrid SRZTD1 (version 2) (version 2) | ecosystem: Host-associated > Plants > Roots > Rhizosphere >...
GACGTCCGCCGAGATCCTGCGCGTGTCCGATCTCGGCACCGTCGCCGCGGGCAAGAGCGCCGACTTCGTCGTGCTCGACGCCAACCCGCTCGACGACATCACCAACACGCGCAAGATCTCGCGCGTCTACATGCGCGGCGTCGCCGTCGACCGCCAGGCGTTGAAGGCCGGTTGGACCGGCCGCGGCTCGCGGTGACGATCAACCGACGGCATTTCGTCGAATGCTTCGCCGGCGCCGGCCTCGCGTCCGCTTTGATGCCCGGCGCCCTCGCCGCCGTCGCCCAGGAAGCGGCGACGATCACGATCGACATGCTGCAGGCGGCGCAGAAGATCGCCGGCGTGTCGTTCACCGCGGCCGAGCAGCAGCGTCTGCTGGAGAAGTTGAACGCGCCGCGCGGCTACATCGCCGGCTTCGAGCGGCTGCGCGCGGCCCGGTTGGGCGATACGCAGCCGGCGATCGTCTTCAACCCGGTTCCGCCCGGCAAGAAGCTGCCCACGGAGCGCCGCCCACTGCGCCGCCAGGCGCTCGACGTGTCGATGCCGGCGTCCGACGAAGCGCTCGCGTTCCTGCCGTTGACGCATCTTTCGAGGCTGGTAGAGAAGCGGCAGGTCAAGCCGAGCGATCTGACGAAGCTGTATCTCGCGCGGCTGAAACGATACGACCCGCAGCTGCACTGCGTCGTCAACCTCACCGAGGAGCTGGCGCTGCGGCAGGCGGCGCAGGCGGACCAGGAGATCGCCGCCGGCACCTATCGCGGCCCGCTGCACGGCATCCCGTGGGGCGCGAAAGACCTGCTCGCGGTGCGCGGCACGAAGACCACCTGGGGGATGACGCCGTTCAAGGATCGCGTCATCGACACCGACGCCACCGTCTACGAGCGGCTGACCAGGGCAGGCGCGATTCTCGTCGCGAAGCTGTCGACCGGCGCGATCGCGGTTTCGGCGCGCTGGTACGGCGGCCTGACGCGCAACCCGTGGAACACGGAACAGGACTCCGCCGGCTCGTCGGCGGGACCGGGTTCAGCGACTGCCGCCGGGCTCGTCTGCTTTTCGATTGGCAGCGACACCGGCGGGTCGATCATCCAGCCGTCGACGCGCAACGGCGTGAGCGGATTGCGCCCGACGTTCGGCCGCGTCAGCCGCTACGGCGCGATGACGCTCGCCTGGACGCAGGACACGATCGGCCCGATGTGCCGATCGGCCGAGGACTGCGCGCTCGTCCTCGACACCATCCACGGTCCCGACGGCCGCGACAACACGCTCCTCGACGTGCCGTTCAACTGGGACGCCGGCGCCGACGTGAGCCGGCTGCGAGCGGGCGTTCAGCGGAACGTCACCTTCGAAGGCGAGACCGCCGCTCAGGCAAGAAAGAACTACGACGATGCGCTGGCGGTGATTCGATCGCTCGGCGTCACGCTCGTGCCGTTCGAGCTGCCCGAAGTGCCGATCGAGGCGATCGATTTCATCCGCTACGCCGAGACGTCCGCGTTCTTCGACGACGCCACCCGCGCCGGGCTGGTGACCGAGGCGGAGCGCGGCCCCGAAGACAGCCGGCGGCCGGACGAGATTCGCGCCGGCCACTTCATCCCGGCGGTCGAGTTCATCCAGGCGAACCGCTTCCGCATGCGGGTGATGGAGCAGATGGATCGCGCCTTCGGCGATCTCGATCTCTTCATCGGCAGCAACCAGCTGCTGACCAATCGCACCGGCCACCCGGTGGTCAGCGTGCCCGACGGCTTCGCGAACGGTTCACCGACGGCGCTGCATCTCACCGGCAAGCTGTTCGGCGACGAGCAGATTCTGCTGCTCGCGCACGCGTTCCAGGCGAAGACGAACTTTCACCTGCAACATCCCCGTTTGTAGCGGCAGCCCTCGTTCGGACGACAGTGGAAACCGCGGAGACCGCTGAGACCGCGGAGCCGTAGAGATCGGGAAGGTGCCGCGAACCAATCGACGTAGCGCAGCCCTTCAGGGCTGCCCGCGGCCGTTGACAGGCCAGAAGGCCTGCCCGGAAAAGCTCACCCACTGTGCTAGCATATTGCTAGCGAGGCTCTATGCCGACGATTACCGTGCGCAACGTCCCAATGAAGGTGATCCAGTCCCTGAAGGCACTGGCGAAGCGGCATAACCGATCAATGGAGCAGGAAGTTCGCGACTTGCTCGAGGGGTACGTCGCCGAGCGCCGCGCCGTGCTGGACCAGATCGAGGCCGGTTGGACCAGGCAGGCGCGCCGGCCCACGGCCGCAGAAGTCGATGCCTGGATGGCCGTCGGCCGGCCATGAAGGCGGTCGTCGACACCAACGTCGTTGCGTATTTCCTGCTCGGCACTGAAACATTTATCGACGAAGCACGGACCTGTTTCGAGGCCGTCTCGAATCCAGTCGCCCCCGCTCATTGGGAAGCCGAACTGACCAACGTAGTCTGGATGGCTGTCCGCGCAGGTGTCCTGCCAGCCGAAGAAGGACCAACGCGTTTGGGGCTGGCCCGGAGGCTCGGCATCGAGTCCGTGGCGACAACAACGCTGTGCCAAGGAGCGCTGCTTCGCGCCATCAAGGCCAACCTGTCGGTCTACGACACGCTGTTCGTTGAATTAGCTGCCCGCACCGCGTGCCCGCTCGTAACCTTCGACCGATCCATCCTGCGCGCTTTTCCCGATATTGCCAAAAGGCCTCGCGAGCTCTGACGCATGTAAACAGCAGGGTTGCCAGCAAACTGCCTGGCTGGCTACGAGCGCGCGCTTGGTAACATGGACATTGTGCCGACAGTGGCGGTCGCTGCCCCGACCGACCGCCAATGCGTCCGCAAACTGAATGATATTAGACAGACTGCAATCTGATGGTTTTTGAAAATCGTTGGAGACGAGTCGATGCAACCTCGGATCAACATAAGACGGGCAATCCTTGTGCTGTCGGCGAGTGCGTGTGTCAGCGTGTCGCTGGGCGCCGACCAAGGCACGACATCGTTTCGACTACAGACGATGGTTACTGAAAACGCGACTTCGCGTTTCCGTATCGTTGACGGTAACTGCACCCTCTCAGGCAGCAGGGCGATGTCATGCGATCTTCATTCCGTAACACTCATCCAGATTTACGACGACCGACAGGACTGCTTGGTTATTGCTTCAAGCTATCAGCGGATGTTCGAGAAGCGAGATGAACTCATACCTGGTTTAACGCCATTACCATGGCGGAGCTCAAGGATTGTAGACGAGTGCGGAACAGTCGAGGAATGACACTTAGCCCTGGTGTGAAAATGCAAATCGAGTACGTGAGCCCACCTGAATCGGAACGCAGTGTGGCCTGCCTGGTGAATCCCGCCGACCGTCACCAGGTTCTTACTTCTGCGATCGGCCAGCCGATGCCGAATTGCCGGACCGCTCGACCCGCACAGTAACGATCGCCTCGAACGTCGTAGAATTTTGACCGGGGGATTTGCCATGAAACGCTCGAGCCGCGTGCTGACCGTGCTTATACTCGTCGCCCTCGGGCTGGCCGCGACGCTCAACGCATCTCATGCGGCGTGGAAATGGGCCGGCTCCTTCAGCGACCAGTCGGTCGCGATGCTGATCATCGGCGATATCGACATTCAGCAGCGTGCGGACCCGACCACGGCGTTTGCGCACCTCGGCGCCACCTTGAAGAAGGCCGACCTCGTGTACGCGAACCTCGAGGGGATGCTCGTCAAGCCCGAAGGGCCGACCGTCGACATCCCCGACAAGCGCGGCTGGCGCCACCCTGGACCCGAAGGTGTGCTGGCGCTGAAAGCGTGGAACGTCGGCGTGGTGGGCGTCGCCAACAACGTCGCCTACGACCGCCACAACATCGTCGAGACGCTGAAGGTGCTCGATGCCGACGGCATCATCCACACCGGCGCCGGCGCCAACATCGCCGAAGCGCACCGGCCGGCGATCGTCGAGCGGAAAGGCGTGAAGATCGGATTCCTGCAGTACACCGCGCGCTGGTATCAGGAGAGCGACCAGATTGCGACCGCCACCGAACCGGGGGTGGCGAAGATCTCGTCGCGCGACGGCATCGACATCGATCCAGCCGACGTCGAGCGGGTGCGCGACGACATCCGCCGGCTCCGCCCGCAGGTCGACGTCCTCGTCGTCTCGCATCACAACCGCGATGGCGCGACGGCAACGCAGTTCGGCGCGCCGCCCGAGCCGCGTGCGGCCGGCGCCCGCCGCGACAATCACGTCTCCGAGGAGTACCAGAAACGCTTTGCCCACCTCGCGCACGACGCCGGCGCTGATTTCGTGTTCGGGCATGGCACGCACACCGTGCAGGGCGTCGAGGTCTACAAAGGCAAGCCGATCCTCTACGCGATTGGCCATTCGGCGTTCGACCAGCCGGGCTACGAGAACTCGAAGGACGGCCTGGTCGTTCGCGTCGTGATTGAAGGAAAGCGCCTCCGGCGCGTCTCCTTCGTGCCGGTCACACGCGACGCGAACAACGACGTCATGATGGTGGACCCGTCGACCGGCGAAGGCGCGGCGCTGGTGGACGTGATCCGGCGTCTCTCCGCCGGCGTGCCGCTGAAGATCGACCGGCAGGAGGTCGTCCTGCTGGACGCCCCGGCGCAGCTGTCGCGGAAGTAGAAGCCGGACGACGTTGGGCGGGCCCTCGAAACGGTCGCCACGAAAACAGGTGGCTCCGAAAACGACGCACGCGTCGGCCCCCGCCATCACCCATCCGGAAAAAGTGCTCTTCCCGGACGATGGGATCACGAAAGGGGAGCTGGCGGCCTACTACGAAGCAATCGCGCCGTTGATGCTGCCGCACATCGCCGGCCGGCCGGTGACGATGGAGCGGTATCCGTCGGGCATCACCAGCAAGGGCTTCTGGCAGAAGGATGTCTCCAAAGGATTTCCCGACTGGCTCGAGCGCGTCGAGGTGCCGAAGAAGGGCGGCACGGTGCATCACCCGCTGGTCGCCGACGCGCGCTCGCTGCTCTGGACCGTCAACCAGAACACCATCACCCATCACGTCTGGAACCGGCGGGCGCCGGACCTGAAGAATCCGGACGTCTGCGTCTTCGATCTCGATCCGTCGGTCGACGACGCGGCGGCGGTGCGGGAGGCGGCGCTGGCGCTGCGCAGTCTGCTCGACGAGCTCGGCCTGCCGAGCAGCGTGAAGACCTCCGGCTCGAAGGGTTTTCACATTGTCGTGCCGCTCGACGCGACGGAGCGCACCGGTGCGGTCGCGCGCTTCGCCAATGCTATCGGCACGCTGATGGTCGCCCGCCATCCCGAGATGCTGACCCAGGAGTTCAGCAAAGCCGACCGCGGCGGCCGGATCTTTGTCGATACCGGGCGCAACGGCTACAGCGCGACGTTCGCCGCCCCCTACACCGTGCGCGCGAAGCCGGGCGCGCCGGTCTCGGCGCCGTGCACGTGGGCGGAAATCGAGCGCGGCGAGGTCGCACCGCGCAGCTTCACGGTGCGAACCATGCCCGGGCGCATTGCCGACGTCGGCGATCTCTGGGCCGAGATCGCGACTGCCCCCGCGCGTATCACCGCAGAAACCCTGGCGCGGCTCAAAGCATTGAGCGTTGCGGCCAGCCCCCAGCCCCCGGCCGCGAGCCCCTGATCCGATGCTGGCGATGGGCTGCATGCGCCTGTCGACCGGGCGCGATCGCGACGAGGCGCGCGCCATCGCCGTGCTCCACGCCGCGCTCGACGCGGGCGTCACGCTGCTCGACACCGCAGACGCGTACTGCCTCGACGACACGGACACCGGCCACAACGAGCGGCTGATCGCCCGCGCGCTCGCCGGCTGGAACGGCGACCGCTCGCGCATCGTCGTCGCCACCAAGGGCGGGCTGACGCGGCCCAACGGCGAATGGGTGCCGGACGGCCGCGCGCGGCATCTCACCGAGGCGTGCGAGGCGAGCCGCCGCGCGCTCGGCGTCGAGCGGATCGATCTGTATCAACTGCACGCGCCCGATCCGCGGACGCCGTTCACGACCAGCGTGCGGGCACTCGCCGCGCTGCAGCGCGACGGCATCGTCAAGCAGATCGGGTTGTGCAACGTCACCGTCGGGCAAATCGAAGAGGCGCGCGCGATCGTGGAGATCACGTCGGTGCAGGTCGAGTGGAGCCTGTGGCACGACGACGCCATCCTCGGCGGCGTGGCGGCGTACTGCATCGCCAACGGCATCCGCCTGTTCGCCCACCGGCCGCTCGGCGGGCCGCAGCGGCAGGGGCGCCGCTTCGCGGATCCGGTTCTCGTCTCGATTGCGGGGCGGCATCGCGTGACTGCGTTCGACGTCGCCCTGGCGTGGCTGCGCGATTTCTCCGATCGCATCGTGCCGATCCCCGGCCCGACGCGCGTCGAGACCGCGGCCGCGCTCGGCCGCGCGGCGCAGATGCAGCTGACGGCCGAGGATCGCGCGCAGCTAGACGAACGATTTCCGTCCGGCGCGCTGCTGCGGCGGCCGCCTGCCGCGCCGGCGCCGGACGTAGACGGCACCGCCGGAGAAATCGTCCTGATCATGGGCCTGCCCGGCGCAGGCAAGAGCACCGCGGCGCGCGCCTACGTCGACCAGGGCTACGCGCGGCTGAACCGCGACCAGGGCGGCGGCTCGCTGCGCGGGCTGCTCCCGGCGCTCGACGATCTCGCCGCCGCGGGCCAATCGCGCATCGTGCTCGACAACACCTACGTCTCGCGCAAGTCGCGCGCCGCGCTGCTGCAGGTGGCGGCGAAGCGCGGCCTGCCGGTGCGGTGCGTCTGGCTGGCGACCAGCGTCGACGATGCGCAGGTGAACGCGGCGACGCGGATGGTCAGGAAGTTCGGGCGGCTCCTCGGCCCGGAGGAGATGAAGGAGACGGCTAAACGCGACGTCAGCGTGTTCCCGCCGTCGGTGCAGTTCCGGTATCAGCGCGAGCTCGAGCCGCCGCACGAGAGCGAAGGATTCTGGCGCATCGAGCCGGTGCCGTTCGAGCGGGTTCGTGAAAGCGGCTACGTCAATCGCGCGCTGATCGTGTGGTGCGACGGCGTGCTGACTCGCGATCGAAGTGCCGCCGGCGGGGAGGTCGACGTCGTCGTGGAGCGCGGCGAGGTGCTGCAGCGCTACGCGCGCGACGGCTGGCGGCTGCTCGGGCTCGGGTGGCAGCCGGGTGTGGCGCAGCAGGTGGTGACCGCCGAACAGGTCGAAGCCGGATACGCCCGCATGCACGAACGGCTTGGCGTGCCGATCGACATCCTCTATTGTCCCCACGGGGCGGGACCGCCGATCTGCTGGTGCCGGAAGCCGCTGCCGGGGCTCGGCGTGGTGTTCATCGAGCGCCATCATCTCGATCCGGCGCGATGTCTTTACGTTGGCAACGGTCCGCAGGATCCGGGCTTCGCGCGCAAGCTCGGCTTCGAGTACCGTGAGGCCGATCAGTTTTTCGGATCGCAGGGCAGCGAGCGATGACCATCGAGGAATCGTGGCAGGACGTGCGGCTGGCGGCGCGCGGGCTGTGGCGGGCGAAAGGACTCGCCGCCGCGGCGATCGTCATGCTCGGTGCCGCGATCGCCGCCGCCACCTCCATGTTCGCGATCGTCGAGGGCGTGCTGCTGCGGCCGCTGCCGGTCCGCTCACAGTCGGAGCTGTTCGTCGCGTGGCGGCACGTGCGCGCCGCCGGCGCGGGGCACTGGCCGTTTCGCGCCGCCGACCTCGATCTCATTCGCCGCGAGAGCCGGACGATCGAATCGGTCGCCGGCGTCAGCTACAACGGCGCCGGGCCGGTGGCCGTGATCGAAAACGGCGCCCCGAGCTACATCACCATGGCGCCGGTCGGTGGCACCCTGTTCGAGGTGCTCGGTGTGCGCCCGGTGCTGGGCCGCGCGTTCACCGCGGCCGACGATGTGAGCGGCGCGGAACGGGTGCTGGTGCTGACCCACCGGTTGTGGCAGCGGCGGTACGGCGGTGCCGCCGATGCGATCGGCCGCACGCTCGTCGTCGACGAGCGACGCTTCACGATCGTCGGGGTGATGCCGCCCGATGTCGAGTACCCGCGCGGCGTGGAGGCCTGGCTGACGATCGCCGCGCAATCGGCAATGCTCGCCAACCCGGCGTTTCGCGTCGACGTGGACCTGGTCGCGCGGCGCCAGCGCGGCGTCACGCTCGAGCAGGCGGCGGGCGAGTTGCAGCGTGTGGCGGCACGCATCGCCGCCGCCGCGGCTGACGACAACCCGCGCGGCCTCGACCTGGTCGTGCAGCCCTACGAAGAGCTCATCGTCGGCGATGTGCGGGCGGCGATGCTGGCCTTGTTCGCCGCGGTCGCGCTGCTGCTGCTGATTGCCGGGGCGAACGTCGCGACGCTGTTGCTGCTTCGCGGCGAGGCGCGCGGCACCGAGCTCGCCCTCCGGGCGGCGCTCGGCGCGGGCCGAGGCCGCCTGGCGCGGCAGGTCGTGGCGGAGAGCGCGGTGCTGGCGCTCGCCGCGGGAGCCGCCGGGCTCGCCGCCACGAGGATCACCCTGCGTGCGCTGCTCGCGCTTGCCCCCGAAGCCGTCGCCCGCGCGGATGCGATCCGCATCGATGCCGGCGTCGTGGCGTTCTCCCTGGGCGCGGCGTTCGCGGCGGCGGCCGCGGCGGGGCTCGCACCCGCGCTCACCGCAGCGCGCCGCGATCTCGCATCACAGCTGAGGAGCGGTGGAACGGTGGGCACGGCCGGCGCCGGCAAGCGCGGCCGCCGGGCGCTGGTCGTCGCCCAGGTGGCGCTCGCCATCACGGTTGTCGCCGCGGCCGGCCTCTTGACGCGCAGCCTGCTCCAGCTCCGCAGCGCCGACATCGGCCTCGCCGCAGAGCGCCTGTCGTTTGTCCGCTTCGAACTGCCGCAATCGATTTACGGCGATCGCGCGCGGCACCTTCAGTTTCTCGACCAGGTCGTCGGCGCGATGGAAGGCGTGCCGGGCGTCGCCGCGGCGACGCCAATCAACACGCCGCCGTTCTCAGGCACCGGCGGTTGGGATGCGACGTGGGCCGCCGAAGGACAGACGCTCGATCAGTCGATTGCGAACCCGCAGCTCAACTTCGAAGCGGTCCATCCCGATTTCTTCGTGACCGTGCAGCTGCCGATCGTGCGCGGCCGGGCGTTCATGGCGTCGGACCGCGAGGGCGCGCCGAAGGTGGCGATCGTCAGCGAAGATGTTGCGGCGCGCGCGTGGCCCGGGCAGGATCCGATCGGCCGGCGTGTGAAACTCGGCGACATCAACTCGGCCAGCGACTGGCGGACGATCGTCGGCGTCGCGTCGCGGACCCGCTATCGCGAGCTCCTGAGCCAGCGGCCGACCCTCTACGTGCCGGCGGAGCAGTTCATCGTCGCGGCCCAGATGCTTGCGGTCCGGACGTCAGCGCCGCTCGGCGCCGCCGCCGCGCGGTCGGCGGTCGCGGCGGTGAACCCCGACGTGCACGTGATGGCAGTCGTGCCGTTTTCGAGCCTGCTCGACCGGCCGCTGGCGCGGCCACGGTTCACCGCGCGCGTCATCGGCACCTTCGCGGTGGCGGCGCTGCTGCTCGCGGCGATCGGCGTCTACGCGGTGATGGGAGCGTATGTTGGTCAGCGGCGCACCGAGATCGGCATCCGCGTCGCGCTCGGTGCGACGACCGCGGACGTCCGGCGCCTGGTCGTCGGCGAAGGACTGCGCCTCACCGCCGCCGGCATCGCGATCGGCCTCGGCGGCGCGATCGCCGCGGCGCATCTCGTGCGCGGCCTGCTGTTCGGCGTCGCGCCGCTCGATGCGGTGTCGCTGGTCGGCGCGGCGCTGCTGCTCGTCGGCGCCTCGATCGCCGCCTCGTACCTGCCCGCGCGCAGGGCGATGCGGGTCGATCCGATTACGGCGCTGCGCGCGGAGTAATTAATTCTCGCGCAGCGCGTCGAGCGGGCTCAGTCGCGCTGCGCGTTGTGCCGGCAGCCAGCACGCAGCCAGCGCCACCGCGAGCAGCGCGATCGTCGTCGCCGCGAAGACAGCCGGGTCGCGCGGGCTGATCCCGTAGAGCAGCGACTCGATCACGCGACTGCCCGCCAGCGCGACGGCGAGGCCCACTCCGGCGCCGACGAGCGCCACGGCGCCGCCCTGGCGGACGATCATCGCCGCCACATCGCGCGGTTCCGCGCCCAGCGCGAGCCGCACGCCGATCTCGCCCGTCCGCTGGCTGACGACGTAGGACATCACGCCGTAGATGCCGACCAGCCCGAGCAGCATCGTCACCGCCGCGGCGAGCGCGAGCAGCACCATGGTGAACGCCATCTGCGCCGAGGCGCGATCGACGAGCGCCTGCAGCGTGCTGACCGAGGCGAGCGCGAGATCCCGGTCGATGCCGTCGACCGCGCGGCGCACCGACGGCAGAAACGCGAGCGGCGGCGTCGCCGTGCGCACCACGTAGTTCATCACCGCGATGTCGGGCCCGATCAGGCTGGCCCTCGGGATGCCCGGGCCGCCGGCGATCGACAGCGGCATGAACACCTGCGGCATCGGGTTCGCTTCGGCCGGCGTGCGCAGTGCAGTGTTGGCGACCACGCCGACAATCGACAACCAGGTCAGATCGGGCGGCTGCCCTGGCCGCGCCGGCGGACGGTTGGAGGCGATCCGCTGGCCGATCGGATCCTGATCCGGGAACAACCTGGTCGCCAGTGCCTGATTGACCACCACGACCTGTTCCTCATGATCGACGTCGGCGCGCGTCAGGCCGCGGCCGCGAACGATGCGCATGCCGATGGCCTCGAAATAGCCGCCGGCCACCGCGCGGAAGAGCGCGATCGGCGGCGTCGTCCGCGGCGGCAGCGGCCGTCCCTCGATGCGAATCGTGTTGCCCGAACAGCCGCCGCTGAGCGGCAGGCAGGTCGACGCGGTGGCGGCGGTCACGCCGGGAAGCGCGGCGAGGCGATCGAGGATCGCGTGGTGCGCAGCGATGGCGGCAACGCGCGTCGGGTACTGACGCTCGGGCAGCCCGATGCTGAAGGTGAGCGCCGATGCGGCGTCGAACCCGGGATCGAGCGCGCGCAGCTTCTGGAAGCTGCGGATCATCAACCCGGATGAAACGAGCAGGACGAGCGCGAGCGCGACCTGCGCTCCCATCAGCAGATGCCGGGCGCGATGCCGGCTGCGGCTTGCCGTGTTGCCGCGGCCCATGTCGTGCAGCGCCTCCGTCTGGCCGGCGCCGTGCCACAACGGAATCGCGCCGAAGGCGAACGCGGCGGCGAGGCTCAGCGCGGCGGTGAACGCGGCGACGAAGGCGTCGAGGCGAATCTCGTGCAGCCGCGGCAGCGTCGCCGGGCCCGAGACGACGAGCACACGCACGGCGAACGACGCGATCAGCAGGCCGATCGCGCCGCCTGCCAGCGACAACAGCAGGCTCTCGGCCAGAAAAAACCGCGCGATGCTGCCGGAGGTGGCGCCGAGCGCGCGCCGCACGGCGATCTCGCGTTGCCGCGCGTCGGACCGCACGAGAAACAGGTTGGCGACGTTGGCGCACGCCACCATCAGCACGACGCCGACCGCCGCCAGCAGGATCCACAGGCCCAGCGCCACCGTGCCGAGCGTTGCCGCCTTGAGCGTCCGGCCGCTGAAGAACAGCCGCGTCTCGACGTTGCCGGCGGCCAGCTGATCGCCGGGGTAGGCCGCTGGCACGTCGGCGATCAACCCGGTCAGCTCCGTTCGCGCCGTTTCGAGCGTGGCGCCGCCGCGCAGCCGCGCCACGCCGCTGTAATTCCACAGCCCGAAGCCCATCGATCGCGCCATCGGTTCCGCAATCCACAGGTCGACGCGCGTATCGGGAAAGGCGAACGACGGCGGCATCACCCCGACGACTTCGGCCGGCACGCCGGCCAGCAGCAGCGGACGTCCGACGATGCGCGGGTCGGCGCCGTAGCGGCGCGTCCACAGCGCGTGCGAGAGCACCACGACCGGGGCGGCGCCAGGCCGTCCTTCGTCGTCGCTGAACCAGCGGCCGAGCGCCGGCGCGACGCGCAGCACGGTCGCAAGCGACGGCGTCGTGCGGGCGCAGCGCACGCGCTCGGGATCGCCGTCGCCGGTGAGCGTGAGATCGTCGGTGCGATAGACCGCCGCGCCTTCGAGGGCTCGCGCGCGCTCGGCGTAATGAAAGTAGAGGCCCGCGGTCAGCCCGAGGTTGGCGGGCATGTTGAGGCCGTGCGCGCCGTGGTCGAGCTCGATCAGGCGATCGGAGTCGGGATACGGCAGCGGGTTCAACACCACCCGCTGGACGACGGCGAAGATCGAGGCGTTGGCGCCGATGGCCAGCGCCAGCGTGAGCACTGCGGCAAGGGTGAACGCCGGACTGCGCACGAGACGCCGCGCCGCGTACCGCAATTCTTGGGTCATCGGCGGCTTAGACGACGAGCCGCCGCTGGCAGTTCGTGAGTTGGTAAATTGGTGAGTTTGTGAGTTGGTGAGTTGAAGAAATCGGGGAATTTTCATTCACCAATTCACCAACTTACCAACTCGCCAACTGCTACGGCGCGGCTGGCCGGGCGTGGGTCGGCACGACGTTCAGCGCGAGGCGCACAGTCGAGACGGCTGCCGCTTGCTTCGCGGACGGAGCCGCGGCCGAGAACGCCGCCGACAGCACGTCGGGATCCTCGAGCCGCGCCGTCACCTCCACCTTCGTGCCGCGCGGCAGCGCCAGCGGCCGCTCGAACCAGTAGCGGCGATCCCAGTCGGCCCGCGTGTTCAGGCGGATCATCGGCGCGCGCGAGCCATCGGCCTTCACCGCCTCGACTGTCAGCGTGATGTTCGGCGGCACCTGATCCGGACTGAGGGCGAGCGCCTGCACGTCGTCGCTCATGGTCTGGCTGAAAGTGACGACGCGATCGATCGCGTCGGGTCCCGGCAGCGCGGGCGACGTAATCGGCACGGTGAGCAGCTCACGCGCGTCGCGCCCCGTCGCGAAGTAGATGCCGATGGTGCTTCGATCGCCGAGCGGTTTGCCCTCGAACTGCCAGGTCTTCTTGTAGTGAATCCGCGCCACCAGCTCGGCGCCGGCGGGCAGCTTGAACGCGGCGCCTTCAATCGGCTCGGGATCGTGACCGGGGACCCAGCGCGCCAGCACGCGGTCGGGCGTGGGTGTCGAGCCGCTGGCCGGCGCGGCGCCTTTCAACGAGATCACCGCGCTGCGGACAATCGACGGCGTGCCTGGCAGGAGATCCACGGCGCGCACCCAGCGCGCTTCGCTCAAGCCGGTCGGCAGCGTGAGCTCCAGCGTGTCGTCCATCTTGTCGGCGGCGACCGTCACCTCGGCGGGCAGCTTCAGCGCCAGATCGGGCGCGCCCATCACCCACTCGTTCTTCAGCGTCACTTCGGGCAGCTTCTGATCGATCGCGCCGCGCGGGTTGCCGCCGCTCGCCCAGGTCATGATCACGTCGAGCTCTTTCGAGGTCAGCGTGTGCGCGCGCTTCA
>Ga0111539_10008091_pt1 | contig 13397 bp, 10 predicted proteins | sample RhiMethybrSRZTD1_FD_79667 | JGI IMG/M metagenome (GOLD analysis project Ga0111539, IMG submission 79667) | Populus rhizosphere microbial communities from Tennessee, USA - Rhizosphere MetaG P. TD hybrid SRZTD1 (version 2) (version 2) | ecosystem: Host-associated > Plants > Roots > Rhizosphere >...
GATTCTCGGCGCAGGAATTTATCTTGTCAGTGCCAGACTCTTTCCCAAGGCCGCGGCCATCCCGCAGCCGTGTAGCTACCCTTGCGAATGACTTGCTTGAGTCAAGCTTGGCTCAGCCTCCTTCGGTCCCAACCCAATCTCTTTCTGCGCCGGCTTTAGCGCGTCAATCACAAATTGAATATGTTCATCCAACTCGACGCCTAATTCCTGAACTCCCTGGTGGATATCGTCGCGATTTACCGAACGGGCAAAGTGCTTGTCCTTCAGCTTCTTCTTAACCGACTTTACCTCCATGTCGTCGAGACTGCGCGAGGGCCTGACCAGAGCACAGGCGACCAGAAAGCCGCATAACTCGTCGGTCGCAAACAGCGCTTTCGCCATGTCAGTGTCGCGCGGCACGTTTGTGTACGTCGCGTGCCCCAGAATGGCCCGGATGATCCGGTCGGGATAGCCTCTGCCACAGAGGATGTTCGACCCCGTGAACGGATGCTGATCAGCCGAAGGAAACATTTCGTAATCAAAATCGTGCAATAGACCAACCAGGCCCCACTCATCTACGTCAGCATCGGCGTCACCGTAACGTTTCGCACACGCTCGCATAGCCGTCTCGACCGCCAGAGCGTGTTTACGCAGGCTGTCGCCTTTGGTGTATTCGCACAACAAGTCCCAAGCTTCTTCGCGATTGGGCATCGTTAATTTTCCTGGTTCGTGTTTCGGATTGCTTTGAGAAACTATCACGGCCGAACGAGGCGCGACAAGTCGTAAGTTAAGAAAGAAAGTCGCAGGTTTTGGTGGTCGGATCTAATGGCTCGGCCATTCTGATGCGCGGCAAGTCTGCGACTTGCCGGCAAACGCTCCCCCTTTATCCAGAGGTCTCCGACCGGCGGTCATAGTCCGCTCGATTCGAAAAAGCCTCTCGGCAAGTCAGAGACTTGCCGCGCATCGGCGTAGCGGAGCCGTTAAACGACGTAGCCTTCGGGTTCTTATGAATCTTTACGCGACTATGAATGACAACGAGTCATCGTCCATTCTTAGGGCGATAACCTGGGCGGGCGCGAATAGCTATGTCCTTTCGCGAGGTCTTGACCTGGATCTTTCGATAAGCGCCGTTGCCGTTATTGTTGGCGGGATAATAGCCAAGCAGATATTGCGTGCGCAGCTCGGCCGCGATGGCTGCAAAGGCTTGCGGTAACGAGGCAACACTGTCGGCCTTGTAGACCTGGCCACCCGATCGATCGGCAAGTTGACCCAGGTAGCTGTCTGCCGTGAGGTAAAGCATGTCCAACTGCCCCGAGATGGTGTCATTCTGTTTAGGCGGATTGTTGATGGTACCCGGATTAGGGTTCCGGTTTGGATCGCGATTCGTCCGATCCGGTTGCGGCCGGCTGTCGGGAAATGGACCTGTCGGTGAACTCGTCGGCGGAACCGGATTACGCCGCCCAAAAATTATTCCAACCGGATCTACCGGGTAATTGCTTCGCGGGATAGCCGGCGCCGGGGAACCCTCGTCGCTGGGAAACGTCGTTGGAGTTCCGCCTGACGTACGCCCGGGTATCGCGCTGCGGGTAGGCAACCCGACTCCGTTAGTGGCGGCGTCCTGCTGGCGGGCGAGCCGTTCAGTTTCAACCCGCGTGTCAAAGCGTATTGGATAAACAATCACGCCGGACTCGTCGAGGTTCCGCATACTACTTTCAAAGCTGGATTGCTCGCTATGCCAGTCCACGCCGTCGGTAAAAACAACAATCGCTTTGCGCTGTTGAATTGGCCGTAAGGAATCGAGCGCCAACTGCACGGCATCGTAGACTCTCGTGTTGTCACCCTTACGGGTCTTTGAGATCGCGTTGCGCAGGATCGTCTTATCGCTCGTGAAATCGTTCCAATTGTGCAACTCGCCGTCGAAAGAAATAACTTTTACTTTGTCATTGGGTCCGATCTGATCAAGAAAGGCTATGGCGGCGCGCTGAATCAGTGGCAGCTTTTCCTGGGTGCTATTGCTGGTGTCCAACATCAGCACGACATAAAAAGGCGCATCTACTGAAGCGAGGAAAGCAATCTCCTGCGCGACTCCATCTTCCGTCAGCTTGAACTCTTCCTTTTTTAGATCGGCGATGTAGCTGCCCGTGCGCGAGCTGGCAATCACCGGAACCGTAACCAGGTTTGTGTCGATCTTCAATGTATCGACATCCTGTTCAGGCGACGGTCGGTTGACAGGTTTTGGATCCTGAGCTCTGGTAACAGCAGTCGAGAGGAGACTAACTATGAGCAAAACGTGCGTCAGGAATTTCATGGTTCGCCTTCTTGTGGGTTGACGTTTGTCAGATGCGCGAATGAAACCATTCGTTGTCGTTGGGAAGAGTGAGACCATTCTAAACCTGGTCGCCAACAACGCCAACCTCAAAGTATCAGAATGGCCGGCAGGTCCTAATGCATTTCTCGGTATTAATATAGTTGACTGACCGAGGCGCAACCCGAAGGGTTCAATAGGTCACTCAACTCCGAGCGCAGTCTTTAGTTCTTTCTGACGCCAACCTCAAAGCGCGCGCTTAGTGTCTGCCGGACGAATCCTGTAAAGTTACGCGAACGCCCGGCAACGGTTTTATGGACACGATCGCCTTCAAAGGCCTCACCACCGACGAAGTGCTGGCTCGCGAAAGAGCCGGCCAGACCAATGACGCGCATGAACAGACAAGTCGCTCGCTGAAAGACATACTGCGAGCAAACATCCTCACGCGGTTCAACGCGCTGCTGCTCGTCCTGTTCGTAGTTGTATTGGTTGTCGGATCGCCGGTAGATGGATTGTTCGCTCTGGTCATCGTCATCAACAGCGCCATTGGAATCTTCCAGGAAGTCCGTGCCAAACGCACTCTTGACCGGCTGGCCATTCTGCATGCTCCGGTCGCGCTCGTCCTGCGCGACAGCGAGTTGAAAACAATTCCGCTCAAAGAAGTTGTACTCGACGACGTAATCAAGCTCCGCATCGGAGACCAGGTAACGGCAGATGCCCACGTGCTAAGCAGCGAGGGGCTGGAGATTGACGAATCGTTGCTGACGGGCGAAGCCGAATCGATTGTTAAGAACGCCGGCGATAAGGTCCTTTCAGGCTCAATCGTGGTGGCCGGCGAGGGTTATGTGCGAGCCGTGGCGGTTGGCGTGAATGCCTATGCCCATTCAATCACAGCTCAGGTGAAGCAATTCAGAATAGCCCCGTCGGAACTGATTTACGGCACGAACAAACTGCTCACCTACATCAGTTTGATAATTTTGCTTGTGGCGCCGCTGCTGATTTGGGGACAGATTGTGCGCAGTGGCAATACCTGGCAGGAGGCAATGGTCCGTTCCATAGCCGCCATCGTAGGAATGGTTCCCGAAGGATTGGTCCTGTTAACTTCGCTGGCCTTCATGCTGGCAACACTGACGCTGGTTCGCCATAAAGTACTCGTACAACAACTGCCCGCGGTTGAGGGTCTGGCTCGGGTTGACATTATTTGTCTCGACAAAACGGGAACGCTTACCGAAGGCAAAATAATTCTCGATGAGCTAATAACACTCGAGCCGGGTCTCAAATCCAGGATTGATCAGATTCTGGCCGCGTTCGCGAGCGCGCCTAACTCGCCAACGCTGCAAGCATTACACGACGCCTTCCCCGGTCCACCCGCACTCAATGCCACCTACACGGTGCCGTTTTCATCCGCGCGAAAGTGGAGCGCGTTAAAGCTCACTGACAATGAATACTGGATTATGGGTGCGCCTGAGATGGTCTTGCCAGATGACCAAAAGGATCTTACCGAGAAAATCAAATCAATTGCCGCCACCGGGAAGCGTGTTCTGGTTTTGCTCGAGAGTGTTTCGGCGCCGAGCACCGAAGGGTTACCGGGCGATCGGCGACCAGTGGCGCTAATTGTCCTGGTTGAGAAGATTCGCTCTGACGCGCGCGAGACACTGGCTTACTTTGCAAAGCAGGGAGTCGCTCTTAAAGTGATCTCGGGTGACAGCCCCACGACAGTGGGCGCGATTGCCGCGGCGGTTGGACTTAAAGTAAACGAACCAGTTGACGCCCGCACGCTGCCCGAGGACATCACGGAACTGGGTGCCCTGCTAACCAGGGAAAACGTGTTCGGACGCGTCAGCCCTGATCAGAAACGAGCGATGGTCAAGGCGCTCCAGGCAAAGGGTCATGTGGTCGCGATGACGGGTGATGGAGTGAATGACGCTCTGGCCCTGAAGGATGCCGACATCGGCATCGCAATGGGCAGCGGAGCACCCGCGACAAAGGCGATTGCCGAGCTGGTCTTACTCGACAATAGATTCTCAGAAATGCCGCACGTGCTGGCCGAGGGCCGGCGTGTCATAGCGAATATAGAACGAGTGGCCAACCTGTTCGTCATCAAGAACGTATACTCCCTTTTCCTGGCGCTGGCGGTCACCGTGGCTGCGCTGCCCTACCCATTCCTGCCCCGGCACCTGAGCGTGCTTTCGGCGCTGACGATTGGCATCCCTGCTTTCTTCCTTTCACTTGCGCCAAATAATCAGCGATACATCCCCGGATTTCTGCGACGCGTCCTGGGCTTTGCGGTGCCCACTGGTGTCGTTATCGCGATTCTAATTTTCAGCAGCTCGTTGACCATCTCGTCCTGGGGCGGCTCGCCTGAACTGGCCAGCACCGTAGCCGCGAGCGTAGTCATGATCGTCGGTGTGTGGGTGTTATTTTGCCTGGCCCGTCCGATCCGAGCCTGGAAGGTAATGCTGATTGTAGGAGTCAGCGGCGCATTCGCCGGTTTGATTTCGGTTCCCTTTACTCGCGCATTTCTAAACCTGGCCGTGGCCTTCCCCGAACTGCTTTGGGTGCCTGCATTCGCCGCAGTGGGCGTAGTCTGCGTCGAGTTCCTTTGGCGTCGCGACCAACGAGTGCGAGCTTTGGATCCACGGACGGTTGCGGGAGAATGACCGCTCTGTGCGGTACGCACGCCTCTGGCGTGCTTAATGCGGCACACACGTTTTCCAAACGTGCTTCGTTGTGTCTGCACGCCGGAGGCGTGCGTACCACTCATGACCAGCATCCTCGTTCCACCAGCAGACATCGGATCATTTCCAGCAAAGGAGCTTGAACGCCTTGGCCTCCGCGTGGTTACCTGGCCCGAGCTCAAAGTTGACGAGCCGGAGAATTACTTTGGACTCGATGAGGCGATCGACAATCTGTTTGGTTATGACTGGCTGGTGTTAAAGAACGAGAGGGCTGCCGGTGCTTTTCTGTCTCGCTTTCAACACCAGCACGAGCCAGACGAGTTGGACGATCTTAAGACGATCGCGATCGGCGAATCGACCGGTGAAATACTTGTTCGCTCACAAATCCATATAGACGTGGCGATCGATCGGTTCCCTTCCAAAAGCATCTTTGCAGCGATCGAGCGCTATGCGGGGGTGTTCAGCGGGTTGACCTTCCTGTTGCCTTCCGCCGGTCTCCAAACCGAATTGTTTCAACAGCAACTGACCGAAGCCGGAGCCCGGGTTGATAACGTCGCGGCCTATCAAACGACTTCCGACAACAAACGCCTGGCGCAACTATTGGCCCTGCTGGTGGGTGGCGGAATTGACGGCGTGGTCTTCGCGAACCTCCCGGCTCTGGACGAGTTTGCCCGGCTGATTGACACGGACGATTTGCCAGGAGTTCTGGCCGGCGTGACGGTCGTTTGCGGCGACTCAGAATGCGCGAAAGCCGCGCATGAGTACGGTTTATCGGCGAACACGTTGACGCTGGAACCGCTGTCCGCCGGAGCCCTCGCAACGCTACTAAAAGCATCGCCATAGTCTCATTACAAACGCAAGGCGCCTGCATTTCGATGTGCTACACTCAACGCGATGAAGGGGCGCGTTCTAATCATCGATAATGATCGTGAACACTCTGAGTCCCTGCGCCGGCAACTGGAGGCTTCTGGATATGATGTTCGGGCAGCAACTTCAGATGAGTCGGCGATCGCTCTGGCCTATACTTTTGCGCCAACTGCAATAGTCACGGATCCCTCGGATGGCAATTTCGATCCCTTCGTCTTGTTGCGCGAGTTGCGCATTCAGCAGCCACACACTCCGATCATCCTGACCGCGACCGCCCGCAACAGTTCAGTTGAACAGGCACTGCAGGCCGTACAGGAAGAAGGCGCCTATCACTACTTTGAAAAGCCAATCGATCCGGAAACATTTTTGCCGGTCCTCGAGCGCGCCGCCGAACTGGCTGAGACACGCCTCGAGAACGAAATTCTCCGCCGGCAACTCCGCGACCGCGGAGCGTTCGGCGAATTGATCGGCAACTCTGAAACAATGCAGCGCGTGTATCTGCTGATCGAGCAGGTTGCTTCTTCGTCAGCCTCAGTTCTGATTACCGGCGAATCCGGTACCGGCAAAGAATTGGTCGCGCGCAGCATTCACAATTTGAGTCCGCGACGCAACGCGCCATTCCTGGCCATCAACTGCTCGGCCATTCCCGATACGCTCATGGAATCGGAGTTGTTTGGACACGAGAAAGGCGCATTTACGGGTGCGGTTTCGCGCCGTCACGGCTGCTTCGAGTTAGCGAACACGGGCACGCTTCTGCTCGATGAAATTGGCGAAATGCCGACCTTGCTTCAGGCAAAACTGCTGCGCGTGATTGAAGAGCGAGTGGTTCATCGATTGGGCAGCCGGAAAGATCTTTCCGTGGACGTTCGGATTCTCGCGGCGACCAACAAAGAACCACACGGGGCGGTGCGGGACGGCACGCTGCGAGAGGATCTGCTCTATCGTCTCAACGTAATCACAATACATTTACCGCCGCTGGCCGAGCGACTGGAAGACCTGCCGCTGCTTACTCAACACCTGGTCACACGTCTCGCGGCGAAACACAACCGGCCGGCGCGGTTCATCAGCCCCGCTGCGCTGGATGCGTTGCGCTTTCATTCATGGCCGGGCAATGTGCGCGAATTGCGAAATGTGATTGAGCGGGCGGTCGTGATTTGCTCGGGCGAACAGATCGAGCGACATCATTTCGCGCCGTATCCTTTCGATCAGCGACTGAAACTTCGTTCGGAAGATACCGTGACTTTTCCGGTGGGCACGCCGCTCAAGGACATCGAGCGAGCGATGATTCTACGCACCCTCGACAAGACCGGGAACAACAAGACGCGGGCCGCTCAACTGCTGAACATCAGTCTCAAGACACTGCACAACAAGTTGAATGATTATCGCGCGCGGGGTCTGATACGCCAGAAGGAAGATGGGAACTAGTCAGTCCTCGCTGCTCCTTTTCTTCATCGACGGCCTCGGGATAGGTACGCGCGGCCCGCACAATCCATTCGATGGACGGGTCGATGCAGCGCCCCTGGCGGTCTTTCAGGACGAACCGGCAGAGATACCGTTTGCCGGAATACTGGCTCCGACTGATGCGTGCCTGGGCGTTCCCGGCCGACCGCAGAGCGCATCCGGCCAGACCACAATCCTGACGGGTATTAACGCCGCCGCCGCGATTGGCGCTCATAAACAAGGCTTTCCGAATCAATCGTTACTGGATATCATTCGCGAGCATTCGATCTTTCTGCAATTGAAAAAGCGCGGCGTCGATTCAATCACTTTCGCCAACACTTACACGCAGCAATTCTTTGAACGCCGGCCGCGATGGACTTCAGCCACAACGGCGGCGGTCGAAGCCGCCGGCTTACGCTTCAACCTGGTTGAGGATCTTAAAGCCGGGCGGGCCGTCTTTCACGATTTCACTAATACTCTGTTGCGTGAACGTGGCGAGGCCGTCAGCCTGCGGAGTCCTGAAGAGGCGGCTTCTGTCCTGGCCGGAGTGGTCGCGAGTCACCGCTTCACGCTTTATGAATACTTCATCACCGACAAGATCGGCCACGCGCAGGATTACGAAGCGGCGCAAAAGATGATTCCGATGCTCGCGGAACTGATTCGTTCGCTCCTGGCCAAACTTGATTTGGACCACACAACCGTCATCATGACCAGCGACCACGGAAACCTCGAGGATCTCTCGGTGCGTAACCACACACTCAATCCGGTACCAACGATAGTGTGGGGCCGGCATCGCGCACCGATTGCCGCCCGCATACGCAGTCTTACCGACATCACGCCGACAATAGTCGACGTCCTGACGAAAGGAAGTGTCGATGGACAGTCAGGCTGATCCGGTTCGGCCGGATACGTCAACAGTTCCGCAATCCTCGGCTTCGGCGCCGCGGTACTCGTACTACGCCCTTTCAGTTCTGACCCTGCTCAATTTCCTCAATTACATCGATCGCCAGGTGCTTCCGGCGGTGGCGCCGGCAATTCAGAGAGACCTCGGCCTGACTGATACCGAGATCGGCGCGATGGAGGCAGCCCTGTTGCTTTCCTTCACCGTGCTGGCGCCGGTTTTTGGCTGGCTCGGCGATCGTTACTCGCGGGCGCGCCTGATGGCCGTCGCCGCTGTAATTTGGAGCATCGCCACAGGTCTGGCAGCCTGGGTGGACCGTTGGCCCATCCTGCCGCCGGGTCTCAACCTCAAGTTGCCCTTCTTCGGGGTCCTGGCTATTTCCTCGGTGGCGTTGGGTCTTTGCCTCATCCGCACACTGGTTGGTGTTGGTGAATCTTCGTACTCAACCATAACTCCAACCCTGATCGCCGATTACTTTCCAAAGAAAAAGCGCGCGACTGTATTGGGAGTGTTTCAGGCTGCAATACCGATGGGGTTCGCGCTTGGCTACGTGCTCGGCGCAGTCCTGGCGCACTACTTCGGGTGGCGCCTCGCTTTTATGTTGGTCGGCGCTCCCGGCTTGATCGTCGCGCTTTTCGTCTGGCGACTGCGAGAGCCCCAGCGAGGCGCGTACGACCTTCCTCCTGAGGAACCGCTCCCCGACGCAGTTAACGAAAGCAAGCACACGGCGTCCTGGTGGCAAACCACGAAAAGAATTGTCACGACACGTGATTGGCTGCTGTCGACGGTGGGTTACAGTGCCCTGACCTTTGTGCTGGGTGCGTTTGCGACATGGGCGACGCTGATGCTGGCTCGAGAGAAAAAGATGAGCGAGACCGCGGCTGCTGTGGTGCTGGGAGTCGTCACGCTGCTGGCTGGAGCAGCGGGCACGTTTGGGGGCGGCTGGATCGCCGACCGAATTGCAGCAAAACGGCGTGACGGTTATTTTCTCGTCTGCGCCGTAAGCAGTCTGCTCGGTGTAGTTCCGATACTCATCGCCTTGATTACTCATCGACCGCTGTTTTTTTTGCCGGCAATCTTTGTCACCGTGGTATTGCTGTTCATCAACAATGCGCCGTTCCACGCAATTCTCGTCAATAGTGTTCCGCCTGCCATTCGCGCCTCGGCAGTGGCGCTCAACATCGTCGCGATTCATGCCGGCGGCGACATCATCTCGCGATTTGGAGTCGGTAGGTTGTCAGATTCAATAGCCGAAGGGAACGCGACCTTGATCGGCACATTTGCCCGCCTGCTTGGAATAGATCCGGTGCGAGAGCACTTAACCGCGGCCCTGCTGGTGGTTCCTGTAGGCCTGCTGGTTTCCGCTTTCTTTTTCTTTTGGGGAGCGCGCAGGTATTCCGGAGCGGTTGGCGATGTCGGCGGCCGGACGGCCTGAGACTGCTACTTCCTGCCCTCGCGGCATTCGATCGAACAAAAAACCTTCTCTGATCTCGAGCTCAACGCCCGCGACGCGGGAATCCAAATGCCGCACGTCTCGCATTGGATGAGCTTTTCCGCTCCCGGCTGACTCTTTACTGTCGAGCTACCCGTTTGAAACTGACGAACAACTTCAAGAATTTGCCGAAGGTTCTTTATGTAGGGACGCACCTTCCGGTAAAGCAGGAAGAGCAGCAAGGCAACGAGCGCAATAACTACAAGATATTTCAAGATGCCGTTTGCCCTGAGACCGCTGGATGCCGATTAGGATTGATCGTCGCTGCGTTTACCTTCAGCGGGCGCGTAAGGCAAATCATCGCGACGTCTGCGCGGAAAAGGATCGCTGCCACGGCGACGGGTGGGTGAATTAGGCGCGCGTCGATCGATGCTTCCCGCCGGCAGATTCCGGCCGTGAATTGCTTCGGTCAGGATCCGCGTAATCTCCTGAGACAGAGTGCGATGCTCGGCGGCTGCGCGACGCCGGAGGGACTCCTTCAATTCGTTGGGAACGTACGCGCCGATGAATACGCCCTTGCGATTGGCCATATCGTTTGGGGATCTCCTTGTGACAGGTTATTCAAGAAATCAGCAGTGCTAAGGTTTTCGTCGGCACCACCGGATAAAGCACGTCCGTGGGAAACCCTGCATTGTTGAGAGCAAGTCTGTAAGCCGAATTCTGTGCTTCGATTTCAGTCTTTGAGGTCTCAGATCTCAAATTTGAGATCTCAGAGACTGAAATCGAAGTAGCGATCATTCCTCTAGCCCATTCGTTGCCGAACGGATCAAGCGACCTACCCGAAGGCTTCGGGCGAGCAGCCCTGTTGACGCCTTCCTATTTGGTCTTGCACCGCGAGGAGTTTACCTGGCCGCGCATGTCGCCACACGCGCCGGTGCGCTCTTACTTCTGAGATCTCAAATCTCAGATCTGAGATCTCAGTAGCCCTTGCGGGCCGCACCGTTTCACCCATCACCTGGTTTCAATTTGAGATCTCAGAAGAAATCTCAAATAAAAACCCTGGCTGGTCTATTCTCTGTTGCACTTGTCGTCGTCCGATTCTTGATCTCAGATTTCAAATTTGAGATCTGAGATTTTAGTACCTGACGCCCCGCCGTTAGCGGGCTCGCTGCTCTTTGGTGTTCGGACTTTCCTCTCCCTCGATTCTCAATCTCAGATCTCAAATTTGAGATCTGAAAATCAAAAAGCCGAAGCAGCGATCGCCCGACTTGCTCTCATGCAAGGCCCGGCGATTATAACACGGTTGTTCAAACGTCGCACCCAAAGGCAAAACAAGATTTAAGGATTTCTTTTGCTCTTTTCTCGGGCGCGAATCGCTCAGCCAAAGTACTTCAAGCCAATCCGCAAGTGATTAAGTGCCGAAGGCGGGAGGGCCGAGACCAGGACCCAGGTCATCACCCCGTGAGAGAGCGCCAGGGCAAGCAAATTCGGCTGCCGTTGGTAAACAAACGCCCAGACCACGCCGCCCACGAACGTAATCACCATTAGCCATGGGTTGGGAAAGTGAAGCACTGAGAAAATCGCCGCCGTTACCAAAACGCTTACCGCTCCCTGGCCCCAGATAGTCTGCGCGCGTCGATTCATGAAACTCTGAAGCACATACTGCTGAAGAAAACCCCACCCGAATCCGAGCGCCAGCTGAAAAACAATCAGCCGGTCGGCATGCCACCGAAAGAAATCAAGGCGCGCCCCTGATAAGAACCCAATCAGGAGCGCAATGCCGGAAATAACCATCATCGGCAGCAATAACAATCGCAGCGCCGGAAGAAAATTATCGAGGCGAAGACCTAATTGGCGCGCCGTTTCTCCTCGCAGGACATGCGAATAGATTATGAGAACAAACGCCAGCGTCATCGGGATGGCGACGATCAATTTGCTGCGACCTGCGGAGGCCGAAAGAATCCATTCAGCAATTAGCACCGAGGAAACGACTGAAACTATCTCCCAGGCGGCCAGCGAACGATCCGTAATTGTGGCGGCAGGCTCTGACTCTTTCAATCTGGTTGCTTCCGTCGGATTCAAGACTCACCTTTCTCCGTGTGTCCACGTCATTCGACGCTAAACCGGTACGGCTTCCCTATCAGTTGCAAGGTCTTTCTGGCGCCTGAACTGTTTGAGTGAACCGCATAAACCCGCGCCTCATGTTTGCCGGCAGCAAGTCTTGGCGTGGTGAAGACAAAGCCATGCCAATCGTCTTCCGCGCGCCTGGCCTCGTGGACGTCGGGCCGAAACTGATCTGCCGCCGTCGTCGCTGCAAAGCTATCATCAATGAACAACTGAACCTCGACGCGCGTGTAGGGTCGAGATTCGTCCACCGCCCAACCGGTAACCGAGGTTTGGTCGGCGGCGTCAAGGACACCACGGAAATACGGGTTCGTAGTTGCGAAGAAAAAAGCCACCGCGACACCGCCGATCAAAAGCGCTTCAATAATTGATTTTGAAATCAGTAGGTGGATCAGTCTGGCGCGAGCTTTACTGTTCATGCTGGGTTGGTTCGTGAAGTTTACTAGGTGAAGTTGGGCTGTCAACCGAAATCTTTAACAAATAAAAAAAGGGGCAGTGACCTGCCCCTTCTGAATCGACGTAGTTAGATGACTGATTAGTTACCGCGAGTGACCTCGATGCGGTCCCCGGCTTCCAACACTGGATCAGCCGACTTACCGTCCGCGATCGAACGTAGATTGTATTCCTTAGACGAGAGGAAACCACTGGCGTTCCGCCGGGCGATTTTGATGGTTTTCACAGATGGAGACGCACCACCCGCGGATAACAGCGCCTGAGTCAGCGTCATGCCTTCACGAAATGCTTTTTCTCCCGGGGAGCCAACTTCGCCACCAACGTAGAAGAACTTCCTGGCAGCCATTGGCTCGCCACTAAGTTTGATAATGTCGCCAGGCATCACCAGCGTAGCCATCGCCTGATCGTCCTTCAATGACAGAGCCTCGCCCTCTTTTCCGTTCCGGAGAATGGTGGCCGCCGTCGCTTCAGGGCGAACTAACGATTCGGCCAGCACCGCGAACAATGGCATCGCTTCCCTTCTCAGAATCTTTCGTCCCGGACTATCGACTAGTCCGCCGATTACGACCGCGTGACTCGCATAGTCGCGTACTGTAACGGTAACGCGCGGGGTCTTGATAACTTTGATTTCGCTGCTGAGCAATCGAGAAATTTCGTCTGTGCTCAATCCGACTACTGAGACGGGTCCGTTCAACAAAGGATATTCGAGCATCCCGTTCTTCATCACCGTGAACAGAGTCGATTCGCGATTTGAGATATTGGACAGCCGCACATCCAGGACATCCCCGACTCCGACGTTATATATCGCAGTCGGAACCAAAGGACGACCTGCCGATACCGCCCGTGAATTCGCATTGTCAGTCTTAACCGGCGCGCTCACCAAAGAGGTTGGCTGGACCAGTTTCTTAAGCGGCTGGGACTGAGCGGCTAAGTCAGCCGTTTGATTCACTGTCTGTGGTGGCGCGCCAGGTTCGACGGACGACGGCCGAACGATAAACGCAGTGTTCCCCCAGGCGGGTTGTCCCTGATTTTGTGCCGGGGCTCCGGCATCGGTTTTCCCATCAGTTCGCGCGCGCTGGCTGCTTGAATGGTTGGACACCTTCGGGCCAATAACTCGATCCCGCGTAGAGTTAGACTCAGACTGGGCCGGCTGCTCAGGCGGTGTGGCTCTTCGGTCTCTGGTTGGAGTTTGTGCTGTCAGGATCGTGGGAACGATCA
>Ga0111539_10008092_pt1 | contig 13397 bp, 8 predicted proteins | sample RhiMethybrSRZTD1_FD_79667 | JGI IMG/M metagenome (GOLD analysis project Ga0111539, IMG submission 79667) | Populus rhizosphere microbial communities from Tennessee, USA - Rhizosphere MetaG P. TD hybrid SRZTD1 (version 2) (version 2) | ecosystem: Host-associated > Plants > Roots > Rhizosphere >...
ACACCAGGTCCGCCTCGAGCCGCAGCGAATCCCCGAACGTGCGGAGCCGCACCGGCTGCCCGTCACTGACGCCGACCCCGTTCGCCTGCACGAACGTCTGGGCCTCGCCGATCGAGAAGCGGGTGGTCGGATCGCCCAGCAGGTTGTAGGTGAGCCCGATCCCGCGCTCGTTGAAGTTCGGAATCGGCAGGTAATCGAGCAGCGCGGCGCCGATCGCCTCGCCGAGGATCACGCGGGCGCCGCGGTAGCCGAGGTACGGATCGCTCGGCGGATCCTCGAACAGGGCCTCGGCGAGCGCGGTGTTGATGTGCCAGCCCTGGACGCCCTGGTCGGGCAGGATCTCGTAGCCGCTCGACGCCCAGCTCGCGATGCCGCCACGCCCGGGCAGCGTCACCAGCTCCTCGCCCAGCGACGGTCCACGCGCGACCGCGTCCTCCTCCTTCAGCACGAACGCATTCGCGTGACACGAGAACGCGCTGAACAGGAACGGCCGGTCGGTGTTCATGAGCGCATCCTTGTCGTCGATCCCCGACCCGTTCATGTACAGGTTCTCGTGGGCGAGGACGTACATGCTCGCGTGGCCCTGCCAGTTCCACCACAGGCAGCCTTCGTTGAGCCGCGTCAGCAGCTTGGGCGTGACGCCCGAGTGGGTGCTGGTGCGAATCGCTTCGAGATCGGTGCAGTTCGGCCGGTTCGCACCGGCCAGCTCGTCGGTAAGCGAGAACGGCGTGGTGTCCATCGCCTTGAGACCGGCACGATTGCGGATCACCGACGCGACCGTGTCGCTGATCTCCTCGAACACCAGCTCGTCGGGCTTGTAGCAGTAGCTCGAGCCGGTATTGCCACCGCCGAAGAACGTCTCGCCCGAGTAGGGGTCGTCGGACGACAGCACCAGCCGCTGGCGCCACGACTGGTCGCCCGACAGGTCCTCGTACTTGGTCAGCTTGGCGACCACGTCGGTGACCTGGGTCGCATCCTTGGCCGGCAGCCGGCCGATGAAGATCTCCGGCACGTCGGCGACCAGGTCGTTGAGGTCGCAGTTGTTGTCGAGACAGCCGTACCACGGATCGCCGGCCACCGCCTCGCGTCCGAGCGGGATCCCGACCGGTCCGATGATCTCCGGCGCCGGCACCAGGTCGACCCCCGAAGTGCCGAGGAAGTTGAGCGGATCCTCGCTCGCGTCGCCGACCAGCAGCAGGAACTTGGTGTCCCAGTTGTCGAATGCGTAGCGGACGTAGCGCTTGATCGCGAACGCGGACTTGCGGCCGCCGTTGAACTCGTCGTAGATCGCCTCGGCCGGCGCGATCGTCACCGCCAGGCCCTGCGCGGCGCGCAGGTTCGCGAGCGGCGTGACCAGCGGCACGAACGCCGCCGGCGTGACGATCAGCAGATCGGCGGGCTGGGTGGTGAGCTGCGCGCGGCTGACCGCGGTGTAGCGCGCGGCCGGCAGGCCCTTCGCCCCGGCCTGCGCCGACGAGCTCGCGAACACGACGTAGTTGCGGCGCTGGGCGCTGACCTGGTCCTGGAAGTCGACCGAGTAGTCGGTGCCCACCGAGTCGATCTGGCTGGGATCGATCGTGAGCCGGACCGGCGCGGCCGGATCGGTGACATCGAAGATGTGGATCTTCCGGCTCCGGAAGCCGGTCGCGTGGATCTGGAGATCACCGGTCGCGTCGCCGCTGTTGCAGGCCAGGTAGCTGGGCGGGGCATTGACCGGAGTCCCGGCGCTGTTGAACGCGCTCGGCGGCAGCGCCCGGTACGCGCGCCAGTAGGTGACGTCGAACCAGTCGAGGCCCGCGAACGCACGCGCGTTGAGGCTCGGATCGGGCGGCGCCTGCGACTGGCGGCCGTAGATCCGGATCCGGTTCGTGCCGCCCTCGGCGAGGGTGGTGCCGGGAACGCTTGCCGAGAGCGTGCGGCGGACCTTGCCGACGTAGATGGTCGTGTCGCCGATCGGCGTGTACACCGACGTTCCGGTGTTCCGCACCTCCGCCCGCGTCAGGTGCCCGCCGTAATCACGTCCGACGAATGAAACCGCGAGGTCGACCGGCTGGGTGGGATCGAGATGGTTGGCATCGAACGGGAGTTCGAGACGCGTGTAGTACTCGACGTTCTCGGTCCAGTGAATGCGCTCGAGCAACGTGTCGTCGGGCAGACCGAGGAACGAGTGGCTTTCCTCGTAGCGCTGCTTCCACGGATACGACGCGAGCGGCGTCAGACCCGCCACGCCGCGCCAGCTCGGCCGCTCGCTGAAGCGGAGCGGCGCGCGCGTGTTGAGCACCGTGACGTAGATCATCTCGGCGTTGCCCCAGCGCCGCTGCGGCAGTGAGGCGCCCGAGCGCTCGGCCCAGTTCTGGACGTAGACGAAGATCCGGTCGCTGGCGTTGAAGATGTTGTCGTTGTTCTGGTCGTCGATCTCGATCGGCAGCTCGATCGTCTCGTAGGCGGGATTCTCGCCCGGGCGGAACTCGTGACGATGGACGCTCACCGAGCCGATCGGGGTCCCGGCCGGGTAGCCCTTGTTCGCGAGGAACCCGTAGGCGAGGGAGTAGAAGCCGGTGGTGTCGATCTGAACCCGGACCTCGGGCTGATTCTCGTCGAACAGCGCCGCCGACGCCGAGCGCGTGGTGCCCGACGTGCGGTCCCCGGTGATCCCGGAACCCGGAATGCGCCGCAGCGACCGCGCCGCCGGGGCTCGCCACCCGCGCGCCACCGGGAAGTTCGCCACCGCGCGCTCGAGCACCGCGTCCCAGTGACGATCCTCGGTGACCCGTGCCGCACCGAACGGAAGTGCACCGTCGGCGGCGCCACCGCCGACGAAATCGATCCGGACCGTGAGCGTGCGCCGCACCCACAGTCGCGAGGCTCCCTCGTCGTACGCGACCGGCGACAGCACCACCGGCACCAGCCGCTGGCGGCGGAGCGGGAACGGCTCGCCGAGCTCGGCTTCGCTGCGCGGGAAGCGTCCGTCGGCGATCGGCGCCACCACCTCGCGGGTCGGCAGGTAGCGGGTGCCGTCCGCGTCGCGGCGGAAGTCGGGCTTGCCCACCACCTCGAGCCGCACGCCGTCGCGGATCTCGGGCTCGCCGTCGCCGAGCACTGTCAGGCGCGCGCGCGCGCCGGGCGGGAGCGCGATCAGCGTGCTCGCGATCGGGAGCGAGGGCCGGCCCGGCTGGTCGGTGCGTTCGAGATGGGCGGCGAGGATGCGCGAGCGTCCGGCGGTGCGGGTCGGAGCCACCGAGATGTCACCGGCGTCGAGACGCAGCGTGATGCCGGTGGCGTCGGACGCGATCACGCGGATCGCGCGCGAGGCGGCCGCTGCCGGTCGCACGGTCGCGCATGCGAGGGTCAGGACGAGAGCCGCGAACGCGCATCGGGCGGTGGAACGGAGCAGGGAGGTGGGCATTCGAGTCCCGAAGTCTAGGGAGCGCATGAACGGAGGGTCAAGACACCGACGCCGGTGGTGTTAGACTGCCCGGCCATTCCGCGACCCCGCCTTCCCACCACCCGCATGGAACCCCCGTATGTCGTTTCGTGATCCCCGGCGTCCCACCTGGCGGTCGACCCTGGCCCTCCTGGCCCTGGCCGGCGCCCTGTGCGCGGCGAAACCCGCGCCCCGGGCCGGCGGTTCGGCGGGGCTGCCCGACAGCGTGCTGGCGCGGATCGACGCCAACCGCCAGATCACGGTCCGCGAGTTCCACAACGCGTGGAGCGGGGTTCGACCTCCGACGCGTCCCGACTCCCTTACCCCGGAGACCGCCCGGGAGTTTCTGGACCTGCTGCTGGACAAGGAGCTCCTGGGCGCCCGCGCGATCCGCGAAGCGCTCCCCTGGAGCCCGCGCGAGAGCCTCACGTTCCTGGGCTTCCGCGACCAGGTGACGCTCAAGGACCGGCTCGACTCCCTGCTGGCCGCCGAGTCGCGGGCGCGGGTGGCGACCGACCAGCCGGCGGGCAATCCCCAGGAACTGGGGGTCGCGGTCCGCGAGACCACCATGCTGCGGATCCATGCACGGTACGACGAACTGCTCTCGTCGCGTCTCGCCCTCCGCTGGGCGGCGATTCCCAAGCCGAGCCCCGACTCGTCGATGACGGCGCAGATCCGGATGATGGGTGAGATGCCGCGGGTCGAGGCCGCCGACACCGGCAAGGTGGTCGCGTGGTCCGACGAAGGCAACGTGCGCACTTCGCAGCTGCTCGCTTCGTGGCGCCAGACCGATCCGTTCGCGCGCCCGCGGGTCGAGAAGTCCGAGCAGATCCGCGACCTGGCCAAGAACGTGTTGTTCGAACGGTGGCTGCGGCGCACCGCCCAGGAGATGAAGCTCGATCGCCGTCCCGATCTGGCGCGGCAGATCGAGCGGCGGCGCGAGTACCAGTCGGTGAACCGGCTGGTCGCGCGCGACGTCGACGGCCGGCTCAAGACCGACAGCACGACGATGCACGCGTGGTACGAGAAGAACATCGACGAATACCGGCTCCCGGACATCGTCGATCTCACCGAGCTGGTGCTCCCGACGCGCGCGAGTGCTTCGTCCATGTATGCGCAGCTGCGCGACCCGGTGAAAGCCGAGAGCCTGCTCGCCATGGGCCGGCGGACCGGAGCCGACTATCACGTCCAGGTGACGCTCGAGAGTGACAGCGTGACCTTCCGCGCCGCGCGCCGGCTGGGGCGTGGGGCGATGCTCGGCCCGGATTCGACGGCACGAGGATGGCGGGTGGCCCGGATCACCGGCCTGCAGCCCGCGCGGCGCCGGACCTTTGCGGAAGCCCGGCAGCTGGTCGAACACCACTACCGGGAAGTCGAGGGCGAGCGATTGATGCGGGACCTGCTGGCGCGGCTCCGCAAGGAGTCCCCGGTGACCATCAATTCGAAGGCCCTGGCCGCGCTCGCCGGGCAGTGAGCGCCATCGTTGACCAGAGGCTGTCAAGACCGCGCCGGCGGCGTCCGGATGTCTTGACCCCCCGCGCGTCCGTTCCTAGAATTCGTCCGCCTTTTCGCTCCCGACACTTTGACGTCCGATCGCGTCGCCCGACGTCGATCCACCCCGATCCCCCATACCTTTCCATGGAGTTCGCATGATGCGCCGTGGTCTTTCGTTCCTGGGCGTCGTGATGGCGTGCGGCCTGATCAGCGCAGGCGCCGGATCCGCTCCCGCGCCCGCGACCAAACCGACCACCTGGAAGCCCACTGCCCCGGCTTCCGACAAGAAGGGCGTGCGCCTCTACAACGGCGTCCCCGACACCGGCCAGTTCCTGCCCGACACGACGTGGTTGATCCGGGTCGGTCCGCGCAGCATCGGGGCCAGGGAATTCGTCGGCCTCTACTTCGACTCGTATGCGGAGTACCGCCCCTCCTCCGACAGCCTCGGCCGGCTCGAGTTCATGAAGAGCCTCGTCAATCGCGAGGTGATGGCGCTGGTGGCGCGTGAGGTCAACCGTCCGCTCGGGTTCGAGGATCGCGCAGTCATGCGCGAGTACACGCAGCGGACCCTGTCGAACGTCCTGCTCCAGCGCGCGGTGCTCGATTCGGTGGTGGTGACCGACGAGGAGCTGGCGAAGGTCTACGAGCAGACCGGCTACGAGCAGCGCTTCCGCCAGATCGTGTTCGCCGACCTGGGGACCGCGTCCAAGGTGCGCGAGGACCTGGTGAAGGGGCGGATCGGCTGGGCGAACGCGTTCCCCAAGTACAACCAGCGGAAGGACGCCGCCGAGCTCGGCGACCTCGGATTCATTGCCCGCGACAAGCTCGACCTGTCGATCCGCTACGAATTCTACGGCCTCAAGCCGGGCGAGTATTCACGTCCGTTCGAAGACCCGGACGGCATCCACGTGGTCCAGGTGACCGAGCGCCGCAAGGTCGCAAAGCTCGCCATGAATGCGATCCGGCCGCTGCTCGACCGGCAGGTGCGCGAGGTCAAGGTCGCGGTCCGCAGCACCAGCCTGCAGGACCAGCTGCGCAGGCGGTTCGGCGTCACGTACGACTCGACCAACGTGAACTTCGTCTCGTCCCACTTCACGCCCTCGGTCCAGATGAGTCAGGGTGGCGCGCTGTCGGGCATCAACTTCTCGGGGCGGATCCCGGCGTTCGAGCCGTCCGATACCAGCCGGGTGCTCGCCCGCCACCAGGGTGGCCAGCTGACGCTCGGCGGCTTCCTGAGCCACTACCGCGGGATCCCGCCGCTCCTGCGCCAGCCGGTGCACACCCCGGCGCTGCTGCGCAGCGAGATCGACGCGGTCGTGCTCGAGCCGTATCGCGCGATGGTCGCCCTCGAGCGCGGCTACGACAAGGATCCGCTCGCGCTCGACATGCTCGACAAGCGCAAGGAACGGATCCTGGTCGAGCACCTGTACGAGGATTCGGTGAACTCCAAGGTGTGGCTGACCCCGCAGTCGCGGCAGAAGTACTACCAGGACCACATCAGCCAGTTCGTGACCTATCCGTCGATCCGGTTCGCGATCTTCGTCGCGGCGAACAAGAGCGCGTCGGACTCTCTGATGGCGCGGCTGCGCGGGGGCGAGAAGCCCGAGGCGATCCTGCTCGCGGATTCGCTGGCGGGCCTCAAGCGGGGATCGATCAAGAGCCAGACGCAGAACGAAGAGGGCGCGCCCTATCACCAGCAGATCTTCGAGGACCTCAAGATCGGCCAGGTCGAGGCCTACGGACCGGACGAAGGCGGCCAGTACATGGTGCTGAACCCGCTCGAGTTCATCCAGGGACGCCAGCTTTCCTATCAGGAGGCGGAGAAGTATGTCGACGAGTCGCTCCAGAATGTCGAGTCCGAGCGCCTGCTGAATGCCTTCATCGCGCGCCACTCGAAGCGCTATCCGATCGCGACCCGGCCCGAGATGGTGATGCGGCTGCGGTGGATCGACCCGGCAGGCAGCCCCTCGTGAGCGCGCGACGTTCCGCGAGCGGAATCGCGGTCGGCGTGCTGCTGCTGGCGGGGGCGATCGCGCACGCCGACTCGACGTCGGTCGCGCCGTCTCCTGTCGCTCCCCCGACGCTCTATGTTTCGTGGGGCGCGCCGTGGGGAACGCCGCGGGCGAAGGCGATGATCAGCGCCCCGTGTGGAGCCGAAGCGGCGTACGACACGCTCTATCTCACGTTCGATCCCGGCCGCAGTTCCCCGACCTTCTTCGGCCTCATGGGCGAGGTCTACTTCCGCGCCACCGCGCCCGACACCCTTGGACCCCTCTGGTCGTTCAACGACCGGCCCGAAATCGAGAACAACTTCGACGTGCAGTTCCCGGGGCCGCGCGATTCGACCTGGGGCGCTCCGAGCCCGTGGAAGGGCCAGGGATTCGGCGCCAAGAAGTACGACCGCACCGCCGGCACCGGGCGGCTGCAGATCGTCTACGCGGTCCCCGGTCAGGTCACCGGGCCGGTGACCGCCGGAACGCGCTACACGTTCGCGCGCCTGATCGTGCCGCGCGGCGTCACCAGCATGGGCCGCTGCGTGCAGCCGGTGTGCATCGAGTGGGCGACCGCGGGGTTGACGTTCGAGGTGGATGCCGGCGAAGTGGACGCACTGCGCCAGGGCGGCAGCCGGTTCGCCACCTGGAACTCGAAGGACGGCCGCTCGTGCGCCGACTACACGGGCATCCTCACGCCCAGCGGCTGGAAGCCGAAGAAATCGGGCGCGCACTGACGGCAGGACCCACCCGGTTCGGAAAACGAAGAACCCCGGCCTCGGCTCCGAGGTCGGGGTTCTTCGGTCTGCTCCGAGGTGGTGACTACCGGTAGGTCGACTTCAGCGATCCCCACGTGGTCCTGCGGGTCGGGGTCTCGGGGGGGCAGCCGTTCCCCCCGATCGCACCACCCTGCCACGTCACGTGCTGGCGGGTCCCGTTCGTATTGAGGACCAGGATGTCGCCGCCCGGTGAGCCAACCGTCTGGTAGAGCTCGACCTGGTTGAGCACCAGGCAGGCGGGCGTGCTGCAGCCAACGCACTCGCCGGAGCCGCTGTCGATGTCGTTGAACGTGTCCAGGGTGAACGCGCCGACCATGTACTGCTGTCCCTGGGTCAGCGAGGTCTCGGTATCGCGTGCGAACGCGACCTTGACGCGGCCCCAGCCCGGCGAGGGGGTCGGAGTCTCCGGGTTGTCACCCTTGTTCTCCGTGTACCACGCAAAGCCGCCACCGGTGTTGGCGCCCACCCACGGATTGCGGCACACGCCGGTGGTTCCGGTTCCGACGCCGGTCAGCGAAGCCGGGAACGTGAAGTTGCCGTCGCGGCACTCCCCGATGCCCAGCTTCCACCAGTCCGGGAGCGGATCCGCATTCGACGAGCGGACGTCGACCACCCCCTGGATCCCGACGAAGTTGCCGAGGTTGGCGGGGGCGATGAAGGACATCACGACCCGGAACGGAATTCCGTTGGCGGAGCCGTCGCACGCGTACGCCTTGTCAGCGGCGGATGCGCCCTGGGTGATGCAGTTGTTCCAGGCGAGATTGATCCCCTGCGCGTGCGCGGACGCCGCGACGGACAGAAGGGCGAAGGCGAGAACGATTGGCCGAATCGGTTTCATGCGGACCTCGAGGCCGAAGAAGAAATGGGCGAACCCCAAGGTCATCGGCAATCCGGGGACAGAATTCACTCCAAAAAACGGGCGGGGCCGGGGGCCCGGATCACCGATAGAGGCTCTTCACCGCTCCCCAGGTCTGCCGGCGCACCGGAACCAGGGTGCAGTCCGCCCCCCCGGTTCCCTGCCAGGCTGCCCAGTTGGCCTCCAGCGGACCCGGCGTCGAGATGAATACATCGCCTCCGGGAGCGCCCGGCGTCCGCTTGATCCAGATCGAGTTGAGCACCAGGCACGCCCGTGGGAGGCAGCCGGCGCATGCACCCGTCGCGGTGGTCTGGTTCGCGACGATCACCAGCCGGACCGCGTGGTAGGGGGTGTCGGCTGCCAGGGTGCGCGGGGCCGAGGGCAGGCCGCCGACCCCCGACTTGATCCGGGCCTGGTTCGCCCCGCCGCGCGGCAGGGTGACCGTGAACGACGGGAATCCCGCCACTCCGTCGCCGGCCCACGGGTCGGCGCAGCCCGCGACCGCTCCGAACTGGACATCGGCCCGCAGCGCGCCCGCGCGGCAGCCCGCAGGGTCCAGCCGCCACCAGTCGGGCAGGACCGCACTCTCGTGCTGGATGTCGACCACCACCTCGAGACCGATCACGTTGTCGACCGGCTGGCCGAGCGTGAACGCGACGTGGAGCCGGAGCGTGTCCTCGTTGGTGTCGCACGCGAACGCCCGGACCGGACTGGCGCCCGGCTCGAAGGCGCACGCGTTCCAGGTCAGGAACAGACCTTCGGCGGCACGCGCCGGTGCAGGCACCACCGCGAGGACGCCCGCACTCAGGACGAGGGCGATCCAGGCCAGGCGAGCCAAACGCGACGGGGCGACCCCTCGAAGAGGAGCCGCCCCGGTCGTAAACCAACGCATGCTAGCGATAGATCGCCTTGATGCTGCCCCACGTGACGTTCCGGACCGGAGTCGTGAGCGGGCAGCCAGCGCCGCCGACGGCTCCACCCTGCCACGTGATGAACTGCCGGGTATCGGCCGCGGTCAGGATCAGGATGTCGCCACCCGGTGACCCGACCGTCTGATAGAGCTCGATCTGATTGAGCACCAGGCAGGCCGGGAGCGCGCAGCCGACGCACACACCAGAGCCAGAATCGATGTCGTTGAACGTATCGATCGTGAATACGCCGCCGATGTATTGCTGCGCCTGGATCAGCGAGGTCTCGGTGTCGCGGGCGAACGCGATCTTCGCGCGTCCCCAGCCGGGCGCCAGCGTCGGCGTCTCAGGGATGTCGCCCTTGTTCTCCGTGTACCACGCAAAACCGCCGCCCGTGTTGGCGCCCGCCCACGGATTGCGACAGACACCGGTGGTCCCGGTGCCGATGCCGGTGAGCGAGTTCGGGTAGGTGAAGTTGCCGTCGCGGCACTCGCCGACGCCGAGCTTCCACCAGTCCGGAAGCACGGTCAGGTTCGAGGCACGGACGTCGATCACCCCCTGGATGCCGACGAAATGGTCGAGGTTGGCGGGCGAGATGAACGAAAACACCGCCCGGAACGGCGTTCCGTTACCGGAGCCGTCGCACGCGTAGACCTTGTCGGCGGCCGACGCGCCCTGGGTGATGCAATTGTTCCAGGCGAGATTGAGCTGCGCGTGCGCGAGCGACGCGCACAGCAGTAGCGATGCGGTGGAAAGTAGTACGAGCTTTTTCATGTTTCCCTCCGTGGGCAGACGCGGCCACTCGATGAGAACCAACGGCGTCGTTGTACAAGTCTTCCCGGGGATCGTTCAGAGGAGTGGCGACCGGTTGGGGACCCAGATCCAGGGGAAGCCCGGCCATTCCGTAGGCCTTGCAATCGACTATACCGGAAGCCTCAGGGCACGCAACACAGCAATCCCGTGGGGCGCGGGAGTTTCGGGCGATCGGGGGGGGCGGGCCCGGGCGTTCACCGGAGGACGTCCGAAGGGTTGTCGCGGGCAGATCGCGCCGGGAAACGAGAAGGGCGGCCATCGACGATGGCCGCCCTTCTTCGTTGGAATCGTGGATCTTAGCGGTAGAGCGACTTCACGGAGCCCCAGGTGCGGTTCTTCGTGGGGGTCGCGCCGACGCAGCTCGGATCGCCACCCTGCCAGGTGACCCAGTTGCGCTGATCAGCGTTCGACATGGCGTAGACGTCCTGCTGCGGCGGCGTCTGACCCGCCACCTGGTACAGCTCCATCTGGTTCAGCACCAGGCAGGCCGGAACCAGGCAGCCGTTGCACACGCCGAAACCGGAATCGACATCCTTGAACGTATCGAGCTCGATGCTGCCACCGAGATAGTGGGTGCCGTAGACGGTCGCCGACGGGAACGTCTTCGCAAACACGATCCGGAGACGGGCACGGGCCGGCCCACCGAACCCGGTGGTGTAGTCGTAACCGCCGCCGGTGTTGTCACCCGCCCAGACGTTGACGCACGTGGCATTGCCGAGGCCCGACAGCGATCCCGGGAAGATCACGTTGCCTTCAGCGCACTCACCGAGACCCCGACGCCAGAAGTCGGGAAGGATCGGATCGGAGGTCTGAATATCGACCACCGCCTGAATGCCGACGAGTTCCGGCATCCCGATCGGCTCCTTCCACGACATGACGGCCTTGTGCGGCGAGCCGTTGGCCGAACCGTCGCACGCGTAGTTCTTGTTCATGCTGTGCGTGCCAACGCCAATACAGTTGTTCCACGAGAGGTTGATCTGCGCCGAAGCCGCCGACGCAGTCACCACCAGGAGGGCGCTGCTCAGCAAGAGGAGCTTCTTCATTGTTGCCTCCAGGGGACTGCACCAATACTGCAGGGGAGAAACGAAAGGGACAGTGCGACTGCTGTGAATCACTGAAATAGCGGCGATCACCACCTCTCGCAATCATCCTGACTTGGCGACTGTGATCGAACCCATGGCGCGCGCAGGCGAATGCGGTCCAGAACGGTCGCAGGTCCATTGCCAGCGTCGGGGTTCGGCCACTCCTGCCCAGATCGGATTGAGGATTGCGTGATCGACCAGGCACGGAGAGACCCCGGGCCCGACAATTTAGCCTGAGAATTGGGCTGTCAGACAAGGGTTAATTGCGGCTCGAGCTACAAAATAGCCGCGTCGGCCTCCGCCCTGCCGGCATTGGTCGTCCTCCCGCGAGCGCGTCGCACGAGCTTGGGGTCCACTCGACCGATCCCGGCTGACCTCCCGCAAGCAAGACGGGCGGTCGTCTCGCGACGACCGCCCATCCTGATCCTGCGAGAGACCTGGGAACTAGCGGTACAGCGACTTCACCGCGCCCCACGTCGCATTCTTGGTCGGGGTGCCGCCCGGGCAGCCAGAGCCGGGGATCGCACCACCCTGCCAGGTGACGTAACGGCGGGTCGCCTGGGTGTTCAGGTAGTAGATGTCCTGCTGCGGCGGCGTCTGACCGGCCACCTGGTAGAGCTCGACCTGGTTCAGCACGAGACACGCAGGCGCGAGACAGCCCGTGCACTCGCCGTCACCCGTGTCGAGGTCCTTGAACGTATCGATCGTGAACACACCAGCGATGTACTGCTGGCCGTTGATGAGGGGCACCTCGGTGTCGCGGGCGAACGCGAACAGCACGCGCGCGCGGCCCGGGTTGCCCTCGAAGCCGGTGGTGTACTGGTAGCCACCGCCGGTGTTGCCGCCCGCCCACGGATTGCGGCAGGTGGTGGTGTTGCCGATGCCGCTCAGCGACGCCGGGAACACGAAGCTGCCTTCACGACACTCGCCGACGCCCAGGCGCCAGAAATCGGGCAGCACAGGCTGGTCGGTCTGGATGTCGATCACCATCTGGACGCCCACGAACTGGACGAGGGCGGCCGGCGACACGAACGACATGACGCCCTTGTAGACGAGCCCACCAGCGTCGCAGGCGTTGGCGACATTCGCCTGAGCGGAGGTGCCACCGGTCGTGACGGCGATGCAGTTCCGCCAGGCAAGGTTGATACCCTGCGCGGCGGCGATCGAAGCGGACAGCACCAGGAGAGCGCTGGTCAGCACGAGAAGCTTCTTCATTGTTGCCTCCAGGGGACTGCAAGTCGCGATGCAAGGGGGGTATCACAGGCCACAGCCAAACCGTGGAATCCGTCGATTCCCGCGATCACCTCCTTGCGGCATCAGCTGGTGCTCGGTGGTTCCGTCACGGCCAGACGGAGTCGATGTTCGGTTGGTAGCAACCAGGTTGCGAGAACCGTTGAACATCTCGGTACGGCACGAGCCCGCACATCATGTCATCTTCGGAACGTCTGAGCACGAAAAAACTGCCCGATTCCCTGATTTTCAGGGGATCTACCTGCGAAGAACCTTGTACTGCGCCGGGCCGCCCGGGGAACTGAGCAGGCTTGCCCGGCAAGTGACTCGAGCCGGAAAACGAAGCGGGCGGCCGTCTCGCGACGACCGCCCGTTCAGATACAGCAGAGAAGCGAGGCCTACCGATACAGCGACTTCACGGCGCCCCACGTCTTCGTCTTCGCCGGAGTCTCGGCCGGACAGCCCGTGCCACCCACCGCGCCACCCTGCCAGGTAACGTACTGGCGGGTGCCTGCGGTGTTCAGGTAGTAGATGTCCTGCTGCGGCGGCAACTGGCCAGCCACCTGGTACAGCTCGACCTGGTTTAGGACCAGACACGCGGGCGCCGCACAACCGTCGCACTGACCGGTGCCGATCGAGCCGTCGTCGAAGTCCTTGAACGTGTCGATCGTGAACACGCCAGCGATGTACTGCACACCAGCAGTGAGCGGGACGTCGGTGTCACGAGCGAACGCGAACAGCACGCGCGCACGCGCCGGGTCACCCTCGAAGCCGCTGGTGTACTGGAAGCCACCGCCGGTGTTGCCGCCCGCCCACGGAT
>Ga0111539_10008093_pt1 | contig 13397 bp, 13 predicted proteins | sample RhiMethybrSRZTD1_FD_79667 | JGI IMG/M metagenome (GOLD analysis project Ga0111539, IMG submission 79667) | Populus rhizosphere microbial communities from Tennessee, USA - Rhizosphere MetaG P. TD hybrid SRZTD1 (version 2) (version 2) | ecosystem: Host-associated > Plants > Roots > Rhizosphere >...
GGCGACGTCAGGCTGGACGCCGGCTTCACCGGCGCCATGCAGGCAACCGTCATGCGCTACGACAACCGCAACGGCCGCTTCGACGTCACCTTCGAAATCGGCAACGAGAACGGTGCGGCCGCGGCCAAGCTGCGTTTCACCGGCACGGCGGTCGAGACCGTCGAGGCCGCGGTGCTGGCGCGCAGTGTCGAACGCAATGAAGTCATCAAATCCTCGGACGTGGTGGTCGAACGCCGGCCCAAGGCCGAAGTGGGTGCGGACGCCGCCCCCCGCGACCGCGTCGTCGGCATGCAGGCCCGCCGCCAGCTCCGCGCCGGACAGGCGATCAGGACCGCCGATCTCGCCAAGCCCGATCTCGTGCAGCGCGACCAGAACGTGACGCTGATCTACGAGGCCGCCGGGCTCTATCTCACCATGCGCGGCAAGGCGCTGGAGAACGGCACCGAAGGCGACGCCGTCAACGTGATGAACCTGCAGTCGAAGCGCACGGTGTCCGGCACCGTGATCGGCCGCGGCCAGGTTGCGATCACCGGCGTCCCGTCCCGTCCGGCGCAGACCAGCGATGCCGCGCCTTTGCTCGCACCCCCCATCGCCGGCGCGGCCCCCGTCGCCAGCGCGGTCCCCGTCGCCGGCGCGGTCCCCGTCGCCGTCGCCACCGTCAATTCACCAGTCGCTCCAAAAGCCGAGTAGTGTAAATGTCAGTCTCCCGTATCAACCGCATGGTCCTGTCCGGCGCCCTGCTCTCCCTGGCGGTCGCCGCGAGCGGTTGCTCCTCGATCGATCGTCTCTCCCAGATCGGCGAAAAGCCGAGGCTGACGGAGATCGAAAACCCGACCACACAGCCCGGCTACAAGCCGGTGCAGATGCCGATGCCGAAACCGGAACAGGCTTCCTACAATGCCAACTCGCTGTGGCGGAACGGCAGCCGCGCCTTCTTCAAGGATCAGCGCGCCGCCCGCATAGGCGATCTGCTGACCGTGACCGTGAACATCACCGACAAGGCCAACCTGTCCAATGAGACTCAGCGCAGCCGCACCGCCAAGGAAGACTCCGGGATCAGCGATTTCATCGGTTCCCAGACCATCACGCAGCCGCTCAAGATTTTGCCCGGCAAGATCCTGACCACGGACTCGACGTCGTCGAGCGACGGCAAGGGCTCGGTCAATCGCCAGGAAGCACTACAGACCAACGTCGCGGCCGTCGTGACGCAGGTGCTGCCGAACGGCAATCTCGTGGTCGAGGGCAAGCAGGAAATCCGCGTCAATTTCGAAATCCGCGAACTGATCGTCGCCGGCATCGTCCGCCCCGAGGACATCCAGAGCGACAACACGATCGACTCAAGCAAGATCGCGCAGGCCCGCATCGCCTATGGCGGCCGCGGCCAGATCACCGACGTGCAGCAACCCCGTTACGGCCAGCAAGTGATGGACGTGCTGCTGCCGTTCTAGCTAATTCAGAGCTCCCACACTCCATTGCGAACCTAGGCGCGATGAAGTGTATCAACACGGCCTCCGTCAGCTCCCCTGGCGGAGGCCGTGGTTGTTTCCAAATGCCGCATCACGTCTGGCGGCGCCTGACCATCAACGCGAAAACCACGGCAAGCGCCGATGTCGCGGTGTACATCGCAAACGCGTTCAGGTACCCGATCATCGCCGCCTGGCGCGCGATTTCCTTCGCCACCCTGGCAAGGCCCGGCACCGTATCGAAGACCCATCCCCCCGTCACACCGGGCGTCGTGAGCGCGCGGTTGTAGGGCGTGATCATCTCGGTCATGCGGCTGTAATTGGCGCCGGACGCGCGCACGATCTCGGCAATCGACAGCGAGATGAAGAAGCTCGAGCCGATGTTGCGCAGCAGATGGAATACCGCCGACGCCTCGGCGTAGTGCTTTGCCTCCAGCGTTCCGAACGCCACCGCCGTGATCGGCACCCAGACGATGCCGACGGCGAAGCCCTGGACGACGCTATTGACGACAAGCACTTCCATGGTGACGTTGAGATCGAACGTCAGCATCCACAGCCCTGCTGCGGTTTGCAGGCCGAAGCCGAAGGCCATGCTGATGCGCGGATCGATCCGGCTCATGAAGCCGGCGGTCATGAACCCGACCAGCATGCCGACGCCGCGGGCTCCGATCACCTGCCCGACCAGCGCATCGGGAAAGCCGGCCTGCTGCTGCAGCAACGGCGGCAGCAGCACCATCGGCGTGAAATTCAGCATGCCGTAGATCGTCACCAGCGCCAGCCCGATCGCATAGTTGCGGTCGGCCAGCAGTTTCAGGTTCAGGAACGGCTCGCGGGCGCTCAGGCTGTGCACCAGGAAAATGTACAACGCGACGACCGCGATCAGGCATTCGATGACGATCTCCGTCGAATCGAACCAGTCCAGCCGCACGCCGCGCGCGAGCACGAGCTGCACGGCCGCCAGCGCGGTGGCGAGCGCGATGAAGCCGGTCCAGTCGAAGCGGACCCTGGTGAGGCTGTTGTCCGGCGGCAGCGTCCAGCGCATGCCGATGGTGGCGCAGACACCGATCGGCACCAGCATGTAGAACGACCAGCGCCAGCTATACATCTCGGCGAGATAGCCGCCGATGACGGGACCGAACGCCGGCGCGACCGCGACCGCCATGCCGAAGACCGACATCACCATCGTATGCTGGCGCCGCGGGAACGTATTGAACAGGATCGACTGCGACAGCGGCACGATCGGCGCTCCCGCCCCGCCCTGCAGGATGCGCCAGATCACCAGCGTCTCGAGCGACTGCGCCATGCCGCAAAGCAGCGTCGCCAGCGTGAACAGGCCGATCGAGTAGACCACGACGCGCCTGGTGCCGAAACGCGACACCAGCCAGCCGGTCATCGGCGTCACGACGGCGGTCGCGAGAATGTTGAAGGTCATCACCCAGGCGACTTCGTCCTGGGTCGCCGACAGCGCGCCCTGCATCTGCGGCAGGATGGTCGACGTCGTCAGCAAGGCGGTGCCGTAGAGCGAGGAGCCCAGGACGACGGTCGCCATGGTCATATAGCGCTGCGCCGGGGACCTGAACCCGGCGGCCTCGTCGGCGTCGATTTCGGCGGAGCTCAAGCCCGGCCCCCCCCTTTTGGCGTTTCCTACAGCTTCCCTTGCGGCATTGCGCGGTCCGATTGTAACCTAGCTTACTAGATAATAGCCTAGCTTACTAATTGCCCGGCGGCTACAATTGCGGCCATGCCAAATACCGAAGAATACATTGGTGTCGTGATCTCGGACGTCGCCCGCCTGCTGCGCACGGAGTTCGATCGTCGTGTGCGCCGGCTCGGGATCACCCGCGCACAGTGGCTGGTGCTGACCCGCCTGCACCGCCGCCCCGGCGCGTCGCATTCCGAGCTCGCCGAGATGATGGAGGTCGAAAAGGCCACCGCCGGCCGCATGATCGACCGGCTCGTGGCCAACGGCTGGGTTGAACGCCGCAGCGAACCCGGCGACAAGCGCGTGAAGCGGGTTTACCTGACGGTGGAGGCCGAACGGGTGCACAAGCGCATCTGGCGGGTCGCCGAGGCAACCGTCGAAACCGCGCTGGCCGATCTTTCCGCGCGAGAGAGCAAACAGCTCTTCGCGTTGCTGCAGCGCGTCAAGGAGACGCTGGTTTCTGGCGCTGATGGTCCGGCAAAAGCTGGCGGCATGGCCGCCGGGCGAAAATCCGTCCTGCGCGGACCGCACCGCCACAACGGGAGAATCGCGCCGTGACGCCGCGGCAGCGAAAACTGGCGCTGGTCGGCATTCCCGTGCTGATCGTTGCCGGCGCCCTCGGCTTCTGGCTGCAGGGAGGCCGTCACGTCACCACCGAGAACGCCTTCGTCAAGGCGGACATAACCCAGATCGCCAGTGAAATTCCCGGCCGTATCAGCGATGTCAGGATCAGGGACCATTCGATCGTCAAGGCGGGCGAGTTGCTCGTGCGCCTCGATCCCGCCCCCTATGAGCTTGCGCTGGCCAAGGCCGAGGCCGACGTCGATTCCGCACGCGCCGCCGTCGAGCAGATGAAGGCGAACCTGCGCGAAATTCGTGCTGAAACCAAAGAGGCCGAGAACAAGCTGACGTTTCTGCAGGCGCAGGCGCAGCGGGCGCGCGATCTGTCGGGACGCGGCGTGACATCGGCCGTGAAGCTCGAGCAGACCAACAGCGAGGAGCAGGAAGGGCTGGATCGCGTCGCGGTGCTGCACCAGCGCATCGCCCGTGTCGAGGCGGCGCTTGGCGGCAAGCCGGACCGGCCGACCGACGCGTTCGCCGCCGTCCGCGAGAAACTCGCGCTGCGCGACCGCGCCGCGCTTGATCTCGGCTACACCGAGATCAAGGCGCCGCGGGCGGGCGTCGTCGTCAACTTCAAGCTCCAGCTCGGCGAGCAGGTCAAGGCGCAGACGACGCTGTTCGCGATGGTTGCCGATCGCCGGCCCTGGCTGGAGGCCAATTTCAAGGAGACCGACCTGACCCACGTCACCGTCGGACAGAAGGCGAAGGTCGTGCTCGACATGCATCCCGACATCACCTGGGATGCCGAGGTCGAAAGCATCAGCCCGGCGACCGGCGCCGAGTTTGCGATCCTGCCGGCGCAGAATGCCTCGGGAAACTGGGTGAAGGTCGTGCAGCGCCTGCCGGTGCGGCTGCGGCTGATGGAGCGCCCGGGCGAGCCTCCCTTGCGCGCCGGCATGACCGCCTATGTGACCATCGACACCGGGCGCACGCGAAGCCTCGCCGGCATATTCGGCAACGGCGCTGCCGTTGCCGCACGGCCCAAACCGCTGGATGCCGTCGAGCCGCAGGATGCCGTCAAGACCGACTGATCTTCAGCCGGGACGGAGGATCTCCGCCGGCGGCTGAAGACCAATGTCGCGCGCCCCGAAATTTCTGCAGCGACATCACCATCGCAGGTACCGTGCGATTCTAGTGCGAACGGTGGCGCGGGCGGCTCTTGTCGACGAGCTGAGCGTTGGCGCTGAAGTTGCGATTTTCCGTACAATACGCCGACCGGCCCGAAGCCGAAGCCTGGCACTGAGCTTTGGTCATGAAGCTGCACTCGCCGGATCCGCCGGCGAAGTCGTCGCCCTGAATGCAATAAAGATAATCGTTCGCCGAGGCCGGGCTTAGTCCGGTCGAGAACACAACTGCCGATGTCACGAAGGCAAGAAATAATGCACGCATGTTTTCCTCCTACGTTGCCAGGCCATTTCAGGCTCCGTCCCGGAATCGCCGCATGAGGCATTTCACATTGGGCGTGTCACTGTTTGTTGATGGCACCCGGTTCGGGACATGTGCTGTCGGCTTTCGCTGATCGGCGAAAGCTATCGATCGACCGGAGAATCCAGTGCTGCGTCGATCCGTAGCCCTCCTTATCCGGAACGTTTCCCCGCACCTCTCGTTTCCCCTCCTCAAACTCAACTGGAGGAAAACCATGTCTTTGGAAGCAAGCGAAACCGGCAACCTGATCGGCAGCGACAAGGTCGAGGGAACCGCGGTCTATGGCGCCGATCGAAACAAGATCGGTTCGATCGAGCGCGTCATGATCGACAAGACGAGCGGCAGAGTGTCCTACGCCGTGCTCAGCTTCGGCGGATTTCTCGGCATCGGCGACGACCACTATCCGCTGCCCTGGCAGTCGCTGAAATACGACACCTCGCTCGGCGGCTACGTCACCGGCGTAACGGAAACACAGCTCAAGGGCGCGCCGCATTTTGGCAACGACAATGCCTGGAACTGGGGCGATCCGACCAGGACCCGCGCCGTCAACGACTATTACGGCGTCGCGATCTGAGCTCCGAGACGAACTGATCTCGAGCAGGCCCGTCGTTACGGCGGGCCTTTTCCCTGACCGACGCAACTCCACGATAGCGTTCGGGAGCGAAGTGGATGCCGGTTCGCGCGAAGAAAACGCGTCCGCACATAACTTCGCTGATGCAACGAACCATTCCGCCAGCGGGGCGTTTGGGTTCGCGGGAGGGAACGACCTTGGGAAAATTCTTCTTGTTCATCGTGGCGCTGAGCATCGCCATCCTGCTGGCGATGAGCGTCTACATCATCAGCCTGTGACGTCTACGTCATCGTAGTCCTCACACCCGACGGCGAGTCGATGACGCAGCCCTGGTATCGGTCGCGGATCGACTCCATCCGCACATGAGGGTGGCTCCAGCGCCTCTCGGGGGAACGATTGCGCTGGAGCCCGGCAGTTGACCGTGTGTCTAAAGACACGATTGCATAATTTTCCCGATCGAGAATTGTTCCTGGAGGCCCGTCACTTTTTCATGGAGCCATCACGAATTTCGGCCGCCGCGAGGAGGACTCGCGCTCCCGTCGCGCGAGGCCAACCGCTCGGCAGGGTCACGGCCGATCTTCGTCCGTAATTTCGCCAGGTCGATGAAAGCGTCCGCCTGGCGGCGCAGCTCGTCCGCGACGATCGGCGGCTTGCACGAAATTGTGGAGACGACGGTGACGCGGACACCACGGCGCTGCACCGCTTCGATGAGGCGACGGAAATCTCCGTCGCCCGAAAACAATATCATCTCGTCGATCTCCTCGGCGAACTCCATTGCGTCAACCGCGAGCATGACCTCCAGATTTCCCTTGATCTTGCGGCGGCCACCAGCATCGACAAATTCTTTGGCTGGCCTGGCGACCACGGTGTAACCGTTGTAATCGAGCCAGTCGAGCAATGGACGGAGCGACGAATACTCCTGGTCTTCAACGGTCGCGGCATAATAGAATGCGCGCAGCACCGTGCCGCGGGTGGAAAATTCCGCAAGCAGACGCTTGTAATCCAGATCGAAGCCGAGCGTCCGGGCCGTCGCATGGAGATTGGCGCCGTCAATATAGAGTGCGATCCGGGGACTGGCGGGCGGCATAATTCTGGTCTCCAGGAATGAAAGCAGAGAGTTCAATATTGCCTTTCCGCGCCGTCTGGTGCGGACGTCTCATTCAAACGACTTGCCTGCAAATCTTGCCTGCAAATGACTTGCGGGCGCCACGAAATCATTGCTCAGGATCACGCGTCTCGGTGCTGCGGTAGTTGAAACCTCCGGACGGAGTCGCCATGGCACAATGCGCGCAGACCAGCAGCGGACTTAGCAGCTAGTCCACACCGCGACTTGTTATCGCGCGCCAATAATTTGCTTTGCTGCGCCAGCATCGACCGACATGACGAACAAACCGCAAACCAATCCGCCGGGCCACCGATCAAGGCGGCTGGACCGTTGATCTAGGTCAAGCCCGGATCCTTCGAACGTCGAAGGGTGTCGTCGGGTGCGGATCGCTGCGGGTGCGCCATGGTTGGAACCCGAATGCGCGATACCCCAATCAACAGGAGGAAAGCCATGGTTCGCTGTGCTCTCGCTGCTCTGGCAGCAGTCGTTCTAGTCGGCGCCAGCCTCGTCCCGGATGACGCGTTCGCCCGTCGGGGCGGTGGCGGCTACCGGGGTGGAGGCTTTCACGGCGGGGCAGTTCACGCGGGCCGTGTCGGCGTCGCCGGCCGGGGATATGCCGGCCGCGGATACGCCGGCCGAGGATACGCCGGCCGAGGATATGTCGCTCGGGGATATGGATACCATCCGGTAGCGCGCACGGCGGTCCGCAGAGGCGTCTACGGCGCTGCAGTCGGCGCCGCGGCAGCGGGAGCCTACGGCTATTATGGCGGCGGGTACGACAGCGGCTGCCGTTACAACTCCTATGGCGCCTGGGTCTGCCCGGGCCAGTATGGATACTAAACGGATTGCGCCTGTGGACGGCGGTCTGGCCCCGATGCCTGCCGCCGTCCCCAGGAAGACCGGCGATCGTGGCCAGTCCAATCGCTGGGGTTATATCCGTCCAATGGAGTGTCGAAAATGAGTGACCTCGTGGTGATCGCGTTCCCGACCGAAGCAAAGGCGGAGGAAGTCCGTCAGAAGCTGCTGGCAATGCAGAAAGAATACCTGATCGAACTGGATGATGCGGTGGTCGCAGTGAAAGACGCTCAGGGCAGCATCAAGCTGAACCAGATGATCAACATGACGACCACGGGTGCGGTTTCCGGCACCTTCTGGGGCACGCTCATCGGGCTGATTTTCATGATGCCGCTGGTTGGCGCCGCGATGGGCGCAGCCTCCGGCGCACTTGGCGGCGCTTTGACTGACCTCGGCATCAACGACAAATGGATGAAGGAAACGGCGGCTGCCATTGCGCCCGGTACGGCGGCGCTGTTCGTGCTGGTGCGCAAAGCCACGGCGGACAAGGTTCTCGACAGGCTCAAGGGCGAAGGCGGCACCGTGATGAAGACCTCTCTCGACCACACCAAGGAAGCCGCCCTGCAGGCGGCTCTGGCGGAGGCCAAGGCCGCAGTACCGACTTAGCTCGAAGAAAGCGACTGGCGTCCGTTTGAGATAGTCCGCGCGCCGGGTTCGCTACCGCTTGCCAGCTTACGACGGAAGCGCACGGTCTGCTCGCTGCAAACCGTGCGCGCATCATACCCAGTGCGGTCCTTTGGGCCTCTAGTTGCTCTTCGGGCGAATGGCGTCGGCAGTACCCTGGATGAACGCCTGCAGCTTGGGAATGTCCTCTTCCTTCAACTTGCCGGTGAAATCAGGCATGCCCTGATCGCGGAACGGTCCCTTGAATACGAAGTCCTTGAGGTTGGTAATGGTCTCGGTCGAGACGTAGCCGAGGTTCCTGACGTTGCCGCCCTTGTCGACGCCGGGCACGCCATGACATTGCGCGCAGGCCGCAACATAGATCGCAGTGCCTTCGTCGACGTCTTTCGGATCGTATTTTACGTCCTTCAGCAGCCCTTCGGTCTGGTACTTCACGAAGGTCGGCAGCGGCGCCTTGCCGCCGATCGCGAAAGTGTAGACCGTGCCGGGGCTTTGCAGCTCGGTCGCGCGCTGCGAGATTCCGAACACGCCGCCCCAGCCGACCGCGATCGAAACATACTGCTGTCCGTCGAGCATGTACGTCGCGGCGGCCGCCACCACGCCCGTTCCGGTCGGAGACTCCCAGAGCTTCTCGCCTGTGGTGGCGTTGTAGGCGACGAAGCGCCCGTCGGCCGTGCCCTGGAACACCAGATTGCCGGCCGTCGTCAGCGTGCCACCGTTCCACGGTGCCACGTGCTCGACGCGCCAGGCTTCCTTCTGCTTGACCGGATCCCATGCCAGCAACCGTCCGAACGCCGGTGCCTTCGGCGGCGTGCCGTTCAGGACGAAGCCGACATTCCAACCGGCCGCAGCGGCGAATTTGCCGGGCGTCGGTGCGTTATGCGTCAGAGCTTTCTCCGGCGTGAGGTTGAGCGGCACGCCCTGTGCCGGCAGATACACCAGGCCGGTTTGCGGGTTGAACGACATCGGGTGCCAGTTGTGTGCCCCGAACGGTCCGGGGATGCTGTCATACGCAGCTTCTTCGCGCGCTTGCTTCACCTCGATCGGCCGGCCGTTGGCGTCGTAGCCGGTCGCCCAGTTCACGTCGACGAAGTTCTTTGCCGAGATGAACTTGCCGTTGGTGCGGTCGATGACGAAGAAGAAGCCGTTTTTCGGCGCGTGCAGGATCACTTTGCGCGGCGCGCCGTCGATGTTGATGTCAGCCAGGATCATCGGCTGGGTCGCGGTATAGTCCCAATGGTCGCCGGGAGTTTCCTGATAGTGCCAGGCATATTTTCCGGTATCCGCATTCAACGCGACGATCGAGGACAGATAGAGGTTGTCGCCACCGGATGGGCTGCGGATGTCCCGATTCCAGGGCGAGCCGTTGCCGGTGCCGATATAGACGAGGTTCAGGTCGGGATCGAAGGTGATGGTGTCCCACGCCGTGCCGCCGCCGCCGTTGATCCAGTATTTTCCCGCGGGGTCCCAGGTCTTGGCCGCTGCCGCCATCGATTCATCCTCGAAGGGCTTTGACGGATCGCCGGGCACGGTGAACCAGCGCCATGCTTGATTGCCGGTCTCCGCGTCATAGGCGGTGACGTAGCCGCGCGCGCCGTATTCCGCGCCACCGTTGCCGATCACCACCTTGCCGTTGAACACGCGCGGCGCTCCGGTGATGGTGTAGGAGTGGTCCTTGCTGACGATGGTGTCCTTTTCCCAGACCACCTTGCCGGTGACAGCATCGAGTGCGATCAGCCGACCATCATACGCACCGACGAACACTTTGCCCTTCCAGAGCGCGACGCCGCGATTGACGACGTCGCAGCAACCCCGATAGCCCTTCTCGCGGTCGATCTTCGGATCAAAGGTCCAGAGTCGCTTGCCGGTGCGGGCGTCAATGGCGTGCACCACGCTCCATGACGCAGTCTGATACATGATGCCAACGACCACAACGGGCGTCGCCTCGACGCCACGGGAGGATTCGAGCGGATAGCTCCATACCAGCCCGAGGTTCTTAACGTTGTCGGCATTGATCTTGCTGAGCTTGCTGAAACGGGTTTCGGCGTAGTCGAGACCGATGGTCGGCCAGTCGTTCGACGTCGCGGTGTTGGCCTTGATCGAAGCACCGTCGACCGCCGAGGTGACGGCCTTGATATGATCGGGCGATCCCTTGGCGGCATTCTGCGCCAGCGCGCCGCCACATGATAGCGATAGGCCCAGCCCGATCGCGATCGCAGCCCGCGCAAGTCGCGCGCTGCGAGGTGAAGCAGCGACTATTTCTGGAAAAAAACGGCAAACGGCATCAACGCACGGCGAACGTGTCATCTCATTCCTCCCGGTGATCTCTAGCGGATCTGCTGCAACGGTAAGTGAGTGCGGCAACGACTTCAACTGCGATCGCCTTACTTTCCAATTTATCTCGAACAATTCGGGAAAAAGTCCCGCGGCATCCGAGATAAATTCAGTTTGACCGTCTGCGGCCCGGCGATAGCATTACGTATGCTACTTCCCTGTGCGGGAAAGCATCTGATGAACTCAGAGACTCTTGAGATCCCGCCTCGTTGAGAGCGGGGTCTTTTTTTGCGCAATCCAGACCTGTGACGTTCGCCACGGGGATTATTTTGCGAAGAACCAACATTGTCGTTCGGCAATTTTGAAATCAAGAGCTTTGCCGGTGGTATCCGCATGACAGATCGCAACCAGGCGATTGCTTTCATCATGACGTTGCAACCCAATCACAGGATACGGAAGGCCGCGGAGCGAGCCCTTTGGGGATCGCGCGCGATCAGTCAGAGCTGAGCGGCGTGCGGGGAAAGCCTTTGCTGTTGCGCTGCGCAAGTGCGGTTGGCTTCCCGATTAAATTTCCCGGACTGGAAGCTGCCGCTGCAGATTTTCGCGGTGCGTCGCGGCGTCGCTGCCAACTGCGGAGGCATCCAACAGATGCCGTTTGACAATCGTCTCCGCCAGCGCATTGATACCTGCACTCCCCTGCGGCGGGTGATCTCACCCGTTAGAATTGGGGCATCCAGGGAGGTATCGATGAAACTTTCTTTTCAAGTAACGGTGGCTACACTGACGCTGGCCGCATGGCCGGCATTCGGCCAGCCGGCGGCGCCGGCGCCCAGCGCGCTCGAAACATTGGGCGCGATGCGCCCGACCGGTAGCACGGCTGATTGGCCGGAAGTCCCGCAAGGCGGCGCGAAAGCCGAACAGGTCAAGAAAAATCTGGCCAAGATCAAGCTGCCGCCAGGCTTCCAGATCTCGCTCTATGCACTGGTTCCTGATGCGCGGCATATCGCAGTCGGACCGCAGGGTGTCGCGACGTTCGTCGGCACCCGCAAGTCGAAAGCCTGGGTCGTGACCGATCGCGCGCGCGGCGGCGTCGGCGACGAGGTGAAGGAGTTCGCTCCAACCTTGCCGAAGAAGATTCCCAACGGGGGATGTTTCTCGAAGGACGGCTTCCTTTACATCGTCGAGCAGAACCGGGTGCTGGAATATCCCGCTGCCGAATTCTTCTACGAGAGCCCCGACGTTGTCGCCAGCGTTGTCGTTCCCGAAGGCGAATTAATTCCGAAATCCGAGGAAAGCTATAACCATACCGCGCGCGTGTGCCGCATCGGCCCCGACAACAAGCTCTATATCCAGCTCGGGCAGCCGTACAACGTACCGGCCAAGGAGAAGTTCGACCTGTACCGCAAGCTCGGAATCGGCGGCATCATCCGCATGGACCGTGATGGCAAGAACCGCGAGGTTTACGCGGTCGGATTGCGCAACCCGGTCGGCATGGACTTCAACCCGAAGGACAAGTCGCTCTGGACCAACGACAACCAGGTCGACGGCATGGGCGATGAAATTCCGCCGGGCGAGTTGAACCGCATCGCCAGCAGCGGTCAGGATTTCGGCTTCCCCTGGTATGGCGGCGGCAAGATCCGCACCAACGAGTACAAGAACGATACCCCGCCAGCCAACGTGGTATTCCCGGAAGTCGAGCAGGCAGCGCATGCGGCTGACCTTGGACTCGTGTTCTATACCGGCAACATGTTTCCCAAGAAGTATCAAGGCGCGATCTTCTCGACCCAGCACGGGTCGTGGAATCGAACCGTGCCGGTCGGCGCACGGCTGATGGTGACGTTCCTGAAGGAGGACGGCCGTGCGGCCGGCAAGTCCGAACCCTTCGCCGAGGGCTGGAACGACAACGGCTACTATCTCGGCCGCCCCGTCGACGTGGCCCAACTGGCTGATGGTTCGCTGATCGTGTCGGACGATTTGGTCGGCGCGCTCTATCGCATCTCGTACGACGGCAAGTAAGCTCTGGTGTCCGGGATGGCCCCGACCGGGGCCATCCCTTTCCACGGTCCGTTTGAGCGACGTGAGGGTTGTCCAGAATGATGTCTGCGCTTTTGCGGGCGGCAACGTTGGTCGTCAAATTGATCGCGTCGGCAGGTTTTCTGCTGGCGGGTGGCAGCCCGAGCCATGCCGGCGACGTCAAAGCCGGCGCGGCCAAAGCGATGATGTGCCAAGCCTGTCATGGCCTCGACGGGCTATCCAAGACGCCGGACTCACCGAACATCGCCGGCCAGATCGAGCCCTATCTCGTCGCGCAGTTGCAGGCGTTCAAATCCGGCGCACGAAAAAACGATGCGATGTCGGCGGTGGCGCCAGCCTTGTCTGACAAGGACATCGAGGATCTCGCAGCTTATTTTTCGGCGATCGAGATTAGCGTCGGTAAACTGCCCGGACAGTAACCGCGCTTCGACATGCGGACATCGGGGGGTGAATTACGCGCCAGCAACTTGCCCGACAGGCAAATCACTCGAAAAAGCTGTCCAGTCCCTTCGTGAAAAATTCTCCGCTTAACCCGTCGTGCAAATTAATTGTAAAATTGATGCCGTCCTGTCCCACTCAGAGGGGCGTTGGCCATCGTCACGAACGTTGGGACAAGTTGCGGTGGACGCGGCAGCGTCGCGCGCGAGAAGTGTTCGCAGGGCGGTTTTCCGTGAGCGAACGAGAGCGCGCAAGACGAGCGACGTTGTTGCGTACGGCAAAACC
>Ga0111539_10008094_pt1 | contig 13397 bp, 9 predicted proteins | sample RhiMethybrSRZTD1_FD_79667 | JGI IMG/M metagenome (GOLD analysis project Ga0111539, IMG submission 79667) | Populus rhizosphere microbial communities from Tennessee, USA - Rhizosphere MetaG P. TD hybrid SRZTD1 (version 2) (version 2) | ecosystem: Host-associated > Plants > Roots > Rhizosphere >...
AATAGAGAGCCAAGGAATTCACAAGACCGTAGCGCTCTAAACGAAGTTTCAGGGCGGAAACGTTGGCTCGTAGTTCGGTAGGTGAAGAATTAGGGACTATAGCTTCGAGCCAGATGATTTTACAGCCCAAGGCACGTAGGCCAAGGGCCCAATTGAGGTACTCCCATAGATGACCACCGCCCTCGGGGTACTCCAGCGTTCTTACCGGAGCGATACAGACCGTGATACCCATGTGAGCGGCTTAACCCGAAGATGAGGCTACCCTCCAAATTTCTCTTCTCGAGACAAGGGGTACGTGTGAGGTGCCACAAAAACGGAGGGATCTCCTATGGCCTTTGACACGTCGGACCGGATAAAGGCGATTTGGCCATGTTCAATGCCAAGGAGTAGATCGCAATGTTTCAAGGTAGACAAGCGATGGGCGATGATAAAGACGGTGCGTCCAATGCTAAGATGCTCCATCACCTCGATAATCTCTCTTTCTGTTTTTATGTCGATGGAACTCGTCGGCTCATCGAGGATGAGAATGGGAGCATCCTTCAGAAAAGCTCGTGCGAGCGCAATCCGCTGACGCTGTCCGCCGGATAGCTGCATTCCACGTTCACCCACCATCGTACTATAGCCGTGTGGAAGCCGAGCTATAAACTCATGCGCTTTAGCGGCTTTTGCAGCCTCGACGATTTCATCTTGCGAGGCGCCGGGACGTGCATAGGCGATGTTTTCGCCGATGCTGGTCGAAAAAAGTATGGATTCTTGAAGGACAATGCCGAACTGATTGCGAAGCTCCGCTAGTTTGTAATCCCGAAGATTAATACCATCGAGCAGGATTTGGCCTTGAGTCGGGTCGTGGAATCTGGTCAGCAAACTAACAAGCGTTGACTTTCCTCCGCCGGTCATACCCATAATGCCGACTCGAGTCCCTGGCTTGATTGCGAACGAGATGTCACTCAACACCGGGCTCTCGCCGTTATAGGCAAAGCAAGCGTTCTGGAAGGTTATCGCTCCGCTCGCATGAGATATCGGCACTCCATTTTTATTTTCAACGACGTCAGGGGCTTCATCCAAAAGCGCGAGTGCGCGCTCCGCACTGGCAAGTGAGCGTTGCGCACGTGCAGTCATCTCGCTCAGTGACGCCAAGGGTCCGAATAGCTGCGCCAGGTAGGACATGACCATCATCAATTCGCCCAATGTCAAGCTCCCTGACTGCACATGTCGCAGACCCAAAAATAAGACTGCAGCTGTTCCGGCTGCCGTCGTAGTGCCAATCAGAAGATCGAAAGCCCCTTCTGACCATGCAGCCCGGACTCGTGCAGAAAAGCCCTCGTTAGAGTGACGAACAAAACGCGCTTGTTCTCGCTCCTCTTGTCCGAAGGCTTTAACCACGCGCAAGGCACTTAGGGCTTCCTGCACTACTGAAAAGGCGGAACTTTCCAAGTGCATAATATCGCCCCACTGGCTGCGAAGCCGCGAATTAAACGTGCGCGCGCCAAGGTATAAAACTGGTGTAACTGCGATCGCAACCAGCGCCAACTGCGAGTCGAGCAGGGCGATAATGTAAATCATCCCGGCGACAGTCAATCCTGAAGCGACAAAAGGTATCAAACCATCGACAGCGATCCACTGAATCGCAGGAGCATCATACTGGATGCGATAGGTGGAATCAGTTGTACCTCTCGTATCGTGATATGAGACCGAAAGTCGCTGGACGTGGCGAAACAGTTTGTTGCGAAACGCCAATGTTAACTTTTCACCCGTATAGGTGCGCAACAAGTTACTTGCGACCCGTTGAAGCCCGCTGAGAAGGGCGACGAGTATCGTTAGAGTCACGACGAACATCACCATGCCGTTAGGGGAGCCGGTGATACCCTCAGGTACCAACTGGTGTAGAAACGCTGGTATCGGACGAGAGCCAATGACGCTATCGACCGCAATTTTCAAAGGCAATGGGATCAGCAGAGCGAGGGGGGGCGATAACAAGGTGATCAATAGAATCGCCCCTATGTGCGTGTAATAAGGTCTTACTTCAAGTAAGAGCCGTCGGTAAAGCTCAAAACTATTGTGTTTCTTTTTGTCTGTCATGAATGGCATCCGAATGCTGGAAGGTGCGAAGGATTGCGGCAACGGCGCTCCCGCAACCACGCAGACTGTATATTGTTAGAAAAACGCTCAACAGACCTAGGATAGCGGAAGCGACCCATGCGCTATCAAGTGCTGCCGCAGCGGAAAGGGAAACGGATAAAATGGGAAGAAGAAGCTCCAGCAGTGAACACTTAGGCCAGAGCCGAACCCGGACAAATTGGTTACCGGCACCGTGATCCTCCACCGCCATGAGCAAGCGCGCAAAGCCAAGCAACCCAGCACGCACTTCCAGGTCCCACCGATCGTACTCTCCGCCGCGCCGAACATACACCCCCGCCTTACGCAAATCCGTCTCGAAAGATTTCAATCTTTCATTGGGATCGCGCCAATGCTCGGTCCAAACGGCAAATTTTCGCGGCCAGGGCATCACAAAGCCGGATGCCTTGTATCTCCAGAAAGTGAGTCCGGAACGCAGGCGTCCGCTTAGGCGCGCCAGAGGTTGGAGTAAATGCAGCAGTGCTGTGACGCTGCGCAGTTTAACCCAGTCAAAAGGAGACCTCCGCGCGGCTGCAAAGCCGACTCGTGACGAACTAATCACGGCTTGGAAAATCGGTGCGTAAAGCACTAACGCCAGGAACGGCAGAGCATAGAATAAAGGAAACCAGAGGAAGCCGAGCGCAACAATCGGAAGAAGCGCGGCGACAGCCAAGTACCATTCGGGCATGGACAACCAAGATTCTAAGGCCCCGGCCGGTGATTGGTAAATAGACTGGAAGGGCGCGCTGCCCCAGACACCATGATAAATCCGTCCTTGGCTCCATGCCTTATATTGGTGACCGTTCCCGTAGACTCGGCCCGCCCACGTGACATGGCCCGCGAGATTGTACTTCTCCGGCCATTTTTTCTCCAAAAACGATTCTGCTTTGCCGTAATTGTGTTGCTGCTTCCAATAGGCTCGAATCGAATCACGCCGGTGATGCCAAACCATTGCTCCTGGGCTGTATCCTAGAGTCCACCCTTTTTGCTGCAGGCGCCAGCAAACGTCCACATCGTCTCCGGCAATGCGAAATTGCGGATCGAATCCGCCAATCGCTTCCAGAGCGGTTTTGCGAAAGGCCATATTGCATCCGGGAATATGTTCGGCTTCAGTGTCGGACAGCAGAATATGAACCGGGTTTCCTGGGGAATGGCCGACGCACTCGGCAATGGGTCCATCATTGGGCGGTGCGATGTTCGGACCGCCGACTCCAACATGTTTCGAATTCATGAACGTACTGGCAATATATTTTAACCAGTGAGGGTCGGGGTGGGCATCATCGTCAATATATGCGACGATTTCTCCCGTAGCTTCATTGAGTCCCGTATTGCGCGCGGAAGAGAGTCCTCGATTTTCGGTTGTTATCACTCGAAAGCCATAGCTATGGGCGATCTTTGCAGTCGTATCCGTAGAACCATCGTTCACCACGATTACTTCGTAGTTAGGATACTCAAGCCTTAGCAAACTTTCCAAACATTCAGAGAGAGTGCGGCTGCCATTGAAGGTACATACGATGACAGAAATTTTTGGCCAGTGGAGTTCCTTCGCGAACGGGACCTTGGTGAATGCTTCTCGGACCGCTCTAAGCGCGGGTTTGGGACGACGATCACGAGCGGTGATGCCAAATGCCCAGTCTTCGACTTCGGCACCCGCCCTGTGCCACTCATCAGTCCACGAAAATATAAAGGCCCCCGCACAACCCGGCGCGAAGGTACTGCGGAGTTGCCACTCGAGCGTTTGCGCCTGCGTTGTCTCGCCATTTCTAAGACTGTCCAGACCGATCTCGCTCATCAGCAGGGGTCGATCTCCGGCAATATTATGGAGTCGCGCCAAATAGCCGTCAAGCTGATTCTCCGATTCAAGGTAAACGTTGAAAGTCACAAGATCCAAGAAAGGAAGATGAAGGTATTCGGTTGTAGGATAATTTACATAGGTGACGAGGGCGTTCGGGTCTTCGGCTTTCACCGCCCAGTACAGGCTCTCGAGATAACTCTCAACTCGTCCGCGGCCCAGCCACCGAACGACAGGTGCGGCGATCTCATTTCCAAGCGCATAACAAAGAAGGGCGGGATGTCCTGCACAGGAACGCACTTTTGCGCGCACGGATTCTTCAACGTCAGGCGCACCTTTTCGGTCAATCAAATAGCCCGCATATTGTTCTGCAGATAACCCGACCATGACACGCAGGCCATGTTTTTGAGCGATGTCGAGAAGCTGCCGCGGCGGCATCGTATGTGGAATACGGACTGCATTGAGTCCGTTCGCGGCCATCAGAGAAAAGTCTCGTTCCAGAACCATTGGGTCATGATACTCTTGACCGTTTGGACCCGGTCTGAATGCTCCGTAGGTGACTCCTCGCACCCAAAATTTTTCGTTGCCGACGAATAAGAATTTACCGCCGACATGTGGCCGTTGAATTTTACCGGGGGATGAGCTGAGATGCGTCGGAATTTTCTTAGCTAAAGGTGAAGTTCCATTGCTTCTGAAAAATATTTCGCCGTCGTTTATAACGCGCTTCTGTTTGGGAACCTTATCCGACTCATCCAGATCCAACTCGCCAAACCGCGCACGATGAGGCTCGATGAATGACGGCGTAGGCAAATTCACAATGAATAGGCTCCCTTCCACTCTGCAGATTTAGGACAGATAATCAGAAATCGATGTTTATGGCCGAAATGCCAAGGGAGAGCGCAACATTGATGCCACGCAAGGCAAACGATTATTTGATTGATTTTCCACAATTTGTTTCACAATGACACGGAAGAAAGTTTGCTCAGTGCAGGGATTACCCTGCATGGAATGGAAGATTTCATCTCTTTTAGCCTTCTTTGCGCCCGGCTCTTCAACTTGCGCCGAGATAAGCTAGAATCAAAACTAACTGGCGCACGACGATCGGGAATATCACACGAAAGAGAAAGGTCGTCTAAAGCGTCGAACTTTCGACTAAACGGTCGTATTAGACTAGACGCACCAGGCGGTCTTTACCTGGATCCTTAAGCGGCTGGCCGAAGCGGGCTTGGTGAGAGGGAAAACAATCGGCATTGACGCCACTACGCTCGAAGCCTAGGCCGAGGGCGCATGGGGGGAAACTATGACCGTACGGTTCGATGCGATTGTGATCGGCACCGGCCAAGCCGGGCCGGCGCTGGCCGCGCGTTTGTCGACGGCGGGCATGAAAGTGGCGGTCGTCGAGCGCAAACATTTCGGCGGCACGTGCGTCAACACCGGATGCATCCCAACCAAGACCTTGGTGGCGAGCGCCTATGCCGCGTATCTGGCGCGGCGCGCCGCCGAGTATGGCGTGGCCATCGGTGGAAACATCGGCGTCGATATGAAACAAGTTAAAGTGCGCAAGGATGAAATCGCCGGCCGTTCGAACAAGGGGGTGGAGGGTTGGATGCGCGGCCTCAAAAACGGCACGGTATATCTCGGCCATGCGCGTTTCGAAAGCCCCCGCACTGTTCGCGTAAACGACGAGGTCCTGGAAGCGGAGAAAATTTTCATCAACGTCGGCGGTCGCGCGTTTATCCCGCCGTTGCCGGGCTTGAGTGAGGTGCGATATCTCACCAATTCGAGCATGATGGACGTGGATTTTTTGCCGGAGCATTTGATCATCGTCGGCGGTAGCTACATTGGTCTGGAGTTCGCGCAGATGTATCGGCGTTTCGGCGCGCAGGTCACGATCGTCGAAAAAGCGCCGCGCCTGATTCCGCGCGAGGACGAAGATATTTCCGCGGCGGTGCAAAAAATCCTGGAGGCAGAAGGCATCACGATCCGCTTGAACGCGGAGTGCATCACCACGGGGCGGCAAAACGAGCGGATCGTCGTCGGTCTCGATTGCGCGGAGGCGAGCCGGCAAGTGATAGGTTCGCACTTGTTGCTCGCTGTCGGACGAGTGCCCAATACCGCGGATTTGGGCTTGGACCAAGCCGGCGTGGAAACCGATAGCGCCGGCTACATCAAAGTCGACGATCAACTGCGCACCAATGTTTCCGGCATCTGGGCGCTCGGCGACTGCAACCGCAAGGGAGCGTTTACGCACACGGCCTATAACGATTATGAGATCGTCGCGGCGAATCTGCTCGACAAGGATTCACGCAAAGTCACCGACCGGATTATGACCTACGCGCTTTTCATCGATCCACCGCTCGGCCGCGCCGGCATGACCGAAGCGGAAATCCGAGCTGCCGGGCGCCAGGCGCTGGTCGCCACTCGCGCCATGGCCAACGTCAGCCGAGCAGTCGAGAAAGGTGAGACTCAGGGCTTCATGAAGGTCTTCGTCGACGCACAAACGAAGGCGATCCTCGGCGCGGCGATCCTGGGCGTCACCGGCGATGAAGTGGTTCACGTCTTGCTTGACGTCATGTACGCCAAAGCACCTTATACGACCGTGAGCCGGGCGATGCACATTCACCCAACCGTGTCCGAATTGCTGCCGACGTTGCTGCAAGATCTGCGGCCATTGCAGTAAAAAAAGCCGAGCGTCGCAGTGCGCTTCTTTCCTGGAATTCGAGGCACGCGAAATGGCGCCGGAAATTTATTTTGGAGGTGAAACAATCATGGGCAAGGTCAATGTTCGATACATTGTCGATGACGTCGATCGGGCGATTCCCTTCTATGCGGATATTCTCGGCTTCAAGCTCGACATGCATCCAGCGCCGGGCTTCGCGAGTATGTCGCGCGGCGACTTGCAGTTATTGCTTAACCGGCCCGGCGCCGGTGGCGCCGGACAAACCATGCCAGACGGCAAAAGTCCCGTTCCGGGCGGTTGGAATCGCATCCAGATTGAAGTCGAGGATTTGGCGGCGACGGTCGAGAAGTTAAAAAAGACGGGAGCGCGCTTCCGTAACGAAATCGTCACCGGCAACGGCGGCAAGCAAATCTTAATCGAAGATCCTTCGGGCAATCCGATCGAACTGTTCCAGCCATTTTAGGACGATTCAAACCACCGCGCCTAAACAGCCATGTTAGGCCTACTTGCCGCCCCTTGAGCTGCTAACATTTTGGTCTAGCTACAATGGCTAAAATCGACGGCTAATCTAGTCATCGAGTGCCGGGCGGATTTCGCGCCGACTCGCCGATGACCGCGACGGACCGGTAATAACCGCAAGCATCCGCGTCGCCGTGATCCCAACGATGGCTTGGACAAAGAATCCCTCATAAGCGCCGCGGATATCATCTTATACAAGATCAAGAGTCGCGGTCGCACGGTCGCGCCGAGCGGCGAGTGAGAGATTAGCCGAATCTCAGTCATCGTGAACGCCGCGAGCACTCTTGCGCAAGTCCTTCATCCACTCTGTCCTAACCTCTGCTAAGAAAGTTCGATGGACGCGAAAATACGCTGACCGACGCCGAGCGTTTCCTCTTTTGCTTCTGCTCCAACAGATCGATGACGTTTACTGTGCTCTCCAGTCGTTGTCTGAAAAAAACCGACTGAAGCTGGCTCTGGTGAAGGATATACTGATCGGTCTCGTGCGCATCCACTACGATAAACAATCGTAAAAGAAAACAAGTGAATGTTTGGCATATATTTTGTTGTGTTCATGCTCAAACCTCCAGGATCGCGGCATCGTTCTCTTTGTCGACTAAACTCGAATCCCGGAGACCATTGCGCCTATCGCTTCGACCGGACGGTTATGAAGCTCATCAATCTTTGGATTCTAACCGGACTCGTTGTCTTTTATTCGACCGCCAGCCTAGGCGCAGACGCCAAGCAAAAAAAGCGCATCCGCAGCACCCGCTCAGCGCAAGTCACACCGTCGCAGAATAAATTGGCAGCGACGCGAGCGCAGCTCATTGAGTGCACGAACCTTTCGCGACAAAACCTCCGCGACTCTTTGCCGCAATACGAGAGCGAATTGCAAAACCAAGTCGTGGATTACGAAATGAAAAAGAAACTATACGAGGAAAATGCGATTTCCCGGCTGGACGTAGACAAGAGCGAGCAGCGATTAGCTGAGACACGGCAGGCGATGGCGCAGATACAGCAGCGGATCAGCGAAGACGACATCGCTTTGGCACTGACGTCGGAAGCGGCTGAAGAAGAATCCGAGCGACTTGCGGAGTTGCCTCTGGGAGGTTACGACGAGACGGCTTCTTACATGTGCTACAACGGCGCTGGCCCCTGGTCGCTTGCCGACACGAAAAAAATTGCCCAATTCTTTCTAGCGCGTTTCGGTCGCTCGCTGCCGATCAGCGCCTTCGGGCAGACCTCGACTCATAATCGCATGAGCCTCGATCATCGCGGCGCTGTTGACGTCCCGATAGAGCCGGATAGTGAGGAAGGCCGCAGCCTAATGGCGTATCTGCATCGGAGCGGCATACCTTTTATTGCCTTTCGTCGCGCAGTACGCAACATGGCCACCGGGCCGCATATTCATATCGGACGCCCTTCCCCGGGTCTCATCGAGGTGAGGCGTCGGCCGATTCTCACGGCTAGGCCGGCACAATCCGCAGAGGGCGGCTAAGATCCCCCCCTCGCAAGGCAGTGGGCTCGATTATTTTTTTGCGAGCTTTTATCAGTCGATTTTTGAGACGCCGCTAAGACCGAGCGCCCGCGGCTGAGTGAGTGCGCTACGTCACTGTTGCGCGCCGACGACAATCTCGTTACTCTTTTTCTCAGAAGATATTATACTGTCATTTTCGATCCCCGACGGTATTTCAAACCTACCCTTCGGTATCCAATTTCCCACCGTGGGCGTCGAAGAAGACGCATTTTGTATTGTCAGGAGGGTTGATGCGTAAATGGATCATCGTCGCCGGCGCCATTGTTGTGATCACGGTGCTCGTCGGTTTTTTGCTATTGCTCAATATTAATTCGTTGATCGCGCGCAATAAAGGCTACTTGATCGCGCAAGCCGAGGACGCGCTTGGAAGAAAGGTCTCGATGGGCGAGGTGCAGGCAACGCTGTGGAGCGGCCTCGGCGCGAGAATTGCCGATTTTACTATGAGCGACGATCCGGCCTATTCGTCGGGCGAATTTGTCCGCGCCAAAGATCTCCAGATCAATCTCCGTTTTTGGCCGTTGCTTAGAAAGGAAGTCCAGGTCAAGAGAGTCACTCTTCACGATCCAGTGATTCAGATCGTTCGTAACGCTGATGGCAAATTCAATTTTTCCACCATCGGGAAAGGCGCCAAGGAAAAGAAAGAAACTCCGGCAAAGCAGAAAAAAGAAGCCCCGGCCAAAGAACCGGGCCAGCCGGCATGGTTGGTTTCCCTGGTCGATCTTTCCGGCGGTGATATTCATTACCTCGACCGCAAAGACGGTACCGACCTGCGCCTGCAGCAAATCGATCTGAAGGTGGAAGATTTCGATTTTAATCGGGCCTTCTCGATCAGGCTTGCCGCCGCCGTCTATGCCGGTAAGCAGAATTTAAAATTAACCAGCAGAGTTGGCCCGCTCCGTCCGGACGGCGATTTTACGCAGGTGCCTTTGAACGGCGAGCTCGACATCGATCCATTCGATGCGACCCGCCTCAACGCCGCGGCGCCGAAGTTGAAAAGCGCTCTGGGCAAGGACATCGATTTGACCGGCGTGTTTCGCGTTAAGGATTTAAAGTTCAACGGCACGCTGAAGGATCTGGCAGTGAACGGCAAGATTGAAGGAACGGAAGGGGCGGTGCGTTATGGCAAAACATTTCAAAAGCCCGCCGGCATGCCGCTGACGCTCACCGCCGATGCTCGCTACAGCGGCGACAAGCTTACTATTCGCAAAGGCCAACTTAGGCTTCACACGCTGGACTTGGCTACAGCGGGAGATATTCAATTCGGCAACGGCACGTTCCTTAATCTCTCCGTTGATTCCAAACCAGCTTCTCTCGAAGGTTGGGATAAAATCGTTCCGGCGATCGCGAGCTATCAACTCGCGGGCACGCTGGAGCTAGAAGCCAAAGTGCGCGGCAAGATGGACAAAGGAGCCGTGCCGGAGGTTCAGGGTGTGTTGAGTTTGAAGAAAGCCAGCGCCAAACCGCCGGAGTTTCCCAAGCCGATCGAGAATCTCGACACGAGAATCAATTTCACCGGCCAAAAAGCGGATATCAGCGATATGACCTTGAGTCTCGGAAAGTCGCGCATTCAGTTGGCCGCGGCAATCCAAAAGTTTGCGCCGCTGACTCTTACGTACAAGATGTCGACAGCAGAACTTTGGCCCGCCGATTACAGCGCGTCGCTGGGCGAGGAACGTAAGGCCGATGTGATTCGCAATCTGAGGAGCGAAGGCCAATTCGCCATGGCGAACGGCAACATGACTTACCAAGGAAAATTGAACTCGGCGGACGGCACGCTTTATAACGTCCCGTACAAAGGCCTCGACGCGACCGTTTCTCTGGCCGATAAAGTTGCTAATATTCGCAACCTGCGGGTCAACACGCTTAGCGGCGCAGTGCAGGTCGAAGGCGAGTACTCTTTCAAGGAAGCGGTGCCGCGCTTTTCCATCGCCTCGAAAGTCCAGGGAATCGACGTCAAGGATCTCTATGCAGCGCTCGATCCGAAAGCGGAACGAGATATCCGTGGGCAAATGAACGCGAACATGAAACTTTCCGGCAGCGGTAAAAATTGGGAGGAGATTAAGCCGGCGTTGCGCGGCCAGGGGGACGCGGAAGTGCTGCAAGGCGCGTTACTCAATTTCAATATCGCCGATGGTGCGCTCACCGGGATCACTGGCATGCCCGGCCTCACGAATATCATCAATCCGTCGCTGCGCCAGAAATATCCGGAAACGTTTACGGCGAAGGACACAGAATTCAAAGAGTTAAAAGCGAACTTTGATGTGGCTGACGGCCGCATCAACGTCAAGAACCTGCGCATGTCGGCCGCGGATTTCCTGGTGCAAGGCGAAGGTTGGGTGGATTTTACGCGCAAGGTCGATTTTCGCTCTACGCTCAGTTTTTCTCAACGGTTGTCCGCTGATCTCAGCCAATCTGCCCGTGAGACTAAATATCTTTTAAATGATCAGGGGCAGCTTGAAGTGCCGTTTGTGTTAAGCGGTCGGATGCCCAATGTGAAGCCCAAACCCGACACGCGCTATCTAGGACAGTTGGTTCAGCGCGGTTTTATGCGCAAGGGAGCCGACGAACTGCAAAAGCGGTTTCTCGGCGGCGGCAAAGACGCCACGGCGCAGCAAAACGAGACGAACGACAGTGATAAGAAAAAGAAAAAAAGCTCGACGGAAGATAAGATTCGGCGCGGCTTGGAGGGATTTTTCAAGCGCTAAGTCAGTCTAACGTCGGACTCCGGGTGAGCCCTCGAAGCGATCTTCGCTGGGTTCTGACTTTTGCCGAACCGGGTCCGAGCCGCGACAGCGCTACTGACGCAGACAGCCATTACGACACGAGGCGGCGCTCCCTAGAGGCCGCCTCGCAAATTGTGCCGCAGGCGATCCGTCAGCCGATTTGGTAGTTGGGTCAAAGAGGCTGATAGGCCAGGCGTTTCATCTTTTGCGTGTTCTTTCCCTCGATGCGCAACAGCCCCGTCGCGGCGACCCGTTTCGGCGAGTGCACATCGCCTTCGTTGTAAATGTGCGCCATTCCAGGTTTGAGCGCGTAGACCCGGGCGCGCCGCACTTTTCCCGGCTTGTCTTCGGCGGCGGGCTCGATAATTTCCCAATCGCTCATTTGCGTCTCACCGAATGCTTGGCCATAGATCGCCCAGGAGCTGCCGTGATCGTGCGGATTGGCTTCTCGGGCGTCACGGTTTACGTGGGCGCAGACACAGAAACCCAGTTCGGGATCTTCATAGATGATCTGCCGATCGGGTGTGTTGTCGTTGACGTAGGTCGCAATGAACTTTTCGTCTTTCAGCGCCGCTTCGACCAGAGCGCGTACTTTCTCACGTCCGGCCGGGCTGGGATCTTCTTTCAGGACACGCTGAACATCGGATGCGAATGATTCGAGTGTAAAACCCATACCACTCTCCTTTTCCAAGGCTTCGCTAGTGTCTTAACAGACCAACGTGACATGCGTCAACTTATGCTTCAATAGCTTGCGGTTTGCTGGTCGCCATAGATCCGCATAGTGCGATCGTTCCCTAACGCCGCCAGATATTTGCGATCTCACCTGACGTGGCGACGTCGAAGTGAGTCTGCTCCATGAGCTTCAAGGCGAGCTCGTGGAGCTCGCGATTGCGCGAGCCGACGCAGTCTTTCAACACGACGACGTCGTAGCCGAGATTACGCGCGCTGCGCGCCGTGCCTTCGACGCCGCCTTCGGTGGCGACGCCGCCGATCAAGATCGTACGCACGCCGTTGCTGCGCAGCATCAGATCGAAGTCCGTGCCGACAAAACCGTCGGGCCGGCGCTTTTGAAAGACCATATCTTTCGCCTGAGGCTTGAGCGGCTCGACGATTTCCCGGTCATGCGGATCTTCCTTTTCTTTCAAGAGCTGACTCGGCTCCGTGGCCTTGGCCCGTTTCATACGCACGCGGACCCAGACGCCGGCTTCTTCTTTCAATAAATCAAAGCCGGTTTGTACGGAATAGAAAACCGGCACGCCGCCCTCGCGAGCGAGCGCGGCGAGCATTTTTAAATTGGCCAGGATGTCTTGGTAGTTGAACGCATTGGGCGCGATGGCGTTTTCCATGTCCCAGAGCAGCAACGCCGCGCGCTTGGGTTCCACGAGTTCCGCCAAAGTCGCTGGAATCTGTTTACCGCCGATCTCAAACATGGAGCACCTCCAAAAGACGATTCGGCCGAAGCATACGCGCCTGATAAAGCTGGCGTCAATGGGATTTTGACACTCGTCGTTATAAAAGCTTTGCGGCAGTTTGTTGCGCCGAGACTTGGTGAGGTGAAGCGGCATTTTTGTTCCGTCCTGCGTTTAATCCGATTCTTGCGTGCGGCAGCGGCCAACAGCGTTAAGAATTCCTAACCGCCCGTTTAAGAGAACGCCATTTACAGTGGTGAAAATTTCGTGTGAATCGGGAAACTCCTCTGGGGAAGGTCAATCGCTTGTTCTGGTCCAGATGGCTGCTAAGCGTTATCCGCGTGTCGAAAAAAAAATTCTTTGTGCTCGTCTGGCGTCATAGGACCGCTTACCGCCGCGGCATCCGTGCGTGGACTCCGCCTGCGCACCTCTTTAGTGGGCAGGATCGTTTGCGCCGGCTTCGTGCTCTTCGATTTCTGTTCGCGCCCTGGGTTTCATTTTCCCATGCTGTTTACAAAGACTTCATCTGAAATCTGCGCGCCCGCAATCCTACCTTCTTTAACCAAGCAAGATATCAGTTAAGGTAATTCATCCGACGATAAAGCTTTCAAGCTGCACTCGCTACGAAAAAGCGAGCGTGGAT
>Ga0111539_10008098_pt1 | contig 13396 bp, 6 predicted proteins | sample RhiMethybrSRZTD1_FD_79667 | JGI IMG/M metagenome (GOLD analysis project Ga0111539, IMG submission 79667) | Populus rhizosphere microbial communities from Tennessee, USA - Rhizosphere MetaG P. TD hybrid SRZTD1 (version 2) (version 2) | ecosystem: Host-associated > Plants > Roots > Rhizosphere >...
GAAGGCGAACTACGGCTATCCCGTCGACAGCGTGCTCGTCGGCGCGGACCTCACGGTGCGTGGTCACGTCAACGCGCACGACGAGAATGCGCGCGATGCCGACAGCTACCTCGCGTTCCTGCGCAAGGGGCTCGCCGATGCGGGTCGCACTGCGTCCGCTGTCGCGTCCGACAAAGCAGCCGTTGGCGCGACGACGCGGCGCAAACCCATCTCCGATCTGCTGCTGACTCCCGACTTGCCGACGGCGTCGCATCTCGACACGTTCACTGCGCGCGGCTTCGGGCAACCCAACATCACGTTCGTGCCGATCGACGCGACCGCGTTCGCGAACGGCGGCACGATCGAAGTCGAAGTGCGCGTCGGCAGCGGCAACGCGTCGGGGCGCTTCGAGCTGTGCGCACCGCTCGAACACACGAGCGGCAAGGTCAAGAACACTTTCATGCAGCCCGTCCTGGAGCTGCCGGCCGTCGCGCGCGAGACGACGCAGAAGCTCGTGCACGAGTTCGCGAAGGGGGACCGCTTCGGCCTCGTCGTGACGCCGGCCCTCGGGACCATCGAAGGCGAGACGAACGCGTTCCTCGCGACCGTGACGATCCGCAAGCGCTGACGCCGAAGCGCGACTTCGCCCCGGACTTTGACCCCGCGCGCCGGCGGTGACAGACTGTGGCCATGCGCTCTCTCGTGTTGGCCACCGTCTTCGCCGGAGCTCTCGCGGCGCAAGCGACCGACGCGCCGAGGGCGGCCGAACCGCTCGATCTCGCAGCCCTCGCGAAGCAGCTCGACCCCGGGGCGACACCGACGGTGTTGGACCTCGTGCCCGCAGCCCTCGTCGAGAGGAGCAACCGCGTCCTCGAAGGTGTCCCGGCTGCGGCGATCGACGAGGTGCTGCGATGGAGCGAGGCATGCGATGGCGTGGTGCTCTGCGCGGCGATCGGCGTGCTGCAGAGCGACGAAGTGCGCGCGACGCCTGCGGATCTGCTACGCGAGATCTTCGCGTGCTGGTGGATCGGCAGGTTCGGCGCCGGCCGCGACTTTCTCGATCGCAACTTCGGGAGCGGCGGGGACGCTGGCTGGGAGAAGGCTGCGAAGGAACCGGCCCTGCGTCGCGCCCGCGCGCTTGGCGCGCGGCTGCTGCGCGAACACGGCAAGGACGCTGCCGCAACCGAGCTGCTCGCGAGACTCGGCGATCTCGACGCTGCGACGACGTGGCGGATGCGCGACGAGGTGATCCGCCGTCTCGGCGATCGCGCCACGACGTTCGACTGGTTGCAACACGCAAGGGCCGCGCTGGTGAACCTCGACCTCGAACGAGCTGAGGCTTCGGTCCGCGCCGCCTACCGCGCTGGAGTGCTCCCGTCCGCGGCGGCCAGGCGATACGTCGCGCAGGGACTCTTCGAGCTGCGCCGGCGCCTCTTGGACGCGAAGCAGCACACGGAGTCGGCGAAGCAGCCGGGGTTCTCGGGGCAGATCGCGAAACTGCGGCTGCTGCAGGCCGCCAACCCCGATGCCGCGGTCGACGAGAGCCGGCAGCTCGCCACGGCCTCCGTCGCGCATGCGTTGCCGTTCTCGATCCTCGCGAGCGCAGCCGCCGTGGAGGGACGTCGTGACGAGGCGTTGGCATATCTCGCACAGGCCGCGCAGTGCCCCGGCCGCGATGCGCTCGCCGCGAGCCTCGAGCTCACGCTGCGGACCCTGCCGCAGTGGCGTGAGCTGCAGCAGCGTCCCGCCGAGGAAGTCCGCAAGAAGGTGGCGGCCGCGCTGCAGGAGTGCGACGCCGTCGTTGCCGAGGACAATTCAGAGCCGGCCGTGCTCTACCGCTGGGAGCGGAAGGTACTGCACTGGCTCGAGCCCTCGGCCACCGGACGCGCAGACCTCGGCGCGGCGCAGGCACTCCAGGCGAGCCTGCCGGACTCGTTGGCTGCCTACAAGGTGCTGCTCGCGGCTGCGCTGCTGACCGACGATGCGGCGAAGGCGCGAGCCGTGCTGCTTCACCCTGTGCCCAGCGCCCTCGCAGCGTTGCACGACATCGCATGGTTGCGGGCGTCGATCTACGTCGTGCGCGACCTGCGCGAAGATCGGGCGCCGGTACCGGCGGAGCTCGATGCCTTGCTCGGCGATCTCGAGCGCGTGCAGCAAGATCCCGCGGATGCGTCCTACTTGCGCGGCGTTCGCACGTGGTGGGAAGCGACGCGAATCGGCGCCGACGAGAAACTGCGTAGGAAAGCACGCGAGTTCTTCGCGAGCGGTCAGCCTGAATTCGGCCAGCGCCGCCTGTGGCGATCGGCCAGCGCGCTTTGCGTGGTCGATGCGGCGCGCGGCGAGCCAGTCGACTTCAATGAACTCCTGCGCGCGTCGACGCGCGAAGAGCTGTCGAACCGGAGTTCCCTCGTGGCATTGCCAACGCTGGGCTTCGCCGACCCGCGCATCGACAAGGACTCGGCGACGCAGTGGGCGCGGTGGTTGTCGCACATCGACCACGAGGGCTCTCTCGCCGTCGTGCAGAGTGCGTGCGCCGACGCGAGGCGTCGCCTCGGCGATTCCCGCGGCGCCCGCGACGCGGCGATAGCCGCGTTGAAGGCAAGCGCGGGCGATGGGCCGACGCGTCTGCCGCTCGACCGCGGCATCGTCGTCTCCGGCGAGTACAGGTCGGGTCTGGGCTTCAAGCTCGCGAGGGCGACCTTCGACCCGAAACTCGAGAACAACCTCTGGGTCGTTCCACGCGTCATGAACCGCGAGCAGCTGCAGCAGATCGTCGACGGCAAGTAACGCCGGCGTTCACTTGCCGAGCGTCACGCAGCCCAGTGCCGCAGGGCCCGGAGCCTTGTCGGACAGATCGAACAGGTCCACCCAGATCGCGTCGAAGCCCTCGACCCCGGCCGGCACCGCGACCTCGACCTCGCGCACGCCGAAGAACCGCGACAGGTTCTGCGCGAGCGACGTCGGCACGACGCCATCCTGCACCGGCACGCCGTCAGCGCTGCCGACCTCCGCGCCGTTCGACACGAAGCGGAAACGGAACTGGCACAGCCCGACGACCTGCACCCGCAGCGACCGAGCCGTCACGCGCGTCCCGAACTCGACCGCGACACCGCCTTCGTAGACGAGCCGCAGCCGCGGCTCGTCGAACCAGTAGGTGCCGGGCTCGAGTCTCGCAGCGACCTGCGCCGCCGGCACCGAGACGCGCGGCGGCTTGCGGTACTCCTCGGCGACGAAGGCCGCGAGATCCGCGTCGAACTCGCCAAAACGCATGCTCGCGATCGCGCTCCATCGCTCGGCAGCGAACACCGGCGCACGCACGATCGTGAGCAGCGCGTCGACGTATCGATGCAGGCCAGGGTGGTGCATGCGATTCTCGCCCCATGCGAGCGTCTCCCAATACCCTTCGGGAATGCGCCGCAGCACGTGCCCGATGCGCCAGTGCTCCGGATCGAAGGCCGGCAGCCGCGCGATCAGCGGATCACACAACAGCGGGTCGACGATGTGCCCCGAGCTCCCGGCCCCGAAGCCTGCCACGCCCACGGCTCCCTGCAGCAGGAACCATCGCTTCGACCTTCCCTGCGGCCACACCAGCTGTTCGAGGAAGCCGAAGCGCGGCCGTTCGAACCCGGGCTGGTTCCGCGCGGGTGTCAGCAGGCCGAGCTGATCGTAGTAGACGCGACGTTCGTCGACGATGCCGTGCGCCGCCTCCATCACCTCGACCGCCTTGCCCGGCTGCATGTCGCTCGCCGGACCGCGCAACCAAGGCGGCGGCGCCCACACCACGCAGGCGGTCGCCGCGAGGACGACCAACACGCACGTGCGCCGCGTCGACTGGGCCAGGCGTTCGGCCAGCACCGTTGCCGCGACGACGAACGGCGGCAGGAAGAAGCGGCCCGCCATGAAATCGCCGCCGACCTTCACGACGTAGCCGAGATACAGCAAGGCGCCGAGCGCGAGCAGCCGCCGTCGCGGCGTGCGCAACCCGACGCACACGCCGGCCACGACCGTCGCGAACAGGGCCGGGTCGTAGACCGCGGTGTGCCACGCGTAGAAGAGACCCTGCGCGGCCATGTCGAATGCGGAGATGCCGAGCCCGAACGCCTTCGCGTGCGCGGTCACGGGCAACGGCGAGCCGTAGTAGATCGTCGCGAACACGAGCCACGCGAGGAACGGCAGCGAGCCCAGCAAGCCGAGCCCGACGACCGTGCGCAGTGGAATCCCGCGCATCGTCGCGAGCACGCCCGGCAGGCACAGCAAGGCCAGGTCCATGCGGTTGGTCGCGAGCAACGCAGCGCACGACACGGCGCGCACGAAGCGCCGGCGGGGTTCTTGTTCGCTGCCGACAGTCGAAACGAAGGCCACGAGCAGCAAGCACGTCAGCGACGTCTCGAGTCCCGACGTCGCGTATTCGCAGAACGCATGCGCACTCGCGAGCATCGCGGCCAGAGCACACATCGCGGCCACCGTGCCGCAGCGCCGCATCAACGCCACCACCGAGAGCAAGGACAAACCGATGCCGAGCAAGATCGCCGTCAGGTAGACCTCGCCGCTCACTACGCGGCCCAGAGCGAGCACGAGCATCCACAGCGGATGCGTGTAGGTCTGCACGCGGTCCACCGCGTTCCAACGCAGCCCGTTGCCACTCGCCAGGTTCTCGACCGAACGCAGCGTGATGTAGGCGTCGTCGCTGACCCAGGCGAGGCGCACGAAGATCGCGGCGAAACCAGCGGCGATGGCCAGCACGAGCAGTGTTCGCGCGGCGGGGCCCTTCATCAAATCGTGCCTCTCGTCATGGTCGGTGCGCTCGCCACGGGCGGGGACCATACCCGCGCGCGACCGAGGTGCGATGAGCGAGAGCGCACGGGGGCCGGGATCAGGGCAGTTCCCGCGGTTACGAACGGGCAGAGGCTTGCTAGGATGGGGTCGTTCCGCCGTGCCATCCCCTCTCGGCACGTTCTCCCCCTGGAGGTGCCTGATGCTACGCGAGCGTCTGCCCCGCCGCGGTTACCCCGCAGCATGTCTGTTCGTCCTCACGACGGCCGCGGCACTGGCCGCGCAGGACGAAGTGGTCCGCGCCATCGCCGATCTGCAGAACGCCGACCGCCAGCCACACGCCTTCGCCGTGCTGCAAGCAGCAGGTGCCGCGTGTGTGCCGCAGCTGTGCAGTCTGCTCGCGAAGGTCGGCACCGAGAACGAACCGCGCCCCGAACAGCTGGTCGGCGCGCTCTACGTGCTCGGTTGCATGGGAAAGCCCGCGGTGCCGGCCCTGGCCGACGTGCAGGACGCCTACAGGAACGCCAACAACGCCGAGGTGCGCACGCAGTCGATGTGGGCGATGACGCGACTCGCCATCGCGAGCGGTGAGACCGAGGTCTGCAGGACGACAGCCGTGGTCCTGCAGAACAACCTCTCCCGCGCGCTCGACTTCACGAAGATGCAGTTCGCGTTCCAGCGACTGTGGCTCGGTCCCGAGCCGACCACGGCCCAACTGCTCCAGGTGTTCACTGCCGCGGGCCAGCCCGCCGCAGCCGCCGCGGCCGCCGCCGCGGACATGCCACGTCTCGACGACGGCCTCGCGCAAGCGCTCGAGGACGCGCTCGATCTCGCCGTCGCGCGGCCCGCGACGCCCTGGCTGCGGCGCACTCAGTTCGATACCGCGGGCGGAGAGATCGCGGCGGCGCTGTGGCAGCACGGCCATCGCAACACGAAGACCGCGCGCGGACTGTTGCAGCACTGGGATCCACGCTCGCGGCACGCGGGCCTTCAAGCGCTGCTGCAACCGCTGCACATGACCGTCGAAGAACGTCTCGACGTCGTCAGCGCCCTGTGGGACCGCGACCGCGTCGTGCGCGAACAGGCCCTGGCCAATCTGCAGAGCTACGGCCGCCACGGCCTGCTCGCGTTGCGCGCGTTGCGTATCTTCGAGAAGTACGCGGGCACCAGCGGGAGCGCACCGATCTACCAGCGCGCGGCAAGCCGTCTCTTGCGCGATGCGAGCACGGGCGCCAGCGACGTCGCAGCGGCGATGCTGCAGGACGCGGACCTGATCCTGCGCGGCGAGAAGGCTCGGGCGGAGGTCATCACGAGCGACGACCTCAGCAGCACCCTGCTGGCCGACATCGTGATCGGGTGTCGCGGCGAGCAGGAGGGCTCGCTCGAAGCACTCGCTCGACTCGCGATGACGCGCAAGGCCTTCGCCGACCGTACCGACGACGGTCTCCTGCTCGCGTTCGTGTCCTCGCTCGGCACCGCCGACGAGCTTGCCTGGTTCTGCGCCGCCCGGGCGCTCGCGGTGCTGGGCCCTCGCGTCGCCCGACGGCTGCCCGATTTCACCGACGCGCTGCTGCAGTCGCGCACTTCGTTCGAACGCATTCCGAACCCGGACATCGTCTTCGTGGTCGAAGCCGAGGTCCTCGCGGGTCAGGGTGCTTGCGTCGCCGAGCTGCGCGAGGCCCTGGACTCGCCGCGCTGGCACGTCGTGCTGCATGCGCTCGTGGAGCTGATGCACCGCAACGCGATCACGCCGCAGGACGCCCCGCGGTTGCGCGCGCTGCTGTCGGCGAGGTTCACGACGATCGGTCTGTCGCTCGGTGTGCCGTTCGTCACCGCAACGGGCGCCCAGCCCTACAGCATCGAGCAACCCGAACGGTCCGACACGGTGCAGCTCGTCGCCACGCTGGCGCTCGCGGGCCTCGGCGAGACGCCGTGGACGGACCGCGACGTGTGCAGCGCGCTGGCCGACGCCTGGTCGCTCGAGTCGAGCGAGGTCCCCGCCGCGGTCGCGGACGCGATCAAGGAGGGGCGCCTGGCCGAGTCCGCCCAGAAGATCGAAGCCAAGGCGCGTTCGCAGATGCGCTGGCCGCGCTTCCCGTAGGTCGCGCGCGTCTCAACGCGCCTGCTTCGCCGCCCCGTCGCGCGCCGCTGCCGCGGTCAAGGCGGTCTTGACCTCGTCGAGGTTGCGGCCCGCGTAGCGCACGATGCCGCCGGCATCGATGACCACGTAGGCGGGGATCATCATGCGGACCTCGGCCATGGATCCGAGCATCTGCCACATCGGCTCCTGCTCGGCCCGGCCCGTCGCGGCGACGTGGCCCTTGGGCAGAGCAAGTTTCTCGACGACGGCCAGCGCCTCCGGCAGACGCGCCGAACGGTCGGTGCTGCAGTAGACCGCGAGCAGATCGGGATCGCCCTTCGCGCACTCCGCGGCGAGCGCCTGCATCTTCGGGATGCCCGCGACGCATGGAGCACACCACGAGGCCCAGAGATCGATCACACAACGGCGGCCGCGCATGCCGGCCGTCGTGAGCTCGCTGCCGTCGAGCAGACGCAGCGCGAACGGCGGCACTGCTTCGCCCACCTTCGGGATCGCCAGCGTGGTCTCCTGAAAGCGCACCTTGCCGCCGTCGTCGAGCAGCGCGTCGGCCGCGGCGACGAGATGGCGGCCCGCGAACGCGATGATCCGACCGGCGCCGAAGAACTCGTTCGCGCCCCAGATCCGGCCGTCGCCGTCGACGTCGATGCCGATCGCGGTGCCGCGCAGCATGTCGCCGCTGTCGAAGTCGCCGTCCGCGTCCACGTCGAGCACGCCGACGAGCGCATCCTCATCGCCGAGCCGCAGGCGCCCCTCGAGGCGGTAGAGCGGGGAGATGTGCATCCACTCGCCGCCGCGCCGCCCTTCTCGTTCTTCCTGGCGCGTGTACGAGAGCCGGTACGCGAGCTGGCGCACCTGCGATCCTTGCGTGCGGCGCAGCTCGAGATCGAACGAACCGTCCGGCGTCAGCTCGTACGGTTTCTCGTCCTCGAGGTCGCCATCGCCGTCGGTGTCGACCGTGACGCGATACGCGTGCGGCGGCGCGGCCAGCGCCTCGGCGCGCACGGGCACGCCGCAAGGGAAGTGGCCGGTGCGCGGCGAGCCGACAGCGGCGATGCAGCCCGCGGTGTCCTTGCCGTCGAATTCCACGCCATGGGCAAACGACGGCTGGGCGAGCGGTTTCAACGCGAGCGGGACGTCGACGAAGACCGCGGGCGCCGCCGTGTTGTCCTGCGCCGGCAATGCACCGACCGATGCGGTGGCCATCAGCAACGAAACAGCGAAGAGGAACCTGGACATCGATGTCATCCTGCGAAGTGACTTGCCGCAAGGTAGCCGGTGCGCGCGCCAATGGAACCGCAGGCGCGCTCGCCACACTTCATGTCGCGCGGCATTACAGAAAGCCGGGTCGAGTACGCGCGTGCTGAAGACGAACGCGACCGGGCGTCTCGCCCGAACTCGGGGGTTGCGTGGCCGGAAGCCCCGTCGCGTCGCGCTGCCGTTCCTCGAAGCGGCGCGAGGGGACGAGTGCGCAATCAGTTGCCAGGTGCTCGCGATCCACCACCACCGTGCTCGACGCACCCGGTGGATCACTGCCCAATCAAGTTGCCGAGGCCCCGGTCGCCAAACAGCAGGTGCAACCCGCGCGGGCTGACCGTCCGCGATCCTCCGCGGGTGGCGGCTCGGGCCGCGGCTGGTCAGGCAGCGACGGCGCACCTAGCATGCCGCGCCAGAATCGCACCCGCATGGCTGCTCCGTCGTTCCCGCTGCTCGTTGTTCTCACGGCGATCCTGCCCGCGCAGGATCCGCCCGCCAAGACCCCGGACCCGGTGATGCTCGTCGGCAAGGCCGAACGCCTCGTCGCCAAGAAGGAGGACGTCGAAGACGCCGCGCTGCTCTTGTGGCAGGCGCTCGCGATCCTCGCGACGAAGCCGCAGAACCCGATGCGCGACGCGACGGCGATGACGGCGCGCTATCTGCTCAACGAGCACGATCCGCTCGAGAAGGAACGGCGGCGCGTCTACGAGTCGGTCGCGAAACAGCAGGTCGAGCTCGCGCAGGCCTACCGTTCACGCAAGTGGTTCGACGTGGCGCAAACGCGCGTCGACGTCGCGATGCGCTTCGATCGCGATGCCGCGACCAAGGAACGCGCGCTGCTCGAATCGGCGCGGCCAAAGCCGAAGCCTGGTGCCGCGAGTGCAGAGAAGAAGGAACAGGAGAAGCCGAAGCTGCCTCCTCTGATGCAGCGTGCCAACACCGAATTCGTTCTTGGCGAATGGCGCGAAGTCGGCGAGTTGCTGGAGGTCGCCGCACATCCTGGACAGGGCGGGAGCCTGTACGAATGGATGACGAGGGCGACTCACGAGGACCACGACGTTGTCGTCGAGTTCCGCCCCGCCGACGCAACGAAGCAACACACCACCGGGATATGGGTCGGTTGGTCGTCAGCCAACGATCGCACCGGTTATCAAGCGGCGTGCCAGTTCGATCCAGCGAGCGGCACCTACGGTGTCTTCATCGACGCCCACGATGGGGAGACGAGCAAGGAACTCGGACTCTCCTGGGTCAAGCCAGGCACACCCACCGATGGTTTCCACCGCATCTCGGTGCAGGTGCACGGTCGAGGCATTCGATTGCAGCTCGACGGTGCTGAGCCGCTCGAGGTGCAGGCCGCAGCACCAGTCCGCGGACAAGTCGGCATCGTCTTCGGCGTGTCGGACGCTCCTTCCTGTTCCGTCCAGTTCCGCAACTTCCGCATCGATCCGCTGCCCGCCGATGCCCCCACCGACGAGCAAGTGCGCGAACAAGCGCAAGCCGAAGTGCAGCAGTACGTCACGGGCTTCGTCGACGAGGCGAAAACCCTGATCGCGAAGAAACAACCCGAGCAGGCTTCTCAGCTGTTGCGGCAGGCCCTCGGCGAACTGAGCAAGCTGCCGGCGGGCGTGCTGCGCACGAACCTCGCCACCTCGATCGAGCAGATGCTGACCCAGACCGACTCGCTCGCGCCAAAACGCAAGAAGGCCGCGCAGAACATCGCCACCGAGCTCGCCGGTCTCGCCGACAAGTATGCGGCCGCGGGCATGGCGCGCCTCGCGCTAGTGCTCGTCGAGGATGCGGCCGGGTTCGACCCCGACGGCCAGGCCCAACGGCTCACCGCGGCGCGCGAGTCAGTGCAGAAGTGGAACCTCGACCAGGCCCGCGCGCGTGCGAGCGAGCTCGCTCCACCTGCCGACGACGGCGCCGTGTTGCGCGAGTGGTTCGGGCAGGGCAAGAAGCTCGACAGCGGAGCGGCCGGGTGGCAGATCGAGGGCCCGTGCGCGCGGGTGCCCGTTCTCCCACCCGAAAGCTGCACGGCCTGGATGCCGAAGGCCGGCACGCCGCTGCTCACGAAGGCGTCCGTGTTCGTGCGCCTGCCGCCGCAGGCTGCCGCCGGCTTCTGCTTCGACGTTGCGGGACAATACGACTACTCGGTGGCGGTCCTCGACCGGCAAGGGTCTGGACTCACGCTCGCTGCGTATCGCTTCGCGGGCAGCAAGTGGATGCAGCTGGACCGCAAGACGATCGCGCTGGACGCCTGGCGGCTCGACGGCTGGTTCCCGATCGCGATCGAGGCGACCAACACGGGTCTGACCGTGCGCGGCGCGGGCGCCGAGTTCGTGCTCGACCGCAAGATGCTCGGCAATGCGAGCGGCCGCTTCGGCCTCTTCGCGACGAACGGCGACAAGACGCCGGCGCCGGTCGAGCTGCGCGCCTTCCAGGTGCCGCCGTAGGCGAACGGATTCTCCGCGCCGAGGCTGCGCGGCTCTGCCACGCGGCGGCCCCGATCGATAGCATCTTCGCCCCCGCTTGCCGCTGGCGCGCTCCGTTCGCGCCTGTGACACTGTGACCTTCGCCGATCCTGCACGTGACCGACATCCGTCTGATTCGCAACTTCTCCATCATCGCCCACGTGGACCACGGCAAGTCCACGCTCGCCGACCGCCTCGTCGAGATGACCGGCACCGTCGAGAAACGCCAGATGAAGGAGCAGCTGCTCGACGACATGGAGCTCGAACGCGAGCGTGGCATCACGATCAAGGCGCGCGCCGTCGCGATGAACTACCGCGCGAAGGACGGCGTCACCTACCAACTGAATCTCATCGACACGCCGGGACACGTCGACTTCAACTACGAGGTGCTCAAGTCGCTGCAGGCCTGTGAGGGTGCGTTGCTGCTCGTCGACGCGTCGCAAGGCGTCGAGGCACAGACCGTGGTCAACGCGCATCTCGCGGAGCAGGCGAAGCTCACCGTCGTGCCCGTGCTGAACAAGATGGACCTGCCGCACGCGCGGCCGATCCAGGTCGCGACCGAGATCGAAGATGCGATCTGCCTGCCGGCCGAGGATGCGATTCCCGTCTCGGCCAAGACGGGCCTCAACGTCGACCTGGTGCTCGAGGCCATCGTCGCGAAGATCCCGCCGCCGACCGGCGACCCGCGCGCGAACCTGCAGGCGCTGATCTTCGACGCGGTCTACAACGACTACCGCGGCGTCGTCGTCTACGTGCGCGTCTTCCAGGGCACGATCAGGAAGACCGACATGATCCGCTTGATGGGCACGATGTCCCAGCACGAGGTCATGGAAGTCGGCAAGCTCAAACCCGACATGCAGGCCGTCGACGAGTTGCACGCGGGCGAGGTCGGCTACGTCGTCGCCAACATCAAGAAGCTGCAGGACGTCGTGATCGGCGACACGATCACGCACCACGACGAGAAGCTGCGCAACGTGGCGCTGCCGGGCTTCCGCCAGCCGAAACCGATGGTGTTCTGCGGCTTCTACCCGACCGTGCCGAGCGAGTACGAGAACCTGCGCAAGGCGCTCGAGAAGCTGCGTCTCAACGACAGCTCGTTCACGTTCGAGCCCGAGACCAGCGACGCGCTCGGCTTCGGTTTCCGCTGCGGCTTCCTCGGCCTGCTGCACATGGAAGTGATCCAGCAGCGGCTCGAGCGCGAGTCCGACATCGACCTCGTGCAGACGGCGCCGACGGTGCGTTACCGCGTCAAGCTGACGAACGGCGAGGAGAAGGAAGTGCGTTCGCCGAGCGAGCTGCCCGACGGCTCGGTGATCGCGGACTACCTCGAACCGATCGCGCACGTGAACGTCGTCGTGCCCGCCGAGTACATCGGCGCCGTGATGAAGATCTGCACGGACCGCCGCGGCCAGTATCAGAAGACCGACTACTACGGCCGCGAGCGCGTGATGATCGGCTTCCGCATCCCGTTCGCCGAGATCATCTTCGACTTCCACGACCACCTGAAGTCGGCGACACGCGGCTACGGCACGATGGACTACGAGGTCGAGGGCTTCGAGGCCAGCAACCTGGTCAAGGTGCGCATCCTGATCGCCGGCGACGAGGTCGACGCGCTGTCGTTCCTGTGCCACAAGGACCAGTCCGAGAGCCGCGGCCGCAGGATCTTGAAGCAGCTGCGCAAGGAGATCCCACGCCATCAGTTCGAGGTCGCGCTGCAGGCGGCGATCGGCGGCAAGATCGTCGCGCGCGAATCGATCGCACCGATGCGCAAGGACGTGACCGCGAAGTGCTACGGCGGCGACATCACGCGCAAGCGCAAGCTGCTCGAGAAGCAGAAGGAAGGCAAGAAGCGCATGCGACAGGTCGGCAGCGTCGAGATCCCGCAGAAGGCCTTCCTGTCCGTGTTGCGGACCAGCGAGGAGGAGTGATGAACCCGAAGGACACCGCAGCCAAGGTCGCAGCGAGCGTGGCGCCCGCGGTCGCTGCAGCGCCGCCGAAGTCGCGCAAGAAGATCGCGACGATGGGCCCCGTGCGCACCAACCTCGAGGCCTTCGGCGTCGCGATCCTGGCGGCCGTGCTGCTGAAGTGGTTCTGCATCGAGGCCTACCAGATCCCGACGTCGTCGATGCAGCCGACGCTGATGGGCGACACGGACGCGAACGTCAACGACCGCATCCTCGTCGACAAGCTCATCCAGACCATCCGCGAACCGAAGCGGTGGGACATCCTGGTCTTCGCGTACCCGCTGCAGAAGAACCAGAACTACGTGAAACGCATGGTCGGCATGCCGGGCGACCGCCTGTGCATCGCGGGCGGCAACCTCTATCTGGTCGCCGACGTCGAGGGCAAACGCACCTACACGATCCTGCGCAAGCCGGCCGACCTGCAGCGGGCGATCTGGAAGAACGTCTATCCGGCGCGGCGCCTGTGCCGTTCGGAGAGCAAGGCGCTCGGCAACACCTGGGTCGGCCAGCCCAACCGCATCTTCAGCGAGAGCGACGACACGATGGCGATCGCGCTCGAAGGCCAGCAGGCGAGCCTCCTGTTCCGCGACGAGGAGGATGGCGGTTTCATCGACCGCGTCTGGGACGGCTACCCCGAAGCGACGGCGCGCGCGATCCGCGACGCGCAGCGGAAGAAGGGACAGCACATGGGCCGGCAGGAGATCGTGCCCGACGCGCGCATCACGGCAACGATCACGGCCGAGAAGGCGCTCGAGTCGTTCGCGATGGAGATCGAGGTGCTGCGGCCCGGCTTCGACCGTTGGGTCTACGCGCTCGTCGTGCGCGGCGGCAAGGGCACGCTGCAGGTGCGGGCC
>Ga0111539_10008099_pt1 | contig 13393 bp, 8 predicted proteins | sample RhiMethybrSRZTD1_FD_79667 | JGI IMG/M metagenome (GOLD analysis project Ga0111539, IMG submission 79667) | Populus rhizosphere microbial communities from Tennessee, USA - Rhizosphere MetaG P. TD hybrid SRZTD1 (version 2) (version 2) | ecosystem: Host-associated > Plants > Roots > Rhizosphere >...
AACAGTTGCCGTGCTGGTAATAAATGCCCTCCCAGGTGGGTTCGTTTCTGTCGGGAGGATTAGCTTTTCAAGATTCGCGGCATTTTTTTTCTTTCGCATCAAGCCTCTGTCCTTGCCAATCCATAAGCGATTTTGCTTATCTAAAAAAACAGATCTGCAGAGATAACCAGGCAAATAAATTTTAGGAAGAATTTCATAAACATTAGTCTGCTTGTTAAAATGCAGCAGGTAAAAACCTTTTTGCATGGCGGTGATGATAAAAGTGGAATCATTGAGCCGGGTGATTTTGCTGCGCCATCCAAATAGTTTATCTAAACCAGTTAAAGCAGTTTGAAGCTTATATTTTTTCTTTTGTACTAAGTCAAACCAAGCCAATTCTTTGGCACCTTCGGCAATAACACTAAACGAATTTTCCCGGCAATGCATAAAATGTACCCAGTCTTTGGGTGGGGCGATCTGCTGGTAAAGCAATTCGTCTTTTTCATTTAGGGCATGAAACTCTTTTCTTGAAATATGATAAATGTACTGACCTGCTGTTGTAGCAAGTAAGAGGATACCCGGCTCCGAAGTGATGAGGCCATCGTTTCGCCCAAATGGTACGTCAACTTTAGCTGCATCTCCTTTTTTGTAATGGTCGTACCGAAAAACCAGTTCATCCCTATTGTTGAAATGATAAAAACCGGTGGAGCTAAGCAGAAAAATATTGCCCGCGTCATCACCGGCCATGCCCTGTACATTGTTTTCTATGTAAGGCCGGTTCAGAGGGCCTGGCGGCACGTAGATACCGCGTTGCTCTAATGTTCGCGAATGAACGATGTGCATGCCTGAGGCGGTGGAAATGCCAAGGCGTTCTTTGCCCAGCCATTTTAAATTCTGTATGTAATCATTGGGCAGGCTGCTTGAGTTGCTGTCGGAATAAAATTGTAAAAAACTGTTGCCATCGAAACGGTTCAACCCTTTTTGTGTAGCAATCCATAAATAGCCGAAATCATCCTGTGCGAGGTCCATGATTCGGTTATCGCTCATACCATCTTTTGCAGAATAAAAGGTAAAATTTTTTTCCTCAAAAGGCTGGGCCTGCACAGCGAAGCCATACAGTAAAAAAAATAATATGACGTTGATGGCTAAGCGCAAAGCAAAAGACTTTCCGCCAGAGGCGGAGAAATGATTTGCTTAAAATTACTTCGTAAAACCGAAAAAAACAGCACCCCGGTCCGTTTTCCAATCCAAGGCGCCGTTCGTTTGCCGGGAAGAACCACTTGTGTTTTATAAGCTACCGCTGGCAAAATACCATGTATGAAATTTATTGAGAGCGTGGTCTCCGTTAAAAAAAACAACGCCACCGTTGCTTAAGTCGAGGTTTTCACAGATGGTTAATCATATTAATTTTTAAATGGATTCATCATCATTTAAAAATATTTATGGAATCATCATTTTACGACCGTGCGGGAAAAACGACCCGAAGCTGCGATAAACGACAACAAATTCTTTATCAAAACCACCAGGGTCTTATTTACGGTTTTATTTCTGAAAACTTCTACGCCAGGCTATTAGCGTTAGAACGCGAAGAAAGTCGTCGCTCCCTTCCATTGGCATTTAATTTCACCACCAAAAAAATATTGTTATGAACAACTTCCCTTTAATCATTAACTACCGTTATGTCTATACGTCCGGGCAATTTCATTTACCTGCATGTCGTGCACATAGAGCCTCTTCCGAGGAGGTGGCGAATTGGTTGAATGTTCCGTTTCATGTTTCACCCCAAAATGCTTCGCTATGAAAAAGTTTTACTTCACAATTATTTTTGTTTTCATCTTGCTGTTCGGATTCTTAGAATCATCTGCGCAAACAATAAACGACAATGGACAGCAATCCACAGTATTGGCCAATGGAACGTACCAGGATTTTGTAGTTCCCAACAATCCACAAATCGTTAAGATATCTTTCTTTCTCAGGGGAGCTGACGGGGGTGCAGCGATTCTTCATATGGGACAGTATGTCCCTGTTCCTTTCAGTGATGATATTTGGCTGGAAATTGGAAGTTATGCTGCTGGCGGCGGTGCCGGCGCAACCGTCAGCGCCACATTTAATGTGGGCTCAGGCACTGGTGAAATTCCACTTGGTTCCACTATCCGTTTTATTGTTGGTGAAAAAGGTGAAACTGGTACTGCAAACATAAATACTGTCCCCGATCTTGGAACAGGTTCGGAATACGGTGGGGGCGGTGGTGGAACTGCCATCCTTTTTCGGCCGCCAGCTGCCGTAGCAAATTGGGCCTATAATTGGCACCTGTTAGGTGTGGCTGGGGGCGGTGGTGGCGCTTATCAGGGTGTGGTAAGCGGTGTGGCATATTTGCTAGATAGCGATGGAGGTGCGGGCAGGGAAGGTGGAAATGGCGGCGAAGGAAGTGGGGTATTTTCCGGTGAGGGCGGATCGGAGGGAGAAGGAGGGCACACCGGTAATGATGGCGCTGGCGGTGGTGGCGCTAACACCGATGGGTGGGCTTCTAATAGTTGTATTTACCCCTGGGAAGAGTCTAATCCCAGTGCAGGAGAGGGAGGCTATGGTGGAGTATTAGGCGGTCATGGTGGAACTGACGAAGGATGCGATAATTTATTTGAAAGTAGTGATGGTGGTTTTGGGTATGGTGGCGGCGGAGTTGGCCACCTCTCGGGCGGCGGTGGGGGCGGCTATTCGGGCGGTGGTGCGGGCGGAGTAGCAGGAGCGGGCGGTGGCGGTGGCAGCCATGTAAACCCCTATCGGGAAAATGCTCAATATGCTCATGGAGGTTCTACAGAGCAGCCTGAGGATGGATTTGTCAGATACCAGGTCACTTTAAATCAACCACCAGTTGCACAATGCCAGGGCAATCTGACGATTTATTTAGATGCTGATGGAAATGCGACTGTTGACCCATCCGAGCTCGGCACTGGCAGTACAGACCCCGAAGGGGAAACTCTTGGTTTTGACCTTGATAAATCCAGCTTTACCTGCGAAGATTTAGGAGACAATACAGTTACCCTCACCGTTATCGATCCTCATGGCGCTATTTCAACCTGCACAACGACCGTAACAGTAGTTGATAACACGCCGCCAACCATCACAAGTGTTACTCCGAATAAACCCTTCCTGTGGCCGATTAATCATAAAATGCAGCAGGTAAGTGTAGTAATAAATAGCACTGATAACTGTCCTGGCAACTGCAAGATCACAAACGTTACAAGTAATGAAGATGGAATGACTACCGGTGATGGGAATACCAATCCTGATTATGAAATAACCGGAGATAATACAGTCGATCTCCGCGCTGAAAGATCTGGAAATGGAACGGGCCGCATCTATACAATACATGTAACATGTACCGATAGTTCAGGCAATTCCTCCGAAGCTACGACAACCGTGGTCGTTGCCCATAATATAGCAGCGCCAGGAAGCGGCACAGCTTTCAAAGTTGGTTCCACCGTAAACTTCAGCGGTACTTTCTGGGATATTTCAGGTAATAAACATACAGCCCAATGGTTGATCGACAATAAGACAACGGTGAAGGCAGCAGTAACTGAACCATCCGGCATGAAGAACGGAACGGTTACAGGTTCATATAAATTCACTTCTCCAGGTGTGTATAAGCTGCAGATGAATGTGACTGATCAGAAAGGAGCAATCGCCTATGTCAACACAACTGGCGACCTGGAAGCCATCGTGGTAATCTATGATCCGAATGGTGGGTACACGTACGGCGGAGGATATTTTGCCTCTCCTGCTGGCGCATTAACCAGCCACCCGTCAGCGACAGGTGATGTCAGCTATGGCTTCCAATCCAACTATTATAAGGGAGCTTCGAACCCCAAAGGTGAGACACAACTGGAATTCAAGGCAGGCAACCTGGAGTTCAATGCGCTCAATTTCGACTATCTCGTTGTCAATGGCGCCAAGGCACAGTTCAAAGGTATTGGAAAAATCATCGGTGGGCAAAGTGGTATAGGCTTTATCATGACTGTGATCGATGGTGAGCGGGACGGCAGTGGTGTCGATAAAATAAGAATGAAAATCTATGACAAAAACCAGGTGTATTACGATACTCAACCTGGTGCCAGTGATGCGGCTGATCCGATAACAGCGGTTGGAAATGGCAGTACCATATTCATCGATTCCCCGAATAAAGAACAAGGTACCAATGCCAGACTCACCACAGATAATGAAAGCCTCTCCGAAGAAGAAACCGAGTTACGGTTTGATGTCAGAGTGTATCCCAATCCAAGTCAGTCAGATTTTGTGATTGAGATCATCAGCAAAGATAACGCACCGGCTGAGGTAAGAGTCATTAGCAGCACCGGCCATATAATAGAAAGCCTTATGTCTAATGAGAAAACCATTCGCATGGGAATGGAGTGGCAGGCGGGCATGTACATCGTAGATGTCGTGCAGGGTCGCAAAAGAAAAACGATCAAGCTAGTGAAGTATTAATGTATGAATATCACCCTGTAAGGTTTGAAACCCTTACAGGGTCATTTACTGATCCTGTCCTTTTTATCATAATTTTTTTTCAAAGCTGTAAATCCATTGGTATGAAGAAAACACTCCTCACTTCTGTTTTGCCCTGCTTATTTACCTATGCTTTTTCGCAAACGGCAAATGTAGGCATAGGAACTCTTACCCCCGCCCGAGCCAAACTTGAAGTGCATGGTGTATCCGGAGAAGGAAAAACCAGTGGCATATTCGGCGGCGACGGCGCCGGGCTTTCATTGCAAAGGGATTGGCCTACTATCGGGTTTAACCAGTATAGAGATAATAGCGCTGGCTATGGAAAATATTTGTCTAACGGATTTGCAGGTATCCAGCATTTAGACCCCAGTACAGGCCTCATGTCATTCGATTTTTTTCCAAGTGGCTCAGCCAACACAGAAGCGGCATCTACTACCAGAGCAATGCAACTTTCTTATCTCGGTAATGTTGGCATTAAAGGGGCATCACCGAATTCGGAATTGCAGTTATCCAATACTCATAATAATCGAAAGATCACCCTATGGGAAGCAGTCAATAACCCGTATCAGTACCTGGGATTTGGCATCCAACCCTTTTCTCTTACGTACAATGTGAGCGGACCATCGGATAGGCACCTGTTTTTATCCGCGGCAAGTTCCTCAAGCGCTAAACAACTGATGGAAATTCACGGAAATGGAAATATATCAGTTGGCGGCGATCTAACGGTTGATGATGCCAACAGGGGAAAATTAGGAATAAACACATTACCCTGGGCGCCACAAACTGCTTTAGAGGTGAATGGCGCTATTAGTATGAGAACGAAGGTTATAACCGTGGTAAGCAATACCACGATTACGGTAGGAGACTGTTCCTATATTACAATAGACAGCGGGGGCCAACTAGCTACAAATATTCATCTCACTGATGGCACTACGCCAGGACAATTACTCTTTCTGCAAGGAACGCCAACTTCAAATGTTTATACGTGGGGCAGCAATATGAACATTAGTGGTGATCAAAACGGGAAACATATCCAAAATAATAATGTACTCTTCTTGTTTTGGACTGGTTCTGTTTGGGTTGAATTAGGATATCGTTGAAAAGAAATTAGGGACGCATAATTTTTTAGCCAGCACAGAAGCGCTACGTCCTCTAGCGAGAGCATTATGAAAAAATATTTATTATTCCACCTTGCATTTGTCTTGCCGCTTTTTACCGCTGCACAGGAAATATTGCATCTGCAGCATGGCGCATCCGTTACCATACAAAATGGCGTGGAACTGACGCTGATGGGAGGAATCGGGTTGGATAACGGGAGTAGCTTAATCAACAATGGAACTTTGCGGTTAAAAAATAATTCCGTTGCCAACCAAAGCGACTGGACAGATAACTCAGGGCTAGGCGCATTGAGTGGAACTGGACTTGTGATCTTTAACAGCACCCATAACCAAAATTTTGTCGGAGCTACGCAATTTTACGCTGTGCGAATGGACGCAGCCGCGCTTTCACTGCAAAGTGATTTTTCCATCTCCAACACGCTTCATCTTACTAAAGGCCCAATCAATACCGCCAGCTATTATTTATCATTGAATAATGACAATCCTTCTTCCCTTTTGAATGATGTAAGCAATACCGCCTATGCAAACAGTTGGATCAACGGAAATTTTCGCAGGCTGATTACGGACAATACCAGCGTTTATGATTTTCCTGTCGGCAATGACACACGATGTAATCTTTTGCAATTCTTAAATAACAATATCAGTGGCACTAATTACCTCACTGCATCTTTTGGTCCAAAGCCGGGAAATGATGAAGGCCTGAATGTTGTTGAGAATAGCGCTGTATACGAAGCCATAAATAATGAGGGTGTGTGGTATTTAGTTCCTGATGTTTCTCCCTCGGTCGGAAGTTATGCTTTGCAATTATATTTTAATGGATTTAGCGGACTCACCGACAACCGGTTCGGGATACTCAGAAGAGATGACGCAAGCAGCAATGGTGCAGATTGGACTGTACCGGCAGAAAGCTCATTGGAAGCTGATAACGGACTGGGTAGGAAACTAAGTGATGGTTTTGCAAGGAGAAAAAATATTTCAACTTTCAGTCAATGGGGCATTGGTCAGATGCAGCACTCCACTGCTCCAACAGTTACTATTGCCCAGAGCGTAGGGCAAAGTGATCCCACTTCCGTATCACCAATTCGCTTTACTGCAACTTTCAGCGAAAATGTGAACGGCTTTGATGCTTCGGACATTTCTTTTGCCGGAAGCACGGCAGCTTCCTTGCGTGCTGTCGTTACTGGCGGGCCGGCGGTATTTGATGTTGCCATCAGCGGTATGACTTCTTCGGGACTTGTGGTCGCAACGATTCCGGCAGGGGCTGCCGTCAATGCAGCTTCTATTTCTAATCTCGCTTCTACAAACATTGATAACACAGTAACGTATAATCTATCCTCCCCTCCCGCCGGCCTGCCGGTCATCAGCGTCAGTGATGCCACGGTGTATGAATCGGAGGGTATTGCCGTTCTAACGGTTAGCCTATCGCATATTACAACACTGGCAGTAAAGACTAAATACGCGACCACAGATGGTACAGCCGTATCATCCAAAAAGGAAAAAGATTACAAGTCTGATAACGGTTCTATTACTATTCCAGGGGGCACACTTAACACCACCATTTCCATACCAATATATAACGACGGTAAGCGAGAAAACAGTGAATACTTCTATGTGAACCTTACTAAACCCACGAATGGTACACTTGGCGATGTAACGGCCATCGTAAACATTTTTGACGGCGGGACTTCCTCTTCGGCCAGGCTCGCCACAGGTGGGGATGCTGAAAGCCTTTTGAAAGAAACGCAGTTTAATGTAAAAGTCTACCCCAACCCAAGTCAATCGGATTTTGTTGTCGAGATCATCAGCGACGATAACGGATCGGCTAAGGTAAGAGTCGTTAATAGCGCTGGTCAGGTAATTGAAAACTTCAGCTCTGATAACAAACCTGTTCGGATGGGGCTGGAATGGAACCCTGGTTTGTACATCGTGGATGTGGTGCAGGGTACGAAGCGGAAAACGATTAAGCTGATTAAGTATTAACAGTTACAAAGACCCGTAGTGGTTAACGGACTGACTGGTCTCTCTTATCATTTACAATAAACATTTGTTATGGAAAAAATTATAGCCGCTTTTCAAGTCATTATGTTATTCAATTTGTGGATGCATCCAACCGCTGCACTTAGTCAGCCTGGAAGTTTGGATCGCAATTTTGCCATTTTTGGAGTGTGGACAGATCCCAACCAATCGGCGTATCGAAATATTGGAATCCAGCCCGATGGAAAAATAGTAGTGAAAAGCGATTATAAAATTGGCCGTTTTAATACCAATGGTAGTTTAGATCTCAGTTTTGCTAACAACGGATGGAAAAGTCTCTCATATGATCCATTCGAAATGGCCATACAGCCTGACGGAAAAATTTTGACTACGTATGCGGATAAAGTTAGGCGGTATAATGTAGACGGTACCACCGACGAAAGTTTTGGAATCGGCGGAGAAGTGATTATTGAGGTATTCGGATTCGAGATTGATCTTTTTTCAATTGTATTTGACAGCAAAAACAGGATCGTCGTGGCTGGCAGCGCTTCGTTTGGAATTGTCCCGGATAAAACGACCACGTTTGTTTTTGCCAGACTTAATCCTAACGGTTCACTTGATACACAGCTATCCGGGGGCGGCGTACGCATAACGCTTTTTGGAGATGGTGTCTGGCGGGATCCAGTGGGTTGTGGAATTGATCCGAATGATAAGATTGTTCTGGGCATAGCTCGGGGGTCAAATTTTGACGGCGATGATTTTATTACGCGGTATAATGAGAATGGCTCACTGGATACACAATTCGGAGGTGGAGACGGCACAATACAAATTGGACATGATCTCGATGCAATAGCAGTCTCTGAAAATGGAAAAATTGCCTATTCGACCATGCCGAAATTTGTTTCGGGACAACGACAGCGTCCGATTGTTGGATGGATTAACGAGTTTGGAGCAAACATCACACTGGGAAACATGGATGTTGACCGGATTTCTGTTGTTAAATTCCAGGATGACGGAAAAATTCTTGCAGCGGGCTCCAATAGTCCAGGGGGTGGAATTAATGGCCTGTATATCCGACGTTTTAACACGAATGGCTCTGGCGATCAAAATTTTGGCGAAGGTGGGATTGTCCACACAGATCTTAACTTTGATATAAGAGCGTTGGACATCCTTTTTTTTAATAAACGAATATACATAGCCGGCGAATTGATAATGTATGAGCATCTTCCATCCAACACAATTGACCACTATGGGTTACTGCTTGTTTATGATGGTACTGATGTTAAACTTAATTGCCCTGCGCTCCAACCTTACAATACCGATGCAGGCAGATGTTATGCAACAGTAAACAATATCAACCCGGTTCTTTCAAGCACTACGCTTTATGCCAACGTAAAATATAAGCTGGAATACAGCGGAATTATAGAAGAAGGCGAGGGGTCGGTAAGCGGCAGACAATTCCAGAAGGGGACAACAAAAGTTACCTATAGTTATACGGATGTAACAAAACAGACATGCAGTTTCGATGTCGTCGTTACTGACAAAGAAATCCCAAACATCACCTGTCCCGCAGGCCTGGTGGTTAATACAGATCCCGGAAAATGCTATGCCGTAATCTCTGCAACAGGATTAGGAATACTTACTGCTTCTGACAACTGTAGTAACGTAACCGTTACCGGCCCCATTATGCCGGAAAATAATCAATTCCCTATCGGACTTACCAACCTAACCTGGACCGCCAAGGATATAGCAGGAAACACAGCCACCTGCACTCAAACCATTACCGTCGTGGATAAGGAGCTTCCAACTATTTCCATTGCAGCAAAAAGCGTTTCAACTGATCTGGGGCAATGCCATGTCGTTCTTTCCATTACTGATTTAGGAACCCCGGTTGTATCAGATAATTGTACCGGATATATTGTTACTGAACCAACAATGCCGTCGAACAACATCTTCCCCAAAGGCACGACTCAATTAACATGGAAAGTCACAGATGGAAGCGGAAATATTACTACGACTACACAAACAATCATTGTATCTGACACAGAACTCCCAAAAATTGAAAACCTAAGTGCAACTCCCGGCGTATTAACGCTTCCTAACCGTAAGATGAAGGACGTAACAATAAATTACACTACATCTGATAATTGCGGTATTGCGAGTTATTTGATCAGTAATATTACAAGCAACGAGGTCACTGATGGACCAGGCTCGGCAAACACTTCGCCAGATTGGGAGTATGTTGATGATCACCATATTCGATTAAGAGCTGAAAGATCTGCAACAGGTAATGGGAGAATCTACACCATTACCATTGCCTGTACAGATATATCCGGAAATATTACCCAAAGAACGGTGGAGGTTGCTGTTCCCAATCACACCCGTGGCCCTAACTCAGCAACTAATGTCAGGCTCACCACAGGTGTAGAAATCGAAAGCCTTTCGGAAGAAGAAACTGCTTTGCGGTTTGATGTGATAGCCTATCCCAACCCAAGCTACTCAGCTTTTATGCTCGAGATTATCAGTACCAATGTCCCGGCTGAGGTAAGAGTTTTTAACAGCGCCGGCCAGGTAATAGAAAATCGCAGGTCTAATGACAAGACTCTTCAGATGGGACTGGAATGGAAAGCCGGTGTGTATCTCGTCGAAGTAGTACAGGGCATTAACAGGAAAACGATTAAGGTGATTAAGTATTAGCTAACGAGGCATTAGAGGCCCAGCAACCATCTCACGAACAAATTAGAAAAGAATGTAAAGCCGCTTTTTGACAATGACCTCACAACGATAGGCCCGGATTCCAACCAATTGAAATATAAGCGGGCAAAACAGCTAGCCTTGAGAGAGAAATATTAGGATTTGGTGAATGTATTACCGTACTAAAGCCTCAACTCTGCACGAGAAAGAATTGAAAGGAAATTGCAGCTAGCTATCAGTAATTATTCAAAAAACAATGAGGAGAAACTACAGCCTTAAAACAATTTTTATTTTCGCGTCGCGGGCTCCTCAATTTAGCTCCCTCATGATATATCCTATCCCTCTTATATTTTCTATTTTCAAATCCTGATCTTGTTGCAGATATTTACGAAGCCTCGAAATAAAAACATCCATACTCCTCGCGACAAAAAAACCGTCTTCTTCCCAAACGGTTTTCAAAAACAATTCACGTTCAATTAACGTATCACGATGACGGAAAAACATTTCCAGTAGCTTCGCCTCTTTGTAAGTAAGTTGCGTAACCATGCCGTTGGCATTCAAAACGAGGTTACGAAGGTCGAGTGTTGAGCTTCTTGCTTTCAAAATCCCCGCACGATCAGCAGAAGTTTGTAATCCGCTGGTTCGCTTTAAAACGGCTTCAATCCTGTATTTGAATTCTTCGATGCTGAAAGGTTTACAAACATAATCGTCAGCACCGATCTGAAAACCACGTATCCTGTCTTCGGTCTGACTCTTGGCGGTTAAAAAAATAATAGGGACGTGCTGGTTATATTTTCTAATGTCCTGGGCTAAATCGTAACCATCTTTATTTGGCAGCATGATGTCAAGGATACAAAGATCAAATGCGTTATGATGAAAAGCGCTAAGACCTTTTTCTCCGTCCTTGTACAAATGGACTTTCCATCCTAAACCATCCAGGGAGTCCTTAATGAGGAAGCCAAGACTTTCGTCGTCTTCCACGAGCATAATTTGCAGGTCGTCCTTCATATTTTGGGCAAAACAATTCTCACCTCTGTACCGTGATGTAAAGTGCTGAAAAGACGTACGTCGCCATGATGTTTTTTGATGACACTCTTTACAAGGCTCAGTCCTAAGCCAAACCCTTTCACGCTATGGACATTGCCGGTTGATACACGAAAGAATTTGTCAAACACTTTAGATTTTGCGTCATTAGAAATGCCCACACCCTTATCGGAGATAACGATTTCAATATCCTTTCCGTTGTCAATAGTGCTTACGGTAATGTGTGGCTGATCAGGCGAATACTTTTCTGCATTGTCGATGATATTATTGATTGCTTGCGCAAGCATTTCCCGGTCGCCCAGGATGTATTTACTCTGCGCATTCAATTCAAGTTTCAGGTTGCCGTTTCGCTCATGTATTTTGAGATGAAAAGCTTCAGCACAATCTCTGATCAATTCGTGTACATCCATCGTGGCAAACGATGGGCGCTTCTTAAACTCAAGTTTGGATCCCAATAAAACCTGCTCTATTTTCTGACGAAGCTTTTCATTTTCTTTTAACAGAATGTCAAGATACACTCCAGTTCCTTCATGATCGCCGTACTTTTGTTTCAGGAGTTCAGCTGCAAGGTTGATGTTTGTAACGGGGGTCTTAAATTCATGCGTCATGTTGTTTACGAAATCACTCTTGAGCTCTGCAAATCTTCTTTCGCGAAGGAGTGAGACGATGGCGTAGGCGAAAAATCCCATCATCAGCAGAAGAATAATGGTCGAAAAGATCCAGATGTCAAGTTGGGCTGCTACATAACTTTGTTTGTTTGGAAAGTACACGGCAAAATTCTTTTCACCAGGATACATCCGTAACTGCGCGGCATCGAGAGGTAATAGTTTGCTCCTGGTCGCTTCAATGTAATTTCCGTAGACGAGTGTATCATCGTCCGCGCGGTAGATTCCCAATTCATAACTGAGATCGAGGTCGCGCAACTGAAATTCATTTTTTATTAGCCTGTCAAGTTCGACGTCATCGATGCCTGTGTGGGTATCAACAAAAAAGAAATTGGAAGACAGTTTTTTAATTTTATGATCCTTCGATAAGGAGTCCGCGACTTTGTTTAAAGCCATCTGTACGCTGTGGTCAAACTGTTTTTCGGCAACACTGAATGCGCGGCTAAACCAATAGATCTGTACCACGATAAGACAGGCAAGCACCACTGTACCCCAAACGATAATGACGCTTAAATGGCGGTTCTTCATGTGATAAAAATACAATTTTCAACGCGGCATTTCACATCTTTTTCGGGTTTAACACTCCGTTAACACTACTTTACACTGGTTAACGCTTTGCCCTTCACCAATTGGCTAACCTTGTCTCGCATTTATCCTGCCTGACTATGTTTTCAAAAAAAGATCTCTTGTGTTTTTTCGCTGCACTGCTGTTGGTGATCGTCGCGTATGTATTCATGATCGTCGATCCCGTTGAATATGGCTTTGGAATTTTAACCTTGTGGATTGCCCCACCATTACTGCTCGCGGCTTTTTGCCTCCCTGTTATTGGTATCATTGGATTTGATTTCAAATACATGCAGATATTGCAGGATGTAAAAGCTAATCGGATAATGCACCTCGTTGGCTTTGCTGTCTTTGCAATCGCTCTTTGCACGTATGCTATTACGCTGGAGCCCACGGCGAGCCTTTGGGACTGTTCAGAATTCATTGCCTCAGCCTATAAACTCCAGGTGCCGCATTCGCCAGGCGCTCCGTTGTTTTTGTTGATCGCCAGATTGTTTTCAATGCTGGTATTGGATGATGTAGCGAGGATTGCGTTAGATATTAACACCATGAGTGCCCTCTTTTCTGCGCTGACAGTATTTACTACCTATCACCTGATATTTCATTTCGCTTTAAGTGCGAAAGCACCTAAGAGTAAGTCACCGGACGCTATTCCGATTTTTTCCGCGCTGTGCGGTAGCCTATGCCTTACTTTTTCCGATTCATTCTGGTTTTCAGCTGTTGAGGCGGAGACGTATGCGGCTGCAGCCTTTTTTCTGATGCTCCTCGTTTGGTTGATTGTAACGGGGAAAGACCTTCCGGCGGAGAGACGTGACCGCCGGCTCATTCTCATTTTTTACGTGGCTGGATTGG
>Ga0111539_10008104_pt1 | contig 13388 bp, 10 predicted proteins | sample RhiMethybrSRZTD1_FD_79667 | JGI IMG/M metagenome (GOLD analysis project Ga0111539, IMG submission 79667) | Populus rhizosphere microbial communities from Tennessee, USA - Rhizosphere MetaG P. TD hybrid SRZTD1 (version 2) (version 2) | ecosystem: Host-associated > Plants > Roots > Rhizosphere >...
ACTGCCGAGGCGCAGGTGATCGACGCCGCGAACATGGTCGTGATGCCGGGGTTCGTCGACACGCACCGGCACATGTGGCAGGGTGCGGTCCGCAACAGCCTGCCCAACGGACTGCTCAACGACTACGTGCGCGACATCCTGGGCTCCGTGCGCGGCGTGATACGTCCCGAGGACGTCCACATCGGCGATCTGGTGAGTGCGCTCGGCGCGATCAACGCGGGTGTGACGACGGTGCTCGACTGGTCGCACATCGGCAACACACCGGCGCACACAGACGCCGCCATTCAGGGACTCCGCGAGTCTGGCATACGCGGCGTGTACGCGTTCGGCGGCGGCACCGGCGGTCCACAGAACAAGTATCCCGACGACATCCGCCGGCTGCGCAAACAGTACTTCTCATCGAACGAACAACTGCTGACGCTGGCCATGGCGTCGGGCATGACGGCGGCAGAATGGGCGGTCGCGCGCGACGTGGGCGCGTCGATCTCAGTACACGCGGGCGGCACGCTTGCGGGTCTGGAGAAGGTGCTCGGTCCCGATGTCACCTACATCCACTGCAACACGTTTACGGAGCAGGCGTGGAAGATGGTGGCCGATTCGGGAGGCCACGTCTCGATCTCATGTCCGATCGAGATGGAGATGGGCCACGGCATCCCACCGATCCAGCCGGCGCTCGATCACAAGCTCGCGCCAAGCCTGAGCGTGGATGTGGAAACGCAGATGCCCGGCGATCTGTTCACACAGATGCGCGCGGTGTTCACGCTGCAGCGGATGCAGGCCCTCGCCCGCCAACGCGCCAACGACAAGGCGGCGCCGGCGCTGCTCACGGTGCGTGATGTGCTCGGGTTTGCGACGATCAACGGCGCGAGCGCCAATCATCTCGATCGGAAGATCGGCACGCTGACGCCAGGCAAAGAGGCCGACATCATCCTGTTGCGCAGCGACGCGATCAACGTCGCGCCGATGAACAACGCCTACTCGGCGGTGGTGCAGGCGATGGACACCAGCAACGTCGACACGGTGATCATCGCCGGCCAGATCCGCAAGCGTCAGGGTCAACTGGTCGGCGTCGATCTCACTCGACTCCGTCAACAGGCGCAGGCGTCGCGCGACTACATCGTGCAACGCGCGGGTTGGTCTTCTTCGCGGCTCGGGCGCTAACGCGCCCTCGCCGCGTTGAATTCCCAACGCCCAACACCCAACTGCCAACCACTCCCAACCTCCAATTTCCCAACCGGATCTGCTTTGGGAGTTGGGAATTGGGAGTGGTTGGTAGTTGGGCGTTGGCAGTTGGGAGTTTATTTAGGCTCAAAATTCAAGGCCACTCCGTTGATGCAGTAGCGCTGGCCGGTGGGCGGCGGACCATCGGGAAACACGTGGCCGAGATGCCCGCCGCAGTTGTTGCAGTGCACTTCGGTGCGCATCATGCCGTAGCTGCGATCGACGGTCGTGCCGATGCTGCCCTCCAGGGGCGCGAAAAAGCTGGGCCAGCCGGTGCCGCTCTCGAACTTGCGATCGGCGACGAACAGCTTCTGGCCGCAGCCCGCGCACGAGAACGTGCCCGCCCTGTGCTCGCGCAGCAAGGCGCAGGAGCCGGGGGCTTCGGTCGCGTGATTCCGCAGCACCGCATACTGCTGCGGCGTCAGCTGTTTGCGCCATTCCTCATCCGTCTTGGTGACGGGAAATGTCGTTTCGTTCATGCTACCAGTATGCCTCGACACGCAGAGGAAGAACTCTCCCAATCGGACGATTTCTGAGGCTGCGCCGCCGACCGGACGATACGTTTTCGCCGAGAACTGCCCACCTGCCCGGTCGAGACGCGGATGGCCCTCGAGTTGCTCAGATCGCTTCGCAGGAGTTCTCGGAAATGGCCATCACGCAATTCCAGTCACGGGACTTGAAGGTCGTATGCCTCGGCGATTCGATCGTCGAGCGCTACGAAGATTCGGAACGCCGCGGTCACATGCGCCTCGGCGTGAACGACGTCCGTTGGCTGCGCAGCGCGCGTCTGAAATACGGTCCTGACGTACGCGTGCTTGACATCTCGGCGGGCGGGATTCTCGTCGAGACCGACGGCCAGCTCCGCCCCGACGCGAACATCGTGTTCGAGCTGTCGGGCCCGACGAATTCGATTCTCGTGCCGTCGAAGGTGGTGCGCTGCCGCGTCGCGACCTTCGCCGACGTCATGCGCTATCACGGCGCGTGCTCGTTCAAGCGTGCGCTCGAGATTCCCGAACTCCTCAAGCACGCGATGACCACGGGCACGGCAACAACGGCACCTGCCGCCACACCGCAGCCCGGCGCGTCCACGTCATGGCAGAAGGTCATCGCGCGTTTCCACGACGGGCACCTCGTCCGCGGCTACACCGCAGATTTCCACCCATCCAAGCCACAGCTGCATCTCTCAGCGGAGCCGAATTCGAGCGACACGCTCTTCCTGCAACTCTCCCAGCTGAAGGCACTGTTCTTCGTGCGCGACTTCACCGGTGATCAGACGCGTGTCGATCGCCAGGAGTTCGGCTCAGCGCCGCAGGGCCGCAAAGTGGCCGTCACGTTCAACGACGGCGAAATGCTGATCGGAACAACGCTCGGCTACCGCGGTGAGGGCAACGGCTTCTTCGTGCATCCTGCCGATCCGCGCTCCAACAATCTGCGTGTCTTCGTGGCACCGGGGGCGACGCAGCAAGTGCGATTTCTGTAGGAATTCTGGCTGGTCGCGAGATTCTCGGCACGGCCCGTCCCTAAGTCGTTCGTACAGTGCCGGCAGCGGCCGACAAGTCTGGCGTGCGAGTTGCTACTCCTGACGGCAGGGGGAATGTTCTCGCCTCATGGCCATCGCATTTCTGCACGAATCGACACCCGACGAAGCCGGATCCACTGAGACGCCCCGCGACCTGCCGCCGCAGGTCGCCGCCGGCGCGAGTGCGAAGGACCGGCGCGCGCAAGTGCGTCTCAGCGCCGAGGACGCCTCGTGGCTGCGCGGTGCCAGGCTCAAGTACGGCTCCGAGGTCCGCGTCATCGATATCTCGACGGGCGGCATTCTCATCGAATCCGACGGCCCCCCGCTCGCCCCGCAGTCCAACGTCGTCTTCGAGCTGTCGGCGCAGACCGGCACGATCCTGATGCCTGCGCGTGTGCTGCGCAGTCAGCCGGTCGAGGGCAGCACCAGCTCTCAAACGGCGTGCGCGTTCAAGCGCTCACTCTCTGTAGACGCCGTCGCGGCCGTCACTCGCGTTGAATCACCGGCGCCAGTATCGGCGGCTGCGCGCGCATCGTGGCAGCGCGTGGTCGCGCGATTCCGCGGCGGTGAGGTGGTGCGCGGCTACACCAACGACTTCCATCCCTCAAAGACGCATCTCCATCTGACGCCCGAGGGCAAGACCGGCGAAACGATGTATCTGGCATTGACCCAGTTGAAGGCGGTGTTCTTCGTGCGTGAGTTTGAGGGCGATCCCTCACGAGTCGATCGCCACGAGTTCGACAACGCGCCGTACGGCCGCAAGGTCGAGGTCACGTTCGACGACGGCGAGGTGCTGCGTGGGACGACGCTGGGTTACCGCGACGGCAGCGGGTTCTTCGTGCAGCCCGCCGATTCCGGCTCGAACAACATGCGCGTCTTCGTATCACCCGGCGCGGCGTCGCAGGTCCGCTTCCTGTAAGGGCGAGGCATGCCTCGCCCCTACGGTACCCGTCGATAGCGGGCTATGCCTGGCGGCAGGACCAGTTCACGATAGAACGTGCCGCGCGCGATCGTCTTCGACGCCGGATACAACCCATCTCGCGCGGCGGCAATCACGACGTCGCTCCCCGGCTCGTACCGGCACTTCGTCATTCCGCGCTTCATCAGGTAGCGCAGCACGCTGTCGTACTGCGGGTTGAGCTGGGCGGCAAACGCCGGTCCTTCGTCGGTGTCAACGGCGATCCCCGCGCACAGCGCATCGAGCGCCGCGCGAATGCGTGAATACGACCACGGCGTGCGCTCGGCAGAGCGATCGGCAAGCCACGGGCCGGCCGTGATCAGCAGCGCCAGCACAACACCGCCAACCGCGCACGCCACGCGGAGCGGCACGGCCTCGCCAAACAGACTGCGTCTGAGCAGTACCGCAGGCACGACCACGTAGAACGGCGCCAGCAGCGTGACGTGGTGATAGCCGGCGAACGGCCGAGACATCCACAAGAAGAACAGCGCCTGACCGGCGATGCCGACAGCAGCGCAGGCGGTGAGCCAGAACAGCGGTCCCGTTCGCAGCCAGCGCAGCGCCACGATCGCGAGCGCTGCACCGACAATCGTCGCGGGCAGCACCCCCAAGCCCAGGGCGTCGAGCAGCCGCACCGGATCGGTCGCGATCGCCAGCGACATCGTGGCGGAGCCGGTGTCGCCGGCCGAGCCGGTCGTCGATGAGCCGAGATGACCGAGGATTGCGCCCGTGTTCGCCCCACCGGTCATGACTTCAGCGATCGCATATGGCGCGATGGCCAGGACGGCAGCCGCCACGATCACCCACGCGTGAACGCCTCGGACCGGACGCGCCTCGCGAAACGTCACCGCGCCCACAATCATCACCATCGGCACGGCGACGACGGCGACCAGGTGCAACTGCAGGGCGTAGAGGACAGCGACGACAAGCCATCCGAGCGTGGCTCGACTTGGATCGCGCAGACAGGACGAGGCCAGCGTGGCAATCGTCAGGCCAAGGGGCAGCAGCAGGGTGTTGGACCACAGCATCGCGGCGTTCCACCACACGACACTCGACGCCGAGAAGACGGCCAGCCATAGCCAGGCACAGACCACATCGATGCGCGACAGCATGAGGAAGCACACTGCCGTGGCAATCGCGATAAGCAGGCTGGTCTCGAGATGTACGGCATTGACGCCGAGGCCGAGGGACACCGGAACGCCGAACGCGATCGCGCCGAGCGGCCCGAGCGCCCGCGCCGGCGGCACGGTGCCGGACATGATCGCGCCCCACAGGCCTTCGGGCCGCAGCGTGAGCAGCGACTCGAAATTCTGCAACTGATCGACTTGATCTTCGAGGAACGCCGCCTCGCCGACATGCCGCGTGGCGAGCCACGCGAACATCACGAGCGCGGCGCACGTCACAACAGCGTGAAGGCGCCTGACCCGGACATCATCGCTGACCGTCAACGGCAGATTGGTGGGTGGGATAACAGGTGACAAAGTAGCACGAGACTAACGATAATCCGCGCATGTTGTGGTGGCACTGGCTCCTGCTCGGTGTAGTGCTGATCGCCATGGAGATGGCCGCGTCGGGCGGGTTCTACATCATCTTCTTCGGCGTCGCGGCGGTGATCGTGGCGCTGCTCTCGCTGGCGGAGCTCGCCGGTCCGCTGTGGTTTCAACTGCTCCTCTTCTCTGCGCTGTCGGTCGCGTCGCTCCTGTTCTTCCGTAATCCGATCATGCGGCGGCTCAATCTGGAGGGAGGGGCGGCGGACATCGACACGCTGGCCGGTGAGTCGTGCTCGGTACTCGAGCCGATGGCGCCAGGCGGCAACGGGCGCGTCGAGCTGCGCGGTACGACATGGAGCGCGCGCAATCTGGGCACGACGCCGCTCTCAAACGGCGCACGGTGCACCGTGATACGGTCCGAGCGACTGACGCTACTCGTGAAGGCAGAGGAGGCCCTTTCATGATCGGGATGGGCAGTTTGTTGGTCTTCGTCGCACTGGCGATTCTGGTGCTCATCATCATCGCCAAGACGGCGGTGGTCGTTCCGCAGCAGAACGCCTACGTCGTCGAGCGGCTGGGCGCTACTCGGGCAAGCTGGGCGCCGGATTCCACATACTGATGCCGTTCCTGGACGTGATCCGCTATCGCCATTCGCTCAAAGAGGCGGCGTACGACATCCCGGCGCAGGTGTGCATCACCCGCGACAACGTGCAAGTCGGCGTCGACGGCATCCTCTACTTGAAGGTGCTGAATGCGGAGCGGGCGTCGTACGGGATCTCGGACTACCTGTTCGCGATCACCCAGCTGGCACAGACGACGCTGCGCAGCGAGATTGGCAAGATCGATCTCGACAAGACGTTCGAGGAGCGCACCAACATCAATATGTCCGTCGTCACCGAGCTGGACAAGGCCTCCGAATCGTGGGGCGTGAAGGTGCTGCGCTACGAGATCAAGAACATCACGCCGCCGCATGACATTCTCGCCGCGATGGAAAAGCAGATGCGCGCCGAGCGCGAGAAGCGCGCGGTGATCCTCACATCCGAAGGGGCCCGCGACGCGCTGATCAACAACGCAGAAGGCGCCAAGCAGGAGACGATCAAGAACTCCGAAGCGCGCCGGCAGCAGCAGATCAACGAGGCCGAGGGTCAGGCGCAGGCCATTCTGGCCGTCGCGACCGCGACGGCCGAAGGCATCCGCCGCGTTGCGAACGCGATGCAGGATCCCGGCGGCGCGCAAGCCGTGCAGCTCCGCGTGGCCGAGCAGTACATCACGCAGTTCGGCCAGCTCGCCAAGGAGAGCAACACCCTGGTGATTCCAGCCAATGCGGCCGATGTGGCCTCGATGATTGGCGTCGCGATGCGCGTGATGAACACGACGAAGTCTCCAGTTCCGCCGCCCCTGGCCTGAACGAACAACTCCCAACGCCCGACTCCCAACTTCCAACCGGAGTTGGGAGCGACTTGCCATAACAACTACACATGTAGTAGATATAACCACTCCATTAGGAGATGCCGTGCGACTGCCGAAATTGAGCAAGCTCGAACACCAGATCATGGAAGCGCTGTGGAGCCGCGGCGCCTCCTCGGTCCGCGAGGTTCTCGAGGCCTTCCCCGAGAAAGGACGGCCGGCCTACACCACCGTGCAGACGATGGTGTACCGGCTCGAGGAGAAGGGCGCGATCCGCCGCACGAAAAAGATCGGCAACGCCCACATCTTCGAGGCGGTTATCTCCCGCGCCTCGGCCCAGCGCCGCCTCGTCGACGAGCTCCTCGCCTTCTTCGGCGGCAGCAGCCAGCCGGTCGTGGCCCATCTGATCGAGTCCGGCAATCTGACGCTCGACGATGTGAAGGAAGCCGAGCAACTGCTGCTCAAGCTGAAAAGTGGCAAGAGTGGACGAAGTGGAAAGTGAGTTCCAAGTAGGGCCGGTCCTTTCGGACCGGCCGTAGGACGACATCATGCTGGACATGCTCTGGAATCATCTGTGGCAATCAACCGTCTTCGCGGCCGCCGTCGCGGTCGTGGCTGTCGCGTTCCGCCGCAACCGGGCGCAGGTGCGCTACTGGCTGTGGCTGGCCGCGTCGGTGAAGTTCCTCATCCCGTTCGGCGCGCTGCTGTGGATCGGCACGCAGATCGAGCTGATGCCGATCGAGCGATCGGGCCAGGCGATCGTCGGCGTTCTCGACACTGTCGCGCAGCCGTTCACGCAGCCGGAACTCGAGCGCGTGAATCTTCGCGGCCGTCCGGTGCCTCCGCCTCCACACAATCCCATGCTCACGCGTGCCGTTCGCGGCTTCACGATCGCGTGGCCTGCAGGCTCCGTGGCGTTGCTGCTGGTCTGGGCCGTGCGCTGGCATCGCGTGACTCGCGCCGCTCGCGCCGCGACGATGATCACGAGCGGTCCGCTGCTCGACACACTGCGTCGTCTCGAAGGTCACACGCCTCGCCTGCGCCTGATATCGTCGAATCACGCGATCGAGCCCGGCGTGTTCGGCGTCCGGAGGCCGGCGCTGATGTGGCCGGCAGGCATCGAGGATCGCCTCAGCGACGAGCAGATCGAAGCCATCCTCGCACACGAAGTGGCGCACGTGCGGCGCCGCGACAATCTCGCCGCGCTGATGCACATGCTGGTCGAAGCGGTGTTCTGGTTCCACCCGCTGGTGTGGTGGATTGGCGCGCGGCTCGTGGACGAGCGCGAACGCGCCTGCGATGAGGACGTCGTCGGTCGCGGCACCGAACCCGGCGTCTACGCCGAGAGCATTCTCAAGACCTGTCAGTTCTACATCGAGTCGCCGCTGGTGTGCGTCGCCGGCGTCACCGGCTCCGATCTCAAGAAACGAGTCGAGCAGATCATGAGAAGCGATGCCCAGGTTGCGCTCAGCGTGCTGAAGCGATTCTCCCTTGGTGCGGCGCTGGTCGCGGCGATTGCCATTCCGGTCGCGATCGGCATCATCACATCACCTCGCCTGGCCGCGCAGATCGTCGCCCCGGCCGCTGATGCACCCACGTTCGAGGTCGCGTCGATCAAGCCGAACGCCACCCCCGGCCGCCGGGGAGGCGGGGGCGGCCCGGGACGAGTCAACATGGTGGGCATGCCAGTGCGCTTGTTGATCGCGCAGGCCTACGAGATTCACGATTCCCAGATCATCGGCGGCCCCGACTGGCTGGGCGCGCAGGGCTACGACATCAACGCGACGCTGACTGGCACGCCGTCACCCGAACAGCGGCGGATGATGATGAAGACGCTGCTGCGCGATCGATTCAAGCTGACGTTCCATGCCGAGAAGCGCGACCTTCCGCTCTACGCGCTGGTCGTGCTACGCAGCGACGGACGCCTCGGCCCGGGACTCAAGCGTATTCCCGACGATGAGTGCCCGCCACCGGGAAGCCGCAGGGGCGCGGCAGCAGGTGGACCGCCGCCGCCGTCGCCGTCGCCATTCGATCCCAATGCCGTCGCCGCCTGTGGCTCGATTGTCTTCGGTCCCGGCCGCCTGCTCGCGCACGGCGTGCCCATCGACATGCTGTCGGGATCGCTCGGCCGTCTACCGGCTATCACCTCGTTCAATCGGCCGGTGATGAATCTGACGAAGCTGGAGGGCTTCTACGACTTCGATTTCCGATTCGCGAACGACTTCGGCCGCGGCGGGCCGCCGCCCCCCGGCTCGCCGGCCGCCGCGCCCAACGCGATCACGCCCGGGGACGAACCGGCGCTCTTCACGGCTCTGCAGGAGCAATTGGGGTTGAAGCTGAACCCCCAGCGCGCGACACTTGATGTCCTCATAATCGATTCGATCCAGCGGCCGTCCGAAAACTGAGCCACGGCTTTTCTTGCGAACCAACGGTCCGTGCCGGACGTCAAAACGACACGTTATCCATGAAGAGATCAGTGCTCCGACACCGAGCCCATCGCGGCCTCATCGCCTTCCTGATCGCCATCCTCGCGTTCTCGCCGGTGCTCTCGGCGACGGAACACTACGGTCAGGTCGGTTTCACGGGTCTGGCAGTACCTGGTGCGACGGTCACCGCGACGCAAGGCGACAAGCAGATCGTCACCACCACGGATCAAAGCGGGCTCTATCGATTCCCTGATCTCGCCGAGGGCACGTGGACGATCAAGATCGAGATGCGCGGATTCGCGCCGCTCTCTCGTGAGGTGAACGTCATCGCCGGCGCGCAGGCGGCAGTGTGGGAGCTGTCGCTGCTGTCGTTCGAGGAGATCACCAAGGGGTTGCCGCCACCGGTCAGCCAGGCCGCACCGGCTGCAGCAGCCGCAGCTGCGCCAGGCAGCAACGCCGGCACGATTCGCGCGCAGGGCGGGCGTGGTACCGTGACGACCGCTCCAGCCGGTCAGGGCTTTCAACGCGCCGGCGTGACCGGACCGGCGCGTCCGGCAGCAGCGGCGCCCGCTTCCGGCGGAACACCTGCGCCTGCGCCTGCGGAAGCACCCGCCGACGCGAACGCCGCGAACGACGGCTTCCTCGTCAACGGCAGCGTGAACAACGGCGCCGCGTCACCGTTCGCGCAGTTCGCCGCGTTCGGGAACAACCGGCGCAGGCCGGGCGCGCTCTACAACGCGCAGTTCGGCGTAACGGCCAGCAGTTCGGCATGGGACGCGAAGAACTACTCGCTCACCGGACAGCAGACCGCCGTGCCGAACTACAACAACCTGCACTTCGTCGGCATGTTCCAGGGACCGCTGCGCATTCCGCGCCTGTTGCCCAACCGCGGGCCGAACCTGTTCCTCGGCTATCAGCGAACGACGGACGACAAGGCCACGACGGCGTCGCAGCGCATGCCGACGCTGCTCGAGCGCAACGGTGACTTCTCACAAACGGTGGACGGACTCGGACGGCCGATCACCGTCACCGATCCGTCGACCGGCCAGCCGTTCGCGAACAACACCATTCCGCGCGACCGCATCAGCCCGGAAGCGGCGGCGCTCCTCGGCTACTACCCGCGGCCGACACTGTCCTCGAACGATCGCTACAACTACCAGGCGCCGATTCTCTCGGGCATCCGTCAGGACAGCGTCCAGTCCCGGGTCACCCAGGTCGTCAATCAGCGGAATCAGATCTTCGGGACCGGATCGTACGCGCGGAGCACGGTCAATTCGACCTCGCTGTTCCGGTTCGTCGATCAGACTCAGACCGCCAACACCGATGTCGCCGTGAACTGGAATCGGCGCGTCTCGCAGTTCATGCAGATGCGTACGCGCTACCAATTCACGAAGCAGTCCACGACCGTCACGCCGTTCTTTTCCAACCGCATCAACGTGTCTGGCGAGGCGGGCATCACGGGCAACAACCAGGAGCCCATCAACTGGGGGCCGCCGTCGTTGTCCTTCTCGAGCGTCGCCGGACTCTCCGACGGACTACCGCAACAATCCGACGTGATGACGCACGCGGGAGGCGCGGAGATCTTTCTTTTCCGCGGACGGCACAACTTCACCATCGGCGGCGACGTCCGCCGTCATCTGATCGACATCGACTCGCAGCAGAATCCGCGCGGCTCATTCGCGTTCACCGGCGTCGCGACCGGCCATGATCTCGCCGACTTCCTGCTCGGCACGCCGACGACGGCGTCGATCGCGTACGGCAACGCTGACAAATACTTCCGCGGCTTCTCGTACGACGCCTACATCACCGACGATTGGCGCATCGGACCGTCGTTCACCGTCACGGCCGGCGTGCGCTGGGAGTACGAGGCACCGTTGACCGAGTTGCAGTCACGCCTGGTGAATCTGGATGTCGCATCCGATTTCAGCGCCGCCCAACCGGTGCTGGCGTCACATCCAACCGGCCCGGTCACGGGCGAGACGTATGCGAGCTCGTTGATGCAGCCGGACAAAGGCGGCATCCAGCCGCGGCTCGCGCTCGCGTGGCGTCCGATTCCCGGCTCGTCACTGGTGGTGCGCGCCGCATATGGCGTCTATCGCAACACCAGCGTGTATCAATCGATCACGACGTTGTTGGCACAGCAGCCGCCGCTCTCGACATCGTTCAGCATCGCCAACAGCCCGGCGAATCCGCTGACGCTGGCCAGAGGATTCGTGGCACCCGCAACTGGCCTCGGTAACACGTTCGCTGTCGATCCGAACTTCACCATCGGCGCGTCGCACAACTGGCAGGCGTCGGTGCAGCGCGATCTGCCGGCGTCACTGACCGTCAACGCGACCTATCTCGGCACGCACGGCACGAACCTCATTCAGGAGTTCCTGCCGAATACGTATCCAACGGGCGCGCTGAATCCGTGTCCAACGTGCCCGGCGGGATTCGTGTATCTGACGTCGAGCGGCAGCTCGTCGCGTCACGCGGGCCAGTTACAGCTTCGCCGCCGTCTGCGTAACGGGTTGACGGCATCCGTCCAATACACGCTGGCGAAGGCCGAGGACGATGCGGCGTCGTTTCAAGGAGCCAATCTGGGCGGCATGGCGTTCGCGCAGAATTGGCTCGACCTCGATGCCGAATGGGGACCCTCGTCATTCGACCAGCGGCATCAGATCACCGCCAGCTTCCAGTACACGACCGGTGTCGGCGTCGCGGGCGGTGCGCTGGTGGACGGCTGGCGCGGCGCGCTCTTCAAGAACTGGACGTTGACCGGTCAGGTGACGACTGGCAGCGGTTTGCCGCTGACGCCGTACTATCTGTCAGCCGTTCCAGGGACTGGCTACACCGGGGCGATTCGTGCGTCGTTGACCGGCGCGTCGACTGATGCCCCAGATGGGTACTATTTGAATTCCGCGGCCTACACCGCACCCGCGCCGGGCGCATGGGGCAACGCCGGACGCAACTCGGCACGCGGACCGGCGCAGTTCGGATTCAACGCCGGCATCACCCGGACGTTCCCGTGGGGAAGCCGGCTCAATCTCGACTACCGCATCGACGCGACCAACGTGCTCAACAGCGTGACGTATTCGGGCGTCAACACGTTGATCGGCAACCCGCAGTTCGGTCTGCCGAACGCGGTGAACGAGATGCGGAGAATCCAGACCAGCCTGAGAATGAGGTGGTAATGCGCGCGCGTGTCCTCCGTGTCGTCATGGTGTTCGTGTTGTGTGCCTCGGTCGGTCTGGCGCAGCAGCAACAGCCGCAGACGCAAACGCCGCAGGCGACCTTCCGCGCCACGACGCGGTTGATCGTGCAGTCGGTGTTCGTGAAGGACAAGGACGGCAAGCCGATCGAAGGCCTCACCGCCAAGGACTTCGTGATCACCGAGGACGGTCAGCCTCAGGACATCGCCTTTGTCGAGTATCAGCGGCTCGCGACCGAGGTGCCGGCGCAAGCCGCCGACCCGCAGGCGCCGATTCCGCTCACCGCGAAGCCAGCCACCACCGCGACGACGGTTGCGCCAGCGGTACAAACGCAGATCTCGTCACCGCCGTCCGGCGACATCCGCTATCAGGACAAGCGCCTGGTCGTCCTCTACTTCGACGGTTCGAGCATGCCGCCCGCCGATTCGATCCGCGCCTACACCAATGCACTGAAATTCATCAACACGCAGATGACGCGATCGGACCTGGTCGCCATCATGGCCTTCCAGAACGGCGCGGTGTCCGTGAAGAATGACTTCACTGACGATAAGGAGAAGCTGCGCGAGGTCATCGGCATCCTGATCTACGGCGACGATCAGAACAACGACGGCATCCCCGATCATCCCGAGGGCACGGCGTTCGGCCAGAACGACGCCGAATTCAACATCTTCAACACCGACCGCCAGCTGGCAGCACTGCAGACCGCGGTCAACATGCTGAAGGCCCTGCCGGAGCAGAAGACGTTGCTCTACTTCGCCAGCGGCATGCGTCTCAACGGCGCCGACAACCAGGCCCAGATGCGCGCGACCGTCAACGCCGCGATTCGCGCCAACGTGACACTCAACCCGATCGACGCGCGCGGCCTCGTCGCGATGCCGCCGCTCGGCGACGCCACGCAACGGTCACCGGGCGGCCTCGCGATGTTCACCGGCGGCATGGCCAACCAGGTGATGAACAACTTCCAGCGCTCGCAGGACACGCTCTACGCGCTGGCCAAGGACACCGGCGGCAAGGCGATGTTCGATTACAACGACCTGTCGCTCGGCATCGTGCAGGCCACGCAGGCGGTGACGAGCTACTACATCATCGGGTACTACAGTACGCACTTGGCGACCGACGGCAAATACCGCCGCGTCAAGGTGAGCCTGAACAATCCGCAGTACGCGTCAGCCG
>Ga0111539_10008105_pt1 | contig 13388 bp, 13 predicted proteins | sample RhiMethybrSRZTD1_FD_79667 | JGI IMG/M metagenome (GOLD analysis project Ga0111539, IMG submission 79667) | Populus rhizosphere microbial communities from Tennessee, USA - Rhizosphere MetaG P. TD hybrid SRZTD1 (version 2) (version 2) | ecosystem: Host-associated > Plants > Roots > Rhizosphere >...
AGCGTCGACCAGGCGATTAAAAACTTCTGGTGGGAGCTGCCGGGTGACGCCGAGGGTCGCGAATACGCGGATGCCGTCGTCGTCGGCGTCAGCGCGGAGCTCGACGACCTCGACCGCCGCATCCGCGCGGCCAGCCAGAACTGGCGGCTCGAGCGCATGACTCGCGTCGATCGCAACGTGCTCCGGATCGGCACCTGGGAGCTGCTCAAGCAGCACGAGATCCCGCGCGCGGTGATCCTCGACGAAGCGGTCGAGCTCGCCAAGCGTTTCGGAACCGAGGAAAGCGGCGCCTTCGTCAACGGCGTGCTCGATCGCATCGCCGACGATTGCGGGCGCGTCGATCAAGACCGGCCGCTCGAAACGCCCGAGCCCTGAGCGCGCGCCATGGATCTGCGCTTCACCACGCCTCACCTGCGCAAGCTCGATCGCGCCGGCACCGAGGTGCTGGTGGCGGCCCTGGCCGCGGATGAAACACCGCCGCGCGGCGTAGCCGGGCTCGTCGATTGGCGGCTGTGCGGGCGGATTTCCCGCTTGATCGAACGGGGTTTCGCCACCGGTCAGATCGGCGAGGTGCTGCTGGTGCCGGCCAAACCAAAGCTGCCGTTCGACAAGGTCGTGTTGTTCGGGATCGGCGCGCAGACTGCGTTCTCCGAGCACGTGTTCCGCGCCGTCGTGGATCGCGTGCTTTCCACGCTGGAAGGGCTGCGCGCCCGCACCGCGGTGGTCGAGCTGCCGGGCCGGCACCTCGGCATGATCGCCGCCGAGCGGGCAGCCGACATCCTGCTCGAGGCCGCCGGCGGGCGTCCCGAACACGACGTGTGGACACTGGTCGAGCCCGCGGATGCTCAGCGCGCGATCACGCAGCACATGATCCAGGAGCGCCGCCGGGTGCGTCAGCTGTGAGCGGGCTTCGGCTGGCCGCTCTTCTCGACGATCATTCCGCCGAGGATCGGCTGGTTGTTGCCGAGCCGATCGTATTCGAGGATCAGCCCATCGTAATGGTGGATCTCGACGTTATCGTAGGTGCCGGAGGCTCCGCGCTCGCCCGCCGCTTTCTCGATCCGCGCCGGTTTGCCGAGGTGCTCCTGGATCGCCCAGGGCAGCATGCCGAACTGCAAATCGGGTGGAATCCCGCCGTTGAACGTGCCGTACACGCGCGGCTTGCCCGAGGCATCGTTGCCCGCGGGCCGATCGAAGCGGTGGATGTGGAAGCGCTTGACCACCCCGTTCTCGAGCTCGAAATCGATGGCCTGTTTGTAGTAGCGGCAGACCTCGGGCGTCTTGAAGTCGCAGGGAGCTTCCATCAGCCGCTCGATGGTTTGCACCGTGGCGCCGAAGCGGATCGGCCCGACGCCCACCCCGCTGACGACCGCGAACCGCGGGCCGATCGGCACCGGCCAGCTCGAGCGCGCCGGGCGAACCCAGGTCGGTGTAGCAGCCGGAACCGTCGCGGTCGCGGTCGCGCTGCTGCTCGCGGTGGTCGCGCTCTGGGAACCCTTGCTGCAGGCTGGCAGCGAAAGTGCAAGGATCAGCGCAGTAGCTCGAAGGACGCTATCGAAAGGCTGCATGCGACGGCGGGCCATGGCAGGTTCGGGGCCTCCAGCCGGCCCCGGAGTTTCGCCTTAACATGACTCGCCTCGACGAACTTCGCTTTCTCTTCGTGACCGGCAAGGGCGGCGTGGGCAAAAGCACGGCGTGCGCCGCGCTCGCGCTGGCCCTGGCCGCCCGCGGCAAGCGAGTGCTGGTCGTGACCAGCGGTGCGAACGAGCGGCTTTCCTCGCTGTTCGGGGTATCGCCGCTCGGTACCGAGGTGGTGGCGGTCGGCGAGCGGCTGTGGGCGACGCGGATCACGGCCGAGAGCGCGATGCGCGAGTACGGGCAGATGATCCTCCGCAGCAAGGTTGCTTACAACGCGGTCTTCGGCAACAAGTACGTGAAGAGCTTCTTCAACGCCGTTCCCGGACTCAACGAGTGGGCGGTGCTCGGGAAGGCCTGGTACCATTCGATCGAGGGTCGCGACGAGGGGCAACCGCGCTTCGACGTGGTGCTGTTCGACGCGCCGGCCACCGGGCACGGGCTCGACATGTTGCGGGTGCCGAAGGTGATCGTCGACATCGTGCCGCCCGGCGTGCTGCGGCGCGATGCAGAGCGCGCCTGGACCATGTTCCGCGATCCGACCCAGAGCGGCGTCGTCGTGGTCACGTTGCCCGAGGACATGCCGACCAACGAGACCGCGGAGCTGTTCGAGGCGCTCGAAAACGAGCTCGAGCTACCGGTGGCGCTCCTGGTGATAAACCAGGTCATCGAGCAGCTCTTCGACAACACCGAGCGGGCCAGGCTTTTGTTACCGCGCGATTACGATCGCACGGCACCGGGCGATGAAGCCGTCGCGTGCGGCGTCCGGCGCGCGATCCGCGAGCAGATCCAGGCCGAAAACCTGGCGCGGCTGAACGCGCTCGGTGCCGAGACGGTACGTCTTCCATTGTTGCTGGGAGATGCGGACACCCCCGAGGCCGTACGCCGCCTCGCCGCTGACCATTTTTAGGGCGCGGGCGCCCGCTGGGCGCTATCGTGTAACGCTCGATGGCAGACGACCACTGGAAGCCGGGCAAGATCCTGGCCCACCGCTATCGCCTCGAGGTACGGCTCGGCGAGGGCGGAATGGGTTCGATCTGGCGCGCCGAGCATCTGGTGTTGGCCGCTCCGGTGGCGCTCAAGCTGATCGACCCCGAGATCGCGGAGGACGAGGACGCCACCGCGCGTTTCATGCGCGAGGCGCAATCTGCGGCGACGCTGCGCAGCCCGCACGTGGTGCAGATCCTCGATTACGGCATGGACGGCAAGGTGCCGTTCATTGCGATGGAGCTGCTCGAGGGTGAGAACCTGGCGCAGCGGATCAAGCGCCTGGGCCGGATTTCACCGGCCGAAACCGCGCGGATCCTCACTCACGTCGGCCGGGCGGTCGCCCGGGCGCACGAGGCCGGTATCGTCCACCGCGACCTCAAGCCGGAAAACGTGTTCTTGGTGCGGAACGAGGACGAAGAGATCGCCAAGGTGCTCGACTTCGGCGTCGCCAAGGTCGACAAGAAGGTGATCGGTCCGAGCGCCGTGACCCGCACCGGATCGCTGCTCGGTACGCCCTATTACATGAGTCCCGAGCAAGCGCAGGGCAACAAGACCGTCGACAGCCGTTCGGACCTGTGGTCGCTCGGCGTGATCGCGTTCGAGTGCTTGATCGGCAAGCGTCCGTTTTACAGCGATGCCATCGGGGATCTGGTGCTTCAGATCTGCGTGCGCGAGATCGCGATCCCGTCCAAACACGGGCCGGTTCCCGACGGCTTCGATGCCTGGTTCGCGCGGGCCTGCGCGCGCGACCCCGAGCTGCGCTTTCAATCGGCGCGCGAGCTCACCGAGGCGCTGCGCGACGCGCTCGGTGTCGGCGGCCGTGAAACGATGGCGACCTTGTCGGGCGCCGAGCCGGCGCGCAGCATTTCGAGCCCGACGGCTTCGGAATCGGACCCCGCGCCGTTCTCCCAAGCACCGACGATTGCGGTGAGCGCGGCGCAGCAGAAGCCGTCCTTGACGATCCGGCAGTTCGGCACGACTACCAAGACCGAGCCGCCATCCAACAACAGTGCCGCGATCGTGCTCGGCGTCGCGGGAGCCGCGCTGGCGATCGGGCTCGTCGTGGGATTTCTCGTGCTCAATCGCCGCGGTCAGATCGCGCCCGAATCGGGGCCGCTCGAGTTCCCGGCGCCGACGCTCACTACGCCGGCCAAGAAGGCCGAGCCAGGTCCGGTGCTGCCCGAGGAAGTCGATCCGGCCGGTGTAGCGGCACCCGAGACGGAGTCGGACGCGCTCGAGCCCACGGCACGCAAGGACGGCGGTCCGCGCCGCGAGGGCACGGGTGGAAAGGCACCCGCTGGCGGCAAGGAACGGAATCCGGTCGACGCCGGTGGTCCCCCCGTCAGGCGCGACGGCGGCTGGAAGAAGCCGGCGTGGGCGATTCCAGACGACGAGCTGCCGCCGAAGGCGCCGCCCGTTTCGCCTCCACCCACGGCCGCCCCGCCGCCCGCACCCAGCACGGGGCACTGACGTTCAGCCGTCCGCGCCGGACGGGGGCACTCGCGGCAGCAGCGATTCGGCGAGCGCGACCAGGTTCTGCGGGTCGACGACGCGGCTCGACAACACGGTGCCCTCCGCGCTGCTGACGAAGATCCGCAGCATCGACTGGTGCACCGACGTGACGACGATGAACGGAATTGCGCTGCCGCGGGCTCTCAGCCGGGCCAGCACCTCGAGCGCGCTCCGGGCGCCGGGCAGCTGCGCATTGGCGATCGCTAGGTCGAACGGCCCCTCGTTTTCGAGCAGCGCTTCGAGCGCAGGACCGCTCTCGGCCTCGCTGAGCACCGGGGTCAGTCGAGACAGCGGCCGGCGCAACCACTCGCGCACTTGGGGATCGGCCTCGGCCAGCGCGATGCGAACGTTGCGGGGAGCCCTTCCCGATCGGCGGCCGCTCGACATCGGGTCACTTCCATCCGGAGACTGGTGTTCGGAAGGAGCAGCGATCGTGCGATCGTCGGCGACGGCGTGATGGGGGCGCAGTGGGCGCATCGAGCCGAGGGTGCGCAAAGCAGGTGCCGTGCCAGGCAACACGTGAGGCTAACTCCTCGACATTGCGTCGTGCAGGTTTGAAAGGTGCGGTTCACCTTTCACCTCTGCACGCTCAACCTTGAAAGGCTCGCGGGCCGGTATTTTCTGACGCGGTGCGGTGCGCTCAACGCGGGAGCAAGGCGGCCCAGTCCGGAGCTTCTGCCGCCGCGGCGTCCGTGAGGTCGATCTGCGCCTTTTGCAGCTTGCCCGAAAGGTCGACGTTGACCGATTGCCAGCGCGTGTAGGCGTCGAGCACCCAGACGCCGCTTTCGCGCGTCCCGTTGCCGCTCCAGCCGTTGCCGCCGAAGGGCAGATGCGCTTCGGCACCGGTGGTGGAGTTGTTCACGCTGGTCATACCCGCGGAAATCTCTTCCTTGAAGCGCAGCATGGCGCGGGCGTCCCGCGTGTAGATCGCGCTCGAAAGGCCGTAGGGCGTGGCGTTCGCCGCGGCGATCGCCTCCTCGAGGCCGTCGACCTCGACCAGGTTCACCGTCGGGCCGAAGCATTCTTCCTGCGCCACGCGCATGTCCATTTTCACGCGATCGAAGATGCGTGGCGTCGCGAAAAGGCCGGCGCGGGCGTCGCCCGAGAAGCCGCGTGGTTCTGTGCCCGGGGCGATCGGTTGGCCATCGAGCAAGATCTCGGCGCCGTCCGCCAGCCCGGTCTCGCGCTGGCGGACCCAGTTTGCGAGGAAGCGCTCGTTGATGAAGGGTCCGTAGTCGTTCGACTCGTCGCGCGGGTCGCCGATCTTGAGCTCGCGCGCCCGGCGCAGCAGTCGCTCGCGCACGGCAGGCATCACCTGCTTGTCCACGATCACGTTGCCACAGCTCGTACAGCGCTGGCCCGCGGTGCCGAAGGACGCCCAGAGCGCGCCTTCGACCGCGAGCTCGATGTCGGCGTCGGCCAGGATCACGAGCGGGTTTTTGCCGCCGAGCTCGAGCGACGGGACCTGCAGATTGCGCCCGCAGATTTCGCCGATCTTGCGGCCGACCGCGGTCGAGCCGGTAAACGAGATCTTCTGCAGGAGCCCGGCGTCGACCTGTTCTACGAGGTACTCGCCGCTGCTGCCGGCACCGCCGCCGTGAACGACGCTGAGCACGCCGGCGGGCAAACCCGCACGTTGCCAGAGATCCGCGAACAGCGCGGCGCAGCCGGGCGCGTCGTCCGACGGTTTCCAGACCGCGGCGTTGCCGCAGAGCAGCGCGGGGACGAGCTTCCAGGAGGGGACCGCGATCGGAAAGTTGCCCGCGGTGATCACGCCCACCACGCCGATCGGCCGCCGGTAGGTGAAAAGCTCCTTGAGCGGCAGCTCGCTCGGTACGGTCTGGCCGTACAAGCGCCGGCCCTCGCTCTGAAAGAACTCCGCCGTGTCGATCGCTTCTTGAACGCTGCCCCGCGCCTCGCGCAGCGGTTTACCCACCTCTCGGGAAACGAAGCGCGCGAGCACCTCCTTTTCGCGGCGCAAGAGCTCGGCGAGCCGCACCAGCACCTGGGCGCGCTGGGGCGCCGGTACGTGAGCCCATTCGCGCTGTGCCGAGCGAGCTTTTTCACAGGCTTCTCGCACTTCGTCGCGGCTGCTGAGCGGCGCCACCGTGACCACGTCGTCCCGCTTGGCCGGGTTTCGGCGCGCGTAGGTCGGCCCCGCGGCGCTCCGCTCCTGACCGCCGAAGCGATTGTGAACCACGAGCGTTTTCGGCAGCGGCGCTGCCTGATCCCTGGTCTCCATGCTGAAATCGTGAGCCGCGGCGCGCGGCGCCGCAAGCCGAACCTGCGGGATAGCTGCCCTTAGCACTTAGCGCAGGCGAGCACGGATGAACGCGAGAACGGACAGCAACGAGGCGAGCGTTACGAACACCGGCGCCGCGAGCCACGCCATGCGCCGATTTTCGTCATGCCACTTCCGGGATGCTGCCAAGGTCAACACGTCTCGATCGCCTATCCGGATCGAATCCGGGTACACGACGGCAACGCGCTCGAGCGCTTGTTTGCTCAAAGCCTCGTATTTTTCCCGGGGGACCTCGAGTCGAACCGTGACGCCCGGCCGTAGCTCGGGTGGAAGTTCCTTTTTCAGAGCTTCCACGAAGATCGCGGAAAGGATGCGAAAGCGCAGCGGCTGATCGCGGAGGGTGAATTCGAGCGCGGGCTGCTTGTCCTCGATCGGCATCGCGAGGCTCGTGACTTCACCGACGACCACGCTTCGAGCCACCTCGTCGAACTTTGGCACGGTGAGCAGCCAGCCGACGATGAAGATGCAGACGAGCCAAGCGACGACCGCTCCGCCCGTCAATTTCCCGAGCGATACCTGCTTCAGTCCTTCGGACCATTTCCCCACTTGGTTCTGCCTCCCTTTCCCCGAATGCTAGATCGAGATCACCGAGCGATGCGAACACATTGGCCAGCGTGGTTCTGTCTGGCGCTCACTGCGTGCGCCGGTGCTGCACCCGTGCCAGCCGCTGTCGTCGAGCGGGCTCCGACTCGGCCCATTGAATCCAGCGTCAGCGCGCCGCCCGCCGCGCCAGCACTTTCCGTCTCGCAGCCACCCGGCACGCCGGCGCCGCCGCACTGTCCGGAGGAGATGGCGCTCGTCACGCGCTTCCAGGGCGCTTATTGCGTCGACCGCTACGAAGCATCGATCGATCGCGTCGATGCCGCCCAGAAAACCGTTCCCTGGTCCGGCAATCGTTCCGTCGACGGAATCGAAGCCGAAATCCTCGCGGTGAGCGTGCCTGGCCGCAAGCCGCAGGGCTACATCAGCGGTGCGCAGGCGGCCAAGGCCTGCGCGCGCGCCGGCAAGCGCCTGTGCGAAATCGACGAGTGGGTGCGCGCCTGCAAGGGCCCGAGGGTCACGCGCTATCCGTACGGCAACCAGCGACAGCCGAAGCTGTGCAACGACCGCTTCAAGGTCCTCGATCACCACCCCGTCGTATCGCTCTGGCACAAGGATGCCGCGCCCGGCGCCGATCCGCGGCTCATGTGGTACCCGAGCTTCATGAACGATCCGCGCCTGCACGAGTTTGCGTACACGGTGGCGGCGACCGGGTCGTTCCCGAAGTGCACGAACGAGTACGGCGTCTACGACATGGTCGGTAATCTCCATGAATGGGTCGCCGATCCCGACGGCACCTTCCTGGGCGGCTTCTTCATGGACACGTTTCAAAACGGCGAGGGCTGCGAGTACCGCACCACCGGCCACGAGTTCGAGTACCACGACTACTCGACGGGATTTCGCTGCTGCGCCGACCCGCGACCGTGATTCACTGAAAGCGGAGCTCGATCTCGAAGCCCGTCCCCTCGCGGTCGAGCCGCGCCAACAGCCGCGCTTGCTCGCGCGCTGAAAGCAGCGCCTCGAGCGTCGCGCGCGGTGTCTTGCACGGCGTGCCGTTCAGCGCGATCAGAAGGTCGCCGGACTGCACACCGAGCCGCTCGAGCAGCGAATCGGTTGGCACGGTCTCGATCTCGATCGCGGCCTCCCGCGGAACCAGACGCACGCCGCCGAGCAGTGCGGCGCCGTGCTCGAAGATTGGCCCGAGCGCCGCGCGTTCGATTCGATATTCGGTTTCAGAACGCTTGTCGATCGCGGCCGCGATCGATTCGGGCACTTGCCACGGCGGTGGCGAGTCGTCGCCCTTGCTCGGATCGCCGAGCGCCGCGAGCCCGGGGTTGAGCTCGAGCGCGCAGCGCGGGCCACTCGCTTGCACCCAGACTTTGTCCCACTCGATCGCCGCGACGCGGTAGCTCCCGACCCGGTCGCCGACGCGCGTCATTCGTGCCGGCTCGTCGGGGCCCGGTGCGATCGACGCGAACGTCCACTCGGGATCGTCGCCCACCGAGATCAAGCGCGCCTCGAGCCCACCGCAGCGCAGATTCCTTGGCCGGCTCGGCTGGCGCAGAACCTCCGCCGGCGGCAGCGTCGCAGCCACGTGCTCCGGTGGGAGAGCCGCGCGTTCGGCGAACGCCTTTTCGCCCGTGAGCGCCACGTCTCCGGGCATCGAACGCGCGGGCGGGCTTTCGCGCTGGCTCGCGGTGGGGCTCGGCCGCGGCGCCCGCGGCGGCGGATCGGTCCGCGCCGCCCAGGCGACGGCAACGAGCACCGGCAGTGCCAGAACCGCAGCAAGGCGCACCCAGCGGTCGGCGACCATCGCGAGTTCGCTGGAGCGAGGACCGTGCCAACCGTGAGCAGCGGCGTGACGGCGCAGAACGGCGTCGTTTGCCAAGACGGCCCGGCGAAGGAGGGTCTTCCACGCCCCGAATGACAGAGTGTCAGAACGCGAAGGTGGTTCGGCCCTGGACGAGCACGCTTCGCGACGCGTCACCGTTCTCGTCCTCGAAAGCGTTCCCGGGGAAAAGCAGCGCGGCCTCGAGGTCGAACAGGAAGTGCTCCTCGTAGCGCCACTGGAAGCGCCCATCGAGCTCGACGCCGTAGAAATTGCCCGGCTTTCCGCCGTTGTAGTTCACGAGCTCGCCGGAGCTGAGCGAGCTGATCGGATCGACCAGATCCGCCGCGGTCCACGCCATCAGCACGCCGCTGCGGAACAGGATCTCGTCGATCGGGCGCAGGTCGAACTGCGGGAAAATCGTGAGCGCGTTGGTGAACGCGCCCTGGGTGGCCACGAATGCTGCGGCGTCCGGCGGCGCCCCGAGCGTCTGCAAGAGCGCGCTGTTGCTGCCCGCGGAACGCGCGCTTTCGAACGCCAGGATGCGCTCGAACATCAAGAGTCCGACGTTCGAATCCGGCGCCCAGTTCATTTGCGATAGCGGCGTGCTCGGATCGGGATCGGCATCGCCGCTGGCAAAGTCGAATTCGAGGTACGCCGTCCACGCCGGTTCGTCCCAGCGGGCCACGGCGCGCGCGCCCCACTGATCGATGCTTTGGCGTTCTACTGGTTGCGCGGGCTGCAGGCGCGCCAGCGTCTCGGCGATCTGGCGCGTGCCGCCGCCGATGTGAACACCCTCGAAGCCCACGCTGAAGCGTTCGACGCTTCCCTGCGCGAGCACCTCGAAGACGTGCAGATCGGTGTCGAACTGGCGTTGCCAGCGGTAGAGGTACATCGCCTGGAGCTCGAGCGTGCGGCGCTGGGCCGGGCGCGGATCCAGATAGCGCAAAAGGCTCGCGACGCCGTCGAGATCATCGCCGAAAGTGCGGATCTCGCTGCTCGCGACCCGATCGTAGGCGATCGCGAAAAACAGGCCGCGATCGCGCGAAGGGTCGCGTTGGTCGACCGATTTGACGACCTCGAGCGGCTTGGTCGCGAACAGGATGCGATCGCTCGAATCGCCGTCGTTGCTGTAGCCGAAGCGATTGGGCCGGCCGTCTCCGTCGGCAAACAAGATCTCGGTGCCGTCGATGGCCGGCTGGCGGCCGATCCGAAAAAGTCCGATCGAGGTCGCCACTTCCCCGTAGGCGCGCCGTAGCTGCAAGAGCTCGCTGGGCACGAGCACGTAGCCGTAGCTGTCGGGGTCGAGCGGATCGCCGGCCTGGTAGCCGATCGCCGGCTTCACGTTGTTCGGATTCGAGGTGGCGCCGCGAACGCCGGCGTTGGCAGCGGGCTCGCCGAAGGTAGCGTTGTCGCCCCACAACGTCCCGTTGAGTCCGTCGATCGAGAGCGCGATCGCGACGGTTTCGTCGTAGTCGACCGCCGTGTCGAGACGCAGCCGGTGTTCGATGAAGCTGGCGCGACGGTTGCGCGCGCCGTTGAGGGCGATTGGATTGACGTAGGACCAGTTCGCCCGGTACTCCGCGCTCGCCGTGAGCCCGTAGTCGTCGAATTCGTGCCGGGTCGGGGGCTCGGCTGGATCGTCGTCGCTCCAGGGTTCGACGGCCGCCGCCGTCCCCGCGCTCAAGAAGGCAGTTAGGGCGACGCGCCCGAGCGGCCTTCGCGGTCTGGGTGCCATCGAGAAGCGCGATGTTACAGCGCCGGCACGCGGCGCGATCGTCACTCACGCCAGCAACGAGGCCAGGCACGACATCGCGATCAACGCCATCGCGTAAAACAAGGTGAGATCGAGCATGAAACCAGCGGATTCCTTCGCTCTGCGTGATTGCACGGCGTATGCCGCGCAATCGACCGCAGCGGACGCGGGCAAGCGTGCGTTTCCGCCACGTTCGAGCGCTCCGGCACCGGGGCGCCCGAATTCTCCCCACTGCCCAATGACTCCACGGCCTCGGGGCGTTGCCGGTCGCCTCGCGGGCGCTGGCAGCGGGCACGATCGTTGCTGCGGGACACGTCCGCGACTGAAGCGAGGTGAACAAGTTGTCTCCAAGCGGCTGGCGCAGGCGCATCCTCGCGGCGGCGATCGTGGTTTTGGTCGTCGTCTTCGCCAGCATCGCCGCCTCCGCCTGGGCTCGCCGTTCGGCTTCACCGTTCCGGACTGCGACCGCGCTGCGCGCGGACATCACCGAGCGCGTGACTGCCACCGGGACGCTGCAGCCCGTCATCACTTCGCCCGTGGGCGCGCAGGTTTCCGGGATCGTGTGGAAGCTTCACGCCGACTACAACTCCAGGGTCAAAGCGGGTCAGATTCTGGTCGAGCTCGACCCCGCGCTTTTCCGCAACGCGGTCGCGCTCGCGAGCGCGCAGCTGGCCCAGGCCGAGGCGAACCTGAGAAGTGCTCGCGCCACGGCGGTCGGCGCGAAAATCGCGCGTGATCGTGCACGTAACCTGAGGCGCGAGTCGGTGGGGACCGAAGCCGATCTCGATGCAGCCGAAACGGCGTACGGTCAGGCCGGCGGCGCGGTGCGCTCGAACGACGCGCAGATCGCCGAAGCGCGCGCCGAGCTCGAACGAGCCAAGCTCGATCTCGAACACTCGATCATTCGTTCACCGGTCGACGGCACGGTAATTTCGCGAAATGTCGACGTCGGTCAAGCCGTGGCGGCGACGCTCCAGGCTCCCACTCTGTTCACGATCGCGCAGGATCTGCGCCGGATGCAGGTCCACGCCGCGGTGGACGAAGCGGACATCGGCGGCATTCGCGTCGGGCAGAAGGCGGCGTTCACGGTCGACGCCTTTCGCAATCGAAGCTTCGCCGCGGTGGTGCACGAGGTGGGCAGACCAGTATGCTGAGAAACGTCGCCGCCGTTTCGCTCCTCGTCGGGGGCATCGGCATCATGAACATCATGTTGGTGTCCGTGACCGAGCGCACGCGCGAGATCGGGATCCGGCTCGCGATTGGCGCGAGCGAGAGCAAGGTTTTATTCCAGTTCCTGGTCGAGGCGGTGGTGCTTTCGGCGGCCGGAGGCCTGATCGGAATCGCGCTCGGAATCGCGGCCGGAGCCGCGCTCGCCTCGGCCATGGGATGGCCGTTCGTGGTTTCGCCGTTCTGGATCGCAGTCGCGTTCGGGATCTCGATGGCGATCGGCGTGGTGTTCGGTTTCTATCCGGCGCGCAGGGCCGCGCACTTGAATCCGATCGACGCCTTGCGCTTCGAGTGACTGGATCAGTGCACGCTGGCGCGGTCGCCGCGAATCGGGTCCGGCGTCACCGGTTCGGCGATGGCCGGGCGCGCGTAGGTTTCTCGGAGGTAGGCGCGGATGTTGGTCGCGCCGTGCATCACGACGTCGCGGTTCGGATCGATCAACAGCGGTACCCCGCGGCCGTTGGAAAGCGCGGCGAGCCGGCGGCGCTTGGGCGATCCGCGCGCGGCGTTGTAGAGCACGTAGGGAAGGCCGTAGGCGGAGAGGGTTTCTCGCACCAGGCGGCTTTCGGGGGAGGCTTCGTAGCTCCAGAGCTCGAGCGGTTGCTCGGGCCGATCGGCGGCCCGGAGCGACGGAGTCTTGCCGCGCATTGCGCTCGCCAGCCGGCTGGTGGCCGCCGCGAGCGGGCCGAGCCGGAGCGACAGGGGCGGTTTGCCGGCGCCGTAACACACGAACAGGTATTCGATGATCGGATCGGCGCCGTGCACGACCGCCATCGTGTTCGGGTCGAGCAATGCCGGGATCTCGGGCTTGCCGCCGATACTCTCGAGCTCGCGGCGGTGCACCTCGGCACCGCTCGGACAGGGGCGAATGTCGACGTCGATATCGAGCATCGACAGCGCTTCGCGCACCCGCCGTGAATCGGGGCAGGTCTCGAGCTCGTAAAGGACCAGGCGTTTCTCGGGCCGCGGCCCGAGCTTGGTGACGCCGGAGCCGGCGCCCGCCCGCAGCAGCGAGGTGACCTCCGAACGTGCGAGCTCGAGATCGCGGTGCGCACGGCGCGAGTCACGCCAAAAGCGCAGCCGGTTCAAGTGTTTGCTGAGCTCCATGTTCACGAACAAAGCATTGCCCGTGCCGGGGCCCTGTACCCGTCTCGCGCGGCCCTTCGCGAGGCGTCGGGTCACGGTGTGGCAAGCCAGTGAACTCGCGACAGAGCTCAGCGTTGCTTCTTCGACGCGGCTTTCTTGTTCGACGCCGGTTTTTTCTTCGGCGCGGCCTTGACACTCTTGGCGTTCTTGGCGGCTTTGGCTGGCTTGGTCTTGGCCGCTTTGCCCGCCGCTGGCTTCTTGGCTTTCGCGACCGGCTTCTTGGGGGCCTTGGCGGCTGTCTTGGCCTTCGCCGGCGTCAACTTGACGCCCTTCGCGGCGGGAGCCGAACGCTGCGCGAGCTGGGCCTTGGCGGGTGTCGCCTTGGGCGCTTCGTCCTCGTCCTTGTCAGCTTTCCCCTCGTCGCTGCTCTTGGCGGCTACCGCGGCACTCTTCGGAGCTGGGTGAGCGGCACCCCTCGCCGGCGTGCTCGCGGGCTTGGCCTCTGATTTCGG
>Ga0111539_10008109_pt1 | contig 13381 bp, 9 predicted proteins | sample RhiMethybrSRZTD1_FD_79667 | JGI IMG/M metagenome (GOLD analysis project Ga0111539, IMG submission 79667) | Populus rhizosphere microbial communities from Tennessee, USA - Rhizosphere MetaG P. TD hybrid SRZTD1 (version 2) (version 2) | ecosystem: Host-associated > Plants > Roots > Rhizosphere >...
CGTGCGCGCGCCGTGCTTGCCGATGTCCACGTCCTGCACGATGCGTTTGCGCTGCGCACCGATGCGTTCGAGTGTCGCGAGCACCGGATCCGCATCGACAGTGAAGCCCCCTGCGAGTCGGACGAGGTCCGCCGCGCTCGTTTCATCCCGGATCTCGTACAAGGCCGGCCGCTGCACCTCGCCGGCCACGCCGGCGACCCGCTCGAGCGGCGGGATGAAGATCGCGTCACCGGCGAGCAGACGCACGTCGCGGCTGGTATCGCCGCGCAACAGCAGGTCGTACAAATCCAGTTTCGTGACCGTCCTGCCGCCGCGCTTCAGCTCGATGTTGCGCAGCGAGCCGATCTGCTTCACGCCGCCGCTGACGAACAGAGCGTTGGTGATCGTGGAGAGTCCGCTGACGGTGTACGACCCGGGTGAGTTCGCTTCGCCCAGCACGAAGACACGGATCGAGCGCATCTCGCCCATGTGCACGCTCACCTGCGTACCGATCATCTGCTCGTTCACTCGCTGCTGGAGCAACTGCGCGGCTGCGTCGAAGCGCATGCCGCCCACAGCGACCGGTCCGAGATCGGGAAAATTGATCTGGCCGTCGCGGCCGACGACCAGCGAGAAGCGTCCCTTGGTATTGCCGAACAGCTGAACCTCGAAGGTATCGCCAGGGCCGAGCACGTACTCCGCCGGCACCGGAACATCGGTCGCAGGTGCGAACGTCGTCGCAGTCCCGGCGAACAGGTCATAGCCGAACAACTGGAGACCCTGCGCGCCGGTGCGCTTCACCGGCAGATACGTCAGCTCGACGGTGAAGTCGACCAGCGTCGGCTCAGCGGCAAGCCGGCGCGTCGCTTCGACGGGCGTCAGGCCGGCGAGCGGAATGGGCCCGAGCTCAGGCACATTGAGGATGCCCCACTTGTCGAGAACGTAGGGGTTGCGCCGGAGGATGCGCTCGCGCAGCGCGTCCAGCCGCGCGACCTCCGCGTCGGGTCGCTCGATGCGCTCACGCTGCTCGCGAGGTGCAGCGGGCGGCAGTGCCGGGGTCGCGGCATTCTGCGGGCTCGGCACGATGACCCGATCGGGCGCCGGCGTCGTGACGGGCTGCTCCGGTTCCTTGAACTCGCGCAGGCGCAGCGAGATCAGCAACGAATCTCCGCCCTTGAGGCGCGTCTCACCCGAGACGGCTCCCGCCATGCGCGCCTGTTCCTCCGGCGTGGGCTGACGCTTGACGACATCCGGGAAGTCCAGGGAGCGATCCGGAATCGACTCCGGCACTCGTACTCCGCCCGGAACTCCCTTGCTGAGTGATTCGAGGATGCTGCGCTGCTGATCGGGCGTCAGCGTCTGAAAAATTTGCAACTGCTCGGCGCTCGGAGTCTGAGCGTCCGCATCGGGGAGCGCACCGAAGTCGGAAAGCAGGCAAACCGCCGCAGCAGCCAGCCAAAGAACGAGGCTGGGAATCTTCGATCTGACCATCACGGTCGCTTTATTAGGGGAATCCCGGCTGCGATGAAGGCCGGGAGTTTACACACAGCTTGGCCGCGATGCGACAAGCGCCCCCGCGCGCCGGGCGCATGGATTGCGGTTAGGTGGCGTCTATCGCCTCGCGTGCGCCGGAAATCGTGCGACCTTGCTGCGGACCGCGTGCAGGTGGGAAACATCGGCTGGCTGCCACACGAGATCGTGGATTGCTGCGGCCGGACGGTATTCAGCAACACCCCGAATCAGAATGTCGAGCGCCTTGTCGCAATCGAACATCCCGAGCGCCGTTTCGAGCTCGTCGAGCAGCTCGAGCAGCTGCGCCCAGGGCAGGCGGTGCTCCATCGCACGCAGGATCATCGGATGCTCGGTGCCCGTGACGTTGCCGCCGATCAGCAGCTCTTCATAAAGCTTCTCGGCAGGCCGCAATCCGGTGTAGACGATCTCGATGTCGCCGTCCGGATTGCTCTCGTCTTTCACCGTCCGGCCCATCAGGCGGATCATGCGCGCGGCCAGATCGGCGATGCGCACCGGCTCGGCCATGTTCAGGACGAACACGTCGCCGCCGTCCGCCATCGCGCCCGCCTGCAACACCAGCTGCGCCGCCTCCGGAATCGTCATGAAGTAGCGGATCACGTCGCGATGCGTGACGGTGACCGGACCGCCGTTCGTGATCTGCTCGCGGAACAGCGGCACGACCGAGCCCGACGAGTCGAGTACGTTGCCGAAGCGCACCATGCAGAAGCGCGTATGCGCAGAGCGCTCCTGGAGCGCCTGCAACGTCAGCTCCGCAAAACGCTTCGTGGCGCCCATCACGTTGGTTGGATTCACTGCCTTGTCGGTCGAGATCAGCACGAAGGTCTCGACGCGGCACTCGAGCGCCGCCTGCGCCAGGTTCCAGGTGCTGAACACGTTGTTGTAGATGCCTTCGATGATGTTCTGCTCGACGATCGGCACGTGCTTGTAGGCGGCCGCGTGGTAGATCGTCTGCACCGAGTAGCGCATGAGGATCTCGCGCATGCGAGGCCGGTGACGCGCCTTGCCGAGCAGGGCGATGATCTCGACGTTCGCTCCCTCGCGCTGCACCTGCAGGCGCAGCTCGCGCTCGATCTGGTACAGCGCTGCCTCCGACATTTCGAGCAGCACGAGGCGGGTCGGACCGAGCCTCACGATCTGGCGACACAGCTCGGAGCCGATCGAACCGCCTGCCCCCGTGACCATCACGACCTTGCCGGCGATGCGCGCGCTCATCAGCTCGTAGTTGGGCTCGACCGAGTCGCGCCCGAGTAGGTCGCCTACTTCCACTTCGCGCAGGTCGCTGACCGTGGCGTGCCCGAGCACGATGTCGCTGAGCGCTGGCACCGTACGGATGGCCACCGGCAAGGATTCGAGACTGAGCAGAATGCGCTGGCGGGCGCGATGTGTGCACGAAGGCATTGCCAGCAGCACCGACGCGATGCCTTTCTTGCGGATCAGCGAGGTCAGCGCATCGGGCGACCACACCTTCGTGCCTGCGACCAGCTTGCCCCGGAGCGCCGGATCCGCATCGACAAATGCGACCGGCTGATACTCGCCCCCCTCACGCAGCGAACGCAGCAGCTGCACCCCGGCGGAGCCGGCGCCGTAGATCACAACGCGTTGACCGCCGCGACGATAGGTCAGGACCTCACGGACCAAGGAGCGGCTGACGAACAGGTACAGCAATAACAGGGCGCTGTAGATGGCGATGCAGTTGATCCCGATCGGCGCACCCAGCAGCAGGAAGTCCGCGGCTGCCAGCAACGAGACGGCGAGCGCCACGCCGATGAATCCGGTGTTCAGATTGGGATGGGCAATGAACCGGAACACGGCGCGGTACATGCCCATCACCCAGAACGAACCCACCGCAGCCAGACCGGCGGTTGCATACAAGATGAGGGGCAGTTGCGAGGCGTCGGCCACCGAGCCGCGCCGCAGGGCGACGGCCAGCGTCAGGAGGATGGAAACGGCGATCGAGTCGGCCGCGATGGCAATCGACATCTTCGCTTTACGCGGAAGCACGGCAACCCGGCGCGCGCACCGCTCGAACCAACCAATTGCACTCATCGATCCGTTGACCCGCTGGTGTTGTTCTGGCACGACAGTCGTCTTTATCGTGCAACGCGTGGGCCTTTGGCCACATGTTTGCCAGCGTTATAAGTAGTCGCTGAAGTTTTTACAAGCCCTTCATTGCAAAGGGACCGAGGCTTCAAGTGCCCCGCATACACCTACAGGAGCTTCTGCTGTTGCTCGGGCTGTTCGCTGACGGCTGGATCGGGACCTGCGGCCCCCGCCTGTAGCAAAGCGCGCGCGGGCCGGGTGCGTATTCCGCGAATGTGAGTGACCTTCGCGTGGCCGGGCTCGCCTTGTTGCGATTGTTGCCAGACCAGATCCTGGATGCCCGAAACCGGCCGATACTCGGTCACGGTGCGGATGAGCAGCTCGCGCGAGCTCGGGCAGTCGAAGTTATCGAGCGCATCGAGCAGTTCGACGAGAACGTCCTTGAGCTCGGGCCACGGCAGGTGCGGCTCCATTGCGCGCAGGATCATCGGATGCTCGGTGCCGGTCACGTTGCTTCCGATCAATAGTTCCTCGTACAGCTTCTCGGCCGGGCGCAGGCCGGTATAGACGATCTCGATGTCGCCCTCCGGATCGGACTCGTCACGGACGGTGAGCCCCATCAGATGAACCATGCGGCGCGCCAGGTCTTCGATGCGCAGCGGCTTGCCCATGTCGAGCACGAACACGTCGCCGCCCTGCCCCATCGCGCTCGCCTGCAACACCAGCTGCGATGCTTCCGGGATGGTCATGAAGTAACGGATCACATCGCGATGCGTGACGGTTACGGGTCCGCCGCGCTTGATCTGCTCGCGGAACAGCGGCACCACCGAGCCGGAAGATTCGAGCACGTTGCCGAAGCGCACCATGCAGAAGCGCGTAACCGTCGAGCGCTGCTGCAGCGCTTGCAGCGTCAGCTCCGCGAACCGCTTGGTCGCCCCCATTACGTTCGTCGGATTCACAGCCTTGTCGCTGGAAATCAGTACGAAGGTCTCGACCCTGCTTTCGAGCGCGGCCTCCGCGAGGTACCACGTGCTGAACACGTTGTTGTGAATGCCTTCGATGATGTTCTGCTCGACGATCGGCACGTGCTTGTACGCCGCCGCGTGATAAACGCTCTGCACTCGGTACTGCTGCATGATCTCGCGTGCGCGGTCGCGATGATGCGCATTGCCGAGCAGCGGCACGATGTCCGGCTGGCTCGACAGCGTGCCGGCGATCATGCGCAGCTCACGATCGATGTGGTACAGCGCGGGCTCCGACATTTCGAGCAGCAACAGGCGTGCGGGCGCGAGTCGCAGGATCTGCCGGCACAGCTCGGAGCCGATCGAGCCGCCCGCGCCGCTCACCATGACGACCTTGCCGCGGATGCAGGCTTCGAGCAGCGACTGGTCGGGCGCCACCGGATCGCGCTCGAGCAAGTCGTTCGGCTCGACCTCGCGCAGGTCCGTGACGCCGGCGCGTCCGGCGACGATGTCGCTGATGTCGGGCACGGTGCGCACGTGCACGGGGTACGGCTCGAGCGACTTGAGAATCAGCTGCCGCTGCCGCGGCGAGCACGACGGAATCGCCAGGAACACGCTAGAGATGCGCTCGCTCTGAATCAGCTGCGGCAACCGCTCTGGCACATGAACGCGGACACCCGCTACCACCCTGCCCGCGAGCGTTGGATCGCGGTCGACGAAAGCAACGGTTTGATATTGGCCGCTGTCGCGCAGCGACGCGGCGAGCTGCGCGCCGGCGGCGCCTGCTCCGTAGATGAGAATGCGCTCCTTCTGCCCGCGACGCAGGGACAACCACTCACGCACCAACGCGCGACTGCCGACGATGTGCAGCAGTGCGAACGCAGTGAAGAGCACGATCGCATTCGGCGAGACTGCGCCGCCGAGAACGATCGCGTTGAACGCGGCCAGCAGCAAGCTCGAAAAGAGGACGGCGAGCGAGCTTCTGAACAGCACGCCGGATGAGATGTAGCGGAAGACCGCGCTATAGGTTCGAAACGCCGCCAGCATGCCGGCCGGAATCACCGCTGCGGCGATGTAAAGCGAGATCGGAACCTGGGCGGCGTCGGCAATTGTGCCGCGCTTGAGCGCCAGCGTGACGAACAACGCGAGCGGCATCGCCAGCAGGTCGGTCGTGAACGCGATCCATGCCTTGGCAGTACGAGGCAGTCGCGTCGCGCTCCTCGCGCAACGTTCAAGCAGTCTCGTAGGCATGGTGGTCCGGTTACTCCCTTCGGCGGCAAAAGCGCCTTTGCTGTCCGCGCCAAGCGACAGACCCTCCCTGGAATCCGGGCCCGAACCAGCGCGATTGCGAGGTGCATGCTCCGATATGCGGCAGGCGGAAACTGCGATCCGCTCGACATATTTTGCCTACGGCAGTCCCCCGAAGCCGGCGAGGCAAACGGATGACGGTCTGCTCCTACAGCTCTGCGCATTGGCGTTGTTGGAGGGCGGCATACCAACTGAATTCGGCGCCTACTCCGGCGCACGAAACTGCTCGCGAAACTGCAAGCGTGCCACGCAATTTCTGCGGGCAAATCTGACGTCGAACACGCGGCGCTCGCTGCAGAAAAACTTGCGCGCAGATTCTGCGAGCACAGCTTGCACACTCGCCGGAAAAAAAACCGATGACAAAAAATTAGTCGGCGTAACCGCGCATCGTGTCGGCGATCACGGAACCGCTGCGTCCGATTTCGAGTTGATGATTTCGATTGCGATCGCGACTCACTGTTGCGAAAGCAACAGGATCGCAGCGGCCGCTTGCAGATCTTTCCACGCTGTCCCGTCGAGAGGCGCTCGTTCGTCGCGCCGCCGCGGCAGCGCGCGTCGGTCTGGAGTGGAGCGCCTGAATGCACCAGCGTGGCTGCCGTTTTCTTCTTTGCATGGTGGTGGTGGCTGCGATCGCGACGTCCCAGTCGGGGTGCGGGTCCGGTTCGAGTAGTGGCGAGCGTTCTGCCGCGAGCGCACCCGCCTCCACCGAGGAGCCTCCGCCGAGCGCCTCTGCGGGTCAGCAACCGCAGCTGCCCGACGGAGTGCTGGCTCCCGACGAGCAAACTCTGCAGCACGTGCACGCGGCACTAGCCGAAGAACTCCCGCCACTCAGCACAGCCGAAACGGTAGACGCACGCAGCGTCGGATTGATCGGCGACGGCACTACCGACGAAACGGTGATGTTTCGCCAGCTGCTCGCCGGAGGCAATCGCACCGTGTTCATCCCCGCAGGCGAGTACCTGGTCGAGCAACTGCGCGTGGAATCCAATACCGTCCTGATGCTCGCGCCGGGTGTTGTCATTCGCGACGCCGGTCGGCTGCCGGCCGGACAGGCATTGATCGAGATCGAAGCCGACAACGTGCGTATCCTCGGCCCCGGCGCCCGCATCGTGGGGGCGGCCGAGGGCTATCGCACGGCGGTTGCGACTCGTGCCGGCGTCGCCATCCGCGGAGCGCGCAACGTGCTCATCGAAGGTCTAGAATCTTCCGGGCACGACGGCAGTGGATTCGTAATTGGCGATCAACTTGGGCGCCCCGCTACCGACGTCACGCTGACAGGGTGCGCAGCGAACGACAACTCGCACAGCGCATTGGCGATCACTTCCGCAAGGCGCGTACGGATCGTCGATTGCGAGCTCGCGCGCACGACGACGCAGACGCAAGGGTGGGGGCTTTACCTCGCGCGCAACTCCTCCGCCAGCGTGCTCGACGACATTATCGGGGCCCGCATCCACACGCGAGCGAGCCTGAACGGAGGCATCATGATCGATCTGCCGGATATCGGCGCGGCCGTCGAACCGACGGCCGTGATGATCGTCGAACACGTGAGCGAGCAGGAGCCGAAGCCGTTGCTGACGGCATTGGCGAGCGACGCGCCTGCCGACCTGCGGTATAGCCAGGCGCAGCCGCAGTCGCCACGCGAAACCTGGCGAGCGCTACGCGGCCCGGCCGGTGCGATCGTACTTTCATACTTCTGGCCCGTCCCCGACGGAGAAAAGAATTTCTACAGTCTCGACATGTCCACACCGGCGGTGATCGATATTCTGCCGTCAGCCGGTCATGGCTCAGCCGACGTCCGCAGCTATTGGATACGTCGCGGCAAGATGCTGTTGAGTCGCGTCTATCCGTTCCGCGAGCCCCGCGGGGAACAGCAGCTGTACGACTACTTCGCAGGGGCGATGCGCGACAGCCCGGGCATCACGATCGACGAAGTCGTTGCGCACACGCTCAACCAGGCACAGCGCTCGGCGTTGCAGAACGCTTTAACGCGCATCCGGGCAGCGTTCCCCGACAAGCTGATCGTCGTCTGGGACGCCTCGCGGTGGGACGACTCCAGCCAGGATCTGCTGCATGCAATCAGCGAGGTTGCCGACGGCATCGTGCTCGAAACGTACATCTCTGAGCGTGAGGCACAGAACGCGGGCTTCTCACGCTTCGCACGCATGCTGAGCGCTGTAGAATCACGCGCGCCCGGCATCCGCCGCAAGATCGTGCTCGGCATCGGAGCGTATGACGCGATGCGACGGCCCGGCGGCGATTTCGCCGCTCATCTCGAGCGGGAGGTGCGTTATCTGGGACACAGCGCGGAACTGTGCGGCACTGCCGGGCTTGGCATCTATGCTCCGGTTTATCTTTCTGCGGCTGAGCAGCAGCGCCTCGACGCGGCGATCCGCACGGAATTTCAGGCAAGCTCGCTGCGCGCGACTTGTGCAGGTAACAGCGGCGAATGACACATCGCAGGGTCGTCCACATCACGTCCGTCCATGTCTGGTCCGACACACGCATCTTTCAACGGATGTGCCAGGGACTCTCGAAGCGGGGCTGGCAGGTTTCACTGATCGCATCGAACGTGGCCTCGCAGGTCGTGGAGGGGGTCAATGTGCACGGCGTGCGCGTGCCGAAGTCGCGGCTGCTGCGCGCCCTCGCCGGCGGCTACCGCATCGTATCGGCCGCCCGCGCGATCGACGCCGAGATCTACCATTTTCACGATCCGGAGCTTTTGATCTGGAAGTGGCTGCTGGCGCTCGGCGGCCGCCGCGTCGTCTACGACATGCATGAGTACGTGCCTGGGGCGATCACGACGCGCCCATGGATCCCGGGCGGCGTACGCCAAGCCCTGGCGTACTGCTGGCGACTGCTCGAACGAATGACCTTGCGCCGCACGCCCGTCGTTCTCGCCGAACGCTCGTATGCGAAGCACTATCCGTGGGTGCCGTGCAAGGTCGTAGTACTGAACCTTCCGGATACGGAAACGCTGCTGGCCATTCCGTCGACGACGCAGAGCGGCCGCATCGTCTACGTCGGGCGCGTGTCTCGCGGTCGCGGCAGCCTGCGCATGGTCGAAGCCGTGCACCTGTTGCGCGAGCGCGGCATCGAGGTGCAACTGGACATCGTGGGTCCGATCGCCGAGGCGCACCGCGTCGAACTGGTCGCTGTGATCGATCGCGCTCGATTGTCGAGCGTGCGTCTGCATGGCTACATGAAGCCAGTCGAGGCATGGCGGCTCGCTGCCGGTGCGGTTGCCGGCCTGGCGGTCCTGGAGCCCGAGCCAAACTACGTCGAATCCTTCCCGACGAAAATGTTCGAATACATGGCGCTCGGCCTGCCGGTCATCGTCTCGGACTTTCCGCTATACCGCGATGTCGTCGACGGCAGCGCGTGCGGTATGTGTGTCGATCCGCTCGATTCCGCCGCGCTCGCGACAGCCCTGGAGCAGTTGCTGCGGGATCCCGCCAGGGCGCAGGAGCTGGGTCGTAACGGTCGCGAAGCAGTGCAGAAGCGCTATCGCTGGGATCAGCAGCTGGATGCGTTGGAGGGCTTCTATCGGGATAATCTCGGCGCGTCTCAGTTTACAGTCCAATGAAGATCATCTACCTCCACCAGTACTTCGTCACTCCGGCGATGTCCGGCGGCACGCGCTCGTACGAGCTCGCTCGCCGTCTGGCAGCGGCCGGACACGAAGTGCACGTCATCACATCGCAGCGCGAAGCGGCGGGCACTCCAAGGGCGAAGTGGTCGACGACGCTCGAAGAAGGCGTGCACGTCCACTGGACCCCGGTGCCCTACAACAACCGTTTCGGCTTCCTTCGCCGGCTGCATGCATTTGTTGCCTTCGCGTGGCGCGCGGCCTGGAAGGCCACGAGCGTGCGCGGAGACCTCGTGTTCGCCACCAGCACGCCCCTGACCATTGCCATTCCTGCGATCCTCGCAGCGAGCCGGCTGCGCGTGCCGATGGTCTTCGAAGTCCGGGATCTCTGGCCGGAAGTGCCGATCGCGATGGGCGAGATTCGCAATCCGCTGCTGATCGCCGGCGCCAAGCTGTTGGAGAAGGTCGCCTACCGCTGCTCGGCACGGATCATCGCACTGTCGCCGGGCATGGCGGACGGCGTCGTCGCCTGCGGCTACCCACGCGAACGAATCGAGGTGATCCCGAACGCGTGCGACATCGAGCTGTTCAGCGGCTCGTCGGCGCCGCCGGCCGCCGGACTACTGCCGCCCGGCAACGGCCCTCTGGTCGTCTACACGGGAACGTTCGGTCGCGCGAACGACGTCAGCTATCTCGTGAAGGTTGCCGCCGCCATGCGCCAGCTCGATGCAACCGTGCGTTTCCTGCTGGTGGGTAGCGGCAGCGAGCTCGAAGCGATCACGCAGCAGGCCAGGGACAATGGCACGCTCGACAGCAATCTGTGGATCCGGCCGCCGATTCGCAAGCAGCAGGTGCCGGCACTACTGCAACAGGCGACCCTTGCCACTGCCACATTTGTGGATCTGAAGGCGCTTTGGAATAACTCGGCCAACAAGGTGTTCGATGCCCTCGCCGCGGGCCGACCGGTCATGATCAACTACGGCGGCTGGCAAAAGGAATTCCTCGAGAGCAGCGGCGCCGGCTTCGCCGTGCCGGGCGACGATCCCGCGGCCGGTGCGCGGCAGCTAGCAGCTTTTCTGCGCTCGCCGGATGGGGTCGCGCGCGCTGGGCAGGCGGCGCTGAAGGTAGCGACGACGCAGTTCAGCCGCGATCGGCTCGGCGAACGCTTTCGCGCAGTACTCGAAGATGTTGCCGCGGCCGCGGCTACACTGCGTGCGCGCGCCAGCGGCGCGTCATGAGCGGATCGCGCACCTATCGCACTATCAAGCGCCTGCTGGACGTCTCTGTTGCCGGACTGGCGCTCATAGCGCTGAGCCCGGTCGTGGCGGTCCTGGCAGTCGTCGTAGCCGTCACGATGGGACGCCCGGTGTTGTTTCGGCAGGCCCGCCCCGGGCTTGGGAGCCGGCCGTTCGAGATGTTGAAGTTCCGTACAATGACCGACGAACGCGATGTGTGCGGCCAGCCGCTCCCCGATGCGATGCGCCTGACCGCGTTCGGCTCCTGGATGCGGCGGACGAGCCTCGACGAGCTGCCGGAACTGATCAATGTGCTGAAAGGCGAAATGAGTCTGGTCGGCCCACGACCGCTTCTGATGGAATATCTGCCGCTGTACACGCCGGCTCAGGCGCGAAGGCACGAGAAGCTGCCCGGCATCACAGGATGGGCGCAAGTGAACGGCCGAAATGAATTGGATTGGGACGACAAGCTCGCGCTCGATACGTGGTACGTCGAGCACTGCTCGCTGACGCTGGACCTCAAGATTCTGTGCCTGACCTGCCTGACGGTGCTCAAGGCCAAGGGCATCAGCCGAGCTGGCCATGCGACGGCGCCGAAGTTCACCGGAACGCGGCAATGACCAGCCTGCTGATCCTCGGGGCCGGTGGACACGCTCGCGTAGTTGCGGACACCGCGCTGACGACCGGGAACTGGCAGCGCGTGTGCTTCGTGGACGATGCACCTGATGCGACAGGTGGACTGGGACTGCCGATCGTCGGCACCAGCGCTGACCTGTCGCGGCTCCGGTCTGAGTTCAGTGCTGCTGTGGTCGGCGTCGGCGATGCACGTGCCCGCCTGCAGCTGCTCGAACGGTGCCGCCAGGCCGGCTTCGAGTTGCCGGCGATCGTGCACCGGACTGCGGCCGTGAGCAGTTACGCGACCCTCGGGCCCGGTGTAGTCGTGTTCGCCCAAGCCGCGATCAACCCCGGTGCGACGCTCGATGAAGGCTGCATCGTCAACACTGGAGCGACGGTGGACCACGATTGTCATTTGCAGGCCGGGGTTCATGTTTGTCCCGGCGCGCACCTCGCGGGCAGCGTGCAGATCGCGGCGCGCAGCTGGATTGGCATCGGCGCCTGCGTGAAACAGGGCGTGCGTATCGGCGCCGACGTAACCGTCGGCGCAGTCGCAGCGGTCGTCTGCGACATCGAAACAGGGTTGACCGTGACAGGCGTGCCGGCCCGTCCGAAAGTGAAATGAAGTGAACTGACATGAACGCGAGACACTTGTACGCACCCCAACCGGTGGCAGATGCAACCGCGAACCCGGAGCACTGGCCGCATTTTGCCGCCGATGAGTTGCAAGCCGTCGACGCAGTACTGCGCTCGGGCCAAATCAATTATTGGACCGGCACACAGTGCCGGGAGTTCGAAAATGAGTACGCCGCGTACACACAGACGGCGCACGCGATCGCACTTACCAACGGCAGCGTGTCACTCGAGCTCGCACTGCTACTGCTCGGCATCGGACCCGGCGACGAGGTCGTCACGACGCCGCGCACGTTCATCGCCTCCGCGAGCTGCGTCGTGCTGCGCGGCGCGACGCCCGTGTTCGCCGACGTGGATCGTGACTCGCAAAACATCACCGCGCAGACGATCGAGCGCGTACTGTCGCCGCGAACCAAGGCGATCATTCTCGTGCATCTGGCGGGCTGGCCCTGCGAGATGGACGGAATTCTCGAATTGGCGCGCGCACGCGGCATCGCGGTCATCGAAGACTGCGCTCAGGCTCACGGGGCGCAATACCGCGGTCGCCCGGTCGGGAGCCTCGGGGACTTCGGCTCGTTCTCGTTCTGCCAGGACAAGATCATCACGACCGGTGGCGAGGGCGGCATGCTCGTCACCAACGATGCTGAGTCCTGGTCGCGCGGCTGGTCGTTCAAGGATCACGGCAAGAGTTTCGACGCCGTCTACAAACGCGAGCACGCTCCGGGCTTCCGCTGGCTGCACGAGTCGTTCGGCACCAACTGGCGTCTCACGGAGATACAGGCCGCGATCGGCCGCCTCCAACTGCGCAAGCTCGATGGCTGGGTGGCGCGGCGTCGCGAGCACGCGTCGCGGCTGATCGATGCACTGAGCGGCATTCCCGGTCTGCGAGTGCCGACGCCGCCCGCTCATATCCGTCACGCGTACTACAAGCTCTATGCCTTCGTGGAAGGCGATCGGCTGCGCGCATCCTGGAGCCGCGATCGCATCGTCGCGGAGATCAACGGACAGGGCGTCGCCTGCCTCATGGGTTCGTGCTCCGAGGTGTACCTCGAGAAGGCGTTCGACGGCAGCCCGTCGCGGCCGGCGCAGCGGTTGCAGGTGGCGCGCGAGCTCGGCGAGACCAGCCTCATGTTCCTGGTACATCCGACATTGAGCGAGCAGACGATCGAGCGAACGTGCACGGTTGCGCGCGACGTTGTCTCACGCGCACTCAACTAGCGGCACGGGCGCCCCGGCCGGGCTCGACACAGCGTTGCATCAAGAGAGTCGCGTTGCGCAGCGAGAGTGGGATCAGCTCCGCACGCTTACGTTCCAGCGCTGCGCGCACTTCCGCGCGCCGCGCGTGCAGCTCCGCTGCCTTGGGCGCCAACGAAGCAGCCGTGAAGTCAACAGCCTCCTCGCAGTACTGTCCGATTCCCAGTGTGCGGCACAGCTCAACTGATTTCTGCTCGTACGCAATCGCGACGAAAGGCACGCCCGCCAGCAGCGAA
>Ga0111539_10008112_pt1 | contig 13380 bp, 13 predicted proteins | sample RhiMethybrSRZTD1_FD_79667 | JGI IMG/M metagenome (GOLD analysis project Ga0111539, IMG submission 79667) | Populus rhizosphere microbial communities from Tennessee, USA - Rhizosphere MetaG P. TD hybrid SRZTD1 (version 2) (version 2) | ecosystem: Host-associated > Plants > Roots > Rhizosphere >...
CTAGGCCACCGCGCTACGGACGGGCACGGGCCACGGACCACGGGAACGGGGACGTGCACGTGCACGTGCACGTTAACGTACCCGTACCCGTGATCCGTCCGTTAGAAGAAGCGCGCGAAGCGCGCCCTCGTCACGTATGCGGTACGAGGGCTTCGCGTTCGAGCTCGACGGCCAGGGCGGCAGTCAGGGCGCGCAGCGAGCGCAGGTGCTCCTGGTCGAGCACCGACCAGTCGGCCAGGGCGCGGCGGCAGGTGTCCCAGGCGCGCTGGGTGTTGGGGCGGATGGTGGCCGCCTCCGTGCTGCGGCGCAGCGCGCGTACGGTGATGCGGAAGCCGACGGCCAGGATGCGCAGGCGCAGCGCGAAGCGCTCCACCGGCGCCACCAGGATCATGTGCACCCCCGCGCTCAGCCCGGCCAGGGCGGTGAGCTGGCGCAGCTGGAACACGGTGGGCGCCACTGCCTCCAGGGGCAGGATGGCGATGGCCATGCGGATGAGCCGGCTCATCACCCGCAGGCGGTTGAGGCGGCTGGGCGTGGCCTCCTCGATCACCTTGCACGAGAGCTCGAGCAGGCGCACCGCCTGGCCCACGTCCTCGCGCGAGCGCGCGCGCAGGGCGCCCAGGTAGGCGTCTTCGGCCATGGCGCTGTCGAGCGCGCAGCTCTCGCTGAGCGCCTGCACGGCGCCGTCGCCGGAAGGCTCCAGCAGCTCGCGCCACTGCTCGAGGCGGGAGCGGTGGTGGTAGCGGCCGACGGCCAGGGCCACCAGCAGCGTGCCGGCCGTGATGCCGAACAGAACCAGGAAGTTCATGCCCGCTCCAGGCCCAGCCGGCGGCGCACCACCAGCGGGATGTCCTCAGAGGCAGGGATGTCGAGCGCCCAGGCCGCGCTGGCCCACCACAGGGTCAGCCCCAGGTAGGCCGCACCGTCGGCCAGGCCCAGCCAGTGGACGATCTGCCATCCCTGCGTGCGCAGCAGGTTCAGGACGACGGTGAACACGAGCAGGTAGCCGCTGAAGCCGAGCAGGAGCGCGCGGTGCCACTGCTGCACGGGCAGGTTGTACCAGAGAACGACCAGGGCGGTGAGCGTGAAGAGCGAGACCACTCCCAGCACCATGCGCGGCTGCCACTCGGCCATGGCCCGGTAGCCGGCCGCCCAGGGGCCGCCCACGATCACCACCGTGGAGCAGGCCAGCAGGGTGAGGGCGGAGAGGCGGGCCGTGCGCATGGCGCCCGGGAACGCACGTACCACTCGGTAGGCCAGCTCCAGCGCCACCGCCACCTTGGCCGCGTCGTAGAGCGCCTGTTTGGCCATCCAGAAGTCGGCCGTGTAGAAGTGCTTCGGCCAGAGGGCGATCAGCGTCTCGCAGCCCAGGACCACGACCACGTAGATGGCGAAGGCCCAGCACAGATGCAGGCGCTTGCGCACGATCAGGCCCGCCAGTGTCGCCACCAGCGAGGCCTTCACGGCCCACGCGAGCAAGAGCTGGGACAGGGTCATGCCGGGTGCTGCTTCAGGATCTTGGGCACGCGCCGGCGCAGGATGCCGAACCGTTGCATGCGCATGTAGATGGTACGCCTGGTGACGCCCAGGGCGCGCGCCACCCGGGCCACGTTCCAGGCGTTTTCGTCCAGGGCGCGCTCGAGCAGCGCGCCGTGGTCCATGCGCGGCCGCACCGGGGCCTCGGTGGCCGAGAGGGCCTTGGCCAGCGCCACCAGGAAGGGCGGCAGCCGCTCGGGCTCCAACTGCTTCGGCTCGTCGAGGAACAGGGCGCCCACCAGCTCGCCCCCCTCCTGCAGCGGCAGCAGCGCGTGGCCGTTCGACACCACCCGCCGGCCCGCGCGCAGGCTGGGCTCGTTGACCTTCAGGAGCTTCTGCACGGCACCCAGGCGGCCCAGGTCGAGTGAACGGACCGTACGCACGATCCGCTCCCGCCCGTTGAGGGCCAGCACCATGCCGCCGGCGGCTCCGTGACGCTGGCAGATGTAACGCAAAAGAGTCTCGGTGGCCGCACCCGGATCGGCCGCCACCAGCAGTTCGGACAGCTGTTCCAACTCGTGCATCGTGAAGGCGAGTCTAGGACCCTCCCCCCCGGCGGTCAACATGCATTTCTTTTTGGTGGACAGGTGTGCAGGAAGGGTCTAATACTCTCCCCCAACTACCCGCTTTGTATTCATTTGGGCCGTGGTTGGCCCGGGAGGATGAGTGATGGCTCGCTGGGTTGCGATCGTGGCGCTACTGCTGGGAATGGGGCTAACCGCATACGAGTCCTTCAGCGACGAGGCCGTGAACGCGACGCCCACGACGGAGTTCACCGAGGGTGGCTCGGGCTTCCCCACCCCCCCTCCGTACTAGGACCAGGACTGGCCCGGCCGCGCCGGCGGCCCTTCAACGCCGGGCGCGCGACGGCTTCGTGAGAGACAGCCGGCCCTCGTCCCCCTCCGCCAGGGAGAGCCGGCCCGAATCGCCCTCCGCGAGCGTGAGCTGACCGGGTGACGCCGCACCGTACCGGGCCTGGATGGCCACCACGGCCTCCCGCGCGACGCGGCGCAGCTCCGCGTCGCGCGGATGTGCGCTCTCCGCCTCGCGCAGCGGGAGCACGGCCTCCACCGTACCCACCTGTCCCAGCGCGCGGGCGGCGGCCACGCGCACGAAGTCGAACCGGTCGCCGAGGGCGGCGACCAGCGCCGCCGCCGCGGCGGGGTTGCCACTTTCACCCAGGGCCAGGGCCGCCGCCTCGGCCAGGTCGCCCTTCTCCACGGAGAGGACGCGGGCCAGGGTGTGCAGGGCCCGCTCGTCCCCCACCCGGCCCAGGCACGCCATGGCCGCGCGCGCGGTGAGGAGCCGCCGCTCCCGCAGCGACCGGGCCAGGATGGCGTGCACCTCGTCGGAGTCCAGCGCGGCACCCACCGCCTCCAGCGCCCGCGACGCGCAGGTGTCGTCGGCGCTGTCGTACCGCGCGAACGCGAGCAGCGCCGGCCGGCCCTCCGGGCCCAGCATCAGGGCCGCGCGCAGCCGCATTTCGTCGCAGGCATCGCCGCACGCATGCCGGAGCGCCTCCCGCGTGGCCGGATGTTCGGGATATTCCCGGGCCAGCGTCGTCAGGTTCCAGAGCCGCACCTCGTCGATCGGCTCCTCGCGCACGTGCGCGGCCAGCCGCTCCACGAGGTCGTGCGGCCGCTGCAGCCGCTCGCCCAGCTGCAGCAGCGGGCGCAGCATGGCGGGCAGCGGATCGCCGGCGCCGCCGCCCGCATAGCGCTCGGCAAATGCGGCGTGGATGCACCCGTTCACGATCTGGATGGGCCACGACATGGCCTGCACCATCTGGACTCGCGTGGGCGGGTCGAGGAGCGCGAAGAGGAGAGCCGGCGGGCCTTGCACGTAGACGGCGGAGTCGAAGGCCGGATCGCCAATCTGCACTTCGCCGCTCGACGCCCGCGCCGACGCCCGGGGCTCCTCGGGCCGGAATCCGAGGGGGTGGGGCAGGCCGCTCACCGTCACGCGGGCCGACGGCGCGTCCAGGCCGTCGCGCGAGGGGAGGCCGCTGCGCGCCAGCGAGGCGCTCCACTCGTCCCCGAGGTACCCCTTCTCGATGACCACCTGCAAGCGCCCCTTCCGTCCCGCCAGCCGGTCCGACAGCGGCGCCACCTCGACCGACACGTCGGTGAGGCCCGCCTCCCGGGCCGTGGCCAGCCAGCGCTCACGCCGGGCCGGGCGCGAGCGCAGCGCGTCGACCAGCCGGCCGGCGAAGAAGGCGACCGCGACGGCCACCTGGAACATCAGCGCCGGCCCGGGAACGACACGCGGCCCGGCAGGTCGGGCGCCACCGAGACCTGCCCGGCCTCGCCGGCGGACAGGGAGAGCTGGCCCGGCGATCCGCCGCCGGTGCGGGCCTGGATGGCGGCCACCGCCTCGCGCGCGGCCCGCCGGAGGGCCGCGTCGCGCGGATGCCGCGCTTCCGCCTCGCGCAGGGGGAGCACGGCCGCCACGGTCCCCGCCCGGCCCAGCGCGCGGGCGGCGGCCGCGCGCACGAAGTCGAACCGATGGTCCAGCCCTTCCACCAGCGGGCCCTCGGCGGCCGGGCCCAGCGAGCCGAGGGCGGTGGCCGCCGCTTCGGCCAGGTCTCCGTCCACGCCGGCCAGCACGCGGGCCAGGGTGCGCTGCGCGGCCGCGTCGCTCCCGCGTCCCAGGCGCTGCACCAGCGCCCGGGCCGTGAAGGGCCGCTCGTCGCGCGCCCGGTGCAGCAGCGTGTGGGCCTCGCCGGCGTCGAGGGCCGCCCCCAGCGCCTCCACCGCGCGGGCGCCGCAGGTGTCGTCCCCCCGCGCGCCCCGCGCGAACTCGAGCAGCACGTCGCGGCCCTCGGGGCCCAGCATCATGGCCGCCCGCAGGCGCAGCTCGTCGTAGGCGTCGCCGCGGGCATGGTGCAGGGCCTCCCGCGTCTCCGGATGCTCCGGATACTCCCGGGCCAGCGTGACCAGGTTCCAGAGCCGCACCTCGTCCATCGGCTCCTCCCGCACGTGTGCGGCCAGCAGGGCGGGCAGGTCGGGGGGCTGGCGCAGGTGCTCCGCCAGGCGCAGCACGGCCGGCAGCATGAGCGACAACGGGCTGCCGGCGCCGCCTCCCGCGAAGCGGTCTTCGAGCAGGGCCACGAGCTGCCCGTCCGCCACCTTGATGGGCCACAACATGGCCTGCATCACCTGGGCGCGCGTGGGTGGGTCGAGCAGCGCGAACAGGAGGGCGGGAGGGCCCTGCAGGAGGACGTGCGGGTCGAAGCCGGGATCGCCGATCTGCAGCTCGCGCACGTCGGGCCGCGACCAGAGGCCGCCCTTTTCCGGGGCCAGCCCCACCCCCGCGGCCAGGCCGGTGACGGTGACGCGCACGCGGCCGGAGGGGAGGCCGTCGGCCGGCCCGGACCCGTCCATCTTCCTCCACGCCTCCGACAGTGCCCGTGCCTCGATGGTCAGCTCCAGGGACCCGGCACGGGCGCGCAGGTGGTCGCTGAGGAGAGTGCCCCTGGCCTCGACGCCGGTCAGGCCGGAAGCGGCCACCGCCTCCACCCACTCGTCGCGCCGGCGGCGGCGATCGGACAGCGACGCAGCGAAGCGCGCCGTGAAGATGAAGACCGCGCAGCCGCCCCAGATCGCCAGCTCGACGATCATGGCCGGCCCGGGAACGACACGCGGCCCGGCAGGTCGGGCGCGATCGAGACCTGCCCGGCCTCGCCGCCGGCCAGCGAGAGCTGGCCCGGCGATCCGCCGCCGGTGCGGGCCTGGATGGCCGCCACCGCCTCGCGCGCGGCGCGGCGCACCTCGACCTCGCTCGGATGGGTGTGGGCCTCCATGTCCTTGAGGGCCAGCACCGCCGCCAGGGAGCCCACCCGGCCCAGCGCCTCCGCCGCCGCCTTGCACACGAAGGCCCGCTCGTGGTGCAGCGCGGCCACCAGGGCCGCCTCCGCCGCCACCTGGCCGGAGGCGCCCAGGGCGTGCGCGGCCGCCTCGGCCAGGTCGCCCTTCTCGATGGCCAGGATGCGGGACAGCACGGGCAGGGCCTCGGTGCCGCCGCGGCGCCCCACCAGCGCGATGCAGGCCCGCGCCGTCTGCGGGCGGCGGGCCCGCAGCGCGCGGCTCAGCAGCGCGTGCACCTCGTCCGGGGCCAGCCGGTCGTCCAGGGCCGCGATGGCCCGCGCCGCCTGCTCGTCTTCGCCCTTCTCGTCGCGGGCCATGCGCAGCAGGATCTCGGTGGCCTCGGGGCCCAGCATCATGGCCGCGCGCAGGCGGATCTCGGCGTCGCCGTCGGTGAGGGCCGCGCGCAGCGCGGCGGCGGTGGCCGCGTCTTCGGGGTACTCGCGGGCCAGCGTGAGCAGGTTCCAGAGGCGGACCTCGGGGATGGGCTCCTGGCGCGCGTTGGCGGCCAGCCGCGCCGCCGCGTCGTCGGGCCAGCTGAGCCGCCGCGCCCACTCGAGGACGAGCGCCACCACCTGGGCCGTGTTGGGCCGCTGCTCCGTGACCGGGTCCTTGGCCAGGTAGGACGGGAGGAGGCGCACCCGGCCCGCGTCCACCACCAGCGACTGCTCGAGCATGACCAGCAGGTCGTGCCGCGTGCGGGCGTCGAGCACGGCGCGCACCAGCGCCGGCGGCCCCTGCACGTACACGGCGGCGTCGAACTTCTCGTCTCCGATGGAGAGCTCCTTTTCGGGCGCTCCCTTGTAGAACCCCTTTCCTTCCAGGCTCAGGGCCAGCCCTTCCGGCATGCCATCCACCATGACCATGGGGATCGGGCTCAGCGGCGGGAACCGGCCCGACGGGTCCCAGCGGTGGAACTTGGTGCCGCCCCAGGTGCGCATGGTGATCTCGAAGGGCGCCAGGGCCGCGGTCACGCGCGGGCCGCGCCAGGCGGTCGAGACCACGACGGCCCCCGAGGCCTCCATGGCCTGGGCCCAGTCCCGCTGCATGAGGCGCCGCTGGCGGCGCTCGAAGGCCACCACCGTCCCGGCTGCGGCCAGGAGGCCCGCGCCGATCAGGGCCTCCACGATCACAGCAGCCGCACCACCGGCTCCTCGCGCATCAGCTCCCGGTGCGTGAGGAGGTCGCGCACGGTCGCGATCAGCCAGCGCTCGGAGTTCACGCCGAACGAGATGTCGAGGCGGGGGCGGCGGTCGCGCGGCGAGTGGGGCGGGTCCAGGTAGCCGAGCGTGGGCGAGGCGGCGTTGAGCGGCACCACCACCTCCTCCTGGCCGCTGGCGCCGCCCACCTTGTGCAGGTCGCCGGAGGCGTCCCACACGAAGCGGCGGTCGCCGTCGCCGCGCGCCACCTCGCAGACCACCAGCTTGAAGATGGTCTCCGGCTCGCCCAGGGCGCAGGTGGGCACCACCTGCCGCTTCCACAGGTCGGGCGGGGTCGGGAAGCGCGTGCCCTTGGGCACGATCACCGTGTGCTGGGGCTGGCCGGTGGCCGCGTCGTGGGTGAGGAACGCGTAGTCGTGCACGATGAAGTCGAGCGCGGCCACGCGGTCGGCGGCGAAGCAGGCCCCGCCGTAGGCCACGGCCTCGAAGGGCTGCCAGGCCCGCAGGCGCCGCCGCTCGAAGCGCTCCTCCAGGCGCTGGAACACGCCGGGCAGCAGCGTGGACCCGCCCACCATGAGCACGTCCTCCACGGCGTCGGGCGTGATCTTGGCCTGCTCCAGCACCTCCTCCACGGAGTTCAGGAGGCCGCGGTAGAAGCCGCTCTCCTCCAGGAGCTGCACCAGGCGGCCGCGGGTCAGGGTCACGAAGCCGGAGCCCGGCGGCTGGGAGTCCGGCGTGCGGGCCAGGCCGGGAGGAGTGAGGAGGAAGTCGGCGTTCTCCTCGAAGAACACGGCCTCCTTCACCCGGCAGGCCTCGGCCAGCATGAGCCGGCGCCACAGCCGCGTTCCTTCGTCGCCCTCCTGCTCGCCCAGCGGGTAGCCCATCTCGCGGCACATGTCCTGGAGCACCCAGCCGTCCACCGCGTTGCCGCCCAGCGGCCGCCCGCGCTTGGCCATCACCACCGCCTGGCCGCCCAGGGCGCCCCGCGTGGACAGCTTCACCAGCACCACGTGCATGGTGCCGCCGCCGATGTCGACCACCAGGACCGTGCGCTCGCGGGTGAGGCTGAGGCCGTAGCCGAGCGCGGCCGCCACCGGCTCGTCCACGAAGCGCACCCGCTTCACGCCCAGGCCGCGCAGGATGGTCTGCACCTCCGCCCGGTAGGTCTCGAACGCGCTCACGGGCGCGGTGACCACGAGATCGCGGATGCGGTGGCCGGTGGCCCGCTTCACCTCGGCCAGCAGCTCGCGCAGGAAGGAGTGGGCGGCATCGCGGGCGGTGATCGTCTGCCGGCCCACGCGGGCCAGCGGCCGCAGCGCCTCGCTGGAGAGCGCGGGCTTGAAGGTGGGCACGAAGGAGGGTTGGGTGACGCCGTAGTTGCGCTCCAGCGCCGGGCGGCCGATGAGCGCGCGCCGGCCCAGGAACACGCGCCGGGCCAGCGGCGGCCAGCTGCCCAGGCGGTCGAGCAGGCCGGGCGACTCGAGCATGTGCACCGAAGAGGGCACCAGCCGCGGCGCCTCCAGCGGGTTTTCGCCCTCGGCGCTGCGGCAGACGCCCGTCAGCTCCACGAGCTGGGGCTGGCCGCGCGCGTCGTCCCACTGGGCGACGCCCGAGTTGGTGGTCCCCAGGTCCAGCGCCCAGCCGGGCATCTGCAGTACCCCCTTGAAGGTCCGTAGCTTACCCTGCTGCCTAACCACTCCGTTCATGCAGCGTCTTACCCAGGGAATGGCCGACGCGGAAGCCGACATCCAGGCGGTGGCCCGCGTCCGGTCGGGAGAGGTGGCCGCCTTCCGGGTCCTCGTGGAACGGCACTCGCGGGCGGTGCACCGGCTGGCCTATCGCATGACCGGAAACGCACACGACGCCGAAGACGTGGTCCAGGAGACCTTCCTGCGCGCCTTCAAGCGCCTGGACGACTTCGAGGAGCGGGCCCAGTTCGGGAGCTGGCTGCACCGGATCGGCGCCAACTGCGCCTACGACCTGCTGCGCAGCCGGTCCCGCGAGCGGGCCCGGCGCTTCGAGCCCGAAGGAGAGGACGCGGTGCCCATCGAGCAGACGGTGCCTTCGGACGCGCCGGGACCCGAGCGGCTGGTGGCGGGCGCGGAGCTGCGGCGGCGGGTGGACGCGGCCATGGAGCGCATGAGCGCGCTGGAGCGGGCGGCCTTCACGCTGCGCCACCTGGAGGGCCGCACCATCGCCGAGATCGGCGAGGCGCTGGGCCTCGACGCCAGCGCGGCCAAGCAGAGCATCTTCCGCGCCGTGCGCAAGGTGCGCGCGGCGCTGGGCGGGGCGGCGGCCTGGACCGAGAGGGCGGGGGCATGAGCGACGGGCTGCACCTGGGCGAAGAGGACCTGGTCCTCCACTACTACGGCGAGGTGGGTGCGCCCGCGGTGGCGGAACACCTGGCCGCCTGCCAGAAGTGCCGTGCCGAGTGGGACGCGCTGCGGGCTGCGCTCGACGCGGTGCGCGCGGACGCGGAGGAGCCGGCCGCTCCGGACGTGGAGCGGGTGTGGTCGCGCCTGCGGCCGGGCCTGGAGGCGGCGCGGCGGCGGCGGGCGTGGCCGCGCGCCGTGCTGCCGCCGCTGGCCGCGGCCGCGGCCCTGCTGCTGGCCTTCCAGCTCGGACGCCACTGGCCCGGGACCGCGCCGCCGCCCAGCGCGGCCCCGTCCGCGGCCGACGCCGGCGGGCGCGAGCGGATCCTCCTGGTGGCCGTGGGCGACCACCTGGAGCGCACGCAGATGCTGCTCGTCGAGCTGACCAACGCGCCCGGCACCCGGGCCCGCGACATCGGCCCCGAGCAGCAGCAGGCCGAGGAGCTGGTGAGCGCCAGCCGCCTCTACCGCCAGGCCGCGGTGCAGGCCGGCGAGCCGGGCATGGCCAGCGTGCTGGACGAGATCGAACGCGTGCTGGTCGAGGTGGCGCGGGGGCCGGAGACGCTGCAGCCGGCCGCGCTGGCCCAGCTGCAGAAGCGGATCGAGTCGCGGGGGCTGCTGTTCAAGGTGCGGGTGCTCGAGTCGCGCATGCGGCGGGAGCAGAAGAAGGAGGCGCCGCTCTCCGGCGCCTCCGTTTCCTGAGCGAGGGAGTCAATGGCATCGAAGTCAGGCATGGGTATCGGGGCGGCGGCGGTGCTGCTGCTCCTGGCAGGCGTCCGCACGCTGCACGCGGAGCAGGGGGCCCCTCCCTCACCCCCCACTGCGGCCACGCGGTTGGACGTGGTCTACGCGCCCGACGCGGTCCATCCCGGCGTGTCGAACGACGGCGAGGACGCGTCGATGGACGAAGGCGACAGCGGCGATCACGACGACGAGTCGCCGGCCCAGCGCATCGACGAGCTGTACGAAAGGGGCACCGAAGCCCTCGACGAGGAGCGGTGGAGCGAGGCCATCGAGGCCTTCGGCGCGGTGGCCAAGGACAAGGGGCCGCGCCAGGACGGCGCGCTCTACTGGAAGGCCTACGCCCTGCGCAAGGCCGGCCGCAAGGCCGACGCCGCCGTCGCCATCGCCGAGCTGCGCCGGGTCGCGCCCGGGAGCAAGTGGCTCAAGGAGGCGCAGGTGCTGGAGCTGGAGATGCGCCAGGACGCGGGCGAAGACGTGCGCCCGGCGGCCGGCGCCGACGAAGACCTGCAGCTCCTGGCCCTCAACGCCCTGGCCAACGGCGACTCCGCCCAGGCCGTTCCCATGCTGGAGAAGTTCCTGGCCACCAGCAGGTCGCGCAAGCTGCGCGAGAAGGCGCTCTTCGTGCTGGCCCAGAACGGCTCGCCCCAGGCCCACGGGCTGCTGCTCGACGTGGCCCGCGGCAACCGCCACGTGGACCTGCAGCGGAGCGCCATCCGGAGCCTGGGCCTGTTCGGGAGCCCGCAGAGCCGCGAGGAGCTGCGCGGCATCTACGCGGCCGGCGACGAAGACGTGAAGAAGGCCGTGCTGCAGGCCTACATGGTCTCGGGCGACGAGCAGAACACGCTGCAGGTGGCCCGCGGCGAGAAGTCGCCCTCCCTGCGCCGGGCGGCCATCCAGCAGCTGGGAGCCATGGGCGCGCAGGCCGAGCTGTGGCAGATGTACGGCAGCGAAAGCGACCTCGAGGTCAAGAAGGCCATCCTGCAGGGCATGTTCATCGGCGGCGGGGACCAGCGGCTGATCGAGCTCTCGCGCACGGAGACGAACCCCGAGCTGCGGCGGGTGGTGGTGCGCAACCTCGGCATCATGGACGGCGGCCGCACGGGGCCGCGGCTGGTGGAGCTGTACACGTCCGACCCCGACCCGCAGATCCGCCGCCAGGCCCTGGAGGGGCTCTTCATCCAGGGCAACGCCTCCGCGCTGATCAAGCTGGCCCGGGCGGAGAAGGACCCCGCCCGCCGCCGGGACATCGTGCAGAAGCTGTCGCTGATGGATTCCGAGGACGCGCGGCAGTACATGATGGAGCTGCTCAAGTGACCGCGCGGGCCGTGCTGGCCGCCCTTCTCGCGGCCGGGGCGGCCGTGGCCGGGGACGCGCCGCCGGAGCGGATCCGCAACGCGAAGGTGGAGGTCCGGCCCGCGGGCGCGGGCCTGGCCGCCGCCCTGCGCGCCGCCGGCCCCGGCCCCGTGTGGCTGGCCTACGACGTGCCGGCCGAGGCGGGCCACTCGATGTGCTGCTGGGACTCGGTGGAGTCGATCGGCCACGCGCGCGGCGGCTGCCGCCTCGATGGCCACAACGTCACCTTCAACGACGACGCCCAGGAAAGCCCGGTCCACCTGGAGGGCGAGCGGCTGGCCGTCGTCTACCTGCGCGTGGAGGGCGGGCGCGTGGAGCGCCTGCGCGTCCTCTCCCGCTCCTGCAGCGTGGACGCCGGCGGCCGGGCCCTGATCTGGCTGTCCGGCGTGGCCCCGGCGGACAGCGCCGCCTTCCTGGCCTCCCTGCTCGACGACCCCGCGCAGCGCCGGATGGTCGACGAGGTGCTGATGGCCCTGGGCGTGCACGCCGAGCCGGCCGCACTCGAGCGGATGGTCAAGGCGGCCCGGAGCAATCCCTCGTCGCGGGTGCGCTCGCAGGCCCTCTTCTGGCTGGCCCAGAAGGCCGGCCGCCGGGCCACGGAGGAGATCGAGCGCTCCGTGTCGGAGGACCCCGAGTCGCAGGTGCGGCAGCAGGCCGTGTTCGCGCTCAGCCAGCTCCCGCGCGAAGAGGGCGTGCCCAAGCTCATCGCGCTGGCCCGCTCCCACCGCGACCCGCACGTGCGCGAGCGGGCCATGTTCTGGCTGGGCCAGTCGGAGGACCCGCGCGCCCTGGCCTTCTTCGAGCAGGTCCTCACGAACTAGCCCTCTCCGGATCCGGGACGCGGGCGTCCCACAAGCGGACACCGCGGGGGGCGGGGACCGCCGGCGCAGACGGCGCAAACGGCTGACCCGACGCCACTTGGCACGAGGTGCGCAGGGTGGCACGGGTTTCGATACTCCGGGCGGCCATGGACCGCCCCCGCACCGACACCGGGCGCCGCCGCCTGCTGCGCCGCCTGGCCCTCGGCGCCGGCGTGGTGGTGGCGCTCTCCCTCACGCTCGGCCTGGCCCGCCTGCGCCCGGCCGCACCCCGCGTCGAGCGTTCAACGGTGTGGATCGACACCGTGAAGCGCGGGCCGATGCTGCGCCAGGTGCGCGGCCTGGGCACGCTGGTGCCCGAAGACGTGCGCTGGATCCCCGCCCCGGCCGAGGGCCGGGTGGAGCGCATCCTCGTCCACCCCGGCACCGTGGTCACGGCAGGAACGATCCTGCTGGAGCTGAGCAACCCCGAGCTGGAGCTGGCGGCGCAGGAGGCCGAGTCGCAGGCCCTGGCCGCGATGGCCCAGTACGCCGAGACGGACGCCCAGCTCCAGGCGGCCCAGCTGGAGCGCGAGTCGGCGGCGGCGCGCGTGGAATCGGAGTACGAGCAGGCCCGCCTGCGTGCCGACACCGACGCCGAGCTCTTCCGCGAGGGCCTGATCGCCGACATCACGATGAAGCTCTCGGCGCTCAGCGCGCGCGAGGCCAGCCAGCGCAAGGGGCTGGAGGCGCGGCGCCTCGAGAAGTCGGCCACGGCCGCGCGGTCCCAGCTGGCCGCCCTGCGCACCCTCGTGACCCAGCGCCAGGCCGAGGCCCGGATGCGCCGCGGCCAGGTGCGGGCCCTGGGCGTGGCCGCCGGCCTCTCCGGCGTCCTCCAGCAGATGGAGGTCGAGGTCGGCCAGCGCGTGGCCGCGGGCGCGGCCCTGGCCAAGGTGGCCGAGCCCACGCACCTGAAGGCCGTCATCCGCGTGCCCGAGACCCTGGCCAAGGACGTCCAGCTGGGCCAGCGCGTGAGCGTGGACACGCGCAACGGCGTGGTGGACGGCCGGGTGGCGCGCGTGGATCCCGCGGTCCAGAACGGCACCGTCACCGTGGACGTGCACCTGGCCGGAGACCTGCCCTCCGGCGCCCGCCCCGATCTCACGGTGGACGGCACCATCGAGCTGGAGCGGCTGGCGGACGTCATCTACGTGGGCCGCTCGGCCCAGGCCCAGCCGGACGGGACGCTGGCCATGTTCCGCCTCGAGAAGGACGGGTCGACCGCGACCCGCGTCAGCGTCCGCCTGGGACGGGCCTCGGTGTCGGCCATCGAGGTCCGCGACGGCCTGCAGCCCGGCCAGCAGGTGATCCTCTCGGACACCTCGGCCTTCGATTCCGCACCGGCCATCCGCCTCCAGTGAGGAATGAACATATGAGCGAAGCCCCGCCTCTCATCGAGCTCGAAGGCGTCTCCAAGGTGTTCTACACCGACGAGCTGGAGACCCACGCCCTGGCCGGTGTGCACCTCCAGATCCAGCAGGGCGAATACGTGGCC
>Ga0111539_10008114_pt1 | contig 13378 bp, 14 predicted proteins | sample RhiMethybrSRZTD1_FD_79667 | JGI IMG/M metagenome (GOLD analysis project Ga0111539, IMG submission 79667) | Populus rhizosphere microbial communities from Tennessee, USA - Rhizosphere MetaG P. TD hybrid SRZTD1 (version 2) (version 2) | ecosystem: Host-associated > Plants > Roots > Rhizosphere >...
CGACGGCGACCGCGATCCTCATCGAGCAGTTCACGCGGCTGCGTGACGGGGACCGGTTCTGGTACCAGAACGGCCAGTTCTCGTCCTCGGACCTCGCGGTCATCGAGCGCACGACGCTCCGCGACGTCCTCGAGCGCAACAGCGGCGCCGAGGGCCTCCAGCCCAACGTCTTCGTCGTCTGCATCGCCGATTTCAACCACTCGGGAGCCGTGGACGAGCTCGACCGCCTCGACTTCCTCGGCGCGTACGACGCGGAGGACGAGGGCGCCGACCTCGACGAGAACGGGGTCGTGGACGGCGACGACCTGTCCGAGTTCCTCGCGGCCCTATCCGAGGGCTGCTGACGCGGTTTACATGCCTCGGGGCTTTTCCCGCGCGTGCGGGAATTCCCCCTTACATGCGCCGGGGGTTTCCCTCGTGCGGGATTCCCCCGGCGCCTTTACGATCAGGGCGCCATGAACACACAACGCGTCCTGATCGTTCTCGGGCTGACCGGCGGGCTTTGCTGCGCCGCGACCGCTCCCGCGGTCGAGACCGCGAAGGTCGGCGAGATCCAGCGCCCCATCATCACGCTGACTCCGGAAGAGCGGGCGGCCGCCGACCAGTTCGAGGCGAAGCTCAAGGACTACATCGCCGACCACCGGAAGGCCGAGGCCGCCCTCCCGCACCTGTCGAAGGACTCGACGCCGCAGGAGATCGACAAGAACCAGCGCGCGCTCGGGACCCAGCTGGCCGCCGAGCGCGCCGGCGCAAAGCAGGGTGACTTCTTCACGCCTCCGATGGAAGGGCTCGTCCGTCGCACGCTTCAGGCGGTGCTGGCCGGCCCCGACGCGAAGACGATCAAGGCGTCGATCATGGACGAGAACCCGGGCGTGCCGAACCTGAAGATCAACGACAGGTATCCGGACAACATCCCGCTCTCGACCATGCCGCCGCAGGTCCTCGAACCGCTTCCCAAGCTCGATGAAGAGATGGAATACCGCTTCCTCGGCAAGCATCTCGTTCTCCTGGACACGCACGCGCATCTCGTCGTGGACTTCACGGGGAACGTGCTGCCGTAAAAGGAACGCGTAGGGAGCTCTCATGCGCTCACGACAGCTCCTCCCGATCGGCTTTCTCGCGGCGCTTCTCGCCCTGGCTTGTCCGGGAGGAACAGTTCAGCCGACCTCCGGCCCGGCGGAGGTCCTCGCCAAGGGAACTCAGGAAGCGCCCATCCCGCTTCCGAACGCGAAAGGCTCGCTCAAGTTCGTGGTCCTGGGCGATTTCGGAGTCGCCGACAGGCGCCAGTACAGCCTCGGCGCCGAGATGAGCAGGTTTCACGACACCTTTCCCTTCGACACCGTTGTGCTGGTCGGGGACAACCTGTACGGCGCCGAGCGGCCCCAAGACTTCAAGACCAAGTTCGAGGACCCGTACAAGCCGCTCCTCGACAAGAACGTGAAGTTCATGGGCGCACTCGGGAACCACGACGCGCGGGAGCAACGCTTCTACAAGCTGTTCAACATGGACGGGAAGCTCTATTACTCGTTCAAGGCGCCGAGCGAGAGCGTGCGCTTCTTCATGCTCGACAGCACCTACCCCGTGCCCGACCAGATCGCCTGGCTCGAGAAGGAGCTGGCCGACTCCAAGGAGGACTGGAAGATCGCCTGCTTCCATCACCCGATCTACTCGTCGGGCGGGCGACACGGGTCCGACCTGAAGCTTCGCGAGACGCTCGAGCCGCTGTTCATCAAGTACAACGTCAGCGTCGCGTTCACCGGGCACGACCACTTCTACGAGAGGATCAAGCCCCAGCACGGGATCGTGTACTACGTGGTCGGGTCCGGCGGACAGCTCGCCATCGGAGACATCGCGAAGGGCTCGCCGCTGACCGCGAAGGGGTTCGACACCGACAACGTCTTCCTCGCGGTCGAGATCCAGGGGGACAAGATGTACTTCAACGCGATCTCCACCCCCGGGACGGTCATCGATTCGGGGATCATCGAGCGGCGCAAGCCGGAGCCGTCGTGAGGCTGGCCTCCGCCGTTCTCATCCTCGGCATCGCTCTCGGGACCGCGGTCGCCGCCCAGGCGCAGATCCCGCCTCCCGACGGGGAGCGCCAGCTTCGCGACCCGGGCTCGAAGCAGACGCTCAAGCACGAGCTGAAGGACGCCGCGATCCGCCTTCCGCTCGCGATGCTCCTCGGGACGGCGCTCGCGCTCCGGCCGCGGCGGAAGGGCACCCCGCCCCGCAACCTCGCCGTCATCGAGACCCAGGTCATCCTGGCCGTCGTCGGCGCCGTCGTCATGCTCGTCGTGGGGGCTTCGCTCGCGCGGGCCTTCGGGATCGTGGGAGTGGCCGGTCTCATACGATACCGATCGAAGATCAACGATCCGAAGGACGCCGTCGTCATGCTCTCGGCGCTCGCGGTCGGGCTCGCGGCCGGCTCCGGGCTGTACGGGCTCTCCGCCTTCTCGACGGCGTTCCTCGCCGTGGCGCTCGGCATCATCGAGAGCTTCGAGCCGCGCGTGCGGGAGTTCGATCTCGTCGTGAAGCTCAATGGGAAGACGGCGGAGCTCCGCCCCAAGATCGAGGAGGTCCTCCGCAGGTACGGGTGCGAGTTCGAGGTGCGCACGGTGTCGGAAGAAGAGGTCGCCTACGCCGTCACGGCTCCCTACGCGATCAAGACCGACCGCGCCGCGAAGGCTCTGATCGCGCTCGAGCCGGGCGGCAAGGGCGCGGTGGAGTGGAAAGAGATCGCCAAGAAGGACAAGAAGTAGGAACCCGCGCGGTGAAAGCCATCATCCAGCCCGAGTCGGGGCTTTCGCCCGTCGTCGCCGCCTTGCGGAAGGCCAAGGTCTCGATCGACATCTGCATCTTCCGGCTCGACCGGAAGGAGATCGAGGACGCGCTCGGGGCCGCGGTCACACGAGGGGTGAAGGTTCGCGCCTTGATCGCGAACGTCAACAGCGGCGGCACCGCGAGCCTGCGCAAGCTCGAGCAGCGGCTCCTCGAGGCGGGTGTTGCGGTCACCCGAACTTCGGATGAGCTCGTTCGCTATCACGGCAAGTACATGGTGGTGGACAAGATGCTGTGGGTCTTCGGCTTCAACTTCACGAAGATCGACACGGCGAGGAGCCGCAGCTTCGCGGTCGCGACGAGAGACCAGCGCGCGGTGAAGGAGGCGTCGAGCCTGTTCGAGGCGGACACCACACGGCAGCCGTACGCACCTTCGAAGTCGAACCTCGTCGTCAGCCCGGAGACCGCGCGCGACGTGCTCGGAAAGTTCCTCAAGGGCGCGAGGAAGGAGCTCGCGATCTACGACATCAAGGTCCAGGATCCCGCGATGATCCGCCTCCTCGACGAGCGCGCGCGCAAGGGGGTGAAGGTCCGCATCATCGGCTCCCTCAAGGGGTCGATTCAGGGCGTCGCCGTTTACCCTTTGACCGGCTTCCGCCTCCACGTCCGCGCGATCATCCGCGACGGCACGCGCGCCTTCGTCGGAAGCCAGAGCCTGCGCACGCTCGAGCTCGACGAGCGCCGCGAGCTGGGCCTGCTCGTCAGCAACCCGTCGGTGACCCGCCAGCTCCTGCACGTGTTCGAGGCGGACTGGGAGGCGTCGGCTAAGGGGAAGGACAAGGTGGCCGCTGGGTGATCTCCCGCCTCTTGTCCTTGAACAGCGCGACCCAGTCCTCGATCGTCACCGACCGCTCACCGCGATCCCCCTCGCGCGTCTCGAGTCCCAGCCGTCCCACGCGGGCCACCTTGAACAGGTCCGCGATCTGCTCGTCGGAGAGCTTTTCGAGCTGATCGGCCAGGAGCTTGCGCCCCCCCTCGCCGACCGTCGGATTCTTGAGCGTGGATTTCCGGAGGAAGCCTCCGACCGAGGTCAGGCGAGCCGTGCAGGTCTTCGGGTCCTCCCAGATCTCGCGCGACTTCCAGCCGTCGTAGTCGATCCGCCCGGACCCTCCGGTCGAGATGCCGCCCTCGCCGAACACCGATCCGAGATCGTCCACGTACATGATCGGACCCTTCGGCGTGAGCTTCAGCTCGTTCTGCGCGGCCTTGTTGTCCGCGTTCTGGACGAAGGCGTTGAGCAGCTTCAGCGCGTCGATCTCGGCCTTCGATGCTCCGCCTAAGGACGGATCGACGAGATCGAGCTCCTTCCAGTCCCAGCCTTGGTGGTCCTCGCGCTCGATCGTCTCCCCCTCGATCGGTTCCTCGATCGCCGCGACTTCGAACCGGTACGTCCCCACCATCGCCTCGTGCGGAAGCGGGTCGAACGACACGCGCTTCTTGTAGCTGACGTAGTCCCACGGACGCTGAGGGCAGCCGCGGCAGATCACGTGGACGGGGATCATCCGGTCGGCGTAGAAGCCGAGCGCCCAGAACAGACGCGTGCCGAGGACCTCCCCATACGCTTCCTTGTAGTCCGAGGTGCCGATGTACTTGACCTTCACGTCGGTGCCGTCGGCGAGCCGGCAGGTGAACTTCTCCGTCCAACCTTTCATCTGCTTCGGGACGAAGTCGCAGGCGACCTCGTCGCCGGCTTTCATGCGCAAGCGTCCCGGCGGTCCGGCGAACAGATCCTTCGACGCGACGTCGCTCGATTCCCACACGCGCGCGCGGCGGATGTCGTCGAGGCGCTCGGCTTCGGTGGGTGGGGTGAAACCCTGCTTGGCGTTAACGACCCCGAAGAGGAGGAGCGCCACGGTCGTACCCACGCATCGCGTGGCCCTCATGTAACCTCCGCGGCGCCTCACACGCATGGTACAGTCGAAGATCGACGGCGGCACATCACGCACACGGGAACGAGACGCTTGACCCGGGACGAAAAACTTCATCGACGCATCGACGATCGCGACCGTGAGCTCGAGCTCGAGCGCCTTCGCACCACGCTCGACAGCATCGGCGACGGCGTGATCGCCACCGATACCGAGGGGCGCATCGTCAGTCTCAACGGCGTGGCGGAAGCGCTGACCGGATGGCGTTCGGGCGATGCGCTCGGCCTCCCCGTGGACGAGGTGTTTCGGATCGTGAACGAACAGACGCGCCGCCCCGTCGAGAATCCCATCGAGCGGGTCCTGAGCGAAGGCGCGATCGTCGGCCTCGCGAACCACACGATCCTCATCGCCAGGGACGGGAGCGAGCGCGCCATCGACGACAGCGCCGCACCGATTCGCAACGAGGACGGCGGCGTGACGGGGTGCGTCCTCATCTTCCGGGACGTGACGGATCGGAGACAGCTCGAGAAGGAGAACGCCGAGCGGCTCGTGGCCAGCCGCCTCCTCGCGTCGATCGTCGAGTCCTCCACCGACGCCATCGTCAGCAAGACGCTCGACGGCACCATCCGCAGCTGGAACCACGCGGCCGAAGTGCTGTTCGGTCACACCGCGCAGGAGGCGATCGGCCGCTCGATCACGCTCATCATCCCGGAGGATCGCCTGCGAGAAGAGGAAGAGATCGTCCGGCGCATCCGCGCGGGGGAACGCGTCGACCACTTCGAGACGGTGCGCGTGCGGCGCGACGGCACGGCCGTGGACGTCTCGCTGACGATCTCCCCCATTCGGGACGAGGAGGGGCGCGTCGTCGGCGCCTCCAAGATCGCCCGGGACATCAGCGACCGGAAGCAGGCCGAGGAGCGCATCTACGCCCTGCTCGCCGAGCTGCGCGAGGCGGACCGCCTGAAGGACGAGTTCCTCGCCATGCTCGGCCACGAGCTGCGCAACCCCATGGCGCCGATCAGCAACATGCTCGAGATCCTGAAGCGCGCGAAGGGCGACGAGACGATGATCCAGCAGGCGCGCGGCACGATGGAGCGCCAGCTCGGCCAGCTCGCGCGCCTCGTCGACGACCTGGTGGACGTCAGCCGCATCACGCGCGGCAAGCTCGAGCTCCGCAAGGAGCGCGTCGAGCTGGCCTCCGCGGTGCATCAGGCGGTCGAGGCCTTCCGACCGCTCGCGGAGCGGTCGCACGTGCGTCTCGACGTCACGCTCCCCCAGGATCCGATCTACGTGGACGCCGACCCCGTGCGCCTGGTCCAGGTCATCGGCAACCTGCTGAACAACGCGTGCAAGTTCAGCCACGAGGGCGGGCATGTCTCACTCGCGGTCGAGCGACAGGACGGCGAGGTCTCCCTCGCGGTGAAGGACGAGGGGATCGGCATCCCCAAGGAGAAGCTCGACCGGGTCTTCGACATGTTCGTGCAGCTCGACCGTGCCCTCGAGAGGACGGGCGGCGGCCTCGGGATCGGATTGACCCTCGTCAGGCGGATCGTCCGGATGCTGGGAGGAACCGTGACCGCGCGGAGCGAGGGTCCCGGCCGGGGTGCGGAGTTCATCGTCCGCCTTCCCATCGTCACCGAGCGCCGCAGCCAGCGCCGTCCGGTGGTGACTCCCGAGTCTCCCGCCGTGCCCGTGCATCGAATCCTCATCGTGGACGACAACGTGGACGCCGCGTCCTCCCTCTCCGCGCTGCTCCGCATCACGGGGAACGAGACGCACCTCGCGCACGACGGCGTCGAGGCCATCGAGGCCGCGGAGCGATGCCGCCCGGACGTCGTGCTGCTCGACATCGGGCTCCCCCGCCTCAACGGTTACGACGCGTGCCGGCGCATGCGCGAGCGTCCCTCGGGGAACGACGTCGTCATCGTCGCGATGACCGGCTGGGGGCAGGAATCGGATCGCCAGAAATCGCGCGACGCGGGCTTCGACCACCACATGGTGAAGCCGGTGGACTACGCCGCGCTCATGAGCGCGATCGCGCAGGGACGCGGCAAGGCGTCCTGACGCGCTCTTCGCGTTCGTCGGGTGATCACCTCATCGCGCGCTGGTGAAGCTCGTCGTAGCCTCGCTGATGAGGAGACTCACCATGGATCAATCCACCATCATGATTCTCGTCATCGCACTCGTGGTCATCGCGGCCGCCGCGGCATGGTTGGTCGCTCGTAACAGGCGGTCCGAGGCGCTCCGCCAGAAGTTCGGCACGGAGTACGACCGCACGGTGAAGGCGGTGGGCTCGCCCCTGAAGGCCGAAGCCGATCTCCTGGGACGCGCCAAGCGTGTCGCCGCCCTCGACATCCGGCCTCTCAACTCGAACGATCGTGACCGGTTCACCGAGGAGTGGCGCCGCACGCAGGCGGCGTTCGTGGACGACCCCGCCGGTGCCGTCGCGCGCGCCGACGCGCTCGTGGATCAAGTCATGCAAGCCCGCGGCTACCCCGTCGCCGACTTCGAGGTGCGCGCGGCGGACATCTCCGTGGACCACCCCCGCTTCGTCCAGAACTACCGCGAGGCGCACGCGATCGCGCTCGCCGCGCGCCGTGGAACCGCGCGGACGGAAGACCTCCGCCGGGCCACCATCCACTACCGGGACCTGTTCGAGGACCTGCTCAACACCGCGGCTTGAAGCGGACGAGGTATCGATGAAAGAGGTGAGAGACGAAAGACTGCGGGACGAGACTCACGTCCCGCTGATGCAACGCGAGGATAACGACGCGTTTCGCAACCGCTGGATGGCGATCCAGACGGGGTTCGTGGACGAGCCGCGCCGGGCGGTGAAGGAGGCGGATGCGCTCGTCGCCGAGACGATGAAGCGCCTGTCCGACATGTTCACGAGCGAGCGCGGGAGGCTCGAGGGGCAGTGGTCACGCGAGGAGCCGGTCTCGACGGAGAACCTCCGCCTCGTTCTCCAGCGCTACCGGTCGTTCTTCGACCGGCTGCTCGGGATGACGCCCCAGGACGCCCCGGCGCGCCCGCGCCAAGAGCCACAACGCGACATCGACCGGGAGCGTGTGCGAGAGCCCGAGCCGGTGAGGGAGCGGGAGAGAGCGCCGGGACGGGACCGGGACGCGTAGTTCCGATTGCCCCGGCTTCCCGTTCGCCGTATCGTCCGGTCACCGTTTCTAGCTAGGAGGCCGGGATGGCGGACAACAAGTCAAGCTCGAAGAAGGAGTACGTCGCGCCTCGGATTGTGCATTCGGAGAAGATAGAGGGTCGTGCGGTGGCATGTCTACGTGCCACCGACGCGCAGTGCGGCGGCGGTCCGATCCTCAGTTGACGACGATCGTCTTGACGTTCACGAACTCGCGAATGCCGTAGGCGCCGAGCTCGCGCCCGTACCCCGACTGCTTCACGCCGCCGAACGGAAGGCGCGGGTCCGAGACGACCTGGGCGTTGACGCACACGCAGCCCGCCTCGAGCCGGGATGCGACGCGGCGGCCCCGCTCGAGATCGCGCGTGAACACCGCGCCGCCGAGGCCGTAGATCGTGTCGTTCGCGATGCGGACGGCGTCGTCCTCGTCGCGAGCTTTCACGATCGCCGCGACGGGACCGAACAGCTCCTCGTCGTACGCGGGCATGCCCGGCTTCACGTCGAGCAGCACGGTCGGTGGATAGAACGCGCCCGGGCCGTCCGAGATCTCGCCCCCGAGCGCCAACCGCGCTCCCTTCTCGATCGACGTCGTCACCTGCGCGTGGAGGGTGTCGCGAAGGTCACGACGGGCGAGCGGGCCGATTTCGGTCTCCTCGTCCAGAGGGTCGCCGACGCGCTTGTCCCTCATTCGAGCCACGAACCGCTCGGTGAATTCTCTCAACACCGGCTCGACGACGACGAAGCGCTTCGCGGCGATGCAGCTCTGGCCGGCGTTGACGAGGCGGGCGGCGACGCAGATCTCGACGGCGCGATCGAGATCGGCATCCTCGAGGACGACGTACGCGTCGGATCCGCCCAGCTCGAGCACCGTCTTCTTGACGACCCCACCCGCGAGCGACGCGACCGACGTGCCGGCCGGCGTGCTCCCCGTGAGCGTCACCGCGCGCACGAGCGGATGCTCGATGACGTCCCTCACGCGCCCGCTCCCGATCAGCAGCGTGCGGAACGCCCCGTCGGGGAGGCCGGCGGTCCGGAGCACGTCCTCGATCGCGAGCGCGCAGCCGGGGACGTTCGAGGCGTGCTTGAGCAGTCCGGCGTTTCCGGCCATGAGCGCCGGCGCCGCGAAGCGGAACACCTGCCACAGCGGGAAGTTCCACGGCATGACCGCGAGCACGACGCCCAGCGGCTGGAACACCACCGACGACGTCTCGTCGATGTCGTCCGGCGCGAGGTAGCGCTCGGCGTGCTCTGCGAAGTGCTCGCACGCCCACGCGCACTTCTCGACCTCGCCTTCCCCCTGCTTCACCGGCTTCCCCATCTCGGTCGCCATGAGGCGGGCGAGCTCCGCTTTTCGGGAGCGCAGGACCTGAGCCGCGGCTCGGAGGACCCTCGCGCGATCCTCGAACGAGGTGGCTCGCCATGCCGTCCAGGCCGCCTGCGCCTGCTCGATGGCCCTCTCGACGGCCCGGAGGTCCGGCTCGGAATAAGCTTGGATTTCCTCGCCCGTTGCCGGGTTCACTGACGAAAACGTCATCGGCTTCTCGTCTTCTCTATATAGATGATAGGGCCGCTGGTGTTCCGCGCTTTTTTCCGGCCGGCCGGAGCAGCTCCAGGAGCTTCCCCTCGGGCCGGGCGATCTGCTCGAAGGTGCACTGGTTCGGCGCCTTGTCGGGCCGGAACCGCACGAGCTTCGTCCCGTGCCGGAACCGATCCCCCGTCACGTGGTCGTACGCCACCTCGACGACGAGCTTCGGCTTGAGCGGCTCCCACGCGGTCGAGCGCTCCGTGCTCCACCGCGAAGGTCCGCCCGGCGCGCTCCCCGTGAACCCCGGCGGCTTGATCAGCTTCTCGAGCTTGGGTGTGAGCGCGCGGCGCTCGACGAGAGAGAGACTCGACGTGAAGCCGACGTGGTGGAGGAGCCCCTCGTCGTCGTAGAGACCGAGGAGGAGCGAGCCCACGACCTTCCCCTTGCTCGCGTAGCGAAAACCCCCGACGACGCAGTCCGCGGTACGCCGCTGCTTGATCTTCTGCATGCCGGTCCGGTCGCCCGAGCGGTACGGCAAGTCCACGCGCTTCGCGATGACGCCGTCGAGGGTGCCGCGCGTGGACTTGAACCAGGAGAGAGCACGCGTCCGGTCCCGGAGCGCGGGGGACAGCGCGATGCGAGGATGACCGACGAGGAAACGCTTCGCGAAGGCCTCCAGCCGCTTGCGCCGCTCGATGAGCGGCAGCGGCACGAGCGACGAGCCGCGCTCGTCCACGAGCAGATCGAAGACGACGTAGAGCGCCGGCGTCTCCGCGGAGAGCTTCTTCACGCGGCTTTCGGCGGGATGGATGCGCAGGAGCAGATCGTCGAACGAGAGCGACTTTCCCTTCGGGATGACGAGCTCGCCGTCCAGCACGAACCGCTTCGCCTTCACGCGGCGCACCGCGTCGACCATCTCCGGGAAGTAGCGCGCGAGCGTCTCCCCCGCCTTCGACTGGAGCTCGACGTCATCGCCGTCCCGGAACGCGAGGCACCGGAAGCCGTCCCACTTCGGCTCGTACTGCCACTCGGACCCGGAGGGCACCTCGTCGACGGACTTCGCCTCCATCGGCGGGTACGGGCGGCGCAGCGGAAGGCTCATCGCAACGGTGCCAGGCGCGGCGGCCGCTTGCCGCGCCGGATCGAGCCGGCGAGGGGCACGTATTCGAGCTCTTCGCTGTGGAGGACGCAGCGGAGCATGAGCCCGCCGCGGCTCATGTCGCCGCGCCCCACGAACTCCGCGGGGAAACGGAGGCGCCCGCCCAGGCGGCCCTCGATCGCGTCCACGTACTTCCCGGTGGCGATGCTCCCCAGCAGAACGACGATGTGCTCCGGGGGAAGGGTCGAGGCGAGCATCTCCGCGGCGCGCTGGAGCGGCCGGCGGAAGCGCGGCTCGTCGAGATCGACGCGGATCCTCGCGATGGCGCGCAGCTCCTTCGGCGTGACGATCGTGTCGGGGTCGAGGAAGCCCCGGCCCGGGACGATGACGAGCGGCGTTCCGAAGGCGCGCGCGTAGGCGAGCTTGCCGCGGAAGTAGAGGCCGCTCAAGAACGCGAAGACGTCGCCGATCGGGGCGCCCTGCTGCCTGAGACGTTGCGCCAGCGGGAACGCCCCGCGCCCCTCGAGGAGGATCCGGGCACGGACGCCGCCGCAGTGGGCCGGAGACAGCAAGAAGAAGCGGCTCACGACCGCCGCTCCTCGGCCCAGTCCATCAACCCCTCGTACGGCCACGTGTTGATGATCCGCTTCGCGGGGATCCCCGCGAGTCGCGCGTGCGCGATGGCGTACTCCGCGTAGACGAGCTCGGCGCCCGCGTGGGCGTCGCTGTCCAGCGCGAACAGGCACCCGGCGGCGAGCGCTTTCGCCGCGAGCGTGTGATCCAGGTCCTGGCGGTAGGGATCGCCGTCGATCTCGATCGCGACCCCGGTGCGGCTCGCCTCCTCGAACACCTCGTCCCATCGCGCGAGCACTCCCCGGCGAGAGTACATGCGCCCCCGGGGGTGTGCCAGGACGTGAACGCGCGGATGGCGCACGGTCGCGAGCAGCCGGTCGGTCTGGTCCTCCGACCGCCGCAGCTTCGAGTGGGGCGCCGCGAGCACGAGGTCGAACACCTCGGTCTCCTCGTCGGTCATGTCGATGCCGCCGTCCGCCGGGATGTTCGCCTCGACGGCGCCGATGACGTGGAAGGCGCCGTCCGCGCGGCGGTTCCACGCATCGATCTCCTTCGCGCGCAGACGCGCGTCGCTCATGCTCATGCCGTTCGCGATACGCAGGCCGTAAGAGTGGTCGCTCACGCCGAGATACGCGTAACCGCGATCCTTCGCCGCCGAGGCGAGGCGGGCGATGCTCTCGCCACCATCGCTCCAGGTGGAGTGCGTTTGCAGGTCGCCGCGGTAGTCGCGGAGCGAGACCGCGCCCGGAGCCCGCGTCGCGAGCGCGCGGAGGACCCCGGCGCGGCTGAGGAAGTGCGTGCGGTGGGACCGCGCCGCGACGACCTCGGCGAGCTTCCCGCTCCCCTGGACCGTCTTCTCGACCGTGGGACTCTTCCCCTGCGCCAGGTGCTCGAGGATGACGCGCTCGGTCGCGGGGCCGATGTAGGGGATCTCCCGGAGCCCGTGATGCTCGACGAAGTCGTCGAGGGGCTCGTCGAGCGTGAGAACCGCGCGGGCGGCGCGCTTGTACGCGAAACGGCCGTGTCGCGACGCGTGCACCATCGCCACGTCGTTCAACGCCCCCGCGACCTCCATGTTGACGTCGCGGAACACGGCCGGAACCTCCGCTTCGACGGTACCTCGCCGGAGCGGCGGAGGCCACTGTTCAATAAAGTTGACATTTTTGAACAGTGGCCGTAACCTGCGACGCGATGAAACGGCCCCAGGTGGTTCCCGCCAAGCTCCTCGCCTCGCCCTTGCGCGCCGAGATCATCGGCCGGCTGCAAACCGAGGGCCCCCTCTCGATCCGCGAGCTCGCCGTGCACCTCTCGCGTCCCGCGAGCGGGCTCTACCACCACGTCCGTCTCCTGGAGCAGGGGGGCGTCGTGCGCGAGAGCGACCGGCGCCGTTCCGGCCGTCGCGACGAGGTCGTCTACGCCCTGACCGCCCCGCGCGTCGGCGGTGCCCCCGCGCGCGACCCCGAGAGCCGCGCGGGGACCGCGGCGGCGGCTCAGACCGCTCTGCGCATGGCCGGGCGGGAGTTCACCGCCGCGCTCGAAGCGACCCCACCCGGGAAGCGTTCGGGGATGCGCCTCTCCCGGCAGCGCATCTGGCTGAGCGCTGCGGGGGCGGCGAAGGCGCTCGCGCTCGTCCGCCGCCTCGAAGCCCTGCTGGACGCGGAGAACCGCAAACGCCGGGGCAAGCTCCACGTCGTTACGACCGTGTTCGTGCCCTTGGCTTCGCCATGAGCGTCCTCGAGATCCTCGAGCGGGCGCGGGCCGCGGCGGGCCGGCTGACCGCCGACGTCATGCTGTCCGGTCCCTCGGAGCGGGCCGGCCTTCCCTCCGAGACGAGCGTCACGCTCTCCCCCGACGGGCGCTTCGTCGAGCGGATACGCGGACGGGTGAGCACCACGACGGGATACGACGGCCGACGGGGCTGGGCGCTCGACCCCAGCGGCATGCCGATGACCCTCGACCTCGACGACGAGCAGACCCCACGGCTCGTGTACGCGGTCATCTCCGGACACTGGCTTCGCGGGAACGAATTCGAGGTCGAGCTCCATCCGGACAGCGGTGACGGCGACGAGGTTCGGCTCCGTCTCGAGCTGCGGGGCTCGGCCACCGGTGCGACGGTTGTCCTCGACCGAGCGACATGGCTCCCCCGGCGTCTCGAGCGGCCGATCGTCGGTTGGCCGCGGATCTGGGAGTTCGACGACTACCGGGTCACGCAGGGGGCCTCGATCCCTTTCCGGTGGACCGCGACGCAGGGGGGCCTGACCGACGTCGATCGACTCGCGACCGCAAGTCCGGCAGCCGGCGACCTGTACGGGCCGGTCACGGGGGAGCCC
>Ga0111539_10008116_pt1 | contig 13377 bp, 7 predicted proteins | sample RhiMethybrSRZTD1_FD_79667 | JGI IMG/M metagenome (GOLD analysis project Ga0111539, IMG submission 79667) | Populus rhizosphere microbial communities from Tennessee, USA - Rhizosphere MetaG P. TD hybrid SRZTD1 (version 2) (version 2) | ecosystem: Host-associated > Plants > Roots > Rhizosphere >...
CTGGTGGTAAGTCCCCACACCATAGGCGGCCTGACGGCCAGGATATTGAACGCAATCTGACCGTCGTAAGGCCTGCCCCCCACCCAAGGGGCAGGCCCCCCGTTTCACGATCCTCCAAACTTCTTAGCGGCCTCCAAAAGGCCGCTTCTTTTTTTGCGGATACCGCACCGTGGGCGGATGAAACTTTGTTTCGTTGGCAGATCCGATGGGTGTCACCTGCACGCTGGCGTTTTCACCGCGGTAGCGGCGACGGACGCGATGGGCGGCGCTAACCCGCCAAGGCCTTGTGGCGCGCCTTCGCGACCACGTTGCCGACGAGATCGGCATAGGTGTCGATCGGCTGCGGCTTGCCGGTGAAATAGCCCTGCACCTCGTCGCAGCCTTCCTGCGCCAAGAACGACAGCTGGCTTTGGTTCTCCACGCCTTCGGCAAGCACCGGGATGTTGAGGCTGTGGCCCAGGGTAACAATGGCGCGAACGATGGCCATCGAATGATGGTTGTTCTCAAGGTCGCCGACGAAGACGCGGTCAATCTTGATCTTCTCGAATGGGAAGGCGTGCAGGTACGACAGCGAGGAGTATCCCGACCCGAAATCGTCGAGCGCGATGTGCACGCCGAGCACCTTGAGTTTGCGCAGGATCGATACCGCGCGGGAGAAGTCGTCGATCAACACGCCTTCGGTGATCTCGAGCTCCAGCCGGTCTGGCTTCAGTCCGGTCTCGAGCAGGATCGAGTGGACGAGTTTCGCCAGGTCGCCATGGTGGAACTGGACCGGCGAGATGTTCACCGCCACCCGCAGAGGATTGGGCCACGACGCAGCTTCCTTACAGGCCTCGCGCAGGATCCATTCGCCGAGCGCAATGATCTGCGTGCTCTGTTCGGCGATCGGGATGAAGGTCTCGGGCGATACCCAGCCGCGTTTCGGGCAGTGCCAGCGTGCGAGCGCCTCGAAGCCGACAACCTTGCCGAAGGCGATGGTCTTCTGCGGCTGATAGTGCAGGAGCAGGTCGCCACGGTCTGGCGCGCTGCGCAGGTCGGTCTGCAGCTCGCGCCGTTCGCGCAGACGTGAGCCGAGTTTTTCCTCGAAGAAGCGCACCGAGCCGCGCACTTCCGACTTTGCCTGATAGAGCGCGGCGTCGGCGTTGGCAATCAAGGCCGTCGCATCCGTGCCGTCGGCAGGGTAGACGGCCACGCCTACGCTCAAGCCGACCTGGATCTGGTGACCGTCGACCTCGAAGTTGTCCTTGAACGCCTCGATCATGCGCTCGCCGATCAGTCCGGCGGTCACCTCGGGTTCGTCGCATGATAGAACGATGATGAACTCGTCGCCACCGATGCGGGCGAGGAATGCACCTTCGGCGGCGGCCTGCAGACGCCGGGCGGCCTCCCGCAGCAATCCGTCGCCGACCAGGTGGCCATAGGTGTCGTTCGCTTCCTTGAAGCGGTCGAGATCGAGACACATGATGGCGAAGCGATTGCCGTTTTTCGCAGCGTCGTCGAGCGTGTCGAACAGGTGCTTGAGGAACGATGTTCTGTTCGGCAGTCCGGTCAGCGAATCGTTGTGGGCGAGGTACGAGATGTGCTGCTCGCTGCGCCGGCGTTCGGTGATGTCGTCGAGCACCGTGAGGAGGTATTGTGCGTCGCCGCTGTCGTCGCGGATGGCGATCTTGCTGGCCTTGATCAGCCTGAGGCCCTTGTCTGCCGTATTGATGTAATGCTCGGGCGTGGAGACGATGCCGTCGCCTTGCAATGTCTCGAGATCGGACTTCACGATAATGTCCGCCCGCTCCGGCGGGAACAACTCGTGCGCGGTCTTACCGATCATGTGGCTGCGCAAATCGCCGGTCATATCCTCATAGGCGCGGTTGAACAGCAGGAAGCGACCGCCCTGTGCCTTCTCGCCCGTGCCGTCGACGTGACGCACGACGATCGGCACCGGAACGTGCTCGATCACGGCGTCGAGGAAGATCTTGGTGCGGCGCAATTCGGCTTCGGTGAGCTTTGTTTTGGTTACGTCGTGGACGACGGTCAGGCGGGCGCTGCGCCCGTTGTACGTGAGCGCGCGCGAATAAACTGCGATGTCGATCTTGGTACCGTCGGCCTTGATGTGCTGGCCGACGTTTTCGACGAACTGGTCGGCGGACAAGCCGCGGATAAAGGCCTTGAAGCGCGCGCGATCGTCAGTCGGCCGCAGGTCGGCCACGTTCATCGCCATGAACTGCTCGCGGGTATAGCCGTAATGGGCGACGGCGGCCTCGTTGACGGCGAGGAAGCGCAGCGTCTCCCGGTCGATCACCCACATCGGCACCGGATTGCCTTCGAACAGCAGGCGGAAGGACTCCTCGCGGTGTTTGGCCTCGGAGATGTCCTCATGCGTCGCCACCCAGCCGCCATTGGCCATCGGCCGGTGGACGACGGCGACATAACGGCCGTCCCGCAGTTTGTTGGTCGTCTGATAAGGCACCCGGCCCGCGACGTCGTTGAGGCGCGTCTTGAGATAGGCAGCGGCATCTTTCGGTCCATTCCCCTTGGCGACCGTATGCTCGAGGATCGCCTGGAACGGCGTGCCAGGCTTCGTGAGCTCCTCTGTGAGCTCGTAGATGTCGGCATATTGCTTGTTGCAGATGATGAGGCGCTTTGAGGCATCGAACATGCAGACGCCCTGGGAGACATGGGCGAGCGCTGCGTCCAGCTGCCCCTTCTGCTTCTTGATCGCGCTCTCGACCTCGATCTTGTCGGTGATGTCGTCATGCGTCGCCACCCAGCCGCCGTCGGGCATCGGCTGGTTGACGATCTGGATGATGCGCCCGGCCGGGGTCGGCACGTTCTGCTTCGTCAGCGTGCGCTTGGCGATCTGGGCCAGAATCTTGCCGTGATATTCCTCGGGATCGCCGCCGAACGAGCCGCACTCCTTGCGGTGTTTCAGAAGGTCGAGCAGCGACAATCCTGGTTTGACCACGTCGGGTGACAGCCCATAGATCTCGATGAAGCGCTTGTTGACGACGACGAGCCGCGACATGGCGTCGAACATCACTAGGCCCTGTGACATGTTGTTGAGTGCCACGTCGAAACGCAGGCTTTGGCCCCGCAGTACTTCGGCTCGGTTGCGCTCCTCGCGGGCCTGTTCGAGCGCCTGGTAGTTGCAGAAAAGACGCATGAACAGCAGCGCGAACGCGGCAATGGTCGCAAGGATGAGCGCTGCGGCGCCGGCAACATAGGCTGTTGTTTTTCGCCAGTGCGCGAGGATGGAAGAGGTGGCGCGCGTGGCACTGACGACCGCCGGGTAGCCGTCGACACGGTGACCCGCGATCAGGCGCGGAATTCCGTCGATCACGCCATCGATCGATCCGACGCCGTGGTAGGAATTGGCGACCAGTTTGAGCGCAAGCGCGGTCGGAAACTTGCGCCCGATATCCGCATCGATTTCGGGATAGCGCGCCAGCAGCATGCCGTCGCTGCGGAACAGTCCGAAACTGCTGTTCGGATTGGGGCTGATGTCGCGGAAGTAATTCTGCAGATAGTGGAGCTCGATTGCGGCGGAGATGACACCCAGAAATTCGTCGTTCGGTCCGGAAATCTTGTGTGCGAGGTGGATGACCCAGCTGCCGGTTGCATAGTCGCGGACCGGTTCGCCGAGAAACGACCTCATGCCCGGACCCGTCTTGAGCGCCTTGAAGTAGTCCTCGTTCGTGACGTTGACGTCGGGGATCGGCCACTGGCGCGAGAAATTGATCAGCTGGCCTCTGGCGTTAAAGATGGCAAGCGAGCCGACATAGGGCATGCCGCCCGCCTTGTCGCGCAGTTTCACGTGTATGGCGTGGCGCCTGTATTCACGCTCGATCGACTCGCTGTCGATCACCGGCAGCCCGGACAGATCGTCGTGAAAGCGCCGCTCAACCGCCTGCACGGCGGTGAATGCCTGCTCGATCTGCTTCGCGACAATGAGAGCGGAATTCGACAGCGCCTGCGCGTTTTCGGACACGGCGCGCGCGCGCAGATTGTAGACGATAAGGCCTGCGCTGGTGACGACGATGAGCGCGAGCGTGACCGCGCAGGCCACAATCAGCCGCATCGGGCTGAGGAAACTCAGCGCCGCCCCATTCCGATCGCGCGCATTCTGCGCTGATGCAAGTTCAGACAACCACCGCACGTTGAAGCCACATCTCGCCTGCGGGAGACCCGTCGCTTGAAGTTACATGGCGTTGGTAATGCAAATAATTTAATCATTCCGTTTTCCATGCGGTTCCGTCGCCTGATTTGTGACACCAAAGAATTCATTGGTTAATGTGCGCTTCCGGGACCTGGGTAATTTTAGGAATCGATGCGGCGCGCCTGTTGAATTGGCAAAATGAGGGCAATCCGGAAGGTGAATTTTGTCTTGCGATGGTTTGCGGATGGAACGGCGATCTGCGCGCAGTCCGAAAGTAAACCGGCGGCACTGAGGTGCCGCCGGTTTTCAATACAGGTCAGATTTGCTGCGGCTTAGACGTCGCTTACGCGACGCAAACGTACTGCGACGCGGTCATGCCCAACTGCCGCGCGGCGCCGCGCGCGAGATCAAGACGGGCGCCCATTTTATACGCGATGCCCCAGGGCCCGGTGTCGTTGATTCGCACGGTGATCGAGCGACCGTTCTTCGGATTGGTCACCGTCAGCGTCGTGCCAATCGGCCACGTACGCGCCGCCGCGGTGTTGCCGTTCGGATCGAATCGCTCACCACTGGCGGTGCGTTTTCCGGATGAGTAGTGGCTGGCGAGAACTTCCTGTCCGGCGCAGTTGCCGGATTTCTTGACGTACTTATGAACTGAGCCCCAGCCCGCCGCATGAGCTGTGCCAAACATGAGAAGGCTCGCGAGAATCGCAATGCCAATGTGTTTCATTGAATGTTGTCCCCTTCAATGATTTGTATTGGGAACCGGTAGGGCGGGATAACGTGTCAGAAGCAAGGCGAGACTGTACGAACGGTAAATCGGTATAGTAGCTATGCGTAATTCGGTACCAATTCGCCGCGATTTTCGCCCGTCATGCGGCTCAACGGTGGCAATTAAGGTTACGCGCTGCACCGCTGATTCGAAAAATCAGATTCGCGTTTCGCAAATTGTCTCCGCGCCAACTTGTGTCGTCCCCGCGCGGAATAATTTCAACTTGAATTTCGTCGTGTCGTTCACGACGTGCGTGCCGGCTTCCCCGATTCTCGAGAAGAGCGAATGCCCATCCAAGCGAAGCTGCTTTGGCTCCGTAACGGCGCGTGCGCCGGAAAAGCGGTGGATATTGCGGCACGCACGCGATTACGCCCCGGAATGGCGGGATTGCGCCAGTTGATCGGCGGAAGTCTCGCAGCTAGCGTTCCGCTACCGACCGGCCATTTGACGGTGATCCATCGTGACGGCAGAGGTCCCTGCGTACGTTGATCTTCCTACGACGCGCGCAGCGGGCGGCGCCGACGTCCGGACATGGCTGCGCGGGATCGGCGTGCGCCAGGTGCGTCTCATCACCGGCCTGGTCATGTTCGCCTACATTTTTTCGCACTTCTTCAACCACGCGCTCGGCGTCATTTCCTACGACGCAATGGAAGCGTGGCTGACGTACCACGTTGCCTTCTGGCGGCTGCCGGTGGTCAACGATACGCTCTATATTGCGGCCGTCATCCATTTCTCGCTCGGACTGTGGGCGCTCTATCAGCGGCGGCATTTTCGCTATACCGGCGCCGAGCTTGCCCAGCTTCTGCTTGGCCTGAGTATTCCGCTCTGGCTCGCCGACCATTTTGGCGCCCAACGGCTGACGGCCGCGTTGTTTGATACGCCGCCGTTTAATTATGCGACGCCGCTGTTCGCCTATTGGGTCAGCGCGCCGTACAACATCGCCATCCAGTTCATCTCGCTCACCGTTGCCTGGGGGCACGCCTGCATCGGTCTCTATTTCTGGCTGCGGATGAAGTCGTTCTTCGACTGGGCGGCACCGTATCTTCTCGCCGTTGCCATCCTGCTGCCGACGCTGGCGATGATCGGCGCCCACCATGCGGGGCGCGAAGTGGCCCAGCTCGCCGACGACGCCGAGTGGCGCAAGGAGAACCTGCAGAGCGTGACCGCCCCGCAGGCGCGGGTGATCAAGAGCATCGTCCTTGTCTACTTCCCGCTCGGCTATGCCGCAGCGATCGGGCTCGTTTTCGTGGCGCGCGGGGTGCGCTCCTTGCGCGAGCGCCGGAGCGGTCTGATCGCGATTTCATTTCCCGACCGGCAAGTGCGCGTCCCGAAGGGCGTGAGCGTCCTTGAAGCCTGCCTGCGTTACAGCATCCCGCATGCCAGCGTGTGTGGTGGTCGGGCGCGCTGCTCGACCTGCCGCATCCGCGTCCTCGGCGATGCCAGCATCCTGCCGCCGCCGTCCGGTCGTGAGGCCTACGTGCTTGATCGCGTCGGTGTAACCGCCAACCCGTCGATCCGTCTGGCCTGCCAGCTCCGGCCGCAGTCGGACATCGGCGTGATCCCGATCTTGCCGTCGTCGATGAATGCCGACTTGCTGCGCAAGGGCCGCCGCATGAACATCGGCAAGGAACGCTACGTGGTGAGCATGTTTGTCGACATGCGCGGTTCGACCAAACTCGCCGAAGCGAGGCTGCCGTTCGACGTCGTGTTCCTGATCAATCGTTTTCTTGCCGCTGTCTCGCAAGCGGCGCTCGACGCAGGCGGGCAGCCGAACCAGTTCGTCGGCGACGGGACGCTGGCACTGTTCGGCCTGGAGGCGAGCGCCGAAACCGCGTGCCGTCAGGCGCTGCGCGCCGCCGCCCGGGTTGCGGCCAATGTCGAGAGCATGAACCGGCAGATGAAGGCCGACCTGCGCGAGCCGATCCAGTACGGCATCGGCATCCATGGCGGCGACGTGATTGTCGGGGACATCGGCTTCAAGGAGCACACCGTGTTCACGGCGCTCGGCGACCCGGTGAACGTCGCGGCGCGCCTGCAGGACTTGACCAAATCAATGAACTGCAGGGCGGTTGTTTCCGAAGAGGTCTTCACCACCGCGGGCATTGCGGCCGATGCGCTGCCGCGCTCGGAAGTCGCCATTCGCGGCCGCGACGAGCCGATGATCGTGCGCAGTGTCGATGATCCGGCGGTGTTGACGGGGCTGGTTGATACTGCAGCGCAGGCCGTGGCGGACAGAAAGCACGCAGCCCACGCCGGCTAGATTATTTCCGGTCGTCGAACGGCGACTTGATCGAGAGGCCGATCGACGGCGTCGTCTGGTCCCTGGAGAACGGCGTCGTATTGTAAATACGGTCAGAGGAATCCGGCGTCCGCCCAGGACGCAGGTCGAGCGATGAGCCCGGCGGAATGATCGGCACGATGGGGACCTTAAAGTCCTCGAGCGGCACCTTGCGAACGTAATCGTCTTCGCGAATGTTTTTGTTGTCTTGCGCATGGGCGGTCTGGATAGCCACAACCGCGAGCGCAGCCGCCACAGACAAAGTCACGACGTGAGATGCCTTCATTGCCGCCTCCCGTGGGCTGGCTTCGAGCCGATCGCTGAGAAGTCTAGCACTGTGTACTTCCACCGTACATGCACGTGGAAGACGAACGCAGGCTAAACGCGCTCCACAAAACTATCGACCACACGCTTTTCGCCAGCCTTGTCGAAGGCAATGGTGAGCTTGTTGCCGTCCACGGCCACCACGTTGCCGTTGCCGAATTTCTGGTGAAACACACGTTCCCCGACCGTGAACGTTGAGACGGTACCGGTGGATTTGGCAATCAACTCGCCTTCGATGGTGAGAGGGGCTTTGCGTTGGGTCTCCCGGCGCGCTCCGCGTGCCGCCTTTCCCTTAAGGGGAGGGATGTTCTCCGCATCAGCATCGTCATACACGCCATCCGGCACATAACGCGGCTGGCCGTTGTCGTAGAAACCACCACGGCCCTTGCGTGCCTGCGCGCGCTGCCAACCCGGCGTGGTGTAGCCCGAGCCGAAGGCATTCATCTCGTCGAAGCGGGAGGCGCCGTAGCCCGACATGCCGAAGCCGCCGCCCGCGGCTTCCTTTACCTCGACATGGGCCTCTGGCAGCTCGTCGAGGAAGCGAGACGGCACGGTCGACGTCCACAGGCCGTGGATGCGACGGTTGGTGGCGAAATAGACCTTCGCAAGCTTGCGCGCGCGCGTCAGGCCGACATGGGCCAAGCGACGCTCTTCCTCGAGGCCGGCACGGCCGGTTTCGTCGAGCGAGCGCTGATGCGGGAACAGACCTTCCTCCCAGCCAGGCAGGAAGACGCAGTCGAACTCAAGGCCCTTGGCCGAGTGCAGCGTCATGATATTGACGGCCTGCTCGGCCTCGTTGCCCTCGCGATCCATCACCAGCGAGATGTGCTCGAGGAAACCCTGCAGGTTCTCGAATTCCTCCATCGAGCGCACCAGCTCTTTCAGGTTTTCCAGGCGGCCGGCGGCGTCGGCGGAGCGGTCCTTCTGCCACATGTCGGTGTAGCCGCTCTCGTCGAGCACGATTTCCGCAAGTTCGGTGTGCGGCATTGAATCCTTCCGCAGACGCCAGCTCTCGAAGCTCGTCATCAGGTCGCGCAGCGCCTGACGCGGCTTCGGTTTCATCTCGTCGGTGGCGGAGAGCGCGCTGGCGGCTTCGGTGAGTGGGATGCGCTTTTTGCGTGCGTAATCGTGCAGCATCTGCACGGTGGCGTCACCGAGGCCGCGCTTGGGCACGTTGACGATGCGCTCGAAGGCGAGATCGTCGGCCGGTTGCGCGATCACGCGTAGGTAGGCGAGGGCGTCGCGGATTTCGGCACGCTCGTAAAAGCGCGGACCGCCGATCACGCGGTAGGGCAGGCCGAGCTGGATGAAGCGGTCTTCGAATTCGCGCATCTGGAACGAGGCCCGCACCAGGATGGCGATCTCGTCGAGCGGGTGATCCTCACCGCGTTCGCGTGCCTGGCGCTGCAGCTCCTCGATTTCCTCGCCAATGGCGCGGGCTTCTTGCTCGCTGTCCCAGGCGCCGGTGACCTGCACCTTCTCGCCGAGCACATCTTCCGTACGCAGCGTCTTGCCGAGGCGGCCTTCGTTGTGCGCGATCAGATGGCTCGCCGCCGCCAGGATATGGCCAGTGGAACGATAATTTCTTTCCAGGCGGATGACCTTCGCGCCCGGGAAGTCGTGGTCGAAGCGCAGGATGTTGTCAACTTCCGCCCCGCGCCAGCCGTAGATCGACTGATCGTCGTCGCCGACGCAACAGATGTTTTTGGGAAGACGTTCGTTGGTGATTGTGGGCCGCGCAACATTCACAGGCTCGTCATGGCCGGACATAGCCGTTCGAAGAACGGCGTCGCTTCGCTCGCCTATGTTCCGGCCATCCACGTCTTCGTGCAAATCGGCAAGACGTGGATCACCGGGACTCGCGCCTTCAGCGCGGCCCGGTGATGACGAGGAGGGTGCGGTACCCACTTGCGTCGTCTGCGCCAGCAGCTTCAGCCACAAATACTGCGCGACGTTCGTGTCCTGATACTCGTCGACCAGAATGAACTTAAACCGCTCCTGAAATGACCCGAGAACATCGGCGTTCTGCCGGAACAGCCGGATGTTCTCGAGCAGGAGATCGCCGAAGTCGGCGGCGTTGAGCGTCTTCAGCCGCTCCTGGTAGGCGATGTAGAGTTTCTTGCCCTTGCCGTTGGCGAAACTCGCGGCCTCGCCCGACGGCACTTGCTCAGGCGTCAATCCTCGGTTCTTCCACCCGTCGATCAGCATGGCGAGCACGCGCGCCGGCCAGCGCTTCTCGTCGAGCTTTTCGGCTTCGAGGATCTGCTTGATCACTCGGATCTGGTCGTCGACGTCGAGGATGGTGAAGTTGCTCTTCAGCCCGACCAGCTCGGCGTGCCGGCGCAGGATCTTCACGCCGATCGAGTGGAAAGTGCCGAGCCAGGGCATGCCCTCGACGATCTGCCCGACCATCTGACCGACGCGCTCCTTCATCTCGCGCGCCGCCTTGTTGGTGAAGGTGACGGCGAGGATCTGACTCGGATGCGCGCGCCCCAGATTCAAGATGTGTGCGATGCGGGTGGTGAGCACGCGCGTCTTGCCGGTTCCGGCGCCTGCAAGCACCAGCACCGGCCCGTCGAGCGTCTCAACCGCCTGCCGCTGCTCCGGGTTGAGGTCGGCGAGATAAGGCGCGGCGCGGGCGCCGAGCGCACGCGCGGCGATACCGCCCGCGGCGGGCTGCGGGCTCACAGGAGCGGGATCGTTGCGCTTCGGCTCGGCCATGTTGTCCGGAGTAGGCGGCTTTAGCCGCCGGAATGATTCTCAATAGCAAAGATGGCACTCACGGGCGCCATTTTCGAGGCCGGAAGCGGCCTTGTGCGCCCGGGGGTACGGATTTAGCGTGATTTTTCCGCGTTATTTTCAGTATTGGGGGAACTCCGTGCGACTGAAGGACAAGGTGGCGCTGGTTACCGGTGCGGGCCGCGGCATCGGCCGCGACATTGCTCTCGCCTATGCGCGCGAGGGCGCGCATGTCGTGATTAATGACGTCGACCCGGCAACCGCGGAGGCGACCGCAAAGGATGCCGCGGCGCTCGGCAGCAAGAGCCTTGCGGTGGTGGCGGACGTTGCGAAATCCGCCGACATCAACCGGCTCGTCGACACGATTATCAAAGAGCGCGGGCGTATCGACATCGTGGTCAACAATGCAATGAAGATCGTGCCGGGCAAGCTCGAGGCGCTGCCAGAGGCAGCGTGGGACACGACGATGAACATCGGTCTCAAGGGCGCATTCCTGGTGAGCCAGGCGGCGGCGAAACACATGATCGCGCAGAAGTCCGGCGCGATCGTCAACATCGCTTCGATCGCCGGGCTCTTTCCCTACAACTGGGCCGGCGCCTACAGCGTCGTGAAGGCCGGGCTCATCATGCTCACCAAGCTGCAGGCGATGGAGTGGGCGCCCTACGGCATCCGCGCCAATGCGATCACGCCCGGCTACATCCGGACGCCCGGCACGGAAGCAATGTATGCCGATCCCGAAATCTACGAGGGCCGCCGCAAGGGTGTGCCGATGGGCCGTGTCGGTTCAGGCGAGGATATCGGGGGGCCGGCGGTCTTCCTTGCCTGCGATGAGTCGCGTTACACGACCGGCAGCGTCGTCGGCTCCGACGGCGGGCAGGCGGTCGGCTATTTTCTCACCGTGCCGGGGCGGAGGTTCTCAGGCGGCAGGATTGATTGAGCGTTACACATTCTCCGCTCATTCCCGCGTAAGCGGGAATCCAGGCGTCAGGGAGGACGGCTTTTATTGGTGCTGGATCCCCGCTTTCGCGGGGTGAGCGGAAGAGGAAAGGATGCGCGCGATCGCGCATTTCACTAAGGGACGTTTTGGACACGGAAGTCATCATCGTCGGTGCCGGACCCGTGGGCTTGACGCTCGCGATCGATCTTGGCCGTCGCGGCGTGCGCTGCATTCTGCTGGAGCAGAAGGACGCCCCCCAGTTCCTGCCCAAGATGGAGCGGTGTAATGCCCGCACGATGGAAATCTACCGGCGGCTCGGCATCGCGCAGAAAGTCCGTGAAGCCGGCTATCCGCGCGATGCACCGATGGACGTTTTTATTGTCACGTCGCTGATTGAGCCGCCGTTGCTTCACTTGCCGTATCCGTCGGTGGCGCAGGCGCAGGCCGAGATCGCAGCTTGTGCTGACGGCTCGATGCCGCTTGAGCCCTACCAATTGATCTCGCAATACACGCTGGAGCCGCTGCTCAAGTCGGTTGCGGAAACTCTGCCGACGGTCGACGTGCGCTATGGCTGCGAGTTTCTCGCCTTCGAGCAGGATGCCGCCGGCACGCGCGCGAAGGTGAAGACACGTAGTGCGGTGTCGGACCTCACCGCGCAGTATCTTGTCGGCTGCGACGGTGGCAGCAGCAGCGTGCGCCGCCAACTCGGCATCAAGCTGAGCGGCGACGCCAACCTGCTGCAATTGCGGCAGGCGCTTTACCGCTGCGATGACCTGTTCGAGCGCATTCCGATCGGGAAGGGCCGGCACTATCACGTGGCCGACGCGCATAATTCGTTCCTGATCGTGCAGGATTCGACCAGGCATTTCACCCTGCACGCGACGGTGGATAGCGACGATGCGATGAAGGCATTGTTCGAGCAGGTCGTCGCCATGCCGGTGCAATATGAGATGCTATCCTGCGCGCCGTGGCGGCAGAATCTGCTGCTCGCGGATAGCTACGGGCAGGACCGTGTCTTTCTCGCCGGCGATGCCGTGCATCTGGTGATCCCGACCGGCGGGCTCGGCATGAACAGCGGCGTCGGCGACGCCATCGACTTGTCGTGGAAGCTCGCGGCAATCTTGCGAGGCTGGGGTGGGCCGAAGCTACTCGCGTCTTACGAAATCGAGCGCCGGCAGATCGGCGCGCGCAATGTGGAAGCCTCGCGTCACGCTTCGCGTGGCCGGCGAGCCTGGCGCGCGGCTTTCAAGCCGAATATTCGCGACAAAACGGCCGAGGGCGCTGAGACCCGCGCCAATCTGGCGGTGATCGCCGACGTCGAGCAGCGCAAAAGCAACGAGATGATCGGCGCCGAGCTCGGTTACCGCTACCGGGAGTCCCCGGTCATCTGGCCGGAAGCAGGCGAAGGTCCGCCGGACGACTTCATGAAATATGTGCCGACGTCGTGGCCGGGCGCGCGACTGCCCCATGTCTGGCTTGCCGACCGCACGGCACTGCACGACCGTATCGGCGACGGCTACACGCTCCTTCGCCTCGCCGGCGCCCCGGCCGATAGTACGCTGCTGGCACGGGCTTTTGCGCGCTATCGCGCGCCGTTCGCTGTCCTCGATGTTGCCGACGCAGGCCCGCGCGAGGTCTATGGCTACGACCTCCTGTTGCTACGCCCCGATCTTCACGTGGTCTGGCGCGGCAACTACTTGCCGGATGCCGCAAAGCTGGCGGCAATTGCGACGGGGCATTGAGTTCTAAGGGCTGATTTGCTTTATCCGGGAAATGCCGAAAAAACCCGCCCTCACACTCGCCTGCGGTGACTACGAAATCATCCGTCCTTTGCTGAAGGGCAAAGTCGAGGTCAACGGCGTCGATCTCACGATCCTCACCGATATGGACTCGGCGACACGGCACTGGCGCTTCCTTAACAAGGGAGAGTTCGATATCGCGGAGGTCTCGGCCTCGTCCTATCTCGCTGCGCGCGACAACGATCTGCCGTTCCGTGCCATCCCGGTGTTCCTGCATCGCCGCTTCCGCCATGGTTTCATGTTCATTAATACGTCGAAGGGCATCAAGAAGCCGGCCGACCTGAAAGGCCGCCGGATCGGCGTCAAGACGATGATGACAACGGCGGTGCTGTGGATGCGCGGCATCCTGCAGAGCGAATATGGCGTGCCGCTCAACAG
>Ga0111539_10008120_pt1 | contig 13372 bp, 11 predicted proteins | sample RhiMethybrSRZTD1_FD_79667 | JGI IMG/M metagenome (GOLD analysis project Ga0111539, IMG submission 79667) | Populus rhizosphere microbial communities from Tennessee, USA - Rhizosphere MetaG P. TD hybrid SRZTD1 (version 2) (version 2) | ecosystem: Host-associated > Plants > Roots > Rhizosphere >...
ACACGGGCGCGATGTCTCTGTTTCAGAATCATCTCGCGCGCTTCCTTGGTCCCAAGATCCCTCACCGATAGATTGGGCGTTCGGAAAGACTCGAAGCGCGGTTTTGCAGCAGCGCTATGAAGGAACCAGCGTGCCCTGAACTCTTTTGGTAGCCCGTATGACGGATAGATTGAAGATCAATGCCCTGATCCACGCCCTGCTTCTGTGCGCTTTCACGGCGAGCATCTCGGCTAACGGCATCGACTCTGCCGAATTTCGAAGCCGGCGGCAGGCCTATGCCACGCGTGCCGCTGACGGGGTAACCGTCCTTTTCAACGCTTTGGAAGAGGACCTTCGTGAGTTCGCTGTCGACAAGAATTTTTATTACCTGACAGGTGCTGCAATACCTGATGCCATCCTCGTTCTATCGCCCGCACATCCTCAGCACAAGGAGACGCTTTTCATTCCAGCGCGCGACTTGGCCCAGGAAAAGTGGACCGGACCCAAACTCGCTTCCGGTGCCGAGACTGCAAAACAGTTGGGCGTTGACCGGGTCTTGGGGCTGGAACAGTTTCAGTCGGAGCTCACGACCCTGATGGCCGGCCAAAAGAAGCTGTATACCGTGCTGCCGAGCCGCAAGGGGACCGCGCCACCCTCCACGCAAGAGGGTCATGTATCCAGATTGAGGGGGTTGTTTCCCTTCGCTGAGATTGCGCAGGCAGCCACTCCAATCGCGCATCTTCGCATGACGAAGTCAGCAAGGGAGTTGGCGCTTATGAAACGCGCCATTCAGATAACGCTCGCAGCCCATGGGTCGGCGTGTCGTGCAGTAGCCGATGGCCGTCTTGAATACGAAGTCGAGGCTGCTCTGGAGTTTGAGTTTCGACGGGCAGGAGCAACGCGGCCTGCCTTCCCGTCTATCGTGGGGTCGGGCCCAAACTCCTGCATTCTGCACTACGACGAGAATACGCGTCAGATGCACAGAGGAGAACTGGTCGTCGTCGATATTGGCGCCGAGTTCGAAGAGTATGCCGCCGATATTACACGCACTTACCCCGTGGGAGGCAAGTTTTCGTCGCGTCAGCGAGAGATTTACAACATTGTTTTCGCCGCCCAGGAAGCCGCGCTTAAGGCAGTGAAACCGGGAGTGGTGATCGGGAAATCGGGTCCCATTCATCGCGCTGCATACGAATACATTGACAGTCATGGCAAAGACCTCAAAGGGAACTCGCTGGGCCAATACTTCATTCACGGTACCAGTCATCATCTGGGATTGGATGTCCACGATGCGGTCAGCGAGCCCGATCGCGTCTTGGAACCCGGAATGGTCATCACTGTGGAGCCAGGCGTCTACATCCCAGACGAGAACCTCGGAGTGCGGATTGAGGATGTGGTTCTGATTACCGAAGCCGGCTACGAATTGCTCAGCAAGGATTTGCCTCGGACGCCCGAGGAAATTGAAAAAATGATGGCAAAGGGGCAGCCGTAGTGTGAGTGCATCAAGTAACTGACTCCTCGACCGTTTCCAGTATTTGATCTCATTCTTATTTCATCGGAGGTAGTGATTTCATGATTCCAGCAACAGGCCTCAGACGTGGCATGGTCATTAAGAAGGATGGACAGCTCTATACGGTATTTTCCGCAACGCACAAGACGCCGGGGAATCTGCGCGGCTTTGTGCAAGCCAAGATCAGAAGTCTCAAGAGCGGCTCGATGGAGGAATTCCGTTTCCGTTCCGTGGATATGGTTGAAAAGGTTTCTCTCGATGAACAGGAGATGGAATTTCTGTACAAGGATGGCGCCGACTACCACTTCATGAATACTGAGACCTACGAACAAATCCATCTCAGCGAAGAGACCCTGGGAGACAACGTTTTCTATCTGATTCCCAATATCAAGATCAAAGTGGAGTTCTATGAAGGCAACCCTATCGGCATTGAGCTTCCAGCAACCGTCGAGATGGAAGTTAAAGAGACCGAGCCAGGCTTGAAGAGCGCCACAGCCTCAAACGTCAACAAGCCAGCGAAGATGGAAACCGGGCTGATCGTTCAGGTCCCTCCTTTTATCAACACTGGAGAAAGGATCCGTATCGACACTAACGAGGGTGAATATATGGAGCGCGTTCGCGGCTGATTGTCCCCGACGCTCTGCTTCCATATCCCCTGCAGCCGTTAGAGAGCTAACGGGTAGGGACGCGCTGCTGCGCGTCCTCTCGAGTTTGTAGATTTCTCCGGCAAGGAGAGACATCTTGCCAGACCTTCGGTCGTCCTAGGTTCGAGCCCCCCAAAGCAAGCTCCGATTTAACCCCTCTTTTGTGCCCGAAACGCACCACGCAACGACCTTTACCTCGCCCTTCGGATCGTCCCGATAACGTTTATCATTTTTCCTTCGTCTAAGGGGTGTTGACAGAAAGCAAGCTGGGTTTGGAGAATGGACCTCCCTTGGAAAACGCATTGATCTTTCAGGCGGTTGCACAGGAGACAGGCTTGAGCGTTCCCCCCAAACCGGCGGCGATCGCAGACGAAGACTGGCAACATGTTGAAGCCCTGCTTCGCGGTAGTTTGCCGGCATTCGAACGCTTGTACCAGCAGCACGGTGGACGCATGAAGAGCATCGCCTGTAACCTGATGGGGAACACTTCCGACGCAGAAGATGCGGTTCAGGAGTCCTTTCTGAAAGTCTACCGAAGCATCCGGAGCTTTCAGGGCCACTCTTCATTGTCGACCTGGATCTACCGGATTCTCGTCAATACCTGCCTGGACCTGAAACGCAAGCAGCGCCGACAGGCGTTACCGGAGATCGCCAGCAGCCAGGACGACATTCCACATCCGCAGGGACTCACGGCTAATCAACCGTTGCGTCTCACTTTGGAGAAGATCGTTGCCGGCCTGGACGAACGGCTGCGACACGTCTTCTTGTTGTTCGAGGTGGAAGGTTTCAGGCACTCTGAGATCGCCGGTATGCTGAACATTTCAGAAGCTGCGTCCAAAGTCGCATTGTTTCAAGCCAAACGGGAGCTGCGCGGACAGCTCGCCAGATCGCAACACGCAGCAAGGAATCAACAATGAGTGTGGACTGCAAAGAACTTGAGAAACTTCTAAGCGAAGGCATCAGCGAGCTCCCCAGCTCTGTCGCCGCACACGTTCGTGGATGTCCCACCTGTGCCAAAGAATGGGAAGCCTGGCAGGATATTGCAGAAGCAGCCCCAAAGCTGCGCAAGCAGTGGGAAAGCCCCGAACTCTGGCCGCGCATTCGGCAATCTTTGGAAGCTGAAGCAGAAAGAGCAGAGCGGCAGCGCTGGTGGCACGCCGGACCGTTTCACCTGTTGAGACCGCACTGGCAGGTGGCAGCTGCGGCTCTAGTCCTGGTGCTTTCCAGTCTAGGCGGATGGATGATGTTGCGGCCATCGCAGCCTGCATCGGTGGAAGAGGAACGCCGTTTACTGACGGAGCAGGCGCTCGATGAAATCGAACGGAGCGAAGGGGCGTATTTGAGATCGATTGACAAGCTCTCACAGTTGGCAGTGCCAAAGGTGCGGAACCCTGAATCGGCGATCCTTTCAAGCTATCGCGAAAAGTTGTTGTTGATCGATTCGGCCATCGGCGAGTTGCGCAATCAGGTGGATAGGAATCGCTTCAACGCCCACCTCAGACAAGAACTCTTGCTCATCTACCAAGAGAAGCAGCATACCCTGGAGGAAATACTCAAGGATGAAGCTCATGCAAACTAGCGCTTTCAAACACAGAGGCATTTCAGGACCTTCCGGGTTTCAGGTGACCGCCTCCCTAATTCTTGGAGCAGCTCTCATGACAAGTCAGGCGCTAGCAACCAATCAGCCTGATCGGGAGGACTTCACACGTGATTTCCAGAAGAATCTGACGCTGCCAACGGGCCAGGTTGTTCGTCTGGAACACCGTCAAGGGAATGTCACTGTCCGGACACATACCGAACGGGAACTGAAGCTCCAAGCCAGCATCCGAGTGTCGGCTCCCGACAAACAGGAAGCGGCACAATTCGGAAATCAAATTCAGATTCTCGTTGACCAGACTGCTGCCGGTGTCTCCATTCGCACACAGTATCCCCAGGAAAGCAGCGGCCTGTTCTCAGGTCGCCGCAACATCTCATTCTCGGTAAACTACGACCTCCTGATGCCAGCCGATTCGCCGCTGACGATCAAGAACAGCTTTGGCAATGTTAGTGTGACGGGCCTGAAGGCGAACGGTGACATTACGAACGCTCACGGGTTGCTGACCTTCAGAACCGGGCAAGGACTCCAACGGCTTGAGAATTCTTTTGGGGGCATTGAAGCGACCGACAATACCGGCGACGTCGCTGTCACCAATAGCAACGCCTTTGTGATCGTAAAGCAGGTGAAGGGGGCTGTAACACTGAAGAATCGGTTCGGGAAAGTAAGCGTTAGCGAAGTAAGTCGCGGGGTGACCTTGACGAATAACAATGGTGCCGTGGACCTGTCAGGCGCCGGAGGGCCAACCAACGTGATTAACTCGTTTGGTCCTGTCGTGGTCAATCAAGTCTCCGGCGATCTAAGTGTGACTTCCAACAATGGATCAGTGGAAGCTCGCGGCGTAGCTGGTGCTGCAACACTCAACACGACTTTCAGTTCGATTACCTTCTACGACATCGGCAAGACGCTCTCCTGCTCCGGTTCCAATGGCCGTATCAGTGGCACCAAGGTTGGAGGGACCGCGGTGATCCGGAATAGTTTTGGCGCAGTTGAATTGAAGGACGCCGGCGGTTCCGTTGAGATTGAAAATTCCAATGGCAAGATCTTTGTGCAGGAGATTCGCGGCAATGCGGTCCTGAGAAACAGGTTTGGGGAGATCGAAGCTACAGGCATCTCCGGTAATGCCACCCTGACCAGCAGCAACGCTCCCATCAGGCTGGCCCGCGTGACGGGAATCGCCGACGTTCGCGGCTCGTTCGGAGCCGTCACGGTTAGCGGAGCGGGCAAGGGTGCCAGAATCATTTCAGGGAACGGAGCCGTGACCGTTTCCGACGCTGAAGGTGAAACCTACATCAAGAACAGCTTCGGAATGGTTCGAGTCGATCGGGTGACGGGCAAGTTGACCGTGGAAAATGCCAATGGCAACGTGAATGCCACGGGCGTGACAGGCGGAGTTTCTGTGCGGACTTCATTCTCGCCAGTTCGCCTTGACGGCGTCCAGGGTGGTGTTGAAATCTACAACCAAAACGGTTCGATTGAAGTGGCTGGTTTACAGGAGAAGTCGGCCGGTACTCAGGCTTGTCCCAGCTTGATTATGAGGACCTCATTTGCTCCGATTCGAATTTACCTCCCAACAGGCACAGGCTTCACCGTGACAGCTAGAACGTCATTTGGACGAATAAACAGCGAAGTACCCTTGACGGTCTCAGGGTCTCTGAGCAACGACTCGCTAACCGGGAAGATTGGCAATGGTGAATGCACCCTCAACCTGACAAACACCAATGGCAACATCGACATTCTTCAAGCCGGTTCCAGGAAACCACAGTGAAGACTGAGGGTAGAGGATGGACGAATATCCAGAGGGGCGAAGATTCCAGCGCTTGACTTGAGTTCTGAGGACAGCAAGAAATCTCAGATCTGCAATTCGGAACCCTATTGCCACATCTTCCACCTTCGATCCTCAATCCTGAACCCTTCCTCATCTTTTCCTTTGACCCAACCCCGTAGCTACTGGGATCATTACCTCATATGAACGGCTGGAGCCGGGCAACTCTAGGTGCCTGCTTCACTTCTAATGCGCTGACTGGTGTCGTTTGCGATGGAGGGGTAATGATTCAGAAATATTTTCTCACAGGCTTCCTAGTCCTGCTTTGCCTTCCCTACCTCATGAGGGCCGACGAGGATGGGAAAGCGGCAGTTCGGAAGGAAAAGCCGCAGATCGCTGTGGAAGAAATCATCCGAAAGTTCTCAGAGAAAGAGCAAGAATTTCAGAAAGCGCGGGAGAACTACATCTATCGGCAGACTGTGCGCATTGAGGTTCTCGAACTGGACGGGAGACGCTCGGGCGAAGAGTATTTCATGGTCTCAGACATCTTGTTCGACAACAAAGGCCGCCGAATTGAAAAGGTGGTCCGCTCTCCTCCCAGCACACTGCAACGAGTGATTCTGACTCCAGAAGACCTGCATGATATACAGAACATCTTCCCGTTCGTTCTCACATCGACCAATGTGGAAAAGTACAATCTAACCTATCTGGGGAAAGAAAAAATCGACGAGATCGACAGCTACCTGTTCGATGTCTCGCCTAAAAAGGTTGAGAAGGATGAGCGATACTTTGAAGGAAAGATCTGGGTGGACGATCAGGATCTGCAGATTGTGAAGACGGATGGAAAGACCATCTACGTGGTGACGAAGAAGAACAAGGACGCGCGCTTCCCACGCTTTGAAACGTATCGGAACAATGTTGATGGGAAATACTGGTTCCCCGTTTACACAAAAGCCGACGACATTCTCGATTTCCCAGGCAACAAGGTGCGGATTCGAGAAGTTGTGAAGTATGAAAACTACAAGCGTTTCGAAGCTGACGTAAAGATCACGGACGTGCAGGAAGCACCGGACGACAAGTCGAAACCGAAGCCGTAAGATCCAAACTCGCTAGTCCGTCATTCCCGTGAAAGCGGGAATCCAGCTTGGAGTTTTTTCATTTCTGGCGCCTAGCTACGACACTTTGTCCCCCTTGGCAAGGGAATCGAAGCTTTGAGAAAGCTTCGCCGCGTTTTTTGCGACAGGGGGTCTCGAGAAGCCTAAACCCCCTGTAATCCCCCTTCGCAAAGGGGGACAAAGAAGACCCACCCTATTGGGCCGCTCCCTCTAGGATCGCGGAAAGTACTCCTCAAACCTCTCACAAAGATCCACGAAAGTCTTCAAGCCAAACCCTGTAGCTCCCGCAGCGTAATACTTCCAAGGTTTATCGAACAGAAAAGGACCTGCAATATCGAGATGTGCCCAGGCCGTTTTCTCAGGCAGAAATTCCTGCAGGAACAGCCCAGCGGTGATCGCTCCCCCATTAGGTCCACCGACATTATTAATATCAGCATACGGTGTCTTCAGCAGTTCCTTGTACTCTTCGGGCAGTGGCAATTGCCAATAGCTTTCCCCGTGGTTGGCACCGGAACGGATGACAGCCTGAATCAGCGTCGGGTCATTGCCCATAATGCCTGCGTAACCCTGCCCCAATGCGCGCACTACCGCTCCAGTGAGCGTGGCAATGTCCACAATGTGGGTCGCTCCCATCTCGCCCGCAAGCGCGAAGCCGTCGATCAGAACCAACCGGCCTTCCGCGTCGGTGTTGTCCACCTGGACTGATTTGCCGTTCTTGGCAGTGAAGATGTCGCCCGGCCGTTGCGCATTGGCATCCGGTGTGTTTTCTGCCGACGGGATAATTCCCACTACGTTGATCGCCGGTTTCAGCTGCGCGATGGCCTTCATGGCATATAACACCGCTGCGCCACCCGCCATATCACCCTTCATCTCCAACATCCGGTCAGAGGGTTTGATCGAGATGCCACCGGTATCGAACGTGATGCCTTTGCCCACCAGCGCCAGACGCACGGAGGACTTCTTGGGCGCCTTGTATTCCAGGCTGATCAATCGCGGCGGGTGCACGCTTCCCTTCCCAACGCCGGTCAGCCCGGTGTAGCCGCCTTTATCCAATGCCTTCTCATCCAACACGCTCACTCTCAAGCCGTGTTGCTTGCCGATTTGCTTTGCAAGGTTACCCAGTACTTCCGGGTAGACGGCGCAGCCAGGCTCATTGACAATCTCACGGCACTCATTCACTGCATTTGACACGAGCGAGTAGCGCTCGAACTTCTTCCGGCAGAGTGCCAACGCATCATCGCTCGTCAGCAATGAAACCGTTGCCTCGCCGAGGTATTTGTTCTTTTCTACTTTGTAGCGCTCAAATGCATAGCCGCCTACTATGAGACCTTCGACAATCTTTCCAAAGTAAGTGGGTGCATCTGTGCCGTTCAGAAGAAACGTCACCTGTTTCAAATTCAGGTCACTACCCCAGGAAACAGCACGTGACGCGTAGAGCTTGATCCGTTCCCAAACGTTGTACGAACCATTCAGCGCGGTATGGAACACGAGAATGTGTTTGATTCCACCCGACCAACGGCTGAAGTACTCCTTCTTGATCGTCTTTTCCTCAAAGTCTTTGCCCAAATTCTTCAAAAGCCCCGCAAGTTCCGGATCATCGATTACAGAGATTTGCAGCTCCTTGTCCAGGATGATGACGAGCAGATCGGTCGAAAGTTTCTGTAGTCGTGTGCTGCTGCTCACGTCCAGTTTCATTGTTCAGCTCCATTCACGAGTAAGTTTTGTAGGGGCGCTGCGCTTGCCCAGCAGGCCCCCTTTGCAGTCTCTACAAAGGGGCAGCGGAAGCTTTTTTGTCCCCGTTGGCAAGGAAATCGAAGCTTTGAGAAAGCTTCGCCGCGTTTTTGGGCGGCAGGGGGCCGGCCAAACAACCCCTCTTGATCTCCCCATTATGCGCTTCGCAAGGGGGAGAAAGGATTCCGCGCGGCTTGCCAGACCACCATCACCCCAGGTTTCCAGGTAGGTGGCAGTACAGGCCGCACCGAGCTTCGAACGACGATCTCTTGCACTCGGCGTTCGCACTTCGAACTTCGCACCGCGGCAGCTACTTCGTCTTCTCATACTCGTCTCGCAGCCGCTGCATAAGATCTTCGCGTCGATCATAAAGGCGCTTCAGTTTTCGAGGCGCCCGAGTCGCGATGGCGTAGGCCGCGATCAATGGCACAGCAATGGTGGAGTCACAGTAGCAGACGACAGTTCCGGGCAATTGATCCGGATCTACTTTCCCCCAACTTACGGCCTCGCTCGGCGTTGCGCCAGACAAGCCGCCGGTATCGGGTCGTGCATCCGTAATCTGCAGAAAATAGTCGTGTCCCTTTTCAGCAATGCCCAAGACCTCCTGGAGCTGCGGTTCGGTTTGGAGGATGAAATTCTTGGGCGAACCTCCTCCACAAATGAAGACCGCACTCTTTCCACCCGCACGCTTGGCTTCCAAAACGATCGCCGCTGTCTCATTGACATCCGCGCATACATCGAGCTTCAGTTGGTTGCCCTCCAGCGCCTTCGCCGCCACGTTCATCCCGATGGAACTGTCTCCAGGAGAAGACGTGTAGACAGGCACACCGCAGCGGTAGGCCGCAGCTAGCACCGACTTACTCTTGAGCCCCAGCAGCTTTTCACGTTCGTTTACATACTTGCCAATTCGATGATGGAATTCCGCCGTACTCATCTCCTTCTGAAACTCCGGGGCACTGATCACTTCCCTGAAGAAAGCGTCGGTGGAGAGCAGGACGTGATAGTCGAAGAAGATGTCGTAGATCCGCACCACGCCTTCCTCACGCAAAACAACGTCGCTTGTCTGCGGATTCCCTACATGCATCTCCAATCCGATTCCAAAATGCGTGTCATGATAAAGGTTGGCGCCGGTTGTCACTATCCAATCCACGAACCCACTGTCAATCAATGGAATGAAGGTTGAGATGCCCATGCCTGCGGGAGACAATGCACCGGAGAGGGTCATGCCCACGGTGACACCGTCGTCGAGCATCTGCTTAGCATAGAGATGACAGGCTTCTCGTAACCGCGCGGCGTTATATGCGCAAAATACCTGGTCAACGAGATCGGGAATCTTGAGGTCCGGGTGAATTGCGACCGGATCGATTCTCTTACCCTTGAGATATTGACTCTTCTGATTCATTGAATTCTGGTTCTCTCCTGCCCAACCCGCAGGCGTCCATTAATGAAAAATTGCGGCTAAGATTAAACGATCGCGGCATATCTTGCAAAACACTTCAAGGTGGATACCGCCGCATCACCGCGATCTCCTGTCTGCCTCGATTGGACCGAGCAGTTCCACTTTGTGGAATTGTTTTCATCTCATGATCCCCAGCGACCGCCAAGGCGGAGTCGCTGGTTCGTGGTGTAACTCCAAGCAATACCGAGCAGTTTCGACAATTACGTTCTTGAATTTTCCCCTGGGGAAAAGTCGGAAATTTTTTGGTTATTGGCTTGCGACTTCAATGGCATCTTGCGTAGAATGCGAGCACTTCGCAGATCTTCTGGGCAGCACTCGTATTCAAACGCACCACAGCTTCATCGTGGATCTCCACTGCTTGAGGAGTTTCATGTCCAAAGAGAGTCCGCTGAGCGCTTTACTAGCTCAATTGAACAGGGAGTACAGTCTCTCGGAAGAATTCAAGAACCGAGTCACCAACTTGATTGAGCGACTGGAAGGACTCGATCTGCCCGCTGATCAAGTGCAAACGCTGTTGGTCAAAGTCCGCGAGACCTACGAACGTCAGGTCTTGGTGGAGTCGTGCCGGGAGGAGAGCCGGAAGTCCCTGGAGCGCATCCAGGGGGCCATCCAGTCCTATTCGAATGCACTGACAAATATCAATCAACGCCTCGACCAGGCCGAGGCTGCGTTGGACAGCCTGCTGAGTTCCAAGCCAGCTCCACCCGCTGCGCGGGAACGCTCCTCGGAAGAAAAGTCCATCCGCCCGTTCGATAAGGAAAAGGCCAGGGCCTTGGCAGCATTCGCCAGCATCAGCAGCAAGAACAGCCGCGTCAACTAGACGCTTCCTGCCACACAGATTCACTCGTTAGTCTTCAAGATTACGTGCAAGAGGAAATCGGGAAGGAATTGGGGCCTGGTTCACCCTTTCAGCATCTGGACGATGCCCTTGACATAACCAGGGTCGCGACAGTCTTCGCCAAGGGCTTTCTGCACAGACTCCAGTCCTGGATACGCGTGGGTGATCATCGACTTCGCATCGATTTTTTTTGAGCTGATGGCGTCGACCGCGCGTCGGTAGGTAAGAGGACTTCCATTGACGTCAAACCCGCCTGAAGCTCCAATCGGCGATACCAGAACAGGTTCGAGAAACTGCACCAGGTTCAAAATGCCAATGTCCTTGCCCCGATGGCCGTGGCCGTAGAGCACAAAGGTCCCTTGCTTACGCAAGATCCAAGGCACCTGCTCGAACAGCGCGCCATTACCGCAAGCATCGATCAGGCACTCCACGCGCTGGCCGCCAGTCAGGTCTCGAACTGCTTCGATTAATGGCTGCTGGCGCAGGTTGACAGTGATGGCACCGAACTGCTTAGCCAGTTCTAGTTTACGTTCCTGAACATCGGCCACAACCACCTGGCCCTCAAAAGCACGGACATTCCGAAAATACTGTGTAAATAGCAAGCCTGCCGGACCTGATCCGCAGATCAAGATGGTTCGAATCCTGCGCTCGCCTTCAAACGTGTAGCGTGCCGGTGTCTTTTCCAGCATCTGGGCGGAATGCAAGATGCATCCCAATGGTTCGGCCAGGGCCGCTTCGAGGAAGCTAAGGTCGCCCGTGATCTTTACCGCATTCGCCGCAGGCACTGCAACAAACTCGGCCATCGCGCCCTGCAGTCCGGTGATGCCATGCTCGCGGTAATGAACGCACTGGTGCGAATCTCCAGTCTGGCAGTACTCGCATAGCGAGGTCCGCCGTGTGCTGTGACAGTTGTGTCCCTGGTCCACAACGATGCGGTCACCAGGCTCGAATCCCTTTGCAGCGCTTCCCACTTCTGCCACTTCTCCGCAGAACTCGTGGCCCAAGATCTGGGCCTGCTCCTCCAACGGGATCACGCGGCCCGTGGCGTCCATGTTGTAGTTTCCTTCGCCGCGAAAGATGTGGATGTCGGTACCGCAAAGTCCTACTGCGGCGACGCGAACCAGGAGTTCATGCGGGCCCAGCTTGGGTACCGGGATGTCCCGAATCGCTATCCTTGAAGGCGCTTCCAAAACCGCTGCGTGCATCAGGTCAGTCTCCCTTTCCTTACGTATCCAAATCGGCCAGATCCAGGCGTCCCTCGGCCTGCAATCGTTCAAAAATCTGGGTGGTGACTTGGATGCCTGCCTTCAGATCTGTTGTCGGCACCGTTCCGATCTCGTCGCGCAGACCGTGCTCGGCCAGGTTTGAAGCGATGCCAAGCACGTTTGAAGTGCAACGAATCAAGCCTTTGAATCGAGGGTAAACCTCTTCAACCGCCTGAATGAATCCCTCAACGGTGATCACGGCGCCGCGGATGTTGTAAGCCCGCGCACCCGACTTTCGGCTCTCAGCGCAGGCGATGAAAGTCTTCGCGGTGTCGTCCACAAACTGCATGGAAACCGCGCCTCCAAACTTGATTTCAAAGGCCCTGCCGGCGACGGCCGCCTTCAAGGCTTTGGTTGGGCCGGAGGTAATTCCAAAATCGCGGCCCGGCCCATAGACAGCATAGGGACGTAATCCAACGCTCGAGAGCTGCTGGTCCTTGTAATACACTCGCGCATTCCCCTCGTTGCACTGTTTGAAAACTCCATAATGCGTTTCGGGCAGCAGAAGGGCGCTTTCGTCCAATGGAGTGGCACCATAGTCTTCCTCAGGTCCAAAGACTGCGGCAGAACTGGCGTAGACGAGTCCTTGCAGATCTTTTCCACGCGCTCGCGCCGCTTCGAAAACGTTAATAGTTCCGACGACATTAACCATGGCACCGAGCCGCGGATTCGCTCGGCAGGTGGGTACCTGGAGCCCGGCCAGGTGAATAATGTAGTCGATCTTCTGGCGTTGAATTTCGGCGCTGATCTGCTCCGAGTCACAGACATCACCCCGAATAAACTGCACCCGCGACAATCCTTGCGTGTTCAGCAAAAGCCCGAGGCGCTTGGGCTCAAGGTCGAGGTCAAAGACAAAGACGTCCTGCCCGCGGTCCATCAGATTCTTAACAACCCAGGCCCCGATGCAGCCCTGAGCCCCGGTGACAAAATAACGTGCCATTCAAGCAATCTCCGTTCAAAAGTTGGCGTCGCCGAGGAACTGAATGCCTGGAACCTACTTCACCGTAAACGGTGCCTTAAGAACCAACTTACCCCACTGCAACGTCAATTCACCGGCGTTCGCCTTGGCTCCCTGCGCCAGAGTCAAGGTGAACATTTCAACGGCTTCGCTGCCCTCGGAAAAGCTCATCGGAATGGAAGCCACGTCGTCAATCGATCCTGAATACTGGGTACCCCATTGCCCCACCTGTTTATTGAATACCAGCGCAAAAGATTGATCGCCCAGTTTCTTGAGCCACAGACTGTAGCTGCCCGCGGGCACCGCCATTTTCCCAAAAGACAACCTGGCATCCGAAGTATAGGTCGTGGATTTGTCTGCACCCATGCGCCACACCTTGCCAGGCTCGACTAATGCCAGCAGATCACGTCCCTTCATCGAGGGCCGCCCATACTCGATCATCACGAATTTTCCAGCAATATCGACCTTGCTGGTGGCTCGAGGATTTCGCTGCGAGAATGCGACGATGCTGGTGAAG
>Ga0111539_10008122_pt1 | contig 13368 bp, 9 predicted proteins | sample RhiMethybrSRZTD1_FD_79667 | JGI IMG/M metagenome (GOLD analysis project Ga0111539, IMG submission 79667) | Populus rhizosphere microbial communities from Tennessee, USA - Rhizosphere MetaG P. TD hybrid SRZTD1 (version 2) (version 2) | ecosystem: Host-associated > Plants > Roots > Rhizosphere >...
CTTTGCTGAACATTTTATGGACAGGATTAACAGGATTTTTTCAGGATGTCGCACTGGGGCCTATCAACCTCTTAATCGTGGGCGTCAGTAGCGCGAGAATAATCGCCGAGGCCAGCAACCCAAACGCGATCCCGCCGTACAGTTTAGTCAACTGCCACGAATCGTTTGCCACGAAAAATCCCGAGAGATAACCCGCCAGCTTGTTTCCAAGAGATGTTGCCAAAAACCATGCCCCCATCATGAGTCCAACAAGTCGTGCAGGAGCAAGTTTGGTTACCGTGCTCAGTCCTACGGGGCTCAAACACATCTCCCCGCAAACTTCCAGAAAGTAGAGTCCAACAAGCCACCAAAAGCTGACGCGGCCCTGTGCTGTCAACATCGTCGCCGGAATCATTAATAAATACGCCGTCCCAATGAACAACAGTCCAAGCGTGAACTTCACCGGACTCGACGGCTGTCGATCTCTAAGTGAAATCCACAGCATCGAGAACAAAGGCGTCAATAAGATCACGAACATGGGCGTCAGCGACTGCAGAAACGGCGCCGGAAAACTCTTGCCGGCGATCTCTGTACGCGTGAGTTTGTCTGCGAAGAGATTGAGGCTGGCGCCTTTCTGTTCATATGCAGCCCAGAAAAGAATCGTGAATACGAAGAGGATCAGAATGGCGCCGATGCGCTTCCAATCGCTCGGCGTCAGAGCCTGGGCGGGCGCCGCGGTTCCAGTCGTGGTCTTGAGTGCACGCGGAATTTTATCTCCTACACCGGCCAATGCTCTTGTGCTCAGCAGGTAAACAATAAGTCCGACGACCATGCCGACGCCTGCCGCGCCGAATCCCCAATGCCAACTCTTTGCAGGATCCTGACCGATCGAAGTCAGAAATCGCTTGAACGTCTCACCTTTCGCTAAAAAGCCGACGGCGAGTGGCGCCAGCAGCGCGCCGATGTTGATTCCCATGTAAAAAATTGAGAATCCGCTGTCGCGGCGTGGATCGTTTTCACGGTAAAGCTTACCGACCATCACGCTGATATTTGGCTTCAGCAGTCCGGTGCCGATGGCAATCAACCCCATTCCAAGGAAAACCAAGCTGGTTGAATGAAACACCATCGAGAAGTGCCCAAGCGCGATGATGATCCCGCCAAGCAACACCGCCAAACGCGCGCCGGTCATGTAATCCGCGACCCAACCGCCCGGCAGCGCCGTCAGGTAAACGGCCATGGTGTACCAACCATAGATTGACGACGCCTGTTTGACGTCGAAGCCGAGTCCGCCCTGGGCGGCGGCCGACGTCATGTAAAGAATGAGAATCGAGCGCATGCCGTAGTAACTGAAGCGCTCCCAGAGTTCTGTGAAAAAGAGCGGAACCAGTCCTATCGGATGCCCTAAAAACTCAGGAATGGTACGTGCTTCTTCGACTTCGGCGACTACAGGTTGGTCAGTCATAGGTGCGGCAATATATCCCGGCGACGCGCGCAGAAGCAAAGTTTTATGCACGTTTCGAAAAGAGGCGCCTCCCTGGAGTGCGGCGGCCTGGCGCCGCTTTGATCTCGGGCGGGCACTATCGATAACAAAGCGGCGCCAGGCCGCCGCACTCCAAAAAGGCCCAATCTTTTTAACAAACCTTTGCTGGTCGCGAAGCATCTATTCCCCACAACGAAAGAACACTCTCCCAATGCAGCCACTTCCACGGCAAGGACTCTTATGACACAGACAAAACTGTCGCTGCTACTGCTTTTGAGTGTCTCTCTACTGCCTTTTAGTGTTTACGCCCAGTCGGGACGCAAGACTGAACCAAAAGAAACTAAAACCGATGCCACAAAGTCCGTCGACGACGGGATAACCGAATCCAGGATCGGCCCCAATGGCGAAACCGTCGAAGGCGACATCATCAAGTTTGATACATCGTTGGTGATGGTGCCGGTAGCGGTCATGGATCGCAACGGTCATTACGTCCCCCAGCTCCGCCGCGAAAACTTTCGCATCGAGGAGAATGGCGTCCAACAGAGAATCGCTTACTTTGCCACGACCGAAGCACCTTTCAGCGTCCTCTTATTAATCGATACCAGCGGCTCCACCGAATTACGCCTCCGCGAAATCCAGGACGCCGCGATCAAGTTCATCGACAAACTCAAACCGGCAGACCGCGTGATGGTGATGTCCTTCGACGATCGTATTGAGGTAGAGTGCAAGGCGACGACGGATCGCGACGTGATCACAAAAGCCATTCGTCACACCCGTACCGGTGGAGGCACGCGTCTTTACGACGCCGTTGACGACATTCTGAAAAAACAACTTAATACGATCGCAGGTCGAAAAGCTGTGGTTCTTTTCACAGATGGCGTTGATACAACTAGCCATCGTGCTACGTACGAGAGCACGGTGCGTTTGGCCCGGGAATCAGACGCACAAATCTATTCCGTTGATTACGACACATCCGGTAAAGGCACTCTTATGTCGAATGGAATTCCGATGCCGGGCAGTCGCGGAACCGTAATCGGTCTGCCGATTCCTACTCCGGGAATCCCAGGCACGTCGACCGGAGGATACCCTGGGGATTACAAGCGTGCAGTTGCCTATCTGCATGCCCTCGCAGACGCAACAGCCGGCCGTTTTTACAGTGGCGACTCGTTATTCGGCATCGACCAGGCATTCGCGTGGATCGCCGAAGAACTCGGAACCCAGTACAGTCTCGGCTATTATCCAGCTACGGCAGGCAAGGATGGTGAACAACGACAAATTAAAGTGAAAGTGACTGAAGCGAATCTGGTGGTGAAGGCCCGTGACAGTTACATCTATTCCGACAAGAGCAAGAAGTTCGCACAGGTTACACGACTCATGCCATAGTCGAGCCGTGTACGCTGTGGTTAGTTACTGTAGTAAAATTTGCCCTGCATCTCCCAGTTGCCGAGATTAAACCGTCTTTGCGCTCCGCAACTGAGACACTTCCGATAAGCGCGCCCCCCACGCGAGAACGGCCGGCTCAATTCCCCATGCCAACAACCGAATACGCGCGCCACTAAATCACTAATTTTGCCAGTTATTACTTGCATGATGATTACCTCTTGAATCTTCCGAGCTACCCTTCAACCCTTAACGCGCATTGCGGAACGGAATTGGGTCATCCGCCGCTACCGCAGGTGGTGAGGTTCGTCTTATACTAATGGGCTTTAATTCTTGGAACACGGAGAGTTAACGATTGAGTGAACACCCCACAGAGAACGTAACTCGCCTACTGATCGAGCTCTCCAACGGCGATCGGGCCGCGGTTGATCTTTTACTACCCGTCATCTACGATGAACTGCGGAAACTGGCAGCGAATTATCTGCGGCGTGAACGTGTCGATCACACGCTGCAACCAACCGCGCTGGTTCATGAGGCTTACATGAGACTCATCGATCAGTCGCGGGTGAACTGGCAGAACCGCGCTCATTTTTTCGGGGTTGCTGCCCAGATTATGCGACGCCTGCTTGTGGATCATGCACGCAAGCACAATGCGGAAAAGCGTGGCCAGGATTTTCAAAAACTCTCTCTGGATGAAAATATTGATCGAGCCGTCGAACGAAGCGCCGAGCTGATTGCGCTGGACGACGCGCTCAAAACTCTGGCCGCGTTGGATGCGCAAAAAGCGCGAATGGTCGAGTTACGTTACTTCGGCGGCCTTTCCATTGAAGAAACAGCAGACGTTCTGGGCGTCACTCCCACAACAATCAAACGTCACTGGCGGTTCGCAAAAGCCTGGCTCTATGGAGAAATGCAACGGAATAATTGACGCACGCAGTGAGTCCAATCCACAAGCAACGTCCTTACTAAGGTTTTCGTCGAAACCGCGCGCTCAGTTGTAATATGACCCCTGACCGCTGGCGACAAGTTGAGGAAATCTTTCAAGCGGCCCTCGATCTCTCACCGGAAGATCGAAAGCGCTACGTGTCCGATGTGTGTAAAGAGGACACTGACCTCAGGCGCGACGTCGAATCACTGCTTTCACAGTACGACAGTGCCGGCGAACTGCTCGACGAGCCGGTCTATGGCAACACCGAGCTGAGCGTGCTCGAGTCGTTTGTGGAAGAAAAGGATCCGATGCTCGGGCGGCGTCTCGGCTCTTACCGGATCGAAAAAGAAATCGGACGCGGGGGCATGGGTGCGGTTTATGAAGCATCACGCGCCGACAACGAATTCAATAAGCGAGCCGCAATCAAACTGGTCAAACGCGGGATGGATACTGACTTCATCCTGCGCCGGTTTCGTAAAGAGCGGCAGATTCTCGCCGCACTGGATCACCCACACATCGCCGGTCTTCTCGACGGCGGCACCACCGAAGATGGTCTGCCCTACTTCGTCATGGAGTTTATCGAGGGGCAGCCACTCTATAATTATTGCGACAGCAACAACCTGAACGTCACCGAACGTCTGAAACTGTTTCGCGCCATCTGTGATGCCGTTCACTACGCGCACCAGAAACAGGTGGTCCACCGCGACATCAAACCGTCGAACGTTCTCGTAACTTCCGAGGGCGTACCGAAACTACTCGACTTCGGTATCGCCAAATTGCTCAATCCGCAACTCGCGGGTGATATCACCCACGATCCAACGGCAACAGCGATGCGGTTGATGACTCCGGAATACGCCTCACCGGAACAAGTCCAGGGCGCACCGACGACACCAACTACCGACGTTTATTCACTCGGCGTGTTGCTCTACGAACTGTTGACGGGACACAGACCATACCGTCTGCTTAATCGAGCACCACACGAGATCGCGCGTGTCATCTGCGAAGAAGCTCCGGCGCCGCCAAGCATCATCATCACGCGCGCGGAAGATCTGTTACCGAGTCTCTTCACCGGCGACGAGAACACCACCCTGCAACGGCTTTACGCCACGCGCGGCGGAACTCTCGAATCGCTGCGCCGCGCACTTACCGGCGACCTCGACAACATCGTGATGCAGGCTTTGCGTAAAGAGCCGGAGTGGCGATACCAGACCGCGGCCGATTTGCGCGACGACATCACTCGCTATCTCGAAGGCCGTCCGATTTCTGACTTACCGGATCCGCCAAATGCGAGCATGGTCTTACGACCCGACTCCAACCAGGAAAACTCGCTGGCCGTCTTGCCGATGAAGATCCTCGACATCAACCAGCCTGAAACGACTCCCGACTATCTCGGAACAGGTTTGGCGGATGCTCTCATCACGCGACTCAGCGCGATTCGGAGTTTTGCAGTTAGACCAACGAGCAGTGTGCTGCGTTACGGAACTGAGTCTGATCCACTGCGCGCCGGACGTGAGCTCGGCGTCACGTTTGTCCTGGACGGCAGAATCAGGCGCACGGCGGAACGTATTCGCGTGACGATTCAGTTGCTCAACGTACGCGAGGAAACAACGGCGTGGGCCGGACAGTTTGACGAACAGTTCACCGATGTTCTCAACCTCGAAGACGTCATCTCTTCGCACGTTGCCGAAGCGATCGTGCCGCATCTGACTGTCGACGAGCGCCTGCGACTCGCCAAACGAGGCACCGACAATCCACAGGCACACGAAGCATATCTGCGCGGACGTTTTTACTGGAACACGTTTACAGAAGAAGGTTTCGCGCGGGCGATTGTTTGCTATCAACAGGCGATCGCGCTCGATCCGAAGTATGCACTCGCTTATGCGGGCGTGGCGAACTATCACAACTGGCTTGGTGTTTTCAGTGTGATGCCGTTTGCAGAGTGTTCAGCAGCGGCTTACGAAGCGGCCTCGACCGCGGTTGATCTCGATCCCAATCTTGCCGAAGCTCACGTTGCCCTCGGTCAGGCCGTACTCTGTCGCGACTTCGCCTGGGGTGGCGCCGAACATCACCTCGTTCGCGCGATTGAGCTCGATCCAAACTATCCGCCTGCACGCGTCTGGTATTCGCTCCAGCTCGCGATGGAAGGTCGCTTCAGTGAGTCGTTGCGCGAAGCGCACACCGGCAGGGATCTAGATCCGATGGCCGTCATATCTCGGTTCGCGGTGCTCTGGTGTTCGTATCACGCACGTCGTTTTGAAGAAGCTCATCGCTTTGCAGCCGCCACGCTCGAGAACGATCCGCGCAATCTCATGATGCTTTACGGCAGCAGCTTCGTATTGAGCCAGCTCGGCCGGCACGCGGAGGCAATTGAGACTGCGGAACAGTGCGTGGAGTTGATGGGCAAGGCTTCGCACACGCTCGGAAGACTCGCCAGCTCGCATGCTGCCGCGGGAGACCTCGAGGCGGCCCAAACCGTACTCGAAGACATGCTCAAGCTTGCGGAGCGCCGTTACGTGTCGCCGTATCACCTGGCGCTCGTTACGTGTCAGTTGAATCGCTTGGAAGAATCACTCGACATGCTCGAGAAGGCGTATGACAGCGGCGACGCAAAGGTGCTGTGGATGGGAGTTGATCCGGAACTGGATCCACTTCACGGGCATCCGCGCTACAACGATCTGCTGCGCAAGCTGGATCACCGTCTCGCTGCTCTTCCTGCTATCGCGGGCCAGTTGCGTGCAGACCAGGAGTCGATTGCGGTGCTGCCGTTCCGCGTTCTGGGTCCGCCCGGAGAAAACACGGGCGATGAGTATCTCGGTATTGGCTTGACTGACGCGCTGATTACGCGTCTCAGCAACGTGCAACGTCTGGTAGTACGCCCGACCAGCAGTGTGCTGCGTTATCACGGCGCCGCGATCGAACCACTGCTTGCGGGTCGCGATCTCGGTATCGATTTTGTTGTCGATGGCAGTTTGAGGCGCGTCGGCAATCGCATTCGCGTGACGGCGCAACTGCTCAGTGTCAATGAAGGAGTAACTCGCTGGTCCGAACAGTTCGACGAAGAATCGACGGATGTTCTTCAGATCGAGGATTCGATTTCGGAGAAAGTCGCGTCGGCGTTGCTGCCGCAGCTCACGGGCGATGAAAAGCGCCAGTTGTCGAAGCGTGGCACTGACAGTTCCGAAGCCTTCGAAGCTTATCTGCGCGGGCGTTACTACTGGAGCTCTTACACCGAAGTGGGCCTTGCAAAAGCGCTCGAGTCGTATAAAAAAGCGATCAAACTCGATCCTGATTACGCGCTCGCCTACACGGGCATCGCCGACTACTACAACTGGCTCGGCGTTTTCGGCATTCGACCGTTTGCGGAAACGTCAGCCGCCGCCAAACAAAATGCGGCCAAAGCTGTCGAACTGGATCCGAGTTCCGCGGAAGCATACAGCGCCCTCGGTTTCGCCACTGCTTGTCATGACTTCGACTGGGCCGTGGCCGAAGGCATGCACCGTCGCTCAATTGAGCTCAACCCGAATTACGCAACCGGACACCACTGGTACGCCTTTCATCTCATGATGGAAGGTCGTTTCAATGAAGGTCTCGAGCAGATGCTGCTCACACGCGAGCTCGATCCGTTGTCTCCGAGTGTGCTGCAGGCATTGGGTTGGTGTTACTACCACGCGCGGCGGTTTGACGAGTCGATCGCCACTTACCGCAATATGCTCGACGCAGTGCCGGAGTTTCCGTACGGACTCGTCACGCTTTCGTGGATTCTCAGGCACACGGGCGGCCTGGAGGAATCCGTTCAGACGGCGGAGAAGGCTTTGGAACTTTCGGGCGGCGGTACGTTCTATGTCGCGGCGCTGGGCCAGGCCTACGCCGCCGCAGGACGTCAGGTCGAGGCGCGAAAGGTGTTGGACCGTTTGGCCCAACTGTCCGTGCACGGTTACGTTTCGCCCTATCAACTATCGCTGATTCATCTGCATCTCGGCGAACGCGACCGCGCGCTCCAGCTCCTTTTGGATGCACACACGATCAGGGATGCGTGGGTTGTGTGGCTCGGTGTCGAGCCGCAGTTCGATCCGTTGCGTGGCGAGCCGGCCTTTGAAGCAATACTGCGCGATCTTCGGCATCCGGCGCTGCAACGTAAGAGTGCGAAGAGGGCGTCGGCCGCAGCCGTCGCAAAGAGAAAGCGGAACGCCGAGCGAATCGCTCCAATCACAACGCAGATTCTGATACCGACTCCCGAAACGCAAGCCGGAGAGAACGAAGAAGCTCGCCAGCTTTACACGGCCGGACGTTACTACTCGACACGTCGCACCGCTGAAGGACTGCGACAGGCAATCGAACGTCTCGAACGTGCAGTCGAACTCGATCCTCAGTTTGCCATTGCACATTCTGAACTCGCCGACTGCTATGCGCTGCTCAACTGGTATGTCGAGCCACCACCCGCAGGAGCATGGGAACGCGCGAAAGAATCTGCGCTGCGCGCGGTCGATGCGGATCCGAATTTACCTGAAGCGCATGCATCGCTCGGTTTTGTCAAACTTCATTACGATCGCGACTGGATGGCTGCCGAACGCGAGTTGCGAAAAGCGATTGAACTGAAGCCAAGCAACCAGGTGGCCCATCGTTGGTATGCATACAGTTTGTCGGCCATGGGCCGTCACGATGAGGCGTACGCTGAAATCGAGCGCGCGCGCCAGATCTCGCCGCAGTCAGCGGTGATCGCGACAGCGGTCTCGAATGTCCTCTTTCTGGCGGGGAAGTTTGACGATGCTGTGGCCCAGTGTAAGAAATCGCTCGAACTGGATCCGGGCGCGGTAGCGGCGCACACAATTCTCCGTTGGGCGTACGAGCTTAAAGGAATGCACAACGAAGCGATGGCGGCTTTCGAGCAGGAGCGAAGTTTCGCCGGCGATACGCCGACCACACACGCCAAGCGCGCGCACGTGCTCGCCGCGATCGGCAAACGCGACGAAGCGCAGGCGATTCTCAACGAGATCATCTCAAAGCGTCATCAGAATTGGGTTACGGCCTACGAGATCGCGATCATCTACACCTGGCTCGGCGACTTCGACAACGCGTTTCGCTGGCTCGTGCAGGCTGAACGCGAACACGCAGTCGGTTTCACGTTTGTGCGCGTCGATCCACACCTCGCCAAACTTCGTACCGATCCACGCTTTGCTGATCTGATGAGAGAAACTGAAAAGACCATTCCTTAATCTGTGTAATCTGTGGACTATGACTCGAGAAAAACTAGACGCCTGGGTTCGTGAGGTTGTTGCGTGGCATTTTGATCCGGAAACGGGTTGTCCTTTTTGGCTGGATTTCGCGAAGAATCTCGACTGGGATCCGCGCAACGAGATTCAAACCTACGACGACCTTTCGCGTTTTGGTTTTTTTCAGGATGAGTGGTTGCGCGGTGGTCCGGTTCGACGCTGGGTGCCGAAAGGTCTCGCTGATCGTCCGGTCTACACATTCGAAACCGGCGGCAGCACGGGCGTGCCGAAGTCGCGCATCAACATCGACGACTTCCGCATCGACTACGAAGCGTTCAGCGACACCTTGCCGGAAGAATTTTTTCCACGCGGCGCTGACTGGCTTTCGCTTGGACCAACCGGTCCGCGTCGCCTGCGTCTTGCCGTCGAGCATCTGGCCCAGCACCGGCGTGGCATTTGTTTCATGGTCGATCTCGATCCGCGCTGGGTTATCAAACTGATCAAGATGGGTCAACCCAGGATGGCCGAGCAATACAAGCAGCACGTTGTCGATCAGGGACTTACTTTACTGAAAGCGCACGACAATATCCGTTGTTTGTTCACCACACCAAAGTTGCTGGAAGCGCTGTGTGAAAAAGTCTCCCTCAAGAAAATGGGCATCACCGGCGTGTTTTGTGGCGGCACCGAAATGACGCCGCAGTTTCATCGCTTTGCGGTTGAGGAATTGCTCGACGGCGCTTACTTCGCGCCCACCTACGGCAACACGTTGATGGGACTGGCAGTCCATAAACCGCGTCTTCCTGAAGACAATTACGCGATCATTTACTATCCTCCGATGCCGCGTGCAATGGTGGAGGTCGTCGATCCCGATCAGCCCGATAGAATCGTTGACTACGGCGAGACAGGCCGCGTACGTCTTACGACATTGACGAAAGAATTCTTCATGCCGCGCTTCCTGGAACGCGACGAAGCCGAACGCGAACCCCCATGCGATCTCTATCCGTGGGACGGCGTCCGCAACGTCCGCCCCTTTTCACGTTTTCAATCGAGCGTCGTCGAAGGAGTCTATTAATCCATCCACAGATGGTTTTATCCTGTCCATCTTGATAATCCTGTAAATCCTGTCAAAAACTATGCTGAGCATTCCGATCCTTCGACATGGCAATGAGTACGTGAGCCTCGACGTCGCTCGCACTCCGCATCATCAAACCCGCGAACCGTTCGTCGAAATCAGCCAGGCCAACGCCGGCTTGATCCGCCGCGATCTCGGACGACAGGACATCGGCACCACGAGCCTTCAACCCTTCTCCACCCGCGACCTCGTCGCGATTTGCGCGCGTGCCGCCGAGCACTTCGTTAACGACCCGTTACCCCTCGGCGACTCAACGCAAACGGCCGACGAGTACGTGCATCAAGTTTCCGCGACCACCGGCCTGCCGTACGTTCTCGCGCGCCGCAACATGCTCAAGATCAAGAGCATGCTCGCGAACATGGAAAGCGTGCTCAACGGTCTCACGCGCAACGTTGATTGGGATCTACTCGATCGCGGCTTCGGCGAGTTTGACGGCCGCGCACTGAGCTTCTTCCCCCGCACGCAATCGCTCGGCGCCGTTCTGCCAAACAATTCACCGGGCGTGCATTCGCTCTGGATACCGGCATTTCCTTTACGAATTCCACTCGTGCTCAAACCCGGCAGCGCGGAACCGTGGACGCCTTACCGGATCATTCAGTCGCTGATCAAAGCCGGCGCACCGCGTGAGGCTTTCAGTTTCTATCCAACCGATCACGGCGGTGCGTCAGAGATTCTGCGGAGCTGCGGTCGTTCCCTGCTCTTCGGCGATTCCTCGACTACGGGTGCGTGGGCCAACGATCCGCGCATCGAGATTCATGGTCCGGGTTACAGTAAAATCATCATCGGTGAAGACTGCGTCGACGATTGGGAACAATATCTCGACGTGATGGTCGCGTCGATTGCCGATAATGGCGGACGATCCTGCGTCAACGCTTCGGCCGTTTGGGCGCCTGCGCATACGGAAGAGATCGCAGAAGCGCTCGCGAAACGCCTGGCCGCGATTGTTCCGCGCGCCGCAGACGACGAGAACGCGCAACTCGCACCGTTTGTCGATCCGCAGGTCGCGATGCGTATCAACGCCCTCATCGATCAGGGCTTAACTGAGCCCGGCGCCCGCGATGTCACTGCCGCTCATCGCGATGGCGAACGACTCGCCAACTGGAACAACTGTTCTTACCTGCTGCCCACTGTCATCCTGGCAGAGCCGGATCATCCGCTCGCGATGAAAGAGTTTCTCTTTCCTTTTGCGAGTGTCGTAAAAGTCTCGCAAGCTGAAATTCCGGCGCATCTTGGTCCAACACTCGTAGTTACAGCTATCACCAAAGATCCGAAACTGATCCAAACACTCGTTGGTTCACCGCGTATCGATCGTCTCAACATTGGCGCCCTGCCGACGAACCAGGTGAGTTGGGATCAACCGCACGAAGGCAATCTCTTCGAACATCTTTACGCGCGCCGCGCCTTCCAACAAGCCGTTGCCGTCTGAGGACTCGAGTTGAGAATACTTTATCTCACAGGCGGGGCGGGCCGGATGTATTGCGGCAGTTGCCTGCGCGATAACGCGATGGCGACTGAGCTGATCGCGCGCGGTCACGACGTGATGCTCCTGCCGGTTTACACGCCGACCTTCACGGACGAACCGAACGTCAGTCGCAATCATGTTGTTCTCGGCGGCATCAGTGCGTACCTCGAACAATATGTCCCCGTGTTTCGCAAGACACCGCACTGGCTCGATCGTTTGTGGGATTCGAAAACGGTTCTGAGTCTTGCATCACGACGCTCGATCTCGACAGACCCAAAGATGCTCGGCGAGATGACCGTTTCCGTTCTGAGAGGTGAAGACGGATTTCAGAGCAAGGAGATCTTCAAGTTTGTTGACTGGGTCAAGCATCAGGCGCCACCCGACGTCATCAATCTTCCCTACACACTGCTGCTCAGTCTCGCCGGTCCACTGAAACAACAACTGAACGTGCCGATTCTTTGTACACTCCAGGGCGAAGATCTCTTCCTCGACAATCTTCAGGACCCCTACCGCACGCAAGCCCTGAGCCTGATCCGCGATCATCTGCAACACGTAGATCTATTTCTATCCGTGTCCGAGTATTACGCTGATTTCATGCCGGACTATCTCGGAATTCCACGAGAGAAGATTCGGGTCGTGCCATTGGGCATCAATCCGAACGGTTTTGAAATGCGCACCCGGGATCGTAATGGTCCATTCACCGTCGGCTTTCTAGGGCGCGTTGCGCCGGAGAAAGGACTGCATGTGCTGGCGGAAGCGTATCGCCTGCTGCGGCATTCGGGAGACTTGCCCGAAGGACGATTTGAAGTGGCAGGCTATATGGCTGCAGACTGCAAACCATATCTTGACGAGATCCAAACGCATTTGAGAGATGCCGGGCTCGATCGGGAATTTCGCTATCACGGCGTCATAGACCGCGCGGCAAAGATCGCGTTCCTGCGTAACCTCGATCTGATGTCGTTGCCCGCAACCTACGACGAACCCAAAGGAGTTTCGCTGCTCGAATCGATGGCGTGCGGCGTACCCGTGGTCCAACCACGTCGCGGCGCTTTTACGGAGATCGTTGAAATAACCGGCGGCGGCCTGCTGGTGGAACCGGACGATCCACAAAGCATCGCCGGAGGCATTCTTAAACTTTTTAAGGACAAGACGCTCGCTGAACAACTGAGCGCGAACGGTTTTAAAGGAGTCCGCGAGCACTACACAGCCGCGCACATGGCTGATAAGGTACTCGCAGCTTATAACGAAGTAATCCGTAAATAATCGGTGTAAATCCGTGGCCCCTGGTGACGATCTAGTCTTTCAACTCGAGAGCGCTTTCGGACTGCTGCGCGTCCTCGCAGTCGAAGGCGAAGGTGCTGATACCGTCTGGCATCTGCTTGCTTACGATGACTTCTTCCCGGATGTTGAATCAGCCGAAGCAGCGTTATCGCGAGGTATTGCTCTGCCCGTGCGTAAAGCACACATGGCGTTAACAAATCGCGCCTTTGAACGTACCCCGGTCGCGAAGCTTGGCAACCGGCCGGTCACTGACGAGGAGTTGGTGGCTTACAACGACTGGCTCAACAGCGAGCGCGAAGTCTCCGATCGCTCAGCGCTACTAATGCTCGGAATCCGATGAACATTCTGCGTCCGCGAGTATTCTTCCTCCTGCTTCTTATCTCTTCGTCTGCTTTCGCCGTGCGCGTCGAGCGTCTCGTCGACAACTGGCGTCCGGAACATTATCTCGTCAACATCACTCTCAACGATCAACTCACCGAGATCAGCTCGGCAAGTGCGCGTATTAATGTCCGCATC
>Ga0111539_10008125_pt1 | contig 13367 bp, 18 predicted proteins | sample RhiMethybrSRZTD1_FD_79667 | JGI IMG/M metagenome (GOLD analysis project Ga0111539, IMG submission 79667) | Populus rhizosphere microbial communities from Tennessee, USA - Rhizosphere MetaG P. TD hybrid SRZTD1 (version 2) (version 2) | ecosystem: Host-associated > Plants > Roots > Rhizosphere >...
CAGCGCGAGCTCGCGTGGCCGTTCTACCTGGGCGTGGCGATCATTCTCGGTGTCGTCCTGCTGCATGCGCGGATGATGGCGAAACAGCCTGAGGCGAACGACGCTGCAGCATCGCAAGGTACAGCGCGAGCACCAAAAGAATCGGCGCCGTAATGACGCCCGGTGTGTAGCCGCGCTGGATGATCGTCCACGACGGATGAACTACGCCGTTGATGATCTCGACGACGGTCCACAACCAGATGATGGGCGTCGCGATGCGCCACTGTCTGCGCACTGGCCAGAAGTAACACCAGACACCGAATGCGACGATGCAGATGTTCAGGAACACAAATCCGTGCTCGAGATTCGTCGAGACGAGTCCGGAGACGAAGCGGGCCGGCGGAAACGAAACCCACAGCTGACCGATGGACTCCTCCGTGGAGTGCGCAGCCTGCGCGAGCACGAGCGCGCCGAACGTATTCACCCTTCTCGACGCTGCGTTCATGATTTGCAGATACCATCAGCAGCGGCGTGGCTGCAACTCGATCGGGAGCCTTGCAATGATCCAGGGTGCGTGTCTCTGCGGTGCAGTTCGATGGACCTTCGAGGGCGTTCCCGACAGCGCGACAGCCTGCAACTGCACGGCATGTCGTCGCTACGGCACGTTATGGGCGTATGACTTCGAAGGTGAGGGCATCAAGGTTTCCGGGCCGGCGCAGCCGTTCATTCGCGGCAACTCGCTCAGTTTCAATTTCTGTCCGACCTGCGGCTGCGTCGCCTTCTGGCGCGGGCAGGGCGTCGACAAAGAGGGACGCCGCCGCATCGCCGTCAATCTGCGGCTCGCGGAGCCGGATGCGGTCGCGAAAATTCCGATCGATCACTTCGATGGACTGGACACCTTCGAAGATCTGCCGCGTGACGGGAAGTGCGTGGCGGACTACTGGTTCTAGCGCTGACGCGGAGCCTGGTCGCTGCGATCGAGCTCCCGCGCGTAGCGCTGCTGAATCACGGCCAGAACGATGCCGAAGACGATGAAGCCGCCGCCCATGACCGTTCCATAGTTGAACGCCGAGCTGCCGCCGCCCGCGAAAAGCATGATTGCGACGCCCATGACGAGAAACAGCGCAGGGGCGAAGAACCGGTTTCTCCGCTGCGCCCGCAGCAGCACTCCGCTCTGCATGGACTGCGAGTGCAGCATTCGCGCCTTGGTTTCGCAGCTGCCTCGGCAGGAGATCGAGTGTCCCAGGTCCACGACGCACTCGGCGCACACGCCTTTGCTGCAGCCCCGGCAAGTGCCTACCGCTTCAGCGTCCCGATGTACGAAGCACCGCATCGACTCCCTCCGTTTTCAGCGCTGCGCTGCGTAGATCTTCACCAGCTCATAGAGAAAATCGCGCCCGTCGTACAGCGACTGCACGCGCACGCGCTCGTTGAGCCCGTGGATGAACCCGAGATCGGGATCCATGAAGAGGCCGTTGACGCCGTACGTCGGGATACCGGACGTGCTGAGAAATTGACCGTCCGTCGCGCCCGGCTGCAGCAGCGGAATCACCGGCACATTGGGATAGAAGCGCGCCGACACCTTCTCGATCGGCCCCATGATCTCACGCGTCAGCGGCGGAACCACCGACGGTGGGCCGCGTGTCTCCAGCGTCGAGACTTTCACTTCCTGATCATCGACGACCTTCTGCAGCACCTGCTCCACGCTGTCCACAGACTCACCCGGATAGATGCGGCAGTTGACGTTCGCACGCGCTCGCTGCGGCAACGCGTTGGTCGCATGACCGGCGTCCAGCATCGTCGCCACGCACGTTGTGTGCAGCATGCCGTTGAAAGTCGGATCGTCGGTCACCTTGGCGATAGCGGCTGCGTCCGTCGGATCCGCCACCAGCTTCGTCATCGCGGCGCCCATCTCGCCGCCGACGATGCTGGCCATCCGCGTGAAGTATGTGCGCGTCGTGTCGTTGAGCTTGATTGGGAAATCGTAGTGCTCGATACGCGTGAGCGCGGCCGCGAGGTGATAGATCGCGTTGTTCTTGACCGGGCGCGAGCTGTGACCGCCGGGGTTCGTCACTTCGAGACGGAAGTTCTGCGACGTCTTCTCGCCCGCCTGCACACCCATCATGACGCGCTTACCCGACGCATCGAGCATGCCCCACGCGCCTTCATTCAGGGCGAACGCCGCGTCGATCAGGTCGTGCTTCTCCTTCGCGAGGTACTCGGCACCGTTGAAAGCGCCGCTGGTTTCCTCACCGCAGGTCAGCGCCATCTTGACGGTGCGACGCGGCTTCGTGCGCTCGCTGCGCAGGCGGATCAATGTATCCACCCAGGTTGCGGCCATCGACTTGTCGTCGAGCGAGCCGCGCGCGTAGAAGTAACCGTTCTCCTCGATGAGCTTGAACGGATCGCGCTCCCAGTCTTCACGCTTCGCTTCGACGACATCGATGTGTGCGAGCAGCAGAATCGCGCGCGCCTTGGGATCGGTGCCCGGCAGAATCGCGACGAGCCCGCCTTCCTTCGGATGATCGGGCGTCGCGAACAGATGCAGGTCGCCGTCGGGATAACCGGCCGTGCGCAGGCGCGCGGCCATTTTCTGGGCAGCCTCGGTGCAGCTGCCTGCCGAGAGCGTCGTGTTGGTCTCGACCAGCTCTTGGTAGATTTCGCGGAAGGCGGCCTGGTCCGGCCGGATGCCGTCGGCAGGCGCCGCCGCGCCGGCCGTCAATGAGACGAGCAAAGAGGCGGCGGCAAGCCGCGCAGGATGATTCATGAGTCCCCCGGTATTGTTATGTGACTTGGCCGATCCAGAGCTCGTTGCCGTCCGGATCGCGAATGCGGAATTCCTTCATGCCGTAGAACGTAATGCGAAGGTCGGGCGCGGGCAGGCCGTTCTGCCGCACCTGGGCGTGATATTGCACCACGTCGTCCGGATACAAATAGACCACCGTCTGGCGGGGCGCGTCGGGCTGGACGTTGAGCGACTGGTCCACCATCAGATGGCAGTCGCCGAAGCGCAGCCGCGCCCAGCCCCACTCGTCGTTGCGGGTCTCGACTTCGAAGCCGAGCAGCTTCTGATAGAACTCGACGCTGGTCGGCATGCTGCGCACGGGCAGCATCGGAACCAGGCGTTGCAGTCGCGCGCTCATGTTTCTTCAGTCCGGTCCGGCGAGTGCGGCCCAGAACGCATCGTAGCTGTTCAGGACCGCCGGATTCTCTTTGACGATGCCGACCACCTGGCGCGGGATGAGCTTCAGGTGATCCAGCATCGCGGCTTCGTTCATGCCGTGGGCGCGCGCGAACTCGCGGAAGATCGCGAACGACCGGGCTTCGTAGGCATCGACGTCGATGTCCGTCCCGTTCTTGAACGTCGCGACAGTCTCTTCGTAGTAGGCGTGCATGTGCGGTGAGCGTTTCCACTCGCCGGCGCCCTGAATGTCGACCGTCGTCGGCTGCGCAGCGGCCTTGTGCGCAGGGGCATGCGTGCAGCCGGCAACGGCAAGGAGCGTTGCAAGGACGAGGATGTCGTATCTCATGCGTCAGACCTTGGTCCGATCGTCGACGACCACGAACTCCATCATCAGCGGAATGCTGACCTTGCGCACGTCGTCCTTGAGGATGACACGAACGGACCACTTGCCGGCGGGATCGGCGGGCTCATCGACGTATTCGACCACCTGCTTGCACAGGTGCAGACTCCGCGGGTCGACCTTTCCCTGCACACACACAGCATTCTCGGCGTGCGACGAGGGCTTGCCGTCCGGCCGGATCACATCGATGTCCATGGTAATGCTGGCGGCGCCGGAAGCGTCCAGCTGCGGATTGCTGAACATCGTGAGCACGTACAGCCCGCCGCCCTTCCTGACCGTCGATCCGCTGGAGACGTAAGGAATCGATTCCGGCGAGGTATTCCACTTCGACTGCCAGTCCTTGTCAGGCGTGACGATCAGCATGCCGTTGAAGCCCCCGACCGATTTCCGCGTTTCCGATTCGGGATCCGCGGCCAGAGCGACGGATGCGAGAGCGAGGGCGAGCAAGGCTGCGGTTTTCATGGTTGCACTCTATCGAGCTCAGAAAGCCACGCGAGAATCAGCGGCGCTGCGGCCAGCATGGACGGATCGTGACCGACCGGGCCGACGTCGATCGCCGTTACATCCGCTTGTCGCGCACGCATCGCCCGAGCTGCGGCCAACGCCTCTTCCGGCACCACGTCCAGATCCTTCGATCCATAGTACAGCCGGACCGGTGCGCGCGGCGTGAAGTCGACGAGGCTGTTCGCGGCGAACGATTCGAGATACCAGTGCGCCTGGTCGCGATCGAAAGCCTCGAGAAACGCCTGGTTGAACATCTTGCGCGGATCCTTGGGCAGCGTCGCGAGAATTTCCTTCGGCTTCGCACCCGCGAACAAGCGCTCGACGGTCCTTGCGTATTCAGAGGTGAGGACACTGTCGAGCGGATGGCCGTACCAGGCAGCTTGTCCCCACGCAGCGTACGCGAGATAGAGCGAGTGCGAAGGCGCGCCGCCCTTCAAGGCTGCGGGCAGCGAGATATGTCGAAGATCGTAGGCGCCGGCCACTTGCGCGGACCCGAGCACGCGCTTGCCGTCGGCTTCGAGAATGCGCAGCGCGGCGAGGCTCGCCCAGCCGCCCTCGGAGAATCCAGACAGAAACACCGGACCACTCGGCACGCCCTGCACTCTCTGACTCGCCTCGATCATGCCGGCTACTGCGGGCCCGATCGAATCGCCGACGTAGTACGGGTGTCGTCCTTCGGACTCGCCGAGTCCCGGATAGTCCGGCGCGATGAGTGCGTAACCGTTGCCGGCGAATGCGATTGCGGCCGCGATGCCTGTTCCGTCGAGTTGCGAGGGCACCGCCGTTCGAGTCGTGCTCGTGCCGTGCTGGAAGCTGACCAGTCGCCGCGGTACTGCATCGCGCGGCAGCGCCAGAAGTCCGCTCAATCGAACGGCATTGCTTGCCGAGCCAACGGTGTACTGCATGCGATAGCAATCGACGGCGTTGGTGACCGGAATGCCGTCGACACCAGCGAGCGTCAGCAGCAGCCGCGCCTTGAAGGTGGAGATGGTCTTGAGCGGCGTGAGTTGCACGTCCGCGGGCGCTTCGATTGCGCGCGGATGTATGCACGCCGTGAGCAGCGCGAATGTCGCGACCAACCAGAGCGTGCGCGGCGTCATTGACGGTTCTACTATTGTCGCGTCCCGGTCCGCAGAGTCTACCGGAGAAGCCGCCATGAGACTGGTCACTGGCTTTTTGATCTTTCTGTGCTCTTGCCTGGCGGGCGCCGCCACGCCCGTCGCGCAGGTCGATCACATCCTGCTCGGCATCGACGATCTCGCTCGCGGGATGGAGCAGTTCGAGAAGCTGACCGGGGTGCGACCGATCCAGGGCGGCAAACATCCGCGCGGCACTCACAACGCGCTGGTCTCGCTCGGCGACGGCACGTACCTCGAGATTCTGGCCGTGCAGCCGGACGTAGCGCCGCCGAAGGAATATGAAGGCCTCAAACAGCTGTACTCGCTAACGCCCATCGGCTGGGCCGTGTCATCGAAGTACAGCACTCAGCTTCGCAATCGCCTGACAGCCGCCGGGATGGCAGTTACCGAGTCGACCGCGGGCTCACGCACGACGCCCGCAGGCACGACGCTCTCGTGGCAAACCTTCGGCCTCAAGGAAGGGTTTGACGAAGCGCCGTTCTTCATCGTGTGGTCGCCGCAGAGCGCGCATCCCTCGACCACATCGCCGACCGGCTGCAAACTGCAGCAGTGGCGCGTCGCTGGCCCGCACCTGAAGAATCTCGAACAGCTGCGCAGCGCGCTGGATCTGCGAATCGATGTCGCGGAGGCGCCGTCGACAGCGCTGCGGTTGTCGCTGCAGTGTCCGAAGGGCGCCGTCGAATTCAAATAGCATGGACGACACGTTCGCATTCATCGCAGCTCTGGCCATCGGCGTGGCGTTCGGGTGGTGGCTCGAAAGACCAGCACCGGCCACGCGCAAGCTCGTGTTCAGGATCATAGGGATCGTGCTCGGGGTGCCGCTGATTCTGGTGTTTTTCGCCAGCGTCGTCGGCAGCAACACTCTCGGTGCGATCGGCGGATTCTCGCTCATGGTCCTCTTGGCTTTGGCGGTGCCGCTCGCCTTGGGCGTGCTCCTCGGGAAGTTCTTCGGACACTCGCGCACGCGCGACGCTGCAAGCGAGCCGCCGGCACCGAGCCAACCAGTGAGCAACACGCTAGCGCAACCCGTTGTGCAGCAACCAGCGCCTGCTCTGTCGGCGCAGCAGCGCCTGGTGTTGCTCATCATGGCGGGCGTCGGCGCGGGCATCTGGGTCGCGCTCGCGCTGGGATTCTGGCTGCATGATCAACCGGCGCCGGGTGGCCTCAACGAAGGGCTGGTGCCGGCTGCGCTGGTATTGATCGCAACGCTGACGATCGTGCTGCGTGCAGCCTGGCAACGACGCGCCATTCGCTTGCGCAATGAGCGGCGCGACGTAGTGGCCGAATATCAGGCAGCTGTTGCTGCGTACGAAAGCGATCCTGACGCCACCGCATGTTGCGAGCATCTTGCGCCGATCGAGCTTGCGATGCGTCGGGCGGGTCTGCGCGTTCAGTCGGGACAACCAGGTGCGGCTGGTGCGCCATGCTGCATCGATATGGAAGCGCTCTCGCGGCGGTTCACCGTGCCGGCGAGCGTGCAGTATCAGGAGTGGTACTCGCGCGATCGCACAGGCGACGATCCACCGCACGCTTTGCTCTGTTGCACGGCGTGCCAGTCGAAGTTGTGGCTGGTGCACGTTCGGGAAGCCGCGCCGGATACGCCTACCTTTCCGGCGTAAACGATGATGAGGAGATCGATATGAGCACACCTGTCGGCGTAATCGTCGGAGTCGGTGAGGGCAACGGTGCGGCGCTGGCGCGAGCCTTCGCGAAAACAGGAATGACCGTGGCGCTGCTGGCGCGGCAGCTGGAATTCACGACAAAGCTTGCAGCGACGTTACCCAACGCGCGCGCTTATGCGTGCGATGTTGCCGATGCGAAGTCGGTGGCGCAGGCCTTCGCCAGAATCAGAGCGGAGCTCGGCGACCCGACGACGGTGGTCTACAACGCCGGATCTGGCGTGTGGGGCGACGTCGCAAGCATCAGCCTCGAGTCTTTTGAGTCCGCCTGGCGCGTGAACGCCTTCGGCGCGCTCGCGGTGAGCCGCGAAGTGATTCCTGCAATGAAAGCAGCGGGATCCGGCGCCATCATTTTCATCGGCGCGACTGCTTCACGGCGCGGCGGACCGAAGACTGCCGCATTTGCTCCGGCGAAGGCCGCACAGCGCAGCCTGGCCGAATCGATGGCTCGCACCCTGGGGCCGGCTGGCATCCACGTCGCCTTGATCGTGGTCGACGCGGTGGTGGATCTGCCCCGGACGCGCAAAGCGATGGCGGACAAGCCCGACAGCTTCTTTCTCGAGCCGGAAGACATGGCCGCGAGCGCTGTGTGGCTGGCGCAGCAGCCACGCTCGGCGTGGACGTTCGAGATCGAGGTGCGGCCTTTCGGCGAGAAGTGGTGAGTCTGCTATGAGCCGCGGCCGCTGGCGGGTGCTTTCCGGTCCGACGCCAGCTTGCGAGTCTTCTGCACGTGTGCCTTGCGACCTATCGCGCGCTCCAGCAGCAGGTTCGCCATTTGCTCGCGAGCGTCGGCCTTGCTGGTGCCGGGCGGGAACGTGAATTTCTCGCTCGGATCGAACGGGTTCCTCAGCACGACCTGCGGTTCCGCGGGCGCCAGGCTCACCTGCTCTATGGGCAGCGGCGGCGGCGGCGGCAAACTGACGACGAGCTCGCCCGGATCGAAGTCCGGCTCGGATTGATGGAGCACAGCCGCGGCGATCGTGCCGGCCGCAGCGATTCCACACAGAATCATCAGCGGCGCGCGCACGCGGCTCGCGCGTGCAGCTGTTCGCGGCGCCGCCTTTTTCGGCGTCGGCGAGGCTTCCTCGGTCGGTCCGAGTCCCAGCAATTCGTGAGCGTCCATCTCAGCCTCGATAGTCGGCACCGTATCCAAGCCGCGGTACAGCTGATCGAGGAGGTCTTTGCCGCTCATTTCCCGTCGGGCCATGTGTTCAATCCTCCGTGACCGCAGCGTAGCCGAACGGGCAACCCGCTCGCGGCGGCGCATGCACGGTTCGGCTCGCAGGCGCGAGAATTGTGGGCACGATCACGCTTCTCATCTCACATAACCTCGCCTGCGCGAAATCGCGGCACTTCTCATGTGCCTTGACGGATATATGCCCGATGGAGTATATACGCGTCATGGAATCCACATTCTCGATCATTGCCGAGCCGAGCCGGCGCGCGATCCTCAGCCTGCTCGCCGCCGCGGAGCAGTCGGTCGGCGACATCGAAGAGCACCTGCGCATGCCGCAGCCTTCGGTCTCGAAACACCTGCGGGTGTTGCGCGAGGCGGGCTTCGTCGAGTCGCGCGTCGATGCGCAGCGGCGCCTGTATCGCATCCGGCCGGAGCCTCTCATGGAAATCGATGCCTGGCTTGCACCGTTCCGTCGCTACTGGTCGGGGCATCTGGACGCGCTCGAGCGCCATCTCGACCGCATGAATCAGGCGCCGCGCCCGCAGGCATCACGTCGTAAGTCGAAGGGGAAGAAGCGATGACCAGCCGCGAGAAGTATCAGCCCGGCCCGGCGGTGGGCGCGGACATTCACAAGGAGGGTGACAACTGGACGCTCGTTTTGGTGCGCGAGCTGCGTCATCCGCCGTCGAAGGTGTGGGAAGCATTGACGGACCCCGCGCAGCTGCGCGAATGGGCGCCCTTCGATGCCGATCGCAGTCTCGGCAGTACCGGAACCGTCAAGCTCACGACAGTGAGCGCGCCGCAGCCGCAGGTTTCCGAGACCGTCGTGAAGCGCGCCGAGGCGCCGAAGCTGCTCCAGTACAGCTGGGGCGATGCCGACCTCAAATGGCAGCTGGAGCCGCACGGCAAAGGCACGCGCCTTACGCTCTGGCACAACATCGATCGCCGCTACATCTCGTGGGGCGCCGCGGGCTGGCACATCTGCTTCGACGTCATGGATCGGTTCCTCGCAGGCGATCCGATCGGACGCATGGTCGGCATGCAGACCATGAAGCTCGAAGGCTGGCAGCGCCTGCAGAAAGAATACGCAAAACAGTTCGAAGTCCTCTGAGGAGCTCAAATGAGCAGCTGGATCCGGCAGATTCATCGCTGGGTGGCCATCGTTTTCACGGTAACCGTCATCGCCAATTTCGTCGCGCTGTCGCAGGGTACGCCGCCGCCGTGGATAACCTATTCGCCGCTGCCCCCGCTCGCGTTCCTGCTATTCACGGGGCTATATATGTTCGCGCTGCCGTATTCCGCCAAATGGCGTGCGCGCAAGAGTTTGAAGAAGGAGCTGCAGGCATGAACAAGAATCCAACCCAGGGCGACACGCCTGCGAAGAAGATCGACGCGCGCATCAAAGAGATGGGCGACTGGCGCGGCAAGACGCTGACCCGTCTGCGCAAGCTCATCAAGGAGGCGGATCCGAAGGTCGTCGAGGAATGGAAGTGGAACGTTCCGGTGTGGTCGCACGACGACGGCATCGTCTGTACCGGCGAGACGTACAAGAGCCACGTGAAGCTGACGTTCGCGAAGGGCGCCAAGGTGAAAGACCCGGAGGGTCTGTTCAACTCCAGCCTCGATGGCAACACGCGGCGGGCGATCGATTTCCGCGAAGGCGATGAGATCGATGCGGACGCCTTCAAGAAGCTCATCCGTGCTGCGGTCGAAGTGAACAAGGCGCCCTAGCAACCCCAGCTGTCGGCTACCATGCGGCATCTGCAGTAGCTGCCGACAGCGATGGAAATCTTTCAGTGGATCCTCGTGCTGCTGGTGGGCGCGGTCGCCTTGACCGCTCTCGCCCGCAGGATCCGCGTGCCGTACCCATCGCTGCTGGCGCTCGGCGGCGTTGCGCTGGCCTTGCTGCCGTCCGCTCCGAGGTTTGAGCTCGACCCCGAGTTGACGCTCGCGCTGTTCGTAGCCCCGGTCCTGCTCGACGCTGCCTACGATACGTCCGTGCGCGACCTGCGCGCGAACTGGATTCCGATCACCTGTCTCGTCCTCGCAGCGGTCGGCATCACGACGGCCGCGGTCGCCTGGACGGCGCACGAACTGGTCCCGGGGATGCCCTGGGCAGCGGCCATTGCCCTCGGCGCGATCGTTGCACCGCCAGACGCTGCGGCGGCCAGTGCAGTTCTGAAACAGCTGCGCCTGCCGCATCGCTTGCTGGTGATTCTGGAAGGCGAGAGCCTGCTCAACGACGCCAGCGCACTACTGATCTACCGCATCGCCGTGCTGGCTGTCGTCTCGGGCGGCCTCGAGTTCACAACCGTCGTGCCGATATCGCTGTTGTCGATCGTCGGCAGCGTCGTCGCGGGCTATCTGATCGCGCGGGTGTTCCTGAAGTTCGCCATCGGGATGACGGATATTCCGAGCTCGATCGTGCTGCAGTTCGCCGGCACGTTCGGGGTGTGGATTCTCGCCGAGCATCTGCATCTTTCTGCGATCGTGACGGTCGTCGTCTTCGCGATCACGGTCGCGCGCGACGCGCCACGCCTGGTTCCTGCGCGCAACCGCATCCCGTCGTACGCGGTGTGGGACCTGGCGGTATTCGTGCTCAACGTCCTCGCGTTCGTGCTCATCGGCTTGCAGCTGCGGCCGATCCTGGCTCCGCTGCCGCCCGAACAACGGTTCGAGTATTTCGTGATCGCGGCGATCGTGCTGGGCATCGTCGTGGCCGCGCGATTCGTGTGGGTGTTCAGCTATTCGGCAGTGGCGCTGCTGAAGGTGCGCTGGTTCGGCGCCGGCGACTGGCCGGGCACGAAGACTCCCACTGCGCGCGGCTCGCTGGTCGTGAGCTGGTGCGGCATGCGCGGAATCGTCACTCTCGCCGCTGCTTATGCGTTACCCAGCGGCTTTCCGCACCGCGATCTCATTCTGTTGACGGCCTTCAGCGTCGTCGTCGGGACGCTGGTGCTGCAAGGTCTGACCCTGCGGCCGCTGATTCGGCTGTTGAACCTGCGTGACGACGATACGGTCGATCACGAGGTGCGGCTGGCCTGCGAGCGTCTCGTGCATACCGGCTTGCAGTTCCTCGATGCGGATCAGTCGGCGGAGGCCAGCGTCATTCGCCGCGAACTGGAATCGCAGCTGACGGAGCAAGGCGAGGTGCGCCAGGACCCCAACGAGGTCGGAGAATACGACTCGCTGCGAGCACGCATCGTCGCCGCACAGCGCGCGGCGTTACTGGAGATGCGCTCCAAGGACGAGATCGGCGACGACGCCTTTCACTGGGTCGAAGCGCAGCTCGACGCCGCGGAAGTGAACGCTCTCGGCGCGCAATATCCCTGAGGGCGACTCTCGGTCACTTGCGGGTGGGAGCACTCGTGCAGCGGAACGTCGTGACCTGCTTGCCGCTCTCCGGCGGAGCCTCCGGATTCTTGTTGACGGTCGAGATGACTTCGGCGCCGTCCTGGCCGGCGCGGCGGCACGCGCGATTGGCGAGATCTCTCCCGGTATCTACGCCGCCTTTGTGCTCGATGGTCGACGTGTCGTCGCTGTTGACTCGGACCATCGTGCACGCACCGACGGACAGAGCGCCGATAGCAAGCAGAGAGACGAGACGCAGCATGGCTGACTCCTGAAGCCCGAGTGCGAAACGTCCTGCACTCGCTCAGGTTCCGCCGACAGGCTCCAGGTCATAAGTCAGACTGGTTTCGATAACTGCTCCGCTCGTCGCGTATCGGGATGTTCTGCACCCAGTGTCTCTTTGAGGTGCGGCAAGGCCTCGCGGGCGGCCGCAACCGCCGCCTCGTGATCACCGCGTCTCTCCTGCACATGCGCAATCGACAGCAAAATGAGACCAGTGAGGCTCGACCACGGCTTGTCACCCTGCAATCGGCGCGAGATTTCCAGCGCCCGCCGCGCATCCGCCAGCGCTGCATCTGTGTAGCCCTTGCCCAGATAGGCCTCGGCGCGGAAGTTCAGCGCACGGGCGAGCGCCGCGACCGCCATGCCGCGGCCGTCATAGAACTCGACGCTCTTCGTCAGTCCCGCGATCGCCTCATCGAAACGGCCGCGCGCTGTATGGATGCGCGCCTGGACCTGCACGAAAGTCATCGCCGGTACGCTGTCTGTCGGGACGGACTTGCCGATCTCCGGCGCGATGCCGGCCAACTCGCGCTCCGCGCGATCGACGTCGCCCATCAACAGATAGGTTCCGGCGCGATAGACGAACGCGCCGACGCGCACGCCCGAGTGACCGGCGCGCGTCGCCGATTCGATCGCTACGCGATAGCCCTCGAGCGCTTCCGGATAGCGTGCGAGAGTCGTCAGCGCCGACGCGCGATTGAGCAGCAGATAGGGCGGAGGCTCGCCGCCGATCGAGCGCTGCACGGCGATGCGCAGCGCTTCGTCATATTGTTCGAGCGCACGGCGTGTGTCGCCGGCCGCATTGCTGGCGAGACCCCAATTGTTGCGAAGAAAGAAGACGCTGGGGCTCTCGCCGCGACCGATCTCGGTCATCTTGGCGAGAGCCTGCGCATAGAACCGCTCGGCCTCGCCGTTGCGGCCGGCAAGGTATTGCGCGGCCGCCATGTCCGCGAGGATTTCGGCCTCGACATCCGGTTTCGGGATCGGCGATTCGCGCAGTCGAGCCTGCGCACGCGTGGCGTATTCCAGCGCGGCCTTCGCATCGTTCGTGTTCTGAGCAATGTAACCGCGATTGCGCAGGCACTGGACTTCGGAGTCGGTCCCCACGCTCGTAGTCAGTCCTTGCTCGATGAGCAGACGTGCATCGTCGGGCCGGCCGAGCAGAGATGCAGCGTAGGCGCTCTCGCAGAGCAGCAGCGACCTCAAGTCAGTATCCGTCGTTGCCTCGGTCAATTCGCGCGCACGCGTGAGCATGTCCTCCGCCTGCGCCGGCTTGCCTGAGCTGAGGTAGTAGGCCGAGAGCATGCTGAGAATTGCCGCGCGATGCTCCGGGATGTCGTCCTCGCGAATCAGGATCGACTTGCTGCGCTCGATGAGATCGGCGACGCGAACGGGCTGTTCCGCCGGCGCGACTTCCGTGAGCATCCCGTTTACGAAGTCGATGACGGCTGCATTGCGAGCGGCAAGCGAGAGTGCGCGGTCCCGTTGTTTCGTGGCCTCAATCGCCTGGTGAATGGAAACCGCTGCAGCTGCCACGATGGTCAGCGAGACGATGGCCGCGGCGCCCACTGCCAGCTTGTTGCGCACCAGAAACTTTCCCGTGCGATACGTCAGCGAGTCGGGCCGCGCGCTCACCGGCTCGTGCTTCAAATGCCGTCGCAGGTCTTCGGCG
>Ga0111539_10008126_pt1 | contig 13367 bp, 15 predicted proteins | sample RhiMethybrSRZTD1_FD_79667 | JGI IMG/M metagenome (GOLD analysis project Ga0111539, IMG submission 79667) | Populus rhizosphere microbial communities from Tennessee, USA - Rhizosphere MetaG P. TD hybrid SRZTD1 (version 2) (version 2) | ecosystem: Host-associated > Plants > Roots > Rhizosphere >...
CCGCGTGATCGAATCCAGCAGGATCACCACGTCGCGCTTGTGCTCGACCAGGCGCTTGGCCTTCTCGATCACCATCTCGGAGACCTGCACGTGCCGCGTGGCCGGCTCGTCGAAGGTCGAGGAGATCACCTCGCCCTTCACCGAGCGCTGCATGTCGGTGACCTCCTCGGGCCGCTCGTCGATCAGCAGCACGATCAGGTAGCACTCCGGATGATTGGCCGAGATCGAGTGGGCGATGTTCTGCAACAGCATCGTCTTGCCGGTGCGCGGCTGCGCCACGATCAGGGCGCGCTGGCCCATGCCGAGCGGGGAGACGATGTCGATCACACGCGGGGAGAGATCTTTGGCCGTGGCATCCTCGAGCTCCATCTTCATCCATCTGGTCGGATAGAGCGGGGTGAGGTTGTCGAAGTGCACCTTGTGGCGCTGCTTGTCCGGGTCCTCGAAGTTGATCTTGTTGACCTTGAGCAGCGCAAAGTAGCGCTCGCCCTCTTTCGGGCTGCGGATCTGGCCATCGACCGTATCGCCGGACCTGAGCGCAAAGCGCCGGATCTGCGAGGGCGAGACATAGATGTCGTCGGGTCCGGGCAGATAGTTGGCATCGGGCGAGCGCAGGAAGCCGAAGCCGTCCTGCAGCACCTCTACGACGCCGGTGCCGATGATCTCGGTGTCCTTGGCGGCAAGCTGCTTGAGGATGGCGAACATCAGCTCCTGCTTGCGCATGGCGCTGGCGTTCTCCACGCCGGTCTCCTCGGCGAAGCTCAACAGATCCGTGGGCGATTTGACCTTCAGGTCCTGCAGCTTCATTTCTTTGACAACGTCTTGCATAAGAAACTCTCCGGATGGGCTCCCGCTGGGTGGGGTGGGACGTAGATAGCGCGGAGCCGGAAGGAAGGAGGGAAATGCCGAATGGCGTTCCGGAACTGTCACCAGCCTTCGGTGCGCACCTGCTGGTGCGGAGAAGGCCACCCAGGTCCGCCTAGGCCGGCGGCAGGGTGGTGACGACTCAGCTATATAGCAGGTTTCCCGAAAAATCAAAGGGCTGGCCGTCCGACCCTTTGAAAATATCCCGGGCGAGCGCCACCCTTAGAGCCGGGGCGACTCGATCAGAACGGCTTCACCACCACCAGCACGACAATGCCGATCATCAACACCGTCGGCACCTCGTTGGCCAGCCGATAGAATCGCTGGTCGCGCGCGTTTCGGTCGGCTGCGAACTCCTGGCGCCAAAGCCCGAGCGCGTGATGATAGAGGGTCAGCAGCATCACCAGCGCGAACTTCGCCCACAGCCAGCGGTCGGAGAGCATCCCCTGCGCCCAGGCCAGCCACGGCCCCGTCACCCAAACCACGATCATCGCCGGGTTCATGATGAAGCGCAGCAGCCGGTGCTCCATCACCTTGAAGGTTTCGGACTGCTTCGAGCCCTTCTCCGCCTCGCAGTGATACACGTAGAGCCGCGGCAGATAGAGCAGCCCCGCCATCCACGCGATGACCGCAATCACATGCAGCGCCTTCAGCCACAACAGCATGACGGGCTCCGGCGGAATCCCCCTCCCCCCTGCGGGGAGGGGTTAGGGGTGGGGGTACCCCCCAGGAGGACAAGACCTAGCTTCGAGTTTGCCCACGCACGCGCTCCACAAGCCACGCCACATGCTCCACCGGCGTCTCCGGGAGGATGCCATGGCCCAAGTTGAAGATATGCGGCACGCCGGCCAGCCCCTCCAGCAGCGCCTCGGTCTGCGCCCGCAGCGCCTCTCCGCCGGCAATCAGCGCCATCGGATCGAGATTGCCCTGCACCGCAACCTGGCCCGAGCCAGCCAGCGAGCGCATGTGCTCCACATCGATGCCCGTATCGCAGCCCACGCCCTGCACGCCCGTCTCCGCGACGTAGCGCCCGATCTTCCGCCCCACCCCGCGCGGAAACCCAATGATCGGCACCTGCGGGTGCTTCGCCCTCAGCGCTGCCACGATCCGACGCGTCGGCTCGACCACCCAGGTCTCGAACTCCCGCGGCGGCAGACTGCCGGCCCACGTATCGAAGATCTGCAGCACATCGGCGCCGGCCTCCGCCTGCATCGCCAGATAGTCGATCGAGGCCTCGACCAGCATCTCCACCAGCCTGCCGAAGCCCGCGGGGTCCCGGTAGGCCCAAAGCCGCGCCGCGCGCTGGTCGGGCGATCCGCCGCCCTCCGCCATGTAGGTCGCCACCGTCCACGGCGCGCCGCAAAAACCGATGAGAGCCGTGCCATTCGGGAGGTCCTGTCGCAGCCTGGCGACCGTTTCGCAAACGCGGGCGAACTTGGTCCGAGTCGCGTCCCCGTTCAAGCGGGCAAGATCCGCTTGGCTGCGCACCGGCTCCAGCCGCGGCCCTTCGCCCTCCACGAAATCGACGCGCTGGCCCAGCGCATCCGGCACCACCAGGATGTCCGAGAACAGGATCGCCGCGTCGAAGCCGTAGCGCCGGATCGGCTGCAGCGTCACCTCGGCCGCCAGCGCCGGCGTGTAGCACAGCTCCAGGAAGCTGCCGGTCCTGGCGCGCACGGCGCGATACTCCGGCAGGTAGCGCCCAGCCTGCCGCATCAGCCAGATCGGCGGCGGCGTCAGGGCCTGCCCGGCCAAGGTCTGCAGCAGCCGGGATTGCGATCGCTCTGCCGGCAAAGCCATCGACGAGACTCCAATTTCAAGAGTCCAAGTATTGAATCTTGTTATTGAGACTCTTAAGCGGTGGGTTGCGATGATCCTCGTTTGTCGCCAACTTGCCAACAGCTTGCTCGGACCTGCACGGCAAGGCCGCCACCCCTGGCGTCCCCTCCACCCGAATCGCCACTAGGGTTCCCAAGCTCTTGAGCGCGCGATCCAGAATCCGTGCGATGCGCCAACAACTCCGCCGCCCAACCTGTTGACACCCGCCAAGCCGGACCGGCATTTCGCCCTTGTCCCCGTTGACGCCCTTTGCACCCCAGATCCCCTCCCATCCAGTCATCCTGTGCGCCAATTTGTTGATATCGGCCCACCCACCCGGAACAAACCCGGCCTCCGCCCCGCAGCCGCCGACAACCCCGATCTTTCTCCACACCTCGCCAACACCCCTTTTTGAGGTGGCAAGTGCCGCGGCTGCGGAATTAAAAGTGGGCAGATTGTCCCGATCATGCGCTGCCAGCGCCCCTCACAGTGCAATCGAGCTGAGCTGACCGATCACACATCGCCTCCAGGCTCTGTACAACATGCTCCGCCTCCTGCATGTTTGGCGCCTTCTGGGTGGGGTGGGGGCTGCCATGCTGTTTAAACATATTCTCAGAGACCTTGGCCGCTGGGTTCTTCTTGCCTTTGGCCTCTTCGTTATCGTCGTCTTGTTGATGCTCGCAATCCAGATGGGCGCGCTCGGGCCTGTGGCACAGGATGTGCTAAACGAATTCTGGAAGTCTCTGGACGATTTCTATAAGCAGCATAAAGCCGTCATCGATAAAGCCGCATGGACTATCGGCATAGCCGGCTCGTTCGTAACCGCGGTACTGACGATCCATCGGAGCTGGTACTATGCCGAGCTGAACTTTCCGCGCCGTCTCAAGGAGTGGATGGAGCGGGCGATTAGTCGGCACCTCGAGGTTCGCCCAGAGCTACTTGCGACAGTGAATGATCCGGTAGCTCCAACGAGCTTTCTTACGCCGATTGTGCACTACGGCTATTTCGATTGGGTGATGGGTCGGACCGGCCTGGGACACGCCCGGGCGAGAGCTCGCGTGCTTGCGGCCTCGCTTCACGATTTGAAGGATGACCTGGGCGTGGTCGAGGTCAGAAGGAAACAACTAGAGACTCAGACCGTCACTGCGTACCTGTTACGAGGCGCAGGATTATCCGGAGAAGCGGCCCTCGAAGTGGCCCATTCCGATCCGTGGCGTGAGAAGAATGATGCTGCGCTCAAAGAGTTTTTGCAGGCGCTGGATGTAAAGCACGACGACGTGGACGCGCTTGAATTGGCAGCCAAACAATACCTTATTCTCGGAGAGCACCCCCACGCTCTTGACTGCCTTGAGAAGATGGCATCCGCCGCGAAGAACGAGCCTCTTCGGAGGGCACGCGCCCTGCGGTCACAAGCTGAGATACTGGAAAAAGAGAGCACCGACGCTTCGCTGAACGCCGCCCGGAGCCTTCTGATTGCCACGATCGATGAAGTGCTGCTCCCGCACAAGCGCTCTAGCCCTGAAAGAACATTGGAACTGGCGAAGGCTTATCGGGTGCGCGGGGAAGTTCAGTTGAAGCGCGAGAAGTTCACCGCGTCAGACGATGCCCTGCTAGAAGCAAAGGCGCGCTTCGAGAGATTGCTCCGCGGTGCGAGGAACGCGAGAGATGGCGAGCTGCGGCTTTTCGGACAGGTCGCAGCAGAAGGCCTGGCGAGTACCGCAGATGCCCTGAGACGCCTCGCGCAGGCCAAGAAGGACAACGAGGCGCCGGGCGAGTGATCTCTAGCCGGCTACTCCCCAAAACCAAGCCAGTATCCGCCCCGTCAGAAATGCCGCAGCTGCAGCCGCCAACGCGTTGAAGGCGCTCGCAGCGAGGAGCGATGACTGTCCAACGCCGTCGCCACTTTGGGCCGAGCGTGCATACGCCATTGCGTGCAAATTCAATGAGACCAGAGCCAAGAGGCACGCGCCGGCCACACCGGCCCACCAAGGCGCACGCAAGAGGCCTGCTGCGCAAGTAGCCGCAATAACGAGCAGCCCGAGGAAGTTTTGTGAGCGGTCCATCTCTGTCTCCGATGAACGCGCACACTCGATTCTCGTCCCAACTGCCCAAATTCGACTCGCCAATCAAGAGTCTTTTTGGCACCTTTCTAGACTCCCAACAGCTATGGTGGCGAGACCAGGCGGTGGCGCGACCCAAGACCAGCTCCAAGAAGGTGCCCGTCACCTTGCCGATGGCCGCATTGGCAACGCTCGACCGGCTCGTGGTGCGCAAGTTCTATGGCGAAAGCCGATCCGAGATCGCGCGATATCTTTTGATCAAGGCGCTGGATGCGGTCGACGAGCGGCGCTTGGCCCAGCCACCGGCCGATTGATCGGCAGGATGCGCGCCGTCTGCGTTCTGCGCTGGATTGGGTCGTCGAATGGGGCTAGGGACAGACATGGCCAACCTGCTGCCCAGCTATTTCCATCTGCACCTGATCTCGGACGCCACCGGCGAGACGCTGACCACCATGGCCAAGGCGGCGGCCGTGCAGTACGCGCAGGTGCGGCCCATCGAGCACGTGCATCCCCTAGTGCGCACCGCCAAGCAGCTGGAGCGCGTCCTCAAGGAGGTGGAGCAGTCGCCCGGCATCGTCCTCTATACCATCGTCAAGAAGGAGCTGATCGAGGAGATCGAGCGGCGCTGCCGCGACCTCAAGGTGCCCTCGCTGCACGTCCTGCAGCCGATCATGCAGGTGTTCGAGTCCTACCTCGGCGCCCCGCAGACGCCGATCGTCGCCGGCCAGCACATCGTCGACGCCGACTACTTCCGCCGCATCGATGCCCTCAACTTCTCCATGGCCCACGACGACGGCCAGCTGCCGCAGGACCTCAACACCGCCGACATCATCATTCTCGGCATCTCCCGCACCTCCAAGACGCCGACCAGCATCTATCTCGCCCAGCGCGGCTATAAGACCTCCAACGTGCCGCTGGTGCCGGGCATCGAGCTGCCCGAGGCGCTGACCCAGCCGCACAGCGCCTTCGTGGTCGGCCTCGTCGCCAGCCCCGACCGCATCGCCGAGATCCGCCGCAATCGCGTGCAGATGCTGGCCGATCGCAATCTCGACGACTACGTCGACCGCACCCAGATCGCCAACGAGCTCGCCTACTCGCGCCGGCTGTGCCTGCGCCACGGCTGGCCCGTCATCGACGTGACGCGCCGCTCGATCGAGGAGACGGCAGCCACCATCATCCGGCTGAAGCACGACCGCGAGGAAGCGGCCACCGTCGAGGAGTCGGTGGAGACCGGCGATGGTTGAGCCGCGCCGTCGCGAGCTGGTTCTCGCATCGGCGAGCCCGTTCCGCCGCCGCATGCTGGAGGCAGCCGGCCTGTCGTTCCGGACCCTGCCCGCCGACGTCGACGAGGCGGACATCCGCCGGCACCTGGCGACCTCCGATCCGGTGCGCATCGCCCAGACCTTGGCGCAAGCCAAGGCCGCGGTCGTCAGCAAGGCGCAGCCGCACGCCCTGGTGATCGGTGCCGATCAGGTGCTGGCCTTCGACAATCAGGTGTTCGGCAAGGCCAAGGACGTGAACGAGGCTCGCGCGCACCTGACACAACTGCGCGGGCACACCCACGAGCTGCACAGTGCCGTCGCTTTGGCCGAGGCCGGCAAGATCCTCTGGAGCCATGCAGAGACGGCACATCTGGCGATGCGCGCGTTCTCCGATGCTTTTCTCGACCGCTACCTCGCGCAGATGGGCCCCCGCGCCTGCCAGACGGTCGGGGCCTACGAGATCGAAGGCCGCGGCATCCAGCTCTTCGAGCGCATCGAGGGCGACACCTTCACCATCATCGGCCTGCCGCTGCTTGCCCTGTTGGCCGAGCTGCGGATCCGCGGAGCCATCGACACATGACGAGGCCAGCCGCGCGTGCGTGCATCATCGGCTGGCCGGTCGACCACTCCCGCTCGCCCATGATCCATGGCTATTGGCTGAAGAGATATCGCATCGACGGCAGCTACGAGCGACGTCCGGTCCGCCCTGGCGAGGTCGCGGCATTCGTCTGCGGCATGCGCGAGCATGGGCTTGCCGGCTGCAACGTTACAATTCCGCACAAGGAGGCGGCTTACGCCGCAGCGGCGCTCACCATGCCGGCGGCGCGCGCGGTGGGTGCGGCCAACACGCTGTGGTTCGAAGACGGCCGGCTGGTCGCCGACAACACCGACGCGGCCGGCTTCATGAGCCATCTGCGCGCGTGCGTCCCGGATTTCGATGCGCGCCGATCGCCGACCGCGGTGCTCGGCGCCGGCGGTGCGGCCCGCGGCATGGTGCATGCCTTCCTCGAGGCGGGCGCTCCCGAGGTGCGTCTCTTCAACCGCACGCGCGAGCGCGCCGATGCCGTCGCCCGCCATTTCGGCGCACGCGTCGAGACCTTCGACTGGGCCGACCGCGTCGAGCGCACGCGCGAGGCGGGCGTGCTCGTCAACGCGACCGCGCTCGGCATGGAGCACATGGCCGCCCTCGACATGCCGTTGGCTCAGCTCGCCGCGGACTGCATCGTCGCGGATCTCGTCTACGTGCCGCTCGTCACGCCGTTGCTCGCCGCCGCCCGCGCGCGCGACCTGAGGACCGTCGACGGCCTCGGCATGCTCCTGCACCAGGCCGTGCCGGGCTTCGAGAAGTGGTTCGGCGTGCGCCCGGAGGTCACCGGCGAGCTGCGCGACCTGTTGGTTGCCGACATCGAGGGGAAATGATGCTGGTCGTCGGCCTCACCGGCTCCATCGGCATGGGCAAGTCGGCGGTGGCGGCGCGTCTGCGTGCGCTCGGCATCGGCGTATGCGATGCCGACGCCGAGGTCCACAAGCTCTACGAGGGGCGTGCGGTCCCCGCCATCGAGGCGGCCTTCCCCGGCACCACCGCAGCCGGCAAGGTCGATCGCCAGAAGCTCGCCGCCGCCCTGCTCGCCGCCCCCGACAAGTTCAAGCGCCTCGAAGCCATCGTCCATCCCCTGGTGCTCGAGGCGGAGCGTGCATTCTTGCGCGCCGAGGCGGCCAGGGGTGCCGGCATGGCCGTTCTGGAGGTGCCGCTGCTGCTGGAGACCGGCGGTAAAGCTCGCGTCGATGTCGTCGTCGTCGTCAGCGCGCCAGCCGACGTGCAGCGCGAGCGCGTGTTGCGGCGTCCCGGCATGGTGCTGGAGAAGCTCGAGCAGATGCTGGCGCGGCAGCTGTCGGATGCCGACAAACGCGGCCAAGCGGATTTCGTTGTGGACACCGGCGGCAGCTTCGCCGACACCCATCTGCAAGTCGATAAGGTGGTCGAATCGCTCAAAGGCCGGCAAGGCACCGCCTTCGCAAAGTTCTGGGCTTGACGAAATCCCCCTCCCCTTGCGGGGAGGGGTTAGGGGTGGGGGGAACCCCAACCCGACCGTTAAGAGGTGCTCGCGTATCGCATGGGAAGCCACCAATGCTGCGCGAGATCGTCCTCGACACGGAGACGACGGGGCTCGACCCCGCCAACGGCGACCGGCTGATCGAGCTCGGCTGCATCGAGATCGTCAACCGCATTCCGACGGGCCGCGAGTTCCACCGCTACCTCAACCCCCAGCGCGATATCCATCGCGACGCGGTGGCCGTGCACGGCCTGACCGCCGAGTTCCTGAAGGACAAGCCGCTCTTCAAGGATGTGGCCGACGACTTCCTCGCCTTCATCGGCGATGCCCAGCTCGTCGCCCACAACGCCTCCTTCGACCTCGGCTTCATCAATGCCGAGCTCGAGCGCGCCACGCGCCGGCCGCTCACTTTCGATCGGGTGGTCGACACCCTGGTCCTCGCCCGCCGCCGCCATCCGGCCGGCCCCAACAGCCTCGATGCCCTGTGCAAGCGTTACGGCATCGACCTCTCCCAGCGCACCAAGCACGGCGCGCTGCTGGATTCGATGCTGCTCGCCAACGTCTATGTCGAGCTGCTGGGCGAGCGGCAGGCCACCCTGGGCCTCGGCGGCCAGAACGGCCAGGAAACGACCGTGCACCTGCGCGCCGCCGCCCGCCCGCGCCCCGAGCCGCTCCCCTCCCGGCTCACAGCCGAGTCCGAGCAGGCCCACCGGACGTTCATCGCGACGCTGGGCGCCAAGGCCCTCTGGCTACGTTACACGGATCCGGAACCGGTCTCGTGATCTTCCCCTGGCCGGCGCCGATCACTCCGGGATCTGCTCGCCCGAGCCTCCGAACGCGGTCGGAAAATCCTTCATCTTCGGCAGGCCGTCCTTCATCGGCAGGACCGTCTCGGCGTAGTTGACGTGAATGCCCGGCGCGAATTTGAGCGTCGGCAGCGTCGCCGAGAACACGTCGACCAGGCCCAGCGGCGGGTGGTTGGTCATCAGATGACCGCCGCATTGCTTGCAGTATTGCCGCTGGCTCACCGGCGTCTTCTGGAACATGCCGACGTGCTCGGCGCCCGCCGTGACCTTCACGGCCTCGGGCTTCCACAGCGAGAAGGCATTGACCGGTCCGCCCGACCACGAGCGGCACGATCGGCAATGACAGTATCCCATGGCTTCCGGCTCGCCCGAGACCTCGACTTTCACAGCGCCGCAGAAGCATTCACCCTTGTGAGTGGCCATCGCGTTCACCTCGGTTGCTATCGACCAGCCCCAGCCGAAGCTAGGCCAAGACTCCGCGCGCTGCCAGCGCCCGTTCCGCTCCGTAGGCACACGTCTTCGTGCGCACGTCGTGACCGGCGACTACGGTTTGGAACAATCGAGCTCATCCATGGAAGCGGGATCCTTCACCTTGCAAACGCTCGAGCATCCTATTTCCATTTCGAGCTCGAGGCCCCGCGTCATGTCCCGATGGACGCGGTCTGCGTTTGCCACCTCCGACTTGCCGATGCGGAGCCAGTCATCGATGCTGGTGAGCTCCTTGCCGGCCATGTCGAAATAGATCGTCGGCGGATGCGAGCATCGGCGGAAATCGCCGCGAAAACGGATGCGAGCCGGCTGTCCCTTGGAATCTTGAAACACCTCCAGACGAGCAAAAGGTCCAGTGCACTGTGCCAGACCGCACAAGCGCGCAAACAACTCCCGGTCGGCGCGCGTAGGCGACGGCACGAGGGCGAGGAGTACCAAGCCCAAGGGGAGGACGGCTCGCATGTTTGTGGGTCCGCAAAGGAACACTCAGGCCTGATCCTCACCGTGTTTGTGGCCCTTGGCGGCCTTCAATTCACCACCGGCTTGATCCCCTGCACCGCGCCCTGTTGCTGCTTCTGCATGTAGAGCCCGGCGAAATCGATGGGGTCGAGCAGCAGCGGCGGGAAGCCGCCCTCGCGCGTCAGGTCGGCCACCAGGCGGCGCAGGAAGGGAAACAGCAGCGAGGGACAGTTGATGAGCAGGAACGGCTCGAGCGCCTGCTCCGGGATGCTCTGGATCTCGAACAGCCCCGCATAGGAGAGCTCCAAGTCGTAGATCACCCCGGTCTGGCTGGTGGCCTCCGCCTTGAAATCGATGGCGCTCTCGAAGATCTTGTCGGCCATCTTCGTGGCGTTGACATTCACCTCCACGCGCAGCGCTGGCTTCTCGCCGGGACCGTCGATGAGCTTGCGGATGTTGGGGTTCTCGAACGACAGGTCCTTGATGTACTGTCCGACGACCCGGACTTGCAGTGGCGGTCCGGCGCTGCCGGCCGGCGGCTGACCCGGATTGCTGCGGCCGTTATCGCTGGGCTCTGCCATGGCTGAGGTCCTCGTCTCGGGGCTCGGCACCACGCGGTGAGCCGCCTGCCTCACTCATAGCCGATCGCGATCCTTGCCGCGATGCGGCCCGGTTGCCTTCTCCTCGAGGCGCTCGAACTCTCCCTCGATGACCGGGCCTTGCCCCGAGCCGGCAGCGGGCGGCTGCCCGGGAGCGTCTCCTGTCTTGCCGCCGGCGGCTCTGAACTGGACGTGCGCGCGCACGACCAGCTGCTTCACGCTCCATCGCGCGACGCCCCGCCGCACCGGCGGGATCAGCAGCAGCAGCGCCAAGGCGTCGCTCAGGAACCCAGGCGTGATCAGGAGGACGCCGGCCAATACCAGAAACACCCCATCGAGCACCGGTGCCACGGGCGGGCGTCCTTGCGCCAGCGCCTGCTGCGTGCGCCGAACCACGCTGGTCCCCTGGTGGGCCAGGATCGCGGCACCGAGTATCACCGCTCCCACCACCAGCCCGAGCGTTGCCCAGACGCCGATGGCTTGCCCGGCCTTGATGAGCAGCGCCAGCTCGGCCATGGGCAGCGCGATCAAAATTAGGCCAAGCGTCAGGCGCAGCATCGCCGGGTCCTCGGGCGTTTGGGGCAGAATAAACAAACCGGTGGCGGTTGGCTTGTGCCTTGCAATGCCGTAAGGTTTGCATAGCGGCGGCGGCAAAGCTGAGCTGTTCCTTCGACGGGAACCGTCGGCGAGGCCTGGTGATCGCTGGCCGGGCGACTTACATGCACTAGCTCGTGGCTCTGGCACGAAAGCACGGCAATGGACGGCAGGATCGACGTTTCCACCCTACTGTTTCTGGTTTTGGCGGTCGTGATCTTTCTCAAGTTGCGCAGCGTGCTCGGTCGGCGTACCGGTCACGAGCAAACCCGCTTCGAGCGCTACAAGGCCCAACAGGAAGCGAGCCAGCGCAACGGCAAGTTGACCGGTAAGGACAAGGTCGTGACCTTGCCGCGGCGCGAGCGCGAGGAGGTCGAGCCGCGCGCGGGAGCGGAGCCGCAGGTGCGCGCCGATGTCGAGGAGCGGGTCAAGGGGCTCGCCGCGGGCAACGCCGGCATCGCCAACGGCCTCGTCGAGATCGTGCGCGCCGATGCAACCTTCGATCCCGATACCTTCCTCAAGGGCGCGCGCGGCGCCTACGAGATTATCGTCACCGCCTTCGCCGAGGGCAATCGCAAGACCCTCAAGGGTTTGCTGAGCCGCGACGTCTACGACGGCTTCGCAGGCGCCATCGCCGACCGCGAGGGCCGGGGCGAGCAGGTCGACCAAAGCTTCGTCGGCATCAAGGCCGCCGACATCGTCGAGGCCGAGCTGAAGAACGCCCTGGCTCAGGTCACGGTCAAGTTCGTGAGCGAGCTGATCTCGGCCACCCGCGACCGAGGCGGCGAGGTGATTTCCGGCGACACCAAGCGCATCAAGGAAGTCACCGACATCTGGACGTTCGCGCGCGAGGTCGACTCGCGCGATCCGAACTGGAAGTTGATTGCCACGCAAGCTGCCAACTAGCCGGGGCCGGGGGGCGCCGCTAGGGCCGGAAGGGGGCCCGCACAGAGGGAGTGTGCATTGGTGTGGTGTGCCGTGCTTCGGCGATTTGCAATCGCCGTAGTGGTTGTTGCGTTCGCTGCCGGCGTAGTCGCGCTCGCCGAGGCGAGCCCACCGCCGAAACAGCCGGGACCGCGCATGAAGACGGGCATCTCCTATCAGCCGCTGACCTTCGCCCAGATTCCCGGCTGGGAGGAGGACGATCACGCGGCGGCCTTCGCCACATTCCGTAAGTCCTGCGGGCGTGTGCTCGCCGCCGCGCGCGACCGCACCGTCGTCGAGAAGGTGCCGCCGCCCGCCCCGGCGCCTCCGGCCCTGGTTGCGGCTTGCGATGCGGCAAGCCGCCAGACCGGCACGGTCACCAAGGCCAATGCCAAGGCCTTCTTCGAGCGCCATTTCACGCCCAACGCGGTCGTCCATTCCGGGCCCAAGGGCCTGCTGACAGGCTACTATGAGCCCCTGTTGACGGGCTCGCGCACGCCGCAGGGCGAATTCCAGACGCCGATCTACAAGCGCCCCCCGGAACTCGTGAACCTCGTCGATGAGACGCAGCGCGGCGCCATCGGCATGTCCCTGACCCATGGCCGCAAGACCGAAACAGGCGTTGAGCCTTTCGCCACGCGCGCGGCCATCGAGCAGGGCGCGCTCAAGGGCAAGGGCCTCGAGCTCATGTACCTGACCGATCCCGTCGAGGTGTTCTTTCTGCAGATCCAAGGCTCCGGCCGCGTCAAACTCCCCGACGGCAGCGTCGTGCGCGTGCACTACGACGGCAAGAACGGCCATCCCTACAGCTCGATCGGCCGCTACCTGATGGACAAGGGTCTGCTCGCCGCCGACAAGATATCGATGGGCGCGCTCAAGAAATGGCTCAAGGCCGATCCCGAGCGCGGCAAGCTCGTCATGTGGCAGAACGCCTCCTACGTGTTCTTTCGCGAGCTCAAAGGTCCCGAGGCGAAGGGCCCGCTGGGCGCCATGAACGCGCAGCTGACCCCGGGCCGCAGCCTGGCCGTCGACCCCGGCCATCACGCCCTCGGCCTGCCGATCTTCGTCAGCGGCGACGGCATGAAGCACGTCAACAAGGCCGGCGTCTTCAATCGGCTGATGGTGGCGCAGGATGTAGGTTCGGCCATCAAGGGCCCCGAGCGCGGCGACATCTACTTCGGCTCTGGCGACGCGGCGGGACGCCTGGCCGGCGTCACCAAGCATCCCGGCAAGTTCGTCGTGCTGCTTCCCAACGATGCGCCGGCGCGCGCCGACGCCACGTCCGGCAAGGCCGCCCAGGAGAAAGCCCGGCCATGAGCCGGGCCGGGCAGAAGACAGGCGGCGGCCGCGGCGTCACCGCCGACGAGGCCCGGCTCTGGGAGCAGGCGACGCGCAGCGTCGCTCCCGTCAAGCCCAAGCCGCGCGTCTTACCCGCGCC
>Ga0111539_10008127_pt1 | contig 13367 bp, 11 predicted proteins | sample RhiMethybrSRZTD1_FD_79667 | JGI IMG/M metagenome (GOLD analysis project Ga0111539, IMG submission 79667) | Populus rhizosphere microbial communities from Tennessee, USA - Rhizosphere MetaG P. TD hybrid SRZTD1 (version 2) (version 2) | ecosystem: Host-associated > Plants > Roots > Rhizosphere >...
GACATGGCGACCGAGGCACCCGCCCGCCTCCACTTCACCGGCAACGACGAGGCCGACGCGCTCCTCGCCGAGCAGCCCCTGGCTCTCCTCATCGGCTTCGTGCTCGACCAGCAGGTTCCGGTACAGAAGGCGTTCTCCGGCCCGCTCGAGCTGAAGCGGCGGATCGGCACCCTCGACGCCGCCGCGATTGCAGGGATGGATCCCGGCGAGCTCGACCGCGCGTTCCGCGAGCGGCCGGCGCTCCACCGCTTCCCCGGCACGATGGCCATGCGGACGCAGGAGCTCTGCGCGGCGATCGCGTCCGACTACGACGGCGACGCGGCCCGGGTCTGGAACGAGGCGAGCACCGGGCGCGACCTCGAGCAGCGCCTGCTCGGTTTGCCGGGCATCGGCCCGATGAAGGCCCGCTCCCTCATCGCGATCCTGGGCAAGCGCTTCGGGATCAGGCCGTCGGGCTGGGAGGACGTGGCGCCGACGCATCCGACCCTCGGCGACGTCGATTCGGTCGAAGCGCTCCTCGAGTACCAGGCGAAGAAGCGCGCGCACAAGGCGGCCATGCGCGGCGCCAAGGCGCAGACCTAGCTAAAGACCCTTCTCGAGCGCCGAGCGTGCGGCGAGGTAGCCGCACATCCCGTGCACCCCGCCGCCCGGCGGAGTGGAAGCGGAGCAGAGATAGACGCCGCGGGCGGGAGTCGAATAAGGGCTCAGCTTCGTCACGGGCCGCGCGGCGAGCCGCCAGAGGGTCGCCGCCCCGCCGTTGATGTCTCCGCCGACGAGGTTCCGGTTCCTCGCCTCGAGCGCGGATGGCGGCAGAACGCTGCGCGCCAGCACGCGCTCGCGGAAGCCGGGCGCGAAGCGCTCGATCTGCGCCTCGATCCGGTCGGTCATGTCGAGGGCGGATCCGTTCGGGACGTGGCAATAGGCCCACGCGGTGTGCTTCCCGACGGGAGCGCGGCTCGAATCGAAGAGGGTGTGTTGCGCGAGGAGGACGAACGGTCGCTCGGCGTGGCGGCCGCGCCAGGGCGCGCGCTCGGACTCCGCGATCTCGGGCAGCGTGCCGCCGAGGTGCACCGTGCCCGCGCGAGCGCACTCCTCGGCAGCCCACGGAATCGGCCCGTCGAGCGCATAGTCGAGTTTGAAAGCGGCCGGTCCGTGGCGGAAATGGCCCACGCGCCGGACGTAATCACGCGGCAGGCGCCCGCCCCCGATGCGAACCAGCTCCCTCGGGCTCACGTCGCAGAAGACGGAGCGCGCAGGCAGCAGCGAGTCCAGCGAGTCGACCGGGGCGCCCGCATCGAGCTCGCAGCCGAGCCCGCGGAGGTAGGAGACGAGTGCATCCGCGATCCGCTGCGACCCTCCGCGGGGAAACGGCCAGCCGAAGATGTGCCCTGCGAGCAGGAGGACGAGGCCGAAGCCCGCGGTCGGGCTGCGCTCGAGCGGCACCATGGAATGGGCCGCGCAACCGGCGAAGAGGGCCCGGGCCCGGTCGCTTCGAAACGCGTGGGCAGCGAGCCCGGTCGCGGAGCGCAGCGCGTGCAATGCGAAGCGCGCGAGCGCCAGGGGATGCGAAGGGACGGCGGCGAGCGGCGCGAGCACCGCTGTCTCGAGCTTGCCCCAGTCTTCGACGAGTGGCTCGAGGAGGCGCCGGTAGGCGTCTCCGTCGGACCCGAGCCCGGAAGCCGTGTCGGCAACCGAGCGCTCGAGGAGGATCGCGGTCCCGTCGTCGAACGGATGCGCGAGCGGCGCGTCGGGCTGAACGAGCTCGAGGCCGTGGTCGCCGAGGGGCAGCTCCCTGAGCGCAGGCGAGCCCGGGACGAACGGATGGATGGACGAGCAGACGTCGTGCACGAAGCCCGGGAGGGTGAGCTCGGCGGAGCGCGTGCCGCCCCCGAAGGTCTCCACGGCCTCGCGGACGAGCACCCGCTTTCCCGCCCGGGCGAGCGTTGCGGCCGCGACGAGACCGTTCGGCCCCGACCCGACGACGACCGCGTCGTAGGGAGGGGTCAGCCGACCTCGGTGAGCGCGGACGACCGGTTCTCCCGCACCATCTCGCGCGCGATCACGAGTCGCTGGATCTCGTTCGTGCCCTCGTAGATCTGCGTGATCTTGGCGTCGCGCATCATTCGCTCGACGGGGTACTCCTTGATGTAGCCGTAGCCTCCGAGGATCTGGACGGCCTCGGTGGTGGCCTCCATCGCCGCGTCGGAGCAGGCCAGCTTGGCCATCGCCGAGTACTTGGTCAGGTCGGGGGCGTCCTCGTCGATCATGAGCCCGACCTTGTAGAGGAGGCCGCGTGCCGCCTCGCACCTCGTCTCCATGTCGGCGAGCTTCGCGGCGATCAACTGGTGCTCGACGATCGGCTGGCCCATGGTCTCCCGCGACTGCGCGTAGTCGAGCGCGTAGTCGGTGGCCCCCTGGGCAATGCCGAGCGCCTGCGCCCCGATTCCCGGCCGCGAGCGGTCGAGCACCCGCATGGCGATCTTGAAGCCCTCGCCCTCCTCGCCGATGAGGTTGGTCGCCGGAATGCGGCAGTCGTTCAGGAAGATCTCGCCGGTGGTCGAGCCCTTGATGCCGAGCTTCGGCTCGATCCTGCCGACCTCGAACCCCGGCGCGTCGGCCTCGACGACGAAGCAGGAGATGCCGTCGTGCCCGCCCGCAGGATCGGTCTTCGCGAAGACCGTGTACAGGTGGGCGACGCCGGCGTTCGTGATGAAGCGCTTCGACCCGTTGAGGACGTACTCGTCGCCGTCGCGCTTCGCCTCGCTCCGCATCGCCGCGGCGTCGGAGCCCGAGCCCGGCTCGGTGAGCGCGTAGGCGGCGATCCACTCACCGCTCGCGAGCTTGGGGAGGAATCGGTCTTGCTGTTTTTCGGTCCCGGCGAGACGGAGCGCGAGGGAGCTGAGCTCCTGCACGGCGAGTATGAGCCCGACGGTGGCATCGGCCTTCGAGATCTCCTCGACGGCGACGAGGAGCATGAGCGCGCCCGCGCTCGACCCTCCGTGGCGCTCGTCGAACGCGAGCCCGAAGACCTCGTGCTCGCGCAGAAGCTCGACCATGTCCCACGGGAAGTCGCCGGACTCGTCGATCTCCGCGGCGCGGGGCGCGATGCGCTCCCGGGTCAGCGTGCGGACGAGCTCGCGGATCTCGCGCTGCTCGTCGGAAAGGGGCTCCCACGGCACACCCGGATTCTAGGCGCGGCGCCTGATTTCGAACCGCGCGTGAAGGTGGTTGTCGTGGTTCCACAGGGTCTCGACGACGCCGGCCGGCCCGGTGAGATCCGTGTTCGGCCCGACGAAGACGAGTCCGGCGCCGGCCGCGACGAAGCGGTCGACGAGGTCTTGGCTGAGCCGGCGGTCGATCTGCGCGGCCACCCTGGGCGGGCACTCACGGCGATCGCGGCGCGGGTAGTAGACGTCGACGTCGAGCCCGTTCTGGTGCGAGGCGTGGCGTGGCCCGAACGGCCCGCCGCGTGGGCGGCTCAGGTCGCCGATCCCCAGGCGCGGGGCCGAGGGATGCGCAGCCGCATAGCCCGAGACGACGCGGAGGACCCTGCGCACGAGGAGGTCGGTTCCCCAGCGACGTCCCGGCCGGTCCGGCCTCCGGTGGAGGAGCGGGTCCCAGGTGAAGAACCGCGGTCCCGCGGCGGGAAGCTGGACGCCGCGGACGAGCCGGCCTGCCGACGGAGCGCCGAGGGCGCGCGAGTGGTGCCACTCGACCGCAAGCTTCGTGGCCGCCGCCGGGGGAGTCACGTGCTCCGCGGACGGCGTGACGAACCCGCAGGCGCCGAACGTCAGGAGGATCAGGCACATTGTCCGCACTCCGGGGGTACGTGAACCTTCGCATCGCCGGTCCACGTAGACGACACACATGGGCATCGAGATCCTTCTCTCCGCGGTCGTGCTCGCCTCATCCGCGCCGAGCACGGGCACGGCGACCGTCGGCCACTCCGTCCAGGACCGGCCCATCAAGGTGCACCGCCTCGGGAACGCCGCGAGCCCGCACAAGGTGCTCGTCGTCGGCTGCATCCACGGGAACGAATGCGCGGGGAGCAAGGTGACGCACAGGCTGATGCGCCGCAAGCCGCCGCAGGGCTTCGATCTCTGGGTCATCCATTGCGTGAACCCGGACGGGCGCAAGCTCGGCGTGCGGCAGAACGGCCGCGGGGTCGACCTGAACCGGAACTTCGGCTCGCAGTGGATACCGATCGGGAGCCGCTGGGATCCCGAGTACTCGGGCCCGCGCAAGTGGTCCGAGCCCGAGACCCGCACCGTCCGCAGGCTCGTGAAGGACCTGAAGCCGGAGCTGACGATCTGGTACCACCAGCCGCAGACCCTCGTACGCGCCTGGGGCCAGAGCGTGCCGGCGGCGAAGAAGTTCGCCCGCTTCTCGAACATGTCGTTCGCGAAGATCCGCTGGCCGCACGGGACCGCCCCGAACTGGCAGAACCACCATTTCCCCGGAACGAGCGCCTTCGTGGTCGAGCTCGCGCCGGGCCCGCTCTCGGAGCACAAGGCCAGCCGGCAGGCCTACGCGGTCATGCGCCTCGCGCGGAAGCTCTCGGGCTAGCGGGCCGCCAGAACCTCTCCCGAGGTGGCGAGGTGCGCGCCGGCGCGCTCCATCTCCTCGAGGGCGCGCTCCGAGTCGCCCGGCTCGACGTCGACTCCGCGCACCGCGTCCTCGACCACGGTGACGTCGAATCCCTCGCGCCTCGCGTCGAGCACGGTGTTCTTGACGCAGTAGTCGGTGGCGAGCCCGGCGACGAAGAGGCGGTCGACTCCGCGCTCGCGGAGAAGCCGGCCGAGCTGTGTGTCCTGGAAGCCCGAGTACCCCTGGCTGTTCGGATCCTGGCCCTTGTCGATGACCACGTCGACCTTGGCCTGCTCCAGATCGGGATGAAGCTCGGCGCCGGGCGTCCCCTCGACGCAGTGCACGGGCCAGATCGAGGGCGGATCGGCGCCGCGCCATTCGGCCGGATCGACCTCGACGCCCGCAAACGATCCGTGGTCGGCGCAGTGCCAGTCCCGCGTCGCAATCACGAGATCGAAGCCGTCGAGCAGGGAGTTGATCGGGCCTGCGATCTCGTCGCCCTCCGCGACGGGCAGGGCGCCGCCGGGCGTGAAGTCGTTCTGGAAGTCCACGATCAGGAGGGCGTCCACGGAGCGAATGGTATGGACCTCGCGGACGGGCGCGCGCGTAGGTCTACGGATGGACTTCTTGCGGGCAGACGCTCGTATAGTCGGCACGCCATGGCAGGAGCGGGCCGCGAGGAACGCGCCTGGGTGCGCGGCGCCCAGGCCGGATCGGCCTCGGACCTCGAGGCGCTCTTCCGCCACCACTGGCCGGGCGCCTATCGGGCTGCATACCTCGTCGTCCACGACGCCGCCGCGGCCGAGGACATCGCCCAGGAGGCCTTCGTCTCGGCCGTTCGCGCTCTCGACAGCTTCGACCGCCGCCGGCCCTTCGGGCCCTGGCTCCACCGGATCGTCGTGAACCGCGCGATCGACTGGGCACGCGCACGGGCTCTCAGGCGCGAGGTCGGCGACGAGCAGCTTGCCGTCGTGCCCGCACGCGAGGACGCGCCGGCGGAGGATCTCAGCAACCAGACCATGACCGCTCTCGCGGGGCTCTCGCCCGATCACCGCGCAGTGGTCGTCCTCCGCTACGTCCTCGACTACTCGCCCGGCGAGATCGCCGAGCTGCTCGAGCTCCCACGCGGGACGGTCAACTCGCGGCTGCGGCGCGGGCTCGACGCGCTCCAGGAACACGTCATGCGGGAGCAGCCGTGAGCGAGCGGGTTCGGCGCGCGCTGCAGGACGTCCCTCTTCCGGACGAAGAGGGGGCGGCCGAACGCGCCTGGGCGGTCGTCGAGCGCGCGCATGACCGCCGAGAGCCAATCCGGTGGACGCGCCGGCACCGAGAGCCGTTCATCGCCCTCGTGGCCGCCGGGGCGATCGTCGTGGCGGCCCTGACGCCGCCCGGGATGGCGGTCGTCGACCGGTTCCGCGACGCCGTCGGGCGCGAGCCCTCGAAGCCCGGGCTCGTCGGGCTCCCGGCCCAGGGCCGCCTGCTCGTGCTCTCGCCGGGCGGCCCCTGGGTCGTCCAAGAGGACGGCTCGAAGCGGCTCCTCGGCGACTACGCCGGCGCAACGTGGTCTCCGCGGGGGCTCTTCGTCGTCGCTACGAAAGGCCGGCAGCTCGTTGCGCTCGACCCCGAGAGCGGCGACCCGCGCTGGTCGCTGTCGCGGATCGAGCCGATCAGCGACCCCCGCTGGGGCGGCGTCGGGCTCGACACGCGCATCGCCTACCGGGCGGGCGACACGCTCCACGTCGTCGCCGGGGACGGCTCACCGGATGCAATCGTCGCGCAGGGAGTCGCCCCTGTCGCTCCCGCCTGGAAGCCGGGCTCCTATGTTCTCGCCTACGCGGACGCACGCGGGCGCATACACGTGGTCGACGCGGACACGCACCGGCAGCTCTGGCAGACCGGCGCGCTCAAGGGCGTTCGAGAGCTCGCCTTCTCGGGCAACCGGCTCGTCGTATCAACCTCGTCTCGGGTCGTCGTCTTCCAGAAGGGGAAGGCGACGCCGTTCCTACGAGTGCCCGCAGACCACGTCCTGCTCGACACTGTCCTGCTCTCCTTCGGCGGAGTCCTGTATGCGGACTACGACCCGGGGGCGGACTCGACTGGGCTCCTGCGTTCCGACTGCACGGTTGCGGGCGCCTGCGCACTCATGCCCGATACGCGCGTGTTCGAGGGCCCCGGCAGGATCACGAACCTCATCGCGTCCCCCGACCTCGCCTGGGTCACCGCGGGCTGGCCTGCGGCGGACCAGTTTCTCTTCTTCAGAGTGCAGCGGCTCGGAAAGGTGAAGGCGGTCTCCAACGTGACCGCCGAGTTCTCGCCCGGCGGAGGCGCGGCGGCCTTCCCGATCATCGCCGGCTGGGCCCCGCCTGCGCCCGAGGCCGGCTCGTCGTAGCCGTACCCGCCGCGGGCCTGATTGGATTCCGAACGTGATCCTCGAGAACGGCGTCATCCGGACGCTCGACCACGCCCTGCCGAGAGCGGGCGCCCTCGCGATCGCCGGGGAGCTCGTCGCGGGCGGGGTCGGCACTCACGAGAGCGCCCTCGCAAGCCCTGACCGCGTGGATCTCGGCGGGCACTGCGTCCTCCCCGGCTTCACGGACTCCCACGTCCACTTCCCCACCTGGGCGCTCGCCCAGCACCAGATACGCCTCGAGGGCACGCGCTCGCTGGAGGAAGCGCTCAGCCGGATCGGCGAAGCGGTCGGTACGGTGCCGGAGGGCCGCTGGCTACGGGGTCTCGGCTGGCGGAGCGGAGACTGGTCTCCCGCCGTCGAGCCGACGAAGGAAGCCCTGGACGCCGTCACGGGCGAGGTCCCGACCGCCCTGATGGCGCGGGATTATCACTCCCTCTGGCTCAACTCCGCAGCGCTCGCGTGCGCCAACGGTGACCTTCAGGTCCCCGGCGGAGTCGTGGAGCGCGACGAGAACGGCGATCCTACCGGCGTGCTGCGCGAGGAGTGCGCCTGGCATTTCCGCGACACCTACGTGCGCCCGACTCATGAGGAGATGGTGGACGCCTCGCGCGAGGGAATCCGCCTTGCGAACTCCCGTGGAGTCGTCGCGATCCACGACAAGGACGGCTGGCTCGGCGCGCTCGCGGTCTTCCAGGAGCTCAGGCGCCAAGGTGCCCTGACCCTTCGCGTCTGGCAGTCCCTTCCCCACGACCACGTCGACCGGCTGGCCGAGATCGGGATCTCCTCGGGGCTCGGCGACTCGTTTCTCCGGGTGGGCTACATCAAGGCGTTCATGGACGGGACGCTCGGCTCCCAGACCGCGCGCATGCTCGACGGCTCCGGCGTCGTAATCACGAGCCGGGCCGAGCTCGAGGACATCGTCCGCCGCTCGGCGCACGCCGGCTTTCCCGTCGCCGTGCACGCGATCGGCGACCTGGCAAACCGGGAAGCTCTGGACGCGTTCGAGGCGACACAGGAGGACTGGCGCCCGCGCGGGCTCAGGCCGCGCATCGAGCACGCCCAGCTTTTGAGCCCGGAGGACGTGCCGCGCTTCGCGAAGATCGGCGTCTCCGCCTCGGTGCAGTTCAGCCATGCGCCCTCGGACCGAGACCTCGCCGACCGATTCTGGGGCGGCCTGACGAGCGGCGCGTACGCGTACCGCTCCCTCCTCGACGCGGGCACCCTCCTCGTGAACGGCTCCGATGCGCCGATCGAGGAGCTCGACCCGCTCGCCGGGATTGCAGCCGGAGTGCTACGGACGATTGACGAGCGGCCGGGCTGGCATCCCGAACAGCGGATCACCGTCGACGAAGCCGTGCACGCCACGTGCGTCGCCCCCGCCTGGCTCGAGGGCGCCGAGCGGCGGCGAAGCCGCCTCGTTCCCGGCCAGCTCGCCGATCTCGTCGTGCTCGACCGCGATCCCTTCGACTGCCCGCCTGCAGAGCTTCCCGAGATCGGCGTGGTCGCGACGATGGTCGGCGGAAGATGGGTTCACAACCCGCCTCCATGGAGCTAGGAGACCGTCGGAGTACAATGAGCGCATGCGCACGATGCGTCCTGTCCATGACGCCAGCTGCTCGGTCGCCTGTACGGCCGACATCATCGGCGCCAAGTGGACGGCGGTGATCGTCCACGATCTCTCCGAGGGCCCCCGCCGCTTCTCCGAGCTCGAGCGATCCTGCCCGGGAATCAGCCCGCGAACGCTCTCGGAGCGGTTGCGCGTCCTCGAGCAGGAGGAGATCATCAAGCGGACGAGCGCCCGCCGCCGGGTCGACTACTCGCTGACCGAGAAGGGCGAAGCGCTCCTCCCGATCATCGACGCGATGCGGCAGTTCGGACACGAGTGGCTCGTCCCCGAGCACGGGCACGCACACTCGGATTCCGACGACCGCGCCCTCGTCTAGCTACAGCTCTTCGAACGCAACGAGCGTCTCGCGCGCCGCGGCGACGCCGAGCGGGATGTAGCGCAGGAGCAGACGCTCGTTCGGCGAGTGCATGTTGGCGCCGGGAAGCGAGAAGCCGGTGAGGATTGTCGGGATGCCGCGGTCGGCGAGCGCAGGCACGAGGGGGATCGTGCCGCCGCTCCGAAGCAGCAGCGGACGCTTTCCGAGCACGCGCTCGAAGGCGTCCTGGGCGAGCTTCACGGCCGGCGCGTCAGGAGCGATGAATCCGGCCGGTGCCGACGACCATCTCTCGACCTCGATGTCGGCACCCTCGGGAGCCGCGTCGCGGAGGAGCCGCTCGAACGCCGCGCCGATCTCCTCGACGTCCTGGCCCGGGGCGAGCCGGATCGAGACGTTCGCCTCCGCCTCGACCGGCAGAACGGTCTTTTGCAGGAGTGGCGAGCCTCCGCCGATCCCGTGCACGTCCACCGCGGGGCCGGCGAGCGTGCGAGGGTAGAACTCCGCGGCGGCGGACGCATCGAGCGGCCGCGCGCCCTCGGCGGCGAGCACATCCACTCCCGGGTCGAGCTCGGCCCAGGAGCGCATCTCCTCCTCCGTGGGGGGAATGACTCCGGCGCGCAGCTCGTCCGAGACCGCCACGACGGGCTCGAGCGTCTGCATGAGCGCGTGGACGCCGTTGAGCGCGGCGCCGCCGAAGATTCCGGAGTGGAGGTCGCGCTCGCCCGTTCGCAGGCGGACGTGGAAGTAGATGAGGCCGCGCGTGCCGAGGTCGAAGGAAGGCACGTCCTCGCGGGGCATGCCGCTGTCGAAGATGATGCAGGCGTCCGCTCCGCGCTCGTCGGCCTCGAGGAAGTCGACGATGGAGTGGCCGCCGGTCTCCTCCTCCCCGTCGAAGGCGATGCGCACGTTGACCGGAAGCTCGCCCGCGTGCGCGAGGAGCTCCGCCGCCTTCAGCAGGAGGTACGAGTTGCCCTTGTCGTCGATCGATCCGCGCGCGTAGAGGTAGCCGTCGCGGATCTCGGGCTCGAAAGGATCCGACTCCCAGAGGTCGAGCGGTGCAGGGGGCTGGACGTCGAAATGACCGTAGACCAGCACGGTGGGCGCGTCGCGGTTCCCGTTCGATGCGGGGATCTCGCCCACGGCCAGGGGGAACGTGGATGTCTCTACGAGCTCCGCCTCGCCGCCCGCGCCGCGGACGAAGTCGCAGACCCACTCGCCGGCCCGCCGCACGTCGTCCGCGTGCGCGGGGTCCGCGCTCACGCTCGGGATGCGAAGGAGCTCGTAGAGCTCTTCGAGCCAGGCCTGGTCGGGAGTCGCGGCGAGCGTCATGGTGAGCGCGAGTCTACTGGGGCCACCCCGAGCCACCACCCGCCTTCAAGCGTACTGAGACAAAGCGCGCGCGTGGCGCGCGAAACGCCGAGAACGCGCGGGGAATCGTGACGAGTTAGGCAGCGACGTCGCGGAGCTTCTGCGACTCCGCGAGAGCCTGGAGCTTCTTCAGGCTCTGGTTCTCGATCTGGCGAACCCGCTCACGCGTGACGTTGAACGTCCGTCCGACCTCGTCGAGCGTCCGCGGGTGCTGGCCGTCGAGGCCGTAGCGAAGCTCGAGGACTCGCCGCTCGCGCGGGGAGAGCGCGCAGAGAATGCGCTTGAGCGTCTCCTTGCGAAGCGTTGTCTCCGCCGCCTCGTCGGGCGCCGCGGCCGACTGGTCGGCGAGGAAGTGCCCGAACTCCGACTCCTCTTCGTCGCCCACGGGCTTCTCGAGGGAGATGGGAGCCTGCGCGCTCCGCCGGATCTGCTCGACCTCCTCGCGGTCGATGTCCAGCTCGTGCGCGATCTCGTCGGCGGTCGGGTCGTGTCCCAACTCGGCGAGGAGCTTGCGCTCGACGCGGCCGATCTTGTTGAGTTTCTCCACGACATGGACGGGCATGCGGATCGTCCGCGCCTTGTCCGCGAGCGCGCGGGCAACCGCCTGGCGGATCCACCACGTCGCGTACGTCGAGAACTTGAAGCCCTTGCGGTAGTCGAACTTCTCGGCGGCGCGAACCAAGCCGATCGTCCCCTCCTGAATGAGGTCGAGGAAGGGCAGACCCTGGTTGCGATAGTTCTTTGCGATCGAGACGACGAGGCGCAGGTTCGCCTCGACCATCTGTTGCTTCGCGCGGTGGTCCCCGCGCTCGATCCGCTTCGAGAGCTCGACCTCCTGGGCAGCCGTCAGAAGCCGCACTTTGCCGATGTCCTTGAGGAAGAGCTGAAGGGAATCGGTCGACACCTCGGAGACGTCAGGCTGGGCCGTGGCCGCTTCCTCTTCTTCCGGCTCGGCCTCGACGACGTCGATGTGGAGCTCTTCGAGGGCCTGGTAGAACTCGTCGACCTGGGCGCCCTCGAGATCGAGCTCGTCGAGCGCGAGAGCGACCTCTTCCTGGGTCAGGAAGCCGGCCTCCTTGCCCTGCCGGACGAGCGCCTTGGCGGCGTCGTCGTCCAGCGTCAAAGCCTTGGCTCCATTCCCGCTCCCCTCCTGCAAGTGACCCCCTCCCTCTGACCGTATTGACGGCCCCCGATTTGTCAACGGCCTCTCCGTGCCGGATCCCACGCTTATGTGGCGCGACTCTTGCACGGCGACCGGACAGTTCGCCATGGGCCAAGCGGACTATTTGTTAGATGTTAGGTCCCAATGGCTTCAAGACGGGAAAGGAGCGATTTTGCTTCCCGGCTGTAGAGACTTTCGGGCCTGGTAGCGGCGGCTTTCTCGAGCTGAACGCGCGCGTCCTGAACGTCTCGGATCCACAGAAGCAGCACGCCGAGGTGGAAATGGACGAGAGCGGAGTCTGGGTTGGCGCGCGCCAGCGGGCCGAGCCGCGAGAACGCGGCAGAGGGATCGCCCTTGTCGAAGCGCCCGACGGCGGCCGCCACCTTCGCGTCCAGTCGGTCCGGCGCGAGCTCGAGCGCGCGGTCGAACGCGGCCCGCGCGGAGAGTGGCTTGCCGACCCGCTGCAGCGCCGTGCCGTAGAGGATCCAGTCGTCCGCATCGCCACCGTCCCGCGCGGCGTGCTCGAGGGCATCGAGCTGCTCCTGCGCCGACTTGCCGGCGAGGCCCTTCGGCGGCCGGAGCGCGGTGAAGAACGAGGGTAGGCCCGGCGCCATGTCGGGGTGAAGAAGATCCCCGGCGCGCACCGCCGACTGCGAGTCGGGCTCGACCTCGACGGCCTTTCGCCACTCGCCCGCAGCCTCGTCCTGCCGACCCTCGGCGTAGAGCGCGAGCCCCAGATGGAGATGGACGAGTGCGCTCTCCGGGTGCGACGACTCGAGCTCGCGCAGGCGCTCGAGCGTTCCGTCCGGCCACGAGGCGATCGCCGCGCCGACGGCGGCCTCGACCGAATCCGGGTCGTCGCGCAGCACGGCGGCGAACTGCGAGCGGGCTTCCTCCGTGCGTCCGCTGTCGTAGTTGCGCTCTGCGACCCGGAGCGCCTGGGCCACGGCATCGTCTCCGAGGATGACGCTGAGCTCCAGGACCGGCGCCTTCCGTTCAGGGCTCGAGTCGCCGCGTCCGATGAGCGCGACCCCGGCCACGACGGCGGCCGCGACCAGGGCCAAACCGCCGACGATCAGCCGGATGCGGGTGCGCGCGGACACCTGCCGAGCGTAGCCCGAGCGCGCCCGGCGCCCGGAGGCAAGTTGCTATATTTCGTGAAGTTATGCCGACCTACCGCGAGCTCCTCCAGCAGACCAAGTCCGAGATCGACGAGGTCGATGCCTCCGAGGCGCAGGAGCTCCTGTCGGAGAACTCCGTCGCCGTCGTCGACGTACGCGAGCGCGACGAGTGGGACGAGGGCCACCTCCCGCGCGCGATCCACGTCCCGCGCGGCAACCTGGAATCTCGGATCGAGCGCGCCGTCCCGGACAAGTCGAGCAAGGTGCTCCTCTACTGCGCCGCCGGAAATCGCTCCGCCTTCGCCGCCAAGACGCTCGAAGAGCTCGGATACGAGAACGTCGTCTCGCTCGCGGGCGGCTTCACCGACTGGAAGCGCAACGGCCTTGCCTACGAGGTCCCAGAGGCGCTCGACGCGGCCAAGCGCCGCCGCTACAGCCGGCATCTCCTGATTCCGGAGGTCGGGGAGGAGGGCCAACTCAAGCTCCTCGACTCGCGGATCCTTCTGATCGGCGCGGGCGGGCTCGGCTCGCCGGCATCGCTCTACCTCGCAGCCGCAGGGGTCGGCACCCTCGGAATCGTGGACGACGACGAGGTCGACGAGACCAACCTTCAGCGCCAGATCGTCCACTCGACCGACCGTCTCGGCGAGTCCAAGGCCGACTCGGCCAAGCGGACGATCGAGGCGCTGAATCCCGACGTGACCGTGAAGGTCTTCAAGGAGCGGCTCACCTCCGAGAACATCGACCGCATCCTCGGCGAGGGCTGGGACGTGATC
>Ga0111539_10008128_pt1 | contig 13366 bp, 14 predicted proteins | sample RhiMethybrSRZTD1_FD_79667 | JGI IMG/M metagenome (GOLD analysis project Ga0111539, IMG submission 79667) | Populus rhizosphere microbial communities from Tennessee, USA - Rhizosphere MetaG P. TD hybrid SRZTD1 (version 2) (version 2) | ecosystem: Host-associated > Plants > Roots > Rhizosphere >...
ACGTCGTCAGGCTTGATGCCGGCCTGTGCGCCAGGGCCTTTAGAGTCGACGCTCCTGACCACCGCGCGCTGGTCACGATAATCGAATTGAATGCCGACTCCCCCACGAGCATCAGATTTCCTGGCATCAGAGTCCTTCGAAGAACTTGCGAGCCTGATTTTGGCCAGGTCGGCAAATTCACCGTTCGGATATTTGCGCAGGTAGGCGTTGAAGTCTTCAGGGTTGGAACTGTTCTTGATTGAATCCCAGTAGCTTAGCTCAATGGCGGCGCGACTAATTGGCGGTGGGCCCGGCGAATTTTCGTTACCGGCCGTAGTCGCAGACGATCCACTTGAACCATTGAAATAGAACGAGCCGACCAGCGACGAAGACTCCCAGGGAACCTGTTTGCTGCCGGTCTGCTTCATCACCTCTGCACGCACGCGCATGAACATGTCGGTCACGCTCACGCTGGGGACTCGCATCTGTTTGAGCAGTTCAGAGGTGTAGAGCCCGTTTTGGCCCGTACCGTCCGAGGCGACCCGGCCCGGCGCGGTGGCATAAGCAATCAAAGTCCCGGTCGGAGCATCGACTTGCGCGAGCCCCTCGGCAGCTGAGCGGAAGCTTCGGCCAAAAGGATTGTTGCGGCAGGCGTCGAGGATGACAATGTTCAGTCCGTTCTGCGCTTCGTCCATGTAATTCAAAACCAGACCGACATCGACGCCCGAGTCTTCGACTTCGGCTTCGCTCTGAATTTCCGCATCGATCGGAATTAGATAGTTGCGTCCTTTGGCTTGCACGCCATGACCGGCGTAATAGAACAATCCAGATCCGCCACCTTTCAGCTTCTGGCCAAACTCACGTATCAGCCGTTTCATGTCACGCTGACTTAGGTTAACGCCGCTGCTTACTTCAAATCCGAGAGCCGTAAGCGTTGCCGCCATGTCGCGCGCATCGTTCGGCGGATTCTTCAAAGCCGGGGCGCTGGCATAGGTCCCGTTTCCGATCACGAGTGCGACCCGTTTGGTTGAGTCCGGTGACTTTGAGCCCTGGGTGAGTTGACGAGTCGACGGACTGGTCTGCGCGACTACGATGGGCCGCGCCGAAATCAGAATAGACAGAGAAGCAAGTAAGAGAAACCAGGTCTTCATGAATTAAGTTGATATTTTTGCTTACGCGACGCGCTTGAGCCGGTGGTTGACTGTTAATTTATCCGAGCCATCTTGCAGGCATCGATGATCGCGCTGAGCACGTTTGCGGTTATGTCGACCAGTGGTTTGTTTACGAGAAAGCCCTGGCCCCCTGAAGAGGTCCAGAAAATAATCACATCATCTTTCTTGACCTTGCCGTCGCCCATCGTCGCCGGAGAAGTGAGATAGAGGTTGACGTGCGGCGGCTGGAGAGCTGATTTTCCCGACTCGACGCGCTTAATCTGCGAACACTGAATCGTCATGGTCCTGCTGGGGTTGGCTTTTTTCGGCTCAAACAAAAGCATTCCCGGCGCGACGGTCAAGGTGCCGTCGCCTCTGCCTTCGTCATTCACGTCGAACAAATGTGTGTTGCGAATGCGCTCTTCGGCTGCAGCGTTCGCCTTGGTCTTTTCCCTTTCGATGGCCTCGGCTTCGAGGCTGGCGATTCGGCTGTTCGCTAACTCTACAAACAGCCCGCCGGGAAATTTCGTCACATAGGCCTTGAAGTCCGAAGGATTCCGGCTGTCCTTGATGGCATTCCAGTAGAGCATCTCGACTGAGTCACCACCGCCGCCACCACCTCCCATGGGCCTTGAGGCGGTGGAGCGCGATTTTGCGAGTTCAGCAAATTGCCCGTCCGGGTATTTTGCCAGATAAGATTTGAAGTCTTCCGGGTTGTTGCTGTTCTTGATCGTTTCCCAGAAAGACAGTTCGATCGCCGCAGGATCAACCGTGGCAATGTTGCCCGGCATGTTGCTCGCCGTATTCGAGGCAGCACTGGTGACGGCCAGGACCAATTCGTCGGCGCGATAACCTTCGATGACCGCAAAAGGCTTTTGTTGCTTGGTCGATCCCAGGTCAATCGCAATTCGCTTCGGGACGGCCTCCTGAACGTATTTCACCAGCTGCGACAAAGTCACCTCGCCTTTGTCGTTGGCGGCGCCGCCTTTCAATCCTTCGACTATGGCCCAGCTGAAATAACCCTGCTTCTTTTCAGTGTATTCATAAGCACGTTGGCCGATGCCGGTCGCGTAGACCGTCGCGAAAGCCTGGACCTCGCGATTTCGCACGTCAAAATTGAAAGAGCTGACGTACGCGTTAGTCAAAGCATTTGGCGCGTCAGCGCGCCCACCCGGATCGTTCCGGCAGGCATCAAGCAGGAGCACCACCTGACCGACGCCGGTGTCTTTGATCCACTGTTTGACGCGAGTCATGCTGATCGCGGTCTCTTCGAGAAAAGAAATCTGGTCGCTGATTTGCGCATCGGCCGGCAAAAGGAAAGCCTGACCGCCCCGTTCCATTCCATGACCGGCAAACGCCACCAGTAACAAGCCATCTTTTGGTACGGTGGTGCTGAGGTTCGACAAGCGCCGCAAGATGTTCACGCGGGTTGGTTGTCGCTCGACCGGCTGATTTGTAGACAGTAGGATCACTTGATCCTGTGGAAATCCCGAATAACGCACCAACGCGTCGGCAATCATGCGCGCGTCGTTATCAGAACCTTTGAGCGGGCTAATCTGCGGATCTACATACTTGTCGACGCCGATCACCAGCGCCCAACGCTTGGCACTAACCGGCAGCGCTTTAACCTGATCACTTTGCGCCGGTGCGGCGGTAGTTGTTGCCGCCTGGGTGGTGTTTGATGGTTGTGATTGAGTTTGTGCCGGCGGCAGCTGTTGCAGTTGTCGCGACGTAGGCTCGGTGGATTTGGGTTGCTCCTGGGTTGCCCCAACTTCGTCCACCTTCCGAGCCGTGGGCGGCGGACTCGCAGGCGTCTGTTGTGGCACCGGTGCTGACGTCGCCGGACTCTTTTGCGTCACACTTTGGCTGGCGGCGGTTTGGGCGCCAACCGAAGGCGACATAATTTGCGTCTGACCCTGCGCTGTTTGCTGAGTCTCGTCAGACTTTGCCACGGCCAGGTCTGTCGCTATTTCTTTTTCTAATTTGCGGGCCAGTTTGAGATCGACTGTATTGAGTTTTTTCAGTTGTTCGTTTGCCAGATCGGCTTTACCCAATTTCGCGTAAGCGTGGCCCAGCCCGTAATACGCGTCGCCGTAATCGGGCTTAATTCTGATCGCACTCTTCAAAAAACTGATCGATTTTTCAAACTCGGCGCCGCGCAGATAGGCATAACCCAGCCCGTAATATGCTTCGGCAAAATTCGGATCAAGGCTGGTCGCCTTGACCAGAGGCGCGAATGCTTCGCCGTGACGCCCCATGGCGTTGTAGAAAAAGCCGAGATCATATTGAGCGTCGGCATCATTCGGAGCCAGACGCACCTGCTCTTTGTAGGCCGCAAGGGCCTGCTCAGAATTTCCGCTGTTGAAATACGCATCACCCAGCCCGCCGTACGCCGGAGCGTAATTCGCGTCCAGACGAATCGCGAGCTTGTAAGCATCGATCGCTTCGGGATACTTGCGCTCATCGGCAAGTTTGTCGGCTTCTTCGGCCAGGCCAGCGGCTCGGCTCACGGACGGCTTCTGCGGCGCTCGACCACGTTTTTGACTAAAAACCGGAACGGCGAAACTGAGCAGCAGGCCGGAGATGATCGCGAGAACGATCAACTTCGAAGTAAGGGGGGTGATTTTCATACGACGACTCCGAAAGAAACTGAATTGTGTGGCAAGCCTAAGCCCGAATCATGGCTCCTGTCAATAATTAGCTTCGGCGGTTAGTGCTGCGGTTTGAAGCCGAAGTTCAGAGTTCAGCCTTTAGGCTGCCGTCTTTGGGACGCCGGCTAAAGCTTGAACTCTGAACTGTATGACTACCACCTCGGGCGGTTTTTGCTGACGAACGAATGTGACAGGCGCATCTTGCGCGTGACACACGGGCGGGACGCCCGTGCCACCTTACACTACTGTCGGTGACAGGTTGGGCCATTGGTAGAAGGTGGGCCAGTCGGCTAAGATGGTCTGACACGGTAGATTGGTTTGAGGATTGATGGCTAACTTTATTTCAATAGAAGACAATACAGCGCTTGATCGTTTTCTTGCCGATGCGAACGGCGGAGCGGCGGTAATTTTGAAACACAGCAACACCTGCGGCGTCAGCAGCCGGGCCTACGGCGAAATGTCCTCGTTCGAGGGTCTTGTCGGCTTGATTACCGTGCAGGAGGCGCGCGACGTGTCGAACGAGATCGTCAGGCGCACCGGCGTACCGCACGAAACCCCGCAGCTGCTGATCCTGCGGAATGGCGAGGTGGTTTTTAGCGCTTCACATTTTCAGGTAAAGGCGGCAACCGTCAGAGAAGAAATCAAACGGCTAAACGGCGATGGTTGAAATTGCGCAACGACGTCAGGCGATCGAGCCTAGTGAGATTTCGCAGGAGAGCAACTCCTTGCTGCGAATCACCTGGGCTGACGGGCGCGTTTGCGACTATCAGGCAGCAAATCTTCGTCGCGCTTGTCCGTGCGCCCAATGCGTCAATGAATGGACCGGCCAGCGAACGTTGCAGCCTGAATCGATTTCCGATGAGGTCGAGATCAATGACCTCAGTATCGTGGGTCGATATGCTCTGAATTTTCGCTGGAGCGACAACCACGAGACAGGCATTTACAGTTTTCAGTATTTGCGCGATCTTTGTGAGCGTTAGACTGGGGCGCAAGCGTCCTCGCTTGCCCCAACGTTGGCAACCGAGACGGTTACGCCCTGGTCTTTGCATAGTCCCCCGATGAAGCAACGAATTCTGATCATCAGCGACGACCCGACCAGTGAGTCTTTGCGGCGTGCGTTGGATGATGCGGGATTCGAGGTCACGCTCACGGACGATCCGAACGACGGTTACGGGCGAATCTTAGGTGGTCGGTTCGATCTCGTATTGGTTAATCTTGATCAAGCCGTTTCTGGAGCAGGTTTGATCAAGCGCATTCGGTCGAATGGCAGCCTTACGCAATTGCGGGTAATGACAGTGGCCGAGTGGGGTACGGGCCAGGCAACAATGGCTCTGGCGCAAGGCGTGGATGCCTTCGAGCCTAAACCGGTTGAGGCGCGTCGCTTGATTGAAGCCATCGAAAGGTTGTTGTAGCCCAGGGCGATGAAGGTCTGGGCTGGCCGCACGACCAAAAGAGATTTGGAAGACTTGCAGAGTTAGTCACAGCGGGCAGGAGGCTCGCGAATCGCCGGTGTAAATGCCGGCGCTAAGTAAACATGGACGAGAGAGACTTTTTTAACGAGAAACAGGAAGCGAAGAAGGCTTCGTTTGTCTGTCCGCACTGCCGCGAACGTGGGGATTACGACGTTCGTTGGTTAAGACGCACAAGGAAACAATCACCTCCGCGCGGCGCCAATGAAATGGATCGCGCTCGCTTTGCCAAATCACGCGATTACATGGTGCGCATTGACGACATGGTCGCCTGCCCTCGCTGCCGCAAACGCTTTGAAATTCCCATGTCCCAGTCGGTCGTGTTTATTTGAAGTGGCACAGACTTCAGTCTGTGACTCTGAAGCCAGCTCACGACTGGTCGCCAACTGTCCGGTTATTCCTGCACTCGGAATTCTCAGGAAAAGACTTACTCAGACGGAAGTCTGGGCCCTTAGTGCGTGGCTCAATAATTGCCCGGTGACCAATGGCCACGCAGATTTGAGAACTGGACTATTTTCCGAGGTGAATAAGATGCAGAGAGAAATTGACGCCGCACTGCTGTCGAAGCCGGAGGCGCCGGACTGGGCGGCCAGAGTCTACGGCAAGCAGCCTTTTGCGGGAGCCGGTAAGTCGAACAGTGGATTCCTGGTCCCGCTGGAAAGACGGTTCGCAGCCTACGTTCTACCGCGGATGCCGCGCTGGGTCGAAACGTATCACCTGACGCTTCTGACGCCGGTTTGGTCGGTGCTGATTGTTGTGTTTGGGTATTTTTCGGCGAGCAACATCAGGTGGTTATGGATGGTCAACCTGATGATCGTGCTCCATTACTTTACGGATCATTTTGACGGAAAGCTCGGCAAGTTCCGCGACACGGGCCTGCGCAAGTGGGGCTTTTACATGGACCACTTATTCGACTACGGGTTCCTGTGTTCGATCCTCATAGGCTATTCATTTCTGATTCCCCAGAAATCCACTTTCAACATGATGTTGGTGTTGTGTGTCTTCAGCGCCTTCATGTTTCATACCTTTCTGATGCTGGCGGCAACCGATGAGTTCAAAGTCAGCTTTTCGCGCTTTGGGCCGACCGAGTTGAGGATTGCCCTGATCATAATCAACATCTGCCTGATGACGTTTGGGACGCGCGGCTTGAAAGGGTCTTTGCCGTGGATTGCTCTCGGCGGGGTTGTGGCTTTGTCAATTCTGGCTTATATTGCTCAAAGAAAACTTTGGAAGATTGATATGCGCATCAAGGATGCGGAAAACTAGCTCCCAAACTTAACAAAAACTTAACAAGCAACTATCTGCAACCAAACCCCCGATTGCAGCGTCTAAAGCTTACTTTCCCGGAGAATAGGCCAAAATCAGGTCGGAACTTTCCAGCAGTTAATTCGTTTATCCTGATTACAAGCAGTCTCCATATATATAGGTTATGTCAGAGAAGAAAATAAAAATCGTCAAACGCGCCGAGCGCGTAGAGCGGAAGAAAAGCAAGCCCAAAGTCGTTCGCAAAACAGCGCACGACATGGTGAATACCGTTACAAACTGGGTCAGCGAATTCCAACAGCGACAGCGCGCCGAGACGGCGAAGGCTGTTGAAAATCTCATGCGCTCTCGCGGTCAACAGCCCAACGAGGCCTAGCACCGGCTCTCTCTTAGCCAAACAAATCGGCCAGTCGAGTTTGGGCGGTAGTGTATTTACACTCCGGTAATCAGGCGTGCTATCTAATTGCGCGGTAGGATTTTCCGCCTTCGCGATTGAGAGTAGTGGTACGGCTTGACTCCCACTCCTTTTGGGAGAGGGTCGGGGGTGTGGGCAAACTGTACTGCTCATCGATCGAGAAAAATTTGACACTCAACGCTCGTAGGGATAGCATCCGAACTGGCCCCCGCCAAATAAAGCGATGAAATCGTCACGGTCTAAACCCCGTAAGCGGAGGCAATCGATCATAGGTTCTATTCGGCGTCCGCTTGCGCCTCCTGGTCATCCGCTGGCAGAGGCTAAACCGGATCCAAAAGCTCGTCCCGCCGGACGAAAAGCCAAACACAAACAACGCCCCGAGAAATTAGAACTGGAAGAAGAGTATTGATCCGCTATCCAGGAGTTGTAACTCTACCGGGGCCTGAGGAGGTCATGCCCGGCCATGAACGAAACCGGTAGAGAATTCATTGCGCGATCCCGCCACCATCTGTCCGAAGACTTTCTGCCCAAAATTGAACGGTGTGTGGCGTTGCTGAGTGACGAGCAGATTTGGTGGCGACCTAATGTTGAGTCAAACAGCATCGGGAACCTGCTCCTGCATCTAAGTGGCAATGCTCGTCAGTGGATTGTGTGCGGGCTGGGCGCGGGCAGCGATGCTCGGGATCGCGATTCTGAATTTGCTCAGCGCGAGACGATTTCTCGATCCGATCTTCTAAGCGGTCTGCGACAAACCATCATTGAGGTTGACGCCACGCTCGCCAAATTCGATATGGACAGACTCGTTGAAAATAAAACGATTCAGGGCCTTGAGGTGACCGCGCTGGGAGCAATCCTTCACGTCGTTGAACATTTTTCGATGCATACTGGACAAATTATCCTGTTGACTAAGATACTGACCTCGTCTGATCTGCGGTTCTATGAATTTGAAGGTGAGACGCCGCGCCGTCGCTTTTCGTCCCCTTCGTCTTAAGCTTCTCTTCTGGATCACGCCGCACAAGCCTTCCGGTTAAATCGAAATCTCCAAAGCTTTGATGAAGCCACAGTGCTGACGAATGTTGGTTATACGTATAACAAGCTGGGAAACGGCAAGCCGCAATCCGCTGAGTTGCTCATGACTCGAAGCCAAAATAGCGGATCTGGGTTTCTGCGAATTCAGTGATTCGATGTCGACGCTCAGGTGGAATCATGACACTGCCAAACGATAGACGCGCAGGGTAGGTTGCGATAGTGACTAAGTTCTGTGCTAAATTATGCGCCGCAATGATTCGATCACTCCTGGAGGGTTTTTGCCGTGACCTATGTCGTCGCCGAGCCTTGCGTTAACTGTCGTTATACCGACTGCGCTTTACCTTGTCCTGTCGAAGCGTTTCATCTCGACGATGACATGCTGGTGATTCATCCGGAAACTTGTATCGATTGCGATGCCTGCGTGCCCGAGTGTCCCGTCGAAGCAGTTTTCGCCGAAGCTAACGTACCTGCGGAATGGTCCAGGTTTACGCAAATAAACGCAGACCGCGCCATGAGCGGCCTGCCGACGATAAATGTTCGTCTGGATCCCCTCTGTCAGTAGATAGATTTTTTGCATCTAATCAAATTGAAGGCGCGACCGGCGCGGCCCAGTGAGCTCGCTGACGCGCCTTCTTACTTTTGCGGAACACGCATTGCTCGTCGCCCGGGAAATGTTGGAGTTGCTTTAATATCAAATGCACCCGAGATTGGATGCCTATGAAGAAAAGTACCAAGCGAGTGTTGGGCGGATTGGCTTTGGCCGCAGCGGGGCTCGGGGCGATTGGAGCGGTGATCATGAACAAGGGCAGCAGGTCGAAACACGAAGGACTTCGAGAGCGAGACTCTTCCCGCGACAGATGGGCAAGGCCCGGTATGAAGGTTACTTTTCGAGCTGAGTTAATGCCTGGGCGCGATGGCTCTGAGCGAACTTTCCAGGTGGCTGATTTGCTTCCCAGTGGCAGGGTGCTGCTCGACGGCGTTTCCGGGGAGCACGCGGAAAAAGAATTCGAGCGACTCAGGTAGGAGGATTTGGGCCTACCATTCGTAGACCGTTCCCGTCTCCATGACGCGCAGGTTCTTGATTCCTATGGCTCGCAATTCCTGCGCTACTGACTCGCGATAAGCCGGCTTCAGATGGACTGCGAGGATGTCCATGCCGTTATGAGCGAGCTTGCGCAGTTCGCTTTGCAGCATCTCAGGTGTCAGGTGCTTTGAGACTTCAGCCAGCTTACGCATTGAGTTTGGAAACGAAGCCTCAATAAACAGAGCGTCGAGCCGAGCCGATTGATTTACTAATTTCCAGAACTCCTCTGTCTCAGCCGTGTCCGAGCTGAAAGCCACCGTAGCCTTTCCGTCTGAAATCAGTAGCCCCACTGTCGGCACGATGTGATTGACGGGAACAGCGGTCACGGTAAGATGGGCCACATCGAAAGGCTTGAGGATATCAAAAGGAACATACTCCATGACTCTGCCATTTTGGTTTTTTAGCTCGTCAAACTTGGGATAGACGACGTCGTTAAAAACATCCAGTTTCAGCAGATCGATTACTTCCTGGGTGGCGTAGATACGGATCGGTTTTTCCAGCTCTCCAAAAAGATCGTCGACAAATATCGGCAGACTCGCGATGTGATCCATATGAGGATGCGTAACGATTACATCGCGCACGGTTCGCCGTTGCTCGTCAGTTAAAGCGATCCCGAGGCTGCCGGCATCCACGGTTACGCACTCGTCGATCAGAAAGCAGGTCAGGCGCTGAGCCGCGTTCGCGCTGCCGCCGGCGTTGAATGAGCTTGGTAAGAGTTGAATACGCAAGTGTCGAGTGAAGTTAAGATCAGGCTAATCAGCGCCCAAGTATAAGTGATCAGCACTCAGGCCGCGAACATTTTCATCTTTGCCGGGCGCCACCTGCGGCCACCCGGTTGAGTCTTTGACGTAATTCATTGAGCGTCTGGATATATGCTTCTTCGCGCTCCTGGGCCAGACGGGGATCCCGACCAAACCCTCTGGCAACTCTACTGCGGTGGAATGCAAGTTCGCTGGCAATCTGATTACAGCGCATCCGGTTTCGCCATCCGGAAAAACCGTTCGCCGTCATTGCCTTCCACGATAACCCCATGCGGCCGCGGACGCTGCACAGCTTCTCATATTCGATCGCATCAAAAAAGCCTTTTTGGTAATCAGAATAAAGAAACTCGCGGACAATGCGGCCCTCGCGCCGCAAGGAAAAGAAAATCACCATCAGCGTGATTATGAAAGCCGGTCCCATGATGATGAAATAACCCGCGAAGAAACCCGCTGCACCGCCATAGGTCGCCGTCCCGTTCCAGGTTGCATGCAGCAGCATCGCCAGCATGAACCCCAACACAGGCATCACCAGCTTTACGAAACCATTGTTTGATTGGCGGGACCATCCCAGACCAATTCCGGTCATGCTGGTGAACAAGGGATGAGAAAAAGGTGCAGCCATACCGCGGAGAACAAAAATGACGGTCAGCGCGCCCATCCCCTCTTGAACAGCTCGGCCATAATAGAGAATGTTCTCAGTCATGGCGAACCCCAGACCAACCATTCCCGCGTAGACAATCCCATCGATGATGCCGTCAAACTCATCCTTCTTCCAAAGAAAGAGAACTAGAAGAATTAGGGCTTTGGCACTTTCTTCAACAATTGGGGCCGAAATAACCGCGCCAAAGTTTTGCCCAATCTGATCGCTTTTGGTAGCAGCGGCCACAATCGCGCCGTTTATTGTATTCAGAATTATTGCAATGAAGACCGCGACCAGGGCTCCCCAAAGAAAGGCGGTGGCCAGCATCCAAAGAGGCTCGGATTCATATCGATCGATCCACAACAAGAGCATTATGTAGATCGGGACTGGCAGTGAAGCGCAAATCAAACCTATGATCATGGCCACCAGGCCCGTCTCTGATCCGATCAATAGCAACACTATCAAGCCCAGGAGTGCCGCCACCATCAGGGCGAAGATTCCGAAAATTATTTTCAGAGCACTTTGATGGCCCGACGCTTTCAGCGGCGGTCGCAGCGGATATGCCGGCGGACTGGGGGCGAAGGCGTTATTCATAAGCAAACGACGTGACCAGGAATGCTGGGGAGTATATCCAGAAAAGGCTCAAAGGAGCTAGCCCTTTCAAGAAAATAGTTTCGATAAATCGTTGTACCAATTGCAAATGGCGTCTGCCGCAGGCCCTCGCGCCGGGCTGAAAAGTTGTTGCAATCTATATGTGTTGGGTTTATTCTACGCAGGCTTTCGAAAAACTTTTGCCACGTTTTAACATTTCGATACACGAGTGCCGTATCGCCAACGGAAGCTTCTTGGCAATTGTTGCTACGCTTAATACTTATGGCTTACGACTAAAAGAGGGTAAGCAGGCTTTCTAACGCATCCAAAGTGGCCTCAACGACAATCGTCTGCACCTCGCCTGAGACGCTCAAGCCTGTTTCACTCGTTTCGTCCGGTATGAATTGGCTCGAGAAACACGGTGGTCCATTTGATTCACCTGGATTCGTGCATTGCGTGTCACCGGCGATTGCGGTACCTGCGAGAATAACTGTCAGACTAATAACGAGACCGAACCTTCTTAGGTGGCTCATGGGTTTCTCCTTAATTCGGAAGGTGTTTTGTGAATTTCCGTACGCGGGCAACATGAAGTTGTGCTTCATGCCGTCGTGTTTCATCTTTTTATTACTTGCGCGCCGCACTTAATATCAGTGCCGAACAATTGACGCAAGGTTTTTATCACCGACAAAGAAAGGTAGGCCTCACATGAAGTTAACGGCCGAATTAATCAAGCTACGAACAGAGAATCAAGGTGCGACCCGGGCAGAACGGGCCGAAATCTGTTGCCAGCTGGCGAGGAAATTAGAAAAGTCCGCCGAATACGAGTTGGCCTATGAAGCGCTGAGCGAGTTTTGGCCGGACCGCGATCAGCCCCCTGTAATCGACGATTTGGACGAATTAACAGGGGCTGCCGTGATTCATCGCGCCGGTGCTCTGGCCGGTTGGTTGGGGAGCACTTCGCAGACTTCTGATATCCAGGAGAGAGGGAAGAATCTACTCACCCAGAGTGTCGAGGTTTTTGAGCGCGCTGGCCAAAACGCGAGGGCCGCCGAGGCTCGTGGGGACCTGGCGCTCTGTTATTGGCGAGAAGGCGCATTTGACGAGGCGCGAATTAATTTGGCCAGTGCCTTAATCCGCCTGGGTGATGAAGATTCTGATCTAAAAGCTATTCTGCTGATCCGGGCCGGCATAATCGAAGAACGCACGCGGCGGCTTCAGAACGCCATGCACTTTTACGACGAGGCTGAGCCACTGGTTGAGAACAGTGACGATCACGGGCTCAAAGGGGCATTTCACGCTGAGTACGGCCTGGTCTTTCGTCGACTGGCCGCACCTGAAAATCGCGAGGATTATCTTGACCGCGCACTGATTGAGTACGCTGCGGCAAGTTTTCATTTCGAGCAGGCAGGAAACACTCGTTATCTTGCCAATGTTGAAAACAACCTAGGGTACCTGCATTTCACGATTGGGAGATTCAAAGACGCGCACAAACACCTGGATCGCGCTCGCCACCTGTTCATCGATCTCAAAGACATCGGCATGGCCTCTCAGGTTGACGACACTCGTGCTCGTACATTGCTGGGCGAGGGTCGCGCAGCCGATGCCGAACGCATTATTAAGCAGGCCATCAGAACCCTGGAGCGCGGTGGAGAGCAAGCCGTTTTAGCTGAAGCATTGACCACCTATGGCGTGGTTTTGGCGCGTTTGGGGCGACATGCGCGGTCACGCGAATTATTGGATCGAGCGATGCAGGTGGCCGAAACCGCCGGCGATCTGGAAGGCGCGGGTCGCGCAAAGTTAAGTGTCATTGAGGAACTCGCATCGCAAACGCCGTCCAAAGATCTGGCACGCGACTACGAGGCTGCCGTTTCACTGTTGCAAAACTCTGAAGACCCGACTACTACCAAGCGCTTGATACGTTGCGCGCTCAAGCTACTCGACATCCTGGTCGTGCCGGAACCGGTCGAGCCACAAGTAGAGGAGATTTCATGGCAAGGCTTCTCGTTCAAAAGGGAAGTCTTGAAAATTGAAAAGACTTTCATTGAGCGGGCGCTGAGAGATGCAGGCGGATCGGTTACAAAGGCGGCGCGTCTCCTGGGCTTCCGGCATCACCAGAGCCTGATAGCCTTGATCAATAGCCGTCATCGCGATCTTTTGGGCACGCGTTCCGCGGTGCGCAAGCGACGGCACCACCTGTTTTCGAAGCCTCGTCAACTGAAGAAACCGGCGCCGGCGGAAACTGAAAATGGCTCATCGCCGGATGAGGGCAAGGTTGTCACAACTGAAGGCTCTGTCGAAGAGCAACCAAGCGAGGTAGGTTAGCCAGGGCTTTA
>Ga0111539_10008129_pt1 | contig 13366 bp, 5 predicted proteins | sample RhiMethybrSRZTD1_FD_79667 | JGI IMG/M metagenome (GOLD analysis project Ga0111539, IMG submission 79667) | Populus rhizosphere microbial communities from Tennessee, USA - Rhizosphere MetaG P. TD hybrid SRZTD1 (version 2) (version 2) | ecosystem: Host-associated > Plants > Roots > Rhizosphere >...
CAACAGCCTGGGCGTCAACACGTCGCCTGGTTCGAAATCCAAAAAGCGCCGAATGGATCCCGGGCGCGTGATGGTCTGGCCCGTCAAATCCACAGCGCATGCCACGGCGCGCGCGCCTTCAGTCACATCGTAAATCAGGCTAACGCAATTGCCGGGCAGGTCGAGTATGTTCACGTCCGTCCTCGCCTCCAGGTATCCCCGCTGGGCGTAAAAATCCCTGATCTTTCGCGCGCCTTCACGCGCCCGCTCGGCCGAGAAAGGCTCGCCGGCTTTGATCGGCGAAAGCCCGCTCAGCTCCGACGCCGCGAACAGCGTGTTGCCGCGCACGACGACGTCCCGGACGATCGATCTCGGCCCTTTTTCCACCACGAAGATCAGCGCCAGTTCGTCGGGATTCCCCGTGAAATAAAGGCGCGATTCGACCTGCGCTGATCTGTAGCCGAAGTCGGCCAGCGCGGCGCGAATAGTTTCACGGTCGGCGCGCATCCGGTCATTGCTGGTTTTGCCGCGAGGCGAGCCGTCCAGGACCGGCAAATCCCTGATCCCTGGAAATTTTCCGAGCAGGTTGCTTCTTTTCGATTGCAGATCGGATCTCAATTCATCTTCGTCCAACTCCTCCGCGCCGACGATGTGAATATCCTCCAGCTCGTAACGCCTGCCCGGTTGAACGTCGTAAAACACGCGAAGGTCGTTAATGCTCGGCGCCTTGCAATCGGCGGGATCGCAGCGCCCATGAACCTGGGCGAATAAGAATCCCTTCTCCTGCAGGTAGTTGGTCAGGTTGCGTTCGCCGAGGCGCAATTGCGCGCGGCTGAAACCTTCGCGAACGGGCAGAAGCTCGCGCAGGCGGCTTTCGCTGAGCTTGACCACTCGACCGTAGGAGGGCGCTATGCCGACCATCAGATTTCCCGGCGGTAGCGTCATGCGCCCGAAATTGGGCCTGACGCCACCTGTTATCGGGCCTGTCGTCACGCCGCGGCCCGCTCCGAGCGAGAAGCGTTTACGACCTTTGATGTCGATCGTGAATTCGCTCTGGTCGAAGCCCCGGACCTGAGTGTCGCCGCTCTGCGTGTACGTGGTGACGATCGAGAACTGTTTGGTGATGTCGTATTCGATCACTCCGGTTTGTTCCTGTTCGGAAGCGAGGTTGGTGGAGTAGAGAAAAGACAGCCCGCGCGCCAACTGCCGCCCGATCGTGATGCGTGCGGCGGGGTTGTCGTAGGGGCGCAGCACGGGGTCTATCAGAAAGCGGTTCAATCCAAGAAACCGCTCGGTCTCGCGCCCGATGGTTTTTGAAATGAACTCTTCTGAGAGCAGCGCCCCGGCCGTAGTCAACCCGGCGCTGCCCGTCGTAATCAGCGAGATGATTTCGGCGCGAGATAGGCGCGGTTCCGAATTGAGTGTGAGATCGAGACTGTTGATAGGGCCGCTGAAGCCGATGATGACGCGATATCCCCTGATGTTTCCTTCGGCCTGCAATTGCAGCCTGGGCTCTTCGTAACCGCCCGACAATTCCAGCCGTCCTGAAGTGATGTCATATCGCCGCCCACGGAAGATGACCGCGCCGCCATCAAACGTGACTCGCCCGCTGATCTCGGGGTCGGCGAGCGGCCCTGCCAGACGCAGCCTCGCCGAAGCGACGGCGTTGACCTGGTCACTGCGAATCAAGAACGATTCGCGCGCCTCCACGGTGACGTCCAGACTAATTGGCGGGATGGCGGCGCTCGCGGCGCCTCTGGCTCCGCCGAAAGAGCCGAACCTGAGCCGCCCGCGTTCGCCGAGTTCGACAAGCGAGAGTTCGGACGAGGCGTACTCCGCCGTCGGAATTGTGACGCTTCCGCTGATCGTCTGGCCTTGAGGCGTCCCGGTGAGCGTCAGATTAGCATCGATCGCCGCCCGAACTCCCTGCCACAGCGCCTCGGCGTCTTTCGCCGTGATTTCGAAGCGCCATTCCGTGGGCCTGAAGGCTGTGAGCGTCGCGCCGCCGTTGATTTGCGCCGACCCGCCGCCGGCGCGCGCCGTGAAATTTTCGACCGTCAATCGATTGCCTGACAGGACCACGCGCCCGGACCCTCCTTCGAGCGTGATCGGCGCGTCCGGTGTCGAGACCGATATGTCGCGAAGCGTCGCCGCGCCCGACAAGTTCGGATCATTGATCGAGCCGCCGATGCGGGCGTCGACCATGACCTCGCCGTCGAGATTGAAATAATCATCGGGGCGGCGGAATACGCCAAAGGCGATCCGGCCTGTGATTGAAAAGTCGATCGGCGCGTCTTCTGTCAGGGCTAACGATCCGCCGACTCTGAGGTCGGCGCCACGCGCCGTGATCCTCGCCGACGCGATGCGGAGCTGCGAATCGCCGATCACGACGTCGAGCGGCGTCGAAACGTCCACGGGCGTTCCGTTGATTTGCAGCGCGACGGCGGTGAGGCTGAGCGCGCCGCGCAAACCGGCGAGCGTCGCTTCTCCCTGCGCGCCCACCGTCGGCCCGGCGAGGCGCAGCCTCCCCGTGACGCGCCCGCTCACCCGTTGGGCTATGTCCGGCGCGTAGACCGAAAGTAACGTCGCGACGTCGAAATCCGCCAGGTCGGCCATGATGGTGATGGGGCGGCCGGGGCGACGCCATTCGAGGCTCGCCGTGATCGGTTGACGGCGGCCCGCGATCTCTGTCGCCATTTCGATGTCGATGCGCCCGTCCGCCGCCGTGCGCGCCGTCAAAGTGATGGATCCGGACGCGCTGCCGCTGATCGTGACCTGCCGCGCTTGAGCCGTCAGCTCTATCCTGAAAGCCCCGGGGTCGTCGAAATCTCCGCTGACTTGAAAAGTCGCGTCGGCCACGCCGTTCACGCGCGCCGCGCCGAGTTCAAACGCTTCGGCGAGGCGCTGAAGTCCCAATTGTCGGGCCTCTCCCTGAAACTGGTATTCGCTGGTTCGCAGGTTGATGACGCCGCCGGCCGCGAAATGGCCCTGGGGCAATCGCGCTTCGACGCGTTCGATGCGCGCCGTTTGCGTATCGAATCTGATCACGGCCGTCGCCGATTCCGCGCGTTGCCCCGCGATGACGCCGTTGACCAGTTTGAGATTGACGTCGCCCTGTGGCGCGGCCGGCAGTCCGGACAGGCGCGCTTCGCCCGAGACCTCGCCGGTCACGAGTTTTTGCTGCGTAGGAAGCCCCAGGCCGCTGAGCAGCGAGTCGAGGGCGATGCGCTCGAAGGTGATGTCGAGCCTGCCCGTCGCGGCCTCGGCGTCGCGCGGGGCGGCGTAGCTGAATCTCGCCGATCCGCCAGTGTCGGTGGTTAGCGATCCCTGCTCGAATCGAAACTCCGTCGGATTGAGCAGGACGTGTCCGCGTATTGCTCCCAGAATCTCGTCGCGCAGCCCGAAGCTCGACGATTGCAGGTCGCCGGCAATCGTCGGGTTGTCGAGCTTTCCGGTCAGCGTCCCCGTGAAATTGAAGTCGCCGAACAGATGCGGTTCGTAGGTCGCAATCAACCGCCCGATTTCGGCGCCGGCGAGGCCCGGAGAATTGAGGATGGTTAGCAATTCTTCGGCGCGCGTCGAAGTGATAGAGAACCGCAGGTCGGAATCGCCGTCCAGGGCCAATCTGCCCGTCGCCGTGAGCGTCGAGGCGCCGGTGTTGAGCGTGAACCGGTCGAAGGTAAACACGCCGCTTTGCGCCCTGGCCACGATCTCGCCGCTGACCGGGATGGCGTCGGGCGTCGAGGTCGTCTGGCCGTCGAACCGCGCCGAGATGTCGCCGCTGATCAATCGCAGGTTCGTCCCGGGCCAGGTCACGCCGGCGCTGCCGGTAACTGTTCCCGCCAGTTGATCGCCCCGCGCGCCGAACAATGCGAAAAGTTCGGCGGTCTGCAGCCCCGTGAAATCCGCGCGCAGCTTCGAAACGCCGTCGGGCGCGAGTTCCACTGTCAGGTCGCCCGTCGCGCCGCCGCCGAGCGCCGAAGCGTCGAAACCGCTCAAAGAGATTGCGTCGCGGTTCGCCGCGAATCGCCCGGTTGTCTGTCCGAGTTTGATCTTGTCCCAATTTCCGTCCCGCAGGCTGATGAGTCCGCGAGCCTCGTTCGCGCCCGATCCGAGCGTCGCTGTGACGTCGCGCAGCGTAATCCCGTTGAATGCGCCTTGTCCGGTCTCGGCATGGTCGAACGTGGCCTGGCCGGACGTGATTTGCGCCTGCCCGCCGTCTACAGTCCCGCTCACATTCGATACTGAAGCGGTTGTGAATACGACTCCAAATGCTCCGCCCGAACGCGCCTGCGTCTGGCCTATTGAAAAAGTCCACTGGCCTTTATTCACGTCAGAGCCGAAATTCGCCTTGAGGTCGCGCGCCGTGATCCCGTTAAACTCGTTCTGTCCGGCGCTTGCGCGTTCAACTGCGGCCTGTTCGGAGGTGATCTGCGCGCGCCCGCCGGCGATCGTCCCTTTCACGTTCGACGCCGACGCGTTCGTCAAGCCGGTTCCTCCGGCGGCGCCCGATCGCGCCTGCGCCTGAGCTATTGAAAAGTTCCACTCGCCTTTACTCGCGCCGGAGCCGAACGCGGTGTTGAGGTCGCGCGCCTTGACCTCATTGAACTCGCTCTGCCCGGCCTTGAGGCGTTTGGCGCCGGCTTTGTCGGAAGTGAACAGCGCCTGTCCGTCGATGATTGTCCCCCTCAGCTTCGACGCCGACGCGTCGGTGAATTCGATCTCTCCGGCGAAGCCCGAACGCGCCTGCGCCGTCGAGCTTGAGAAAGTCCACCGGCCTTTCCCCTTGCTCGATTCATAAATCGCGCTGACGTCGCGCAACTTAATCCCGCTGAATTCGTTCCGCCCGGCTTTGCTAAATCCGCCAGCTTTGCCAACTTTGCCAACTTTGCCAACTTTGATATACGCGACCGTCACCTGATCCGAGGTGATTCGCGTTTGCCCTTTAACGATCGTCCCTTTCACGTTTGACGCCGTCGCGTTTGTGAGTTCGACGCCTCCGACTGTGACCGAGCGCGCCCGCGCCTGGCCGGTCGAAAAAGTCCATCGTCCGTCCTGCGAATCGAGGCGAGCGCGCTCAACCTGCGCGTCGCGGACCGTGACGCCGTATACGGCCAGTTCGTCAGAGCCCGCCTGCCCGCTGGCGCTCCATCGAGCTCCATCGCCTTCGATCCGCCCGTTAAAGCTCGCCAGGCCCTTGAGCGAGAACTTCGGCGCGGCGCCGGGAGCAGAATCGGTCGCTACCGCTCCCGATACAGTACCGACGGGTACTGTATCGGGAGCGGTAGCGACCAGGCGCCCGGCGCCCGGCGCCTTATCCGCCGGCGCTAAAATATCTTCGAGCCAGCCCCACGCGCGCGCATCCAACTGGTAGCGCGGCGACCGCCAGTCATCCAGCCGTCCCGACATCGTCACTTCGCCCAGGGGCGACCGCAGCGTAAGCCGCTCGATCTCTCCGCCCGATTCCGCCACACGCCCGATGAATTCGACCGATTCGATCGCCATTTTGTGGCCGTTGCGGGTGAGTGAGCCTTGTCCCGAAGCCAATCGCGCGCCGATTTCCGACGGATCGGCGTCTTCGACCGGGCGCGCTTCTCCGGTCAGGTCGGGCAGATAGACTTGCAAGTCGCGCTTTCGATCGATGAAATGGACCGCGCCTTTGTTGAGCGATCCGGCCAGTCTCGAATAATCGAATGTGACGCGGCGGCGGAGCGGTGGAGGCCGGCGCAGGCCCTGGAAGTTGGACTGCCCCTGTTCGTCGAAGACAATCCACAGATCGACCGCCTCAATCTCCAGACGGTCGAGGATGATTTCGCGGCGCAAGCGGAACGCGAATCGGTCGCGGATCGTAAAGGAGGCTCTGGCGCGACTTATCGTGGCGATGAGTTGGCTGGTCTGTCGATTGAAGAGTTTTACGTCGCGAAGCGTGACCGCGCCGGAGCCGAACTCAGGTTCGACCTTTTCGATCTCGGCGCGCAGCCCGTAGGCTTCGATCGCCTTCTCGATCTCGATTGCGAGATACCGGTTGAACTTTTCAGAGCGAAGATAGAGGAGCGCGATCAGGGTGGCGGCGCCGGCGAGCGCGATCAGGCCCAGCGCCGAATACTTAAACAGCCGACGCCGCGTGAATCGACGCGGACGCGGAGGCAGATCTTCCGTCCTCGCGCTCATCCGTGAATCTCAAATCTCTTTGTCTTGTTCATTGGGCGCCGGTCATTTGTCATTGGTCACTAAATCGGGACACTGACATTGGCGCGCTCAATTCAACTACAACCGTAATTTCATTCGATGCGCGATGACAAATGACAAATGACGAATGACATATTTACGTCCCCTTCGCCTTGGTCGTACGTCCGCCCTTCCTGGTTTCCTCTTCGATCAGTTCCTGTACGCTTCTTCCCGAACGAATCGCTCGGTCGGCCAGTTCGGCCGCGCCCATAAAGCCGAGTTCTTCGTTATACAGCGTGGCCAGCCCGACGGTGTTCTCGGCGTACCAGCGGCAGCGCTCGCGGTCGGCGGTGATGCCGCGGACGCATTTTTTGTCGAAAGTTTTCACCGCTTGGGTCATGACATCAAGCGATTCCAGAAGCGCGTACGCGACGTAGGGCATCATCACGTTCAATTCGAGCTGGCCCGCCTCGCCACACATCGCTACGGCCACGTCATGGCCGATGACATGGAAGCAGACCATGTTGACCATCTCGGGCACGGACGGGTTGACCTTGCCGGGCATGATCGAAGAACCGGGCTGAACGGCCGGCAACTCGATCTCGGCCAGCCCCGTGCGCGGGCCTGAGTTGAGCAGGCGCAGATCATTCGCGATCTTGCCCATCTCCACGGCCAGGCCGCGCAGCGCGCCCGACAAGGCGACGAAATCGCCCAGGCTCTGCATCGATTGAAACCGGTTGCGCGCTTCGGTGAGCGGCAGGCCTGTGATCTCGCCCAATCGTTTGACCGCCAGGCGGGCGTAATCGGGATGCGCGTTGTGGCCGCCGCCGACAGCGGTTCCACCCAGCGGGACTTCGAGCAGCGGCGCCCCGGCAACGCGCAGGCGATCGGACGCGCGTTCGATATTGCCGGCGTAACCGTCGAATTCGTCGCCCAGCGTCATCGGCATGGCGTCGTGCAGGTGCGTGCGGCCCGATTTTTTCACGTCCCGGAACTCGTCGGCTTTTTCATGGAGCGAGCGCGCGAGTCGATCCAGCGCGGGAACGAGTTCGCCGAGCAGCCTTAGGCAGGCGACGCGCATGGCCGTCGGCATGGTGTCGTTGGTGGATTGCGACTTGTTGACGTGATCATTAGGATGCAGCCGCGAGTAGTCGCCGCGGCGCGATCCGAGCAGCTCCAGCGCGCGGTTGGCGATCGCCTCGTTGACGTTCATGTTGTACGAGGTGCCCGCGCCGGCTTGGAAGACGTCGAGCTTGAATTGATCATTATGGCGTCCGGAGATGAACTCGTCAGCGGCGCGGGTGATGACTTCGCCAATCTCGCGCGTGATCACGCCGGTCTCCATGTTTGCCTCGGCGGCGGCCTTTTTGATCTCGGCGAAGGCCGTAATCAGCGCCGGATTTACGCGCAGTAGGCTGATCCGGAAGCTATCGAGCGCCCGTTTGGTCTGAATGCCGTATAGCGCGCCGGCGGGCACGCGCGCTTCGCCCAGCGGATCGCGTTCGATGCGGAATTGCTCTTCGGCTCTGTTCATATACGACGTCCGTTGACGCGTTTGGCTTCCGCACGACTTGTCATATTCGAATGCACGCCTGTACCGGCCGTGTCCGTATCAACCCAACTTGATTCGGGCACGGGGCCGATTCGATCTCACCTGTTTGCGGTTGCGTAAAAAACCAGCATCAACAGCGCGACGATCAGCAATAAGTGAATCATATTTCCGAACAGGCCGATGATTAGTCCGTAAAGCCACAGTAATAAAAGTATCCCCACAACCGTCAACATCTTGTTTCCCCAAATAGGGACCAATAGGACTTATAAAACCTATGGGACTTATAGGATGTATAAAGTCCCACAGGTCCTATAAATCCCATAAGTCCTAAAATTCCTATTTGGGAATGGCCGCAATAATTGTGCCTTAATAGATCAACCGGGATCGCCTTCTTCTGTATGGCCTATATCCAATGTGTATTGAGACAATGCGCCTGTCTCTTCGCCATACAACATCGAACGCTGGCGTACATCAGAGGAAGGCGTTAGGCAAAGTTCCGGATGTGATACCCCACAGGCCGTCCGCGAGCGTGCGATTTGATGAACTCAACACGAAACTATCTGGCCTCATTAGGTTTAGTGTGGCCCGCCGGAGTTTGGGCATCCGTTAACTGAGGCGACTCTGTCAAACTGCGCCAGACGCCGCCGAACAATGGCCTGATCCTGCCCGGTAACAATAGATGTGATTGTGGCCTGCGCCTTGCTTTAACTGCGAATGGATAAAGACGTAAGTGAAGCATGCCGAAAGGAAAGAGAGAGCGGATGATTCGAGAAGGAGATTTCGGAGACGAACAGTTCCTCTCTCTGCCGAATCGGAGAGGCTGTTTGAGATGAAGCGGAGCGGATGCGAAGCAACCTCAAACAGCCTTCTCTGATCTTCAAATGGCGGTTCCAAGTAGAGTAAAGGCGTAATCGAAGCGCGAAGAGGTAAACGAGATGAATCGAACGGAACATGAAGGAGAATTCGAGATGGGGCGGATGAGTGAGCGCGAAAGAGGGATAGATTATTCGCGCGCAACAGGAGGCCCAGAAGAGGGGGGGCAGCATGATTCGATTTTCAAACAAATCAGAACAACAGCGGCCGACAAGTTACAGTCGGCGGCGCAAACGCTTCATCAGAAGGCTGATAGATCTGGTCAGTCGACCGAAGTCTCGGCCTTGGGGCATCGCGCCGCCGATTGGCTGGAACGCTCGGCTGACTACTTGAGTGAGATGGAGCCGCAGCAGCTGAAGTCCGACATCGAGAATCAGGTGCGCCGCAATCCGGGACGCAGCCTCCTTATTGCGGGCATAGTCGGACTGGCGCTGGGCGGCCTGCTTCGGAGAAGGTAAGTGTAATGGCTCTCCGCGAAACATCTGACGGTGATGGGGCATATGGGACCTATGGGACTCATAGGACTTATGGGACCTATGGGGGGACATCCTCAAATAGATCCCATAAGTCGTATAAGTCCCATAGGCCCCATAGGCTCCATATAATGGATGATCTGACGGAGACAGGCGTGAGGCGCGAATCCTGGGGAGAATTGATTGGAGAATTGGCCGGCCAATTAGTCGGTCTGGCGCGTGACGAGGTCGCGCTCGCGCGAAGGGAATTAGAGCATAAACTAAAAACGGTTCAGTCAGCGGCGGCAGTCGTCGCAATCGGGGCGATCGTCGCTCTGATTGCGACGCTGTCGGTTTGCGCCGCAGTCATCATTGCGCTGGCTGAATACGTGGGGCCCTGGCAGTCTGCCCTCATTGTAGGGTTAATCCTGGGTATGGCTGCCGGGGTCACTATTTTAATCGGCGTCAGCAGGTTCAAACGAACAGGCCTTAGACCTGAGAAAACAATCGAGACTCTCGAGGAGAACAAAGAATGGCTGAAAGACCTGACCTAACCTCGGCTCCCTCTTCTTTCCGGCAGGAGCAGGGGCAGGGACAAGATGCGATTTCTGGCGCCGAACGCAGCGCGGAAGAGATTCGTCAAGACATCGCAGCCCGGCGCGAATCGATCACGGATACCGTGGACAGGTTGAGTGATCGCTTTCAACAGACTTTCGACTGGAAAGCTTACGTCTCTGATTATCCTCTGGCGGCTCTGGGTGTAGCCGCCGGTCTGGGTTTTCTCGCCGCCAGAATCATCAAGCCCCGTCCGTCTCCGGGCAGACGCATCAAGAACGCCCTGGCCTACAGCATCGAGGATCTGGCCGGCCGCTTCCATCATCAACTCGAAAACGTGGCGCCGCATAGGTCAGGCTCTAGTCTAAGCGGGACGGTGAAAGCGGCGCTGACCGGGTTGGTTACCAAAGCGGCGACAGATTACCTGCAGAACAGATTTGTTGACCGACATACCGGTCATTATGAAAATCGCCAAGAATGGGGCTTATAGGGCTTATGGGACTTTGTAAGACCTAAAGACCCAATAAAGTCCCACAAGCCTTATAAGTCCCATTCATATCAGAGGAAGAGCCTTATGAGCAGGAGAGCGGCGAGGGGGCCGCGAGTGAAGCGTGTCCTGGCCCGATAATTGTATGGGTGCTTGCGGCCACGGCGCTCTCCTGCTCGGCCAGTCCAGACTTTCTTCCAGTTCTTATTCGAGGCGCGGTCGCGAGTAACCGCGCCGCTGTTGTCAATTTACTGACACAAGATGACTCAAGATAACTATTGATCCCCTTGGTTATTCGCGCCCGGTTGCGCGCGCGTCAGACAGCGTTCGATCCATTGCAGCCCTGCATTAGGAGTCCCCTTACAAGAGGATCGATGACCGCTTAAATGCGGTCGTCAGGGTATGTCACACGATTATGAACGCACAGTATCGGTTCAGTCTGATCCATGTATTGGGACTGCTTACGCTTGCAGCGGGGGTGATCGTCATTGTCATGGCCTGTTTGGTGATAGCGAACTGGATATTCGGCTCTGGCGTTTTCCCGTTATTATATCGCGCCGGGGCGCCTCTCGGGATAACCCCGGACGCCGCGCTTTGCTTCATCCTGTGTTGGGTTTCGCTGTGGGTGTTACGTGAATCCACCTGGAAGTCATCAGAGGGGCCGGCTGCCGGCAATGTTCTCCCCGACGCCAATCTGAGGCTCGCATCATTGATCAAGGAGCCGAATGGGGATAAGGCGTTGAGCGAGGGCTTCGCGCCGGAAGCAGGCAGGCAAGACGGGCAGCGCTTACAGGACGCTGAGGAGAAGGCGTCGGGCGTTGAACCTAGCAGGCAAGGATGCCTGCGCTCCCAGGGCGTCGTCCTCGCGCAGTCCGGCGCCGTTGAGGGGAACGGGGTCGAACTGGATAAGCTGGAAAAGAAGGGCTCCGCTCGTGGGGTTCCGCGTCGTCTCGCTCAACTTTTCGCATCGGTCGCGGTTGTCATCTCCATGTCCGTGCTCGCCGGGTATATGTTCGGTCTCGACGCCTGGCCGGTGAGCGCCGGCGGATGGATTTCGCACTTAGGCGCGGCCTTGGGAGATTCGGGCTGGCAAGGAAGTTTTTCGACACGGATGGCGCCGAGCGCCGCGTTCGCCTTCATGCTCAACGGGGTCGCGCTGACGATGCTCGACGTCGAAACGCGCGGCGGGGCGAGGCCGGCCCAGCATTTGGGGTTGATCGCCCTGTTCCTGTCAATGTTGGTCGCGCTCGGCCATGCCTATCAAACCTCGCCGTTCCAGAATTTCATCCTCGCCGAAGGCTGGCCCGAAATGACGACGCTGATGGCGATGATTTTCGCCGCGCTATCGATAGGGGTCGTTTGCGCGCGCCCCAGAAGTGGCCTGGTCTCGTTGCTGAGCAGCGCAAGCGCCGGCGGTTATATCGCGCGGCGTCTGGCGCCGGCGGCGATCGTGATTCCCGTGATCATCGGCTCGTCCGCGCTCCTAGGCGTCAAGGCCGGCTATTTCGAGGCGCAGACCGCGGCGCTGCTGATCGCGGCGGCGAGCATTCTGATCTTTCTGGGATTGATCTGGCGCAGCGCCGTACGATTGCGCGATTTCGACGCCCATCGCACGTTGACCGAAACGGCGCTCTGCAAAGCCTACTCCGACCTTGAACAACGCGTTAGCGAACAAGAGGCTGAGTTGAGGCGCGCCAACCAGGACGTCTGGGCCGAGATGATCGAACGCGAACGCGTCGCGGAGGAGAGTCATGAGGGCTTGACCGAACGCATGCGGATTGAGACGCGGCTGCATGAAAGCGAAGCCAGGTTCAGGCAGTTGGTCTCGTCCGCCCCGGCGATGATCTGGGTCTCGGACGCCGACAAGGTCTGCAACTACTTCAACAAGAGCTGGCTCGATCACACGGGCCGGACGCCGACTTTCATTGTGCCGATCGTGGAGAACGGATGGGCTGAAGACGTCCATCCGGAGGACGTCGGGCGTTGCCTCAAGATTTACGACGAGGCATTCGACAACCACCGGGAATGCGCCATGGAGTACCGGCTGCGGCGGCATGACGCCCAATATCGCTGGATCTTCAATCGCTGCGCGCCGCTGTTCGATTCTGACGGGGCTGACGGCGCTAAGCGGGTGTTTGTCGGGTACATCGGCTACTGTCTGGACATTCACGAGCGCAAGGAACGCGAAAGGCGGGTCGAGAATGAGCGCGACGAACTTCTGTCGCGTGAAAAGGTTCTGCGAGAAGAATCCGAAGACGTCAACCGCTTGAAGGACGAATTCCTGGCCACCGTTTCACATGAGTTGCGCGCGCCGCTCAACGCGATTCATGGCTGGGTGAAACTGCTGCGCGAGGGCCGCCTCAACCAGGACGAAACCGCGCGCGCGTTGGAGATCATCGAACGGGGCGCCCGCGCGCAGAGCCGCATCATCACCGACCTGCTCGACGTCTCACGCATCATCACGGACAAACTGCGGCTGAACGCGCGGCCCATCCGGCTGGCGGTGGCGATCGAATCGGCGGTCGAGTCGCTGCGCCAGGCCGCCGACGCCAAAGGGATCTCGATCGAGCTTGATTTGGACGGTCAGGCGGGTCCGGTCGCGGGCGATTCCGATCGGATCCGCCAGATCGTGTGGAACCTGGTTTCAAACGCTATCAAATTCACTCCCGACCGAGGACAGGTCCGAGTGAAGTTGGAACGCGTGGGGAATTTTATCGAGATCACGGTCAGCGACACGGGCGTCGGGATAGTCCCTGGCTTTCTGCCGTTCGTCTTCGACCGTTTCCGCCAGGGCGACGGATCGAGCATACGCCGGCAAGGAGGGTTAGGGCTCGGACTGGCGATAGTGCGCCGCTTGACGGAGATGCACGGCGGCAGCGTACATGCGCAAAGCCCCGGACCCGATCAGGGCGCGACCTTTGTCGTCAGGCTGCCGCTCATCGCGCAGGCGTCCGACGAGACCAATGAGAGTTATGAGGCTAATGAGACCTATGTGACCCCCAAGTCCCAGGCGCCTTATACGACCGACACGTCCCATGCGTCAGACGCCATAGATCAGGCGCCGGAACTCGGCGGGTTGCGAGTCCTGGCGGTCGATAACGATTCGGACGCGCGGGATTTGATCAAAACCATTCTCAGCCAATACGGGGCTGTGGTGGAGACAGCCGGTTCAACCAGTCAGGCGCTGACTTTCTTCGAGCGGCCCGAAGAATGGCAGCCGGAATTGCTGATCTCCGATATAGAAATGCCGGAGGCCGACGGCTATCAGTTGATTCGTAAATTGCGGGAGATGGAGTCGCG